>WNFD01006705.1_pt1 | contig 14976 bp, 6 predicted proteins | sample 5400491 | NCBI WGS metagenome assembly WNFD01 (sample SAMN13153343, study PRJNA577476) | soil metagenome | isolation source: 120 cm saprolite under Douglas fir tree site 2 hole 2 replicate 2 | place: USA:California | collected 2015-04-18
CGAGCCCGAGCGCACGGGCGGCCAGCATCAGGTAGGCGCCCTGGAGGCTGCCGTTGCGGAACGCGGTGGCCGCGATCAGCTCCGGCTTGCCCACGAAGTACACCCGCATGTCGGCGGTCGGGAACAGGCGCGGGAGCTGCTCGTAGAACTCCAGATCGTGCCCGATGATCGCGGTGACCGGGGCCTGCATGGTCTTGTCCACGTTGCCCGGGGTGAGGGCCGGCCGCAGGCGCTCCTTGGCCTCGCGCGACTTCACGAAGAGCACGCGCATCGGGCTGCAGTTGGCGCTGGTCGGCCCCTCGGCGGCCAGCTCGTACACCCGGCGCAGGAGGTCGTCGGGCACCGGGCGGTCCAGCCAGGCCCGGTGCGTGCGGGCCTTGCGGAAGAGAACGTCGAGGGCGTCGGCGGCGAGCGTGTGGCGAGCGTCGGGATCGGGGCTCATGACCGTCGAGTATCGGGGCAGCCCGCGACCGCGTCAAGCGGACCTCGTGTGCGTGCCCCTTGTGAACGCGGGCGCCATCGCTTAGCCTGTCGTCCACTCTCGCGCGGGTGCGCGAGCCATCCCACTTCAGGAGAGTCGATGCGCCGGGGCTCGGGGCCCAAGAAGGCCCCCGGTAAGGCCAAGGGCAAGCCGCGGGCGGCGGCCGGAAAGGCGCGCCCGAGCGCGGCCACGGCACCCCGGCATCTCGAGGAGCGCCTGGCGGAGGCCCTCGCTCAGCAGACCGCGACCGGCGAGCTCCTGCGGGTCATCTCGAGCTCACCCGCCGACGTCCACCCGGTCTTCGACGCCATCGTGAAGAGCGCGGAGCGATTGTGCGACGCGGAGCTCAGCTTGGTGGCCCGCTTCGACGACGGCCAGCTCCACCTGGTCGCGGTCAACCACGTCTTGCCCGAGGAGGCGGAGGAGTACCGTCGACTGTTCCCCCGCCCTCCGGAGCGGGGCTTCGCGATGGGTCGCGCCTTCGTCGATGGTCGGGCCGTCCACATCGCGGACGTCCTGGCCGACCCCGACTACGACCGCCAGACCCATGGCGCCCTGCTCCGGGCGGCCGGCTATCGCACCTTCCTCGCGGTGCCCATCCTGCGAGGCGGCGTGCCGATCGGGGCGATCGGCTGCGCCCGGCGCGCGGTGAAGCCGTTCAGCGTGGCTCAGATCGACCTCGTCCGCACCTTCGCCGAGCAGGCAGTCATCGCGATCGAGAACGTGCGCCTGTTCCAGGAGCTAGAGGAGCGTAATCGCGATCTGGCCGACACCCTCACCCAGCAGACCGCGACGGCGCAGATCCTCCGCGTGATCTCGAGCTCGCCCACCGACATCCAGCCGGTGCTGGACACCATCGCGGCCAGCGCGGCCCGTCTCTGCGAGGCCGAGCGCTGCTTCGTCTTCCGCTTCGACGGACAGCAGCTGCACTTCTCGGCCCATCACGGGTTCACCCCGAAGGCCCTCGCCTCCATACGGAGCATCTGGCCGGCACCGCCCGGCCGGGGGACGGCCGCGGGCCGGGCGGTGCTCGACCGTCGCATCGCGCATATCCCGGACGTCAGAGAGGACCGCGAGTACGCGGTCGGGGCGGTGGCCGCCGCGGCCACGTTTCGCGGCATCATCGCGGTCCCGATGCTGCGGGAGGGTGTCCCGATCGGGGTGATCACGGTACTGCGCCCGAGGCCGGGTGCGTTCTCGCCCAGCCAAATCGCCTTGCTCGAGACCTTCGCGGACCAGGCGGTGATCGCGATCGAGAACGTCAACCTGTTCGGCGAGCTCGAGCGGCGCAATCAGACGTTGACCGAGACTCTGGAGCAGCAGACCGCGACCGCCGAGATCCTCCGCGCGATCTCGAGCTCCCCCACCGACATCCGGCCGGTCCTGGAGACCGTGGTCCAGGCGGCGGCGCGTTTCTGCGGGGCGCCGGATGTAGCGATCCTCCGCCTCGACGGCGACGTGCTGCGCGGGGCGGCGGCGGTCGGGCCGTTCGGACGCGAGCTGGCGTCCCGATCGGGCGGCATCGAGGCGCTCGAGCTGCCGGTCACCACCGGTTCGGTGAGCGGGCGCGCCGTCCTGTGGCGTCGCACCGTCCACGTCGCCGATCTGGCCGCGGAACCCGAAGAAGAGCTGCCGGTCGGCCGCGACCTCCAGCGCCGCTTCGGGCACCACACCACGCTCGCCACCCCCCTCCTCCGCGAGGGCGCGCCGCTCGGAGCCATCGTCCTCTTCCGCACCACGCCTGAGCCCTTCTCCGACCGCCAGCTCGACCTCGTCAAGGTTTTCGCGGACCAGGCCGCCATCGCGATCGAGAACGTCCGGCTCTTCCAGGAGCTCGGGGCGCGCAACGCGGCGCTCAGCGAGGCCTTGGAGCAGCAGACCGCGACCAGCGAGATGCTGAAGGTCATCAGCCGCTCCACGGTCGATCTGCAGCCGGTCCTCGAGACGGTCGTCGAGAGCGCCACCCGTCTCTGCGGCGCGACCCGTGGTCACATCTTCCGGTTCGATGGAGACGTCCTGCGCTTCGCGGTCGCTTACGGGGCCTGGCCGGGTTTCCAGGAGTACCTCGAGCGGAATCCGACGCGCCCCGGGCCCGGCTCGGTGGCGGGCCGGGCGGCCGCCGAGCGTCGAGTGATCCACGTCGACGATGTGCTCGCGGTGCCGGACTACGAGTACGGACCGCTCGTGAACGAGCAGGACTATCGCACCGTGCTGGCCGTTCCCATGCTCCGGGAAGACGTCCTCCTCGGGGTGATCGTCATCTTGAAGGCCAGGGTCGAGCCGTTCAGCGAAAAGCAGATCGAGCTCGTCACCACCTTCGCCGATCAGGCCGTGATCGCCATCGAGAACGTCCGGCTCCTCAGCGAGCTGCAAGTCCGCAACCGCGACCTGACCGAGACCCTGGAGCAGCAGACCGCGACCGGGGAGATCCTGCGCGTCATCAGCAGCTCTCCGACCGATGTCCAGCCGGTCTTCGAGACGATCGTCAAGAACGCCCGGGCCCTGTGCGGATCGGACTCCGCGGGCGTGCTCATGTACGACGGAACGATGGTCCGGATCGAGGCGCTCGACAACGCGAACCCCGCCCAGGCCAGCGCCCTGCGGGACGCGTACCCGAGCCCGGCCACCGCGGGCACCGCGACCGGACGCGCGCTCCTGAGTGGCCGCCCCGCCCACATCCCGGACGTGCGCGAGGATCCCGCCTACGTGCTCGACGCCCTGCGGGACACCGTAGGCCTTCGCACCCTGGTCTCGGTCCCGATGGTCCGCGACGGGGTCGCGATCGGCGCGATCACCGTCCAGCGCTGGGGCATCCCGCGCGCGTTTTCCGACGCGCAGATCTCGCTCCTCGAGACCTTCGCGGACCAGGCAGTGATCGCGATCCAGAACGTCCGGCTCTTCCGGGAGCTGGAGGCCCGGAACCACGATCTCACCGAGACGCTGCAGCAGCAGACCGCGACGAGCGAGATCCTGCGTGTCATCTCTGGCTCGCCGACCGACGTCCAGCCCGTGTTCGACGCCGTCGTCAAGAGCGCGGCCCGCCTGTGCGAGTCGTTCGACTCCTCGATGTGCCGCCGCGACGGTGACCGGCTCCTGCTCGTGGCCCACCACGGTCCGATTCCGATCCTGCTCGTGGCCCACCACGGTCCGATTCCGATGGGGACGGTGGGCGAATTCTTCCTTCCGGTAAGCCGGGGGAATGCCTGGGGCCGCGCGGTGCTCGACGCCGAGACCGTCCACGTGGCCGACATGCAGGCGGAGACCGCGGACTTCCCGGAAAGCAGCGCCAACGCGCGACGCATGGGCTTCCGCACCATCCTCTGCGTTCCTCTGCTCCGCGACGGGGTCGCGCTCGGCACCATCCAGCTCCGCCGCACCAGCAATCACCGCTTCACCGACCGGCAGGTCGTGCTCCTCCAGACCTTCGCCGACCAGGCGGTGATCGCCATCGAGAACGTCCGCCTGTTCAAGGAGCTCGAGGTGCGCAACCGGGCCCTCACCGAGACCCTCGAGCAGCAGACCGCCACCGGCGAGATCCTCCGGGTCATCTCCAGCTCGCCCACCGACGTGCAGCCGGTCTTCGCCACCATCGCGCGCAACGCACGCCGCCTCTGCGAGGCCGACTCCGCCGCGGTGTTCACCTACGACGGCGAGCTGATCCACCTCGAGTCGCTCGCCAACGTGGGCTTCGCCGGCGCGGACGCGCTCCGTCAAGCGTATCCCGCCCCGGTGAACGACGGCCACGCGACCGGGCGGGCGATCCTGCAGGGCCGCCCCATCCACATCGAGGACGCGCAGGCGGACCGCGACTTCAATCTCACCGGGGTGCTGGGGGCCGGGGTGCGCACCGTCCTGGCGGTGCCGATGCTCCGCGACGGGGCCGCGGTCGGCATCATCGTGCTCCACACCTGGACGACCGCGCGGCCCTTCTCGGACAGCCAGATCGAGCTGCTGAAGACCTTCGCGGACCAGGCGGTCATAGCGATCCACAATGTCCGGCTGTTCAGGGAGCTGGAGGCCCGCAACCGCGACCTCACCGAGACGCTGGAGCAGCAGACCGCCACCGGCGAGATCCTGCGCGTCATCTCCAGCTCGCCGACCGACATCCAGCCGATCTTCGACATCATCGCCGAGAGCTCGGTGCGGCTGTGCGGGGCGGAGGTGAGCACCGTGACCCGCTGGGACGGCGACTTGATCCACGTGGGCGCCATCTTCGGCTCCAACGCCGAAGGGGTCGCCGCCCTTCGCCGGACCTTCCCCATGCGGCCGGGCCCCGCGGGCGGCGCGGCCCGCGTCATCCAGGAGCGGGCGATCGTCCACATTCCGGACGTGCTGGCCGACTCCAGCTACCGGATCCAGGAGGCGGCGGTGGCCGCCGGCTTCCGCGCGCTGCTCGGCGTGCCGATGCTTCGCGACGGGCGCGCGATCGGCGCCATCACGGTCGGCCGGGCCGAGCCCGGCACCTTCAGCGACCCGCAGGTCCAGCTGCTCAGCACGTTCGCGGAGCAAGCAACGATCGCGATCGAGAACGTTCGGCTCTTCAAGGAGCTCGAGGCCCGCAACCGCGACCTCACCGAGACCCTGGAACAGCAGACCGCCACCGGCGAGATCCTGCGGGTCATCTCGAGCTCCCCGACCGACGCGCAGCCGGTTTTCGACACCATCGCGGAGAGCGCGCGACGCCTCTGCGAGGCCGAGCTCTGCCAGGTTTTCCGGTCCGATAGCGGAGTCCTGCATTTCGTGGCGTCCGAGGGGCAAACGCCCGAGGGCCTCGCCGCCGCGCAGCGCGCGTTCCCGAGACCCGTCGACCGGGGGACCGCCGCCGGACGCGCGATCCTGACCGGGGGCGTGTCCCAGATTCCCGACATCCGCACCGACCCCGAGTACGGGCTCCCCGAGGTGGGAACGGCGATGAACTTCCGCAGCCTGGCCGCGGTCCCGATGATGCGGGAGGGGCGGGCCATCGGCGCGATCGCCGTCGGGCGCGCCGAGCCGGGTCTGTTCCCGGACCGACAGGTCGAGCTCCTCCGGACGTTCGCGGACCAGGCGGTGATCGCGATCGAGAACGTCCGGCTCTTTACGGAGCTCGACGCCCGCAACCACGATCTCACCAGCGCGCTCGAGCAGCAGACCGCGACCGCCGACGTGCTGAGCGTCATGAGCGCCTCCGCCACCGAGACCCAACCGGTCTTCGACGCGATCGTGCGCAACGCGGTTCGCCTCTGCCACGCGCGGTTCGCGCTCGTCTACCAAGTGGACGGCGACGTGATCCGCTTCGTCACTCACCACAACCTGCCTCCCGCTGCAGTCGACCAGTTCCAGCGCACCTTTCCGCAGCGGCTCTCGGAGAGCGGCACGCTCGTCGCCCGTGCCATCCAGCGGCGCGAGGTCATCAATGTCGTCGACATCGCGGCGGAAAACGTATCGGAATCCGTGCGCGAGCTCGCTCGCTCGTCCGGCTACCGGAGCGTGCTCGCGGTGCCGATCATCCGGGAGGGACGCGCGCTCGGAGCCCTCGCGATCACCCGCAGCGGGCCCGCCGGCGAGCCCGAGCCGTTCTCGAGCGACGAGATCCCGATCCTTCAGACGTTCACCGAGCAGGCGGGCATCGCGATCGAGAACGTGCGTCTCTTCAACGAGCTGGAGGCGCGCACCGCGCAGCTCACCCGCTCGGTCGGCGAGCTCCAGGCGCTCGGCGAGGTGAGCCAGGCGGTCAGCTCCACCCTCGACCTCGACGCGGTGCTCGAGACCATCGTCGGGCGCGCGGTCCAGCTTTCCGGCAGCGACCAGGGGGTGGCGTACGAGTTCAACGAAGCGACCCGGACGTTCCACCAGCGCGCCACCTACCGGATGACGCCCGAGTACGTCGAGACGATGCGGGTGGCGCCGATCGGGCTCGGCGAGGGCGCGATCGGCCGGGCCGGCGTGACCCGGGCTCCGGTCGAGGTCGCCGACATTCAGCACGACGCGGAGCTGGTCGCTCCCCAGGCGCGGCGGCGGCTCGTCGAGCAGGGCATGGGATCGCTGCTGGCCGTACCCCTCATCCGTGAGGACCGGCTGCTCGGCGGCCTAGTGATCATTCGGCGCGAGCGGGGTGCCTTCCCTCCCGAGGCGATCGCGATGCTCCAGACCTTCGCGACCCAGTCGGTGCTGGCCATCCACAACGCCCGCCTGTTCCAGGAGATCCAGCGCCAGAAGCAGTACGCGGACACGCTGCTGGAGACGAGCCCGGTGGCCATCGTCACCATGGATCTCAACGGCAGCGTGATCGGCTGGAACCCGGGGGCGGAGCGGCTCTTCGGCTACCCGCCGGTCGAGGCGCTCGGCCGCGCCATGGAGGAGCTGATCGCGACCCCCGAGCTGCGCGAGGAGGTCCGCGCCAACATCCGGGACACGCTCGCGGGCGAATGGATCCGCTCGATCGCACGGCGCACCCGGAAAGACGGCACCCTCGTCGATGTCGAGATCTCGTCGCTGCCGGTGATCGTCGATGGCGCCAAGGTGGGCATGATCGGGATCTACCACGACATCACCGAGCTGCTGCGCGCCCGGCGGGAGGCGGAGACCGCCAACGAGGCCAAGAGCGCGTTCCTGGCCACCATGAGCCACGAGATCCGCACCCCGATGAACGCGGTCATCGGCATGAGCGGCCTCCTGCTGAACACTCGGCTGTCCGAGGAGCAGCGCGACTACGCGGAGATCATCCGGGGCAGCGGCGACACCCTCCTCACCGTCATCAACGACATCCTCGACTTCTCCAAGATCGAGGCGGGCAAGCTCGAGCTGGAGGCCCAGCCCTTCGACCTGCGGGAATGCGTGGAGGGTGCGCTCGACCTGGTGGCCACCCGCGCCGCCGAGAAGGGGATCGACCTGGCCTACCTCCTAGGCGACGGGATACCCGCCGCGATCGTGGGCGACGTGACGCGCCTGCGCCAGGTGCTGCTGAACCTGCTCTCGAACGCGGTCAAGTTCACCGAGCGGGGCGAGGTCGTGCTCTCGGTGAGCGCCCGCCCGCCGGGGCGCGGCTCGGCACTGCACGAGCTGACCTTCTCGGTGCGCGACACCGGCATCGGCATCCCGGCGGATCGGCTCGGCCGCCTCTTCCAGTCGTTCAGCCAGGTCGACGCCTCGACCACCCGCCGCTACGGCGGCACCGGACTGGGCCTGGCCATCAGCCAGCGGCTCGCCGAGATGATGGGTGGCTGGATCGGCGTCACCAGCGAGGAAGGCGTGGGCAGCGACTTCCACTTCTCGATCCGGGCCGCCGCCACCGAGGCGCCGGTGCAGATCCACCGCGACCTGAGCGGGGTGCAGCCCACGCTGCGCGGCAAGCGGGTGCTCGTGGTCGACGACAACGCCACCAACCGCCGCATCGTGACCGCCCACCTCGAGATCTGGGGCCTGACGTCGCGGGCGTCCGAGTCGCCGCTCGAGTCTCTCGAGTGGGTCCGGGCCGGTGAGCGCTTCGACCTCGCAATCCTGGACATGCACATGCCGGAGATGGACGGCATCGCCCTCGCGCGGGCGATCCGGCAGGCACCGGCCGGGGCGACGCTCCCCCTGGTGCTCTTCACCTCGCTCGGCCGCCGCGAGGCGCGCGCCGAGGACGAGGGCTTCGCCGCGTACCTCCACAAGCCGATCAAGCCCTCCCAGCTCTTCGACTCGCTGGTCTCGGTCCTGGCCGATCAGCCGATCCACGTGGCGGCGGGACGGTCCGCGCGGAGCGAGCTCGATCCGGACATGGCCGGCCGCCACCCGCTCCGGATCCTCCTCGCCGAGGACAACGCGGTCAACCAGAAGGTGGCGCTCCGGCTCCTGGCCCAGATGGGCTACCGGGCCGACGTGGCGGCCAACGGCCTCGAGGCGATCGAGGCGGTCGAGCGCCAGACCTACGACGTGGTCCTCATGGACGTCCAGATGCCGGAGCTCGACGGCTTCGAGGCCTCGCGCGAGATCAACCGCCGCTGGCCGGGCGGTGGCCGGCCCCGCATCGTGGCCATGACCGCGAACGCGATGCAGGGCGACCGGGAGCTGTGCGTGGCCGCCGGCATGGACGACTACGTGGCCAAGCCGATCCGGGTCGAGGAGCTGGTCGCCGCGCTCGAGCGCTCCCCGGCCCACCGGAGCCCCGCCGCGGCGGCCGCTCCGACCGCGGGCTCGGAGGCGACCGTGATCGATCCCGCCACCTTCGAGCGCCTCGTGGTCACGACCGGCGGCCCCTTCGTGGCCGAGCTGATCGACACCTTCGGCGAGGACGCCCGCGAGCTGCTGGCCGCCCTGCGACAGGCCCTCGCTCGGACCGACCTGGACGGTTTCCGGCGGGCCGCGCACTCGCTCAAGTCCACCGCCGAGAGCCTCGGCGCCACCGGCCTGGCCGCGCTGGCGCGCGAGCTCGAGGCCGCCGCGCGGGCCGGGAGCCTCGACGGGGCGGCCGGCCGGCTCGACCGGCTGACCGAGCACTACGAGCGCGCCGCGAGCGCGCTGGGAGATCTGCGACGTGACCTCACCGCGTAACGGTCCCACCGGCGACCTCCTCGTCGTCGACGACAACCGGGTCAACCGCCTCCTGCTCGGCCGCGCCCTCGAACAGCTCGGGCACACCGTGACCTTCGCCGAGAACGGGCGGGAGGCTCTCGCGGCGCTCGCCAAGCGCCGCGTGGACCTGGTCCTGCTCGACATCGAGATGCCGGAGATGGACGGCTACCAGGTGCTCGAGGCGCTCGCGGCCGACCCGCGCCTGCGCGACCTCCCGGTGGTGATGATGTCCTCGGTGGAGGAGGTGGACAGCGTGGCCCGGTGCATCGAGATGGGCGCGGAGGATTACCTCTTCAAGCCGGTGAACGCGGTGCTGCTGCGGGCCCGCGTCGGGGCGAGCCTGGAGAAGAAGCGCCTGCGCGACCAGCAGCGCGAGCTCTTCCGCAAGTTCGCCACCGCCGAGGTGGCGGAGGAGCTGCTGACGACCGGCGTGGCGCTCGGGGGCAAGCAGGTCGAGGCCAGCGTGATGTTCTCCGACATCCGGGGATTCACCCGGCTCACCGAGGCGCTCGCGCCGGCCGACACCATCGACCTGCTGAACAGCTACTACACGCTCACCTTCGACGCGATCGGGGGCCACGGGGGCATCGTGAACCAGATGCTCGGCGACGGCCTGATGGCGATCTTCGGGGCCCCGCTGCCCCGCGCGGACCATCGCGAGTGCGCGGTGCGCGCCGCGCTGGAGATGCTCGAGCTGATGGACGGGTTCAACCAGGACCAGGCCCGCCGCGGCGCGTTGGAGATCCGGATCGGCATCGGCATCGCGTCCGGCCCGATCGTGGCCGGCTTCACCGGCACCCAGCAGCGCATGACCTACACCGGGGTGGGCGACACCGTGAACCTGGCCGCCCACCTGGAGGCGCACACCAAGGTGCTCGGCCATCCCATCCTGATCGACGAGAACACGCGCGCCGGCCTCGCCGACGGGATCGCGGTCGCGTCGGTCGGCCCGGCCCAGTTCAAGACCCGCCGCCAGGCGGTGGAGGTCTTCTCGGTCACGCCGCCCGCGCGGCCCTGACCCCCTTGACGGGTTCGATCCGCGACCTGTAGTGTGGTGCCCGTTTTCCCATCAGTCCCACCGTCGCACGACCTGGAAGGAGGCCGCCACATGGCTCGGAAGCCCGCCGACATGACGACCAAGTACCTGCTCACCGAGAAGGAGCTCCCGACCCGCTGGTACAACATCCAGGCCGACTTCAAGACCCCGCTGCCGCCGCCGCTCCATCCGGGCACCGGCCAGCCGATCGGGCCTCAAGATTTGGCCCCCCTCTTCCCGATGGAGCTGATCAAGCAGGAGGTCAGCCAGGAACGGTGGATCGAGATCCCGGACCAGGTGCGCGACGTGCTCCGCCTGTGGCGCCCGACCCCGCTCTACCGTGCGCGGCGGCTCGAGAAGGCCCTCGACACCCCCGCGCGCATCTACTACAAGTACGAGGGCGCGAGCCCGGCGGGCAGCCACAAGCTCAACACCGCGGCGGCCCAGGCCTACTACAACAAGATGGAGAAGGTCGCGCGCCTGTCCACCGAGACCGGCGCCGGCCAGTGGGGCTCCGCGCTCTCGCAGGCGTGCGCGTTCTTCGGCCTGCAGTGCAAGGTATACATGGTGAAGGTCTCCTACCAGCAGAAGCCCTACCGCCGCATCCTCATGGAGACCTTCGGGGCCCAGGTGGTGGCGAGCCCGAGCCCGGACACCCAGGCGGGCAAGAAGATCCTCGAGCAGGATCCGGACTCCCCGGGCAGCCTCGGCATCGCGATCAGCGAGGCGGTGGAGGACGCGGCCACTCGCGACGACACCAAGTACTCGCTGGGCAGCGTGCTCAACCACGTGCTCATGCACCAGACCGTGATCGGGCTCGAGACCAAGAAGCAGCTCGAGCGGGCCGACGACGACGCGGACGTGCTGGTGGGCTGCATCGGCGGCGGCTCGAACTTCGCCGGCTTCGCCTTCCCGTTCGCGGGCGACAAGCTCACCGGCAAGAACAAGAAGCGCCGGATCGTCGCGGTCGAGCCCGCCGCCTGCCCGAGCCTCACCAAGGGCAAGTACGCCTACGATTTCGGCGACACCGTCGGGCTCACCCCGCTGGTGAAGATGCACACCCTCGGCCACACCTTCATGCCCGCGCCGGTGCACGCGGGCGGGCTCCGCTACCACGGCATGGCGCCGCTGATCTGCAAGCTCTACGACGAGGGCGTCATCGAGGCGCGCGCGGTGCACCAGATCGCCACCTTCGAGGCCGCGGTGCAGTTCGGCCGCGCGGAGGGGATCCTGCCCGCTCCGGAGGCGGCCCACGCGGTGCGGGGCGCCATCGACGAGGCGCTCATGGCCAAGAAGGAAGGCAAGCGGAAGACCATCGTGTTCAACCTCTCCGGCCACGGGCTCCTCGACCTCTCGGCCTACGAGGCCTACCTGGCCGGCAAGCTCCAGGACTACGCGTACCCCGCCGAGAAGGTGGCGGAGGCCCTCAAGCACCTGCCCAAGGTGAAGGGCTAGCCGCCGTGCTCGGCCGCCGCGAGCTGCTGAAGCTGGCCGGCGCGGGCGCGGCCGCCGCGATGACCGGCGCGCCCGCCGTCCTGCGCGCCCAGGCCAAGGGCAAGGTCCGCCTGGCCTACCTCCAGCTCGGCTGGGCCGGCACCGAGATCATCCACAAGGAGGACCTGCTCGGCCGCCACGGCTGGAGCGCCGAATACTCCATCGTCCCCGGCGCGCCCGGCCCGCTGCTCAGCCAGCTGGCGGCCAAGAACGTCGACGCCATCGACATGAGCTTCGCGCTGGCCGCCAAGGCCTTCGAGGAGGGCGTCCCGCTCAAGGTGACCGGGGTGGCCACCGCGGTGCTCGGGGCCATCGTGGCGCGCAAGGACGCCGGGCTCACCAAGGTGGAGGACCTGAAGGGCCGCAAGATCGCCGCGGTGGTCGGCACCTCCACCTTCTTCGACATCCGGGCGCTCACCCTCAAGGGCTACGGCCTCGATCTGCAGAAGGACACCCAGCTCGTCACCGCCACCGCCCCGCCCGACATGGTCACCATGCTGGGGAAGAAGGACGTGGACGCGATCGTCGCGTGGCAACCCATCACCGACCAGGTGGTGTTCCGCGGCGAGGGCGTCTACCTGGCCAAGCAGATCGATCTCTGGCGGAAGGCCACCGGGCGCGCGACCGGCTTCCCGGTGCACGTCTGCTACCTGGCGAGCCCCGAGTTCATCCAGAAGAACCCCTCCTTCCCCAAGGACCTGAACGACGCGCAGAAGGACGCGGTGGATCTCTGGTACGGCAAGCCGGAGCGGGCCATCGACATCGTCACCGAGGTCACCCGGCTGCCGAAGGACGTGATCGCGGTGGCCTACAAGGAGACGGTGCGCATGCTATCCGGCCTGGCCGAGGAGCAGATCGAGACCCTCATCGTCCAGCTCAAGCTGAACAAGGAGTTCGGCTTCCTCAAGTCGGATCTCTGGGACAACCCCGACCGCATCCGTCGCGAGTTCTTCCATCGGGCGTGAGCGCACGCGACTGGGCCGGCCGCCTGCACCTGCCGACCCTCGCCGCCCTCGCCCTCGTCCTGGCCGGCTGGACGCTCCTCGCCCGCCGCTACGGGGCCTTCGTGCTCCCCGCCCCGTGGTCCATCGTGACCGGGCTCGTCGAGATCGTGCGGAGCGGCGAGATCTGGGGCCACGCGGGCGCGTCGCTCGGCCGCATCGCGGCCGGCTTCGGGAGCGCGGTGGCGGTCTCGCTCCTCATGGGCCTGGGCGCGTTCGTGTCGCGCACCGCGCGCGGCATCGTGCAGGACCTGCTCGCGGTCCTCAACTCCACCTCGGTCTTCGTATGGATCGTCGTCTCGCTCGTCTGGTTCGGGCTCAGTAACTGGGCCCCGATCTTCACCACCTTCATGATCACCCTGCCGGTGGTGGCCTCGACTCTGGTGGAAGGGGTGGCCTCGGTGGACCGCCGGCTCCTCGAGATGGGCGACGTCTACCGGCTCAGCGGGCCCCAGAAGTTCACCGCGATCGTCATCCCCTCGACCCTGCCCTACCTGGTGGCGGGCATGAAGGTGGGCTTCGGCCTGGCCCTCAAGGTCTCGGTGGTCGCGGAGATCTTCGGGGTCACCTCGGGGATCGGCTACGCGATGAACTACAGCCGCGAGATCCTCGCCACCCGCATGGTCTTCGTCTGGGCCCTGGTGATGATCCTCATCATGGTCGCCACCGACAAGCTGCTGTTCGACCCGGTCAACCGCCGCCTGACCCGATGGCGCTGAAGCTCGAGGTGCGCGGAATCGGGAAGGACTTCCTCATCCCGGTCATCGACTCGGTCTCGTTCCGGGTGGAGGCGGGCGAGTTCGTCTGCCTGCTCGGGCCGAACGGCTGCGGCAAGACCACGCTCCTGCGCATCGTGGGCGGCATCGAGCCGGCGAGCCGGGGCGCGGTGCTCCTCGACGGACTCCCGGTGCAGGCCGATCGGCGCCACCAGCGCCACGTGGGGATCGTCTTCCAGGAGGACCGCCTCCTGCCCTGGCTCTCGCTGCGCGACAACGTGACCCTCGTGCTGAAGCCGCTCGGGCTCGACGCCGCCGAGCGGGAGACGCGCGCGGCCCGCTACCTGAAGCTGTCCGGCCTCCAGGGCTTCGAGGACTACTACCCGGGCCGGGTCAGCGGGGGCATGCGCCAGCGGGCCGCCATCGCCCGGGCGCTCGCCATCGAGCCCGACGTGCTCCTGATGGACGAGCCCTTCGGGGCGCTCGACGCCCAGAACCGGCGCATCATGCAGCAGGAAGTCCGGCGCATCTGGAGCGAGACCCGGCGTACCATCCTCTTCGTCACCCACTCCATCGAGGAGGCGGTCGCCATCGGGACCACCCTGATCATGCTGTCGGCGCGCCCGGCGCGCATCCGCGAGCTGATCCGGAACGACGGCAGCCACGAGCGGGGGAAGCTGGTCGACGACCTCAACGCCATGATCATGGAAGAGGTGCAGCGCCAACAAGGAGACGCGTCATGATCAAGCCCTACACCGCGGTCGGTCTCATCCCCACCGTCCGCGGCATCCGCAAGCGCAAGGACATCCAGATCAACCTCGATCACCTCTCCCACCTGGTGAAGGCCGCCTCGTGGCTGTCGAGCCTCGACCTGCCGGTCCGGCTCATCGCCTTCCCGGAGGGCGCGCTGCAGGCCTTCAACGACGAGGTGCTCGATCTCGACCACGCGACCTTCGCGCGGGAGTGCGCGATCGACATCCCGGGCGAGGAGACCGAGGCGCTCGGCAAGATCGCGAAGGAGTACAACGCCTTCGTGATGGCCCAGGCCAAGGCCCTGCATCCCGACTGGAAGGACCGCTACTTCAACGTGGGCTTCGTCATCAACCCGCGCGGCCGCGTGATCCTGCAGCACTATAAAGTCTCGCCGCTCTTCCCGGTGGAGCACTCGATGTGTCCCCACGACGTCTACGACTGGTGGGTGGAGAAGTACGGGCGCAACCTCCAGGCCTTCTGGCCGGTGGTCGACACCGAGATCGGCCGGCTCGGCATCATGATGGCAAACGAGGGCTCCTATCCGGAGAACGCACGGGCCCTGGCCCTCAACGGGGCGGAGGTGGTCTACCGCGCGTCCTATCCGCATCCGGCCACCGGCAACGAGATCTTCGAGATCCAGAGCCGGGCCCGTGCGCTCGACAACAACATGTACGTGGTCGCGCCCAACATGGGGACCTACTACCTCTTCCCCGAGGAGTCCACCCCCATCGACACCTTCGGAGGCCGCTCGTTCGTCATCGACTACAAGGGGCGCATCGTGGGGCGCCAGGACTACGGAGCGGGGTCGACCTACGTGGGCGGGGTGGTCGACATCGAGGCCCTCCGCGACCACCGGGCGCGCGCCCAGTGGGACAACTGGATGAAGGACCTCCGGACCGAACTCTACGGTATGCTCTACGAGAAGCCGATCTATCCCAAGAACCTCTATCTCAAGCGCGC
>WNFD01003892.1_pt1 | contig 14974 bp, 15 predicted proteins | sample 5400491 | NCBI WGS metagenome assembly WNFD01 (sample SAMN13153343, study PRJNA577476) | soil metagenome | isolation source: 120 cm saprolite under Douglas fir tree site 2 hole 2 replicate 2 | place: USA:California | collected 2015-04-18
CCGCTTTACCCGCCGCATAGAGCCAGAGCGCTGGCTCGTTCGGAGGGCCAAAGCCCGCACTCGTCTCGTCTTGTGAGCACAATCCGTAGCCGAATCCGGCGAGTGCCGCCTCATAGAATCGAACGCTCGCCTTGAGATTCTCCACTTTCAAGCCAATATGGTCATACATGGTTGCTCTCCTTTTCGAGCCAACCTACGCACGGCGGGCGAGGTGATCTTGGCAAATCTTGCGGTGGAGGGAACGATTGACAGGATCGCCCCCTCACGACGGCCGGATGGCCGAGCGCTCATGCGTCAGCGCTGGCAGCAGCTCCTGTTTCTGCATTGGCCGGTGCCACTTACCGCGTTGCGTGAGCTGGTGCCTCGAGAGCTGACCATCGACACCTTCGAGGGCAACGCCTACGTGGGGCTGATTCCGTTCACGATCAGCGGCGTCCGTCCAGCAGGGATTCCTGGCCTTGGGGGTCTATCCGCTTTTCACGAAGTCAATGTTCGGACCTACGTGCACCGAAATGGCGCCGATCCCGGCGTTTGGTTCTTCTCGCTCGATGCTGCGAGTGCGCTTGCCGTGGTCGGGGCGCGGATCGCGTACCGGCTTCCTTACTTTCATGCGCGAATGTCGATGGCGCGGCTAGACGGCGAGAGGTGCGCCTACGAATACGCTTCCCACCGCCGCTGGTCGTCCAGGCCCGTTGGCTGTCACCTCCGCTACGGACCCGCGGGCATTCCCGGTTCGGCGCCTTTGGGGTCCCTCGAGCACTTCTTGATCGAAAGGTACATCCTCTACGCACCCTCCCGGAAACGGCTGTACCGAGCGAGGGTTCATCACGCCCCCTATCCCGTCCAGCAAGGTTGCGTCGAAGACCTCGAAGAATCGCTTTTGGCCGCGAGCGGGATCGCCAGGCCGAGCTCAGCGCCGCTGTGCCACTACGCTTCAGCCGTCGATGTCGAGGTGTTTGCCCCCAACGCGATTCGATGAAGCTGAAGGTGAAGACAGTGTCCGTGCTGGGCGGCTAGTAGCTAGTGCCTGAAAGCCGTCGAACAAGCCTGCGAGATATTGCCAGCAGTCAAAACACAAGCGAAGGCGGATCCGAGGAACTGATTTTCTTGGCCCGGCACGCAACGGTTGACCTTTGCGAAACAGTCGAAAACGCTCGACAGCGCTTGCTGGTCGGCCGCGCTGCACATTGTCAGCGCGTTTTGGCAGGCGGCTTTGCTGTACGTGCTGCCGGAGATGCTGATTGTTGAAACTCCTCCGTCGCCACTTCCGCAGCCCGCCGCTGCATTGGCGAGATTTCGGCTGGCCTGATCCGCTTTGTCACAAACGCTGTCGCCGCCGCACCCCAACCCCGAAAAAATACCAAGTGAGACAATCAGCGTGGCTGCCTTTTGAGCGCGCATGAAATGGGTTCCCCTTCTGGAAAGCCGAAATTAGATAGACTCGATAGAGGCGGCGCAAGGGAGGAAGTGACCTCTACTTTCGCTCCTCACCTCCACGTTCCTCACGCGGCCCCCGATCTTGTGCTACAAGTACGGAATGGTCGAAACATCCGCGGCCACTGCCAGGTTTCGTGCGGAGTACCGAGTCAGGAAAATCGGACGCTGGTACTCGGGATGGCTACATTTTGCATTCACCACCTTCGGTTCACTGGTGGTGATCGCCTTCGCTGTTTCCCAGGTGCGCCAACCAAGCTGGAAGGAGCTGCTCGTCCTGCCGACTGGGTTTCTGGTGGCAAACGCCGCCGAGTACTTCGGTCACAAGGGACCCATGCATCGGCTCCGGCCCTGGCTGGGGATCATCTTCCGCAGACACTCTCTCGAGCATCACCACTTTTTCACCGGCGATGCGATGTCGTACGAATCGTCGCGCGACTTCAAGATGGTCCTGTTCCCACCGGTGATGCTGCTGTTCTTCCTCGGTGGAATGGCGGCGCCGATCGCGCTCATCCTCTACCTGCTCTTCTCTCCCAATGCGGCATGGCTCTTTGTCGCAATCGGGATTGGCTACTACTTGACCTATGAATGGCTGCACTTCGCCTATCACCTGCCCGAAGATACCTTCATCGGACGGTTGGCGCCGGTGCGCGTCCTGCGGAAGCATCACCGCATCCACCATGATCTGGGTCTGATGACGCGCTGGAACTTCAACATCACCTTCCCCATCTGCGACTTCTTGTTTGGCACGTCCTTTGGACGGTCTGCTACTGCCGGAGAGAGCGCGCGAGACGAAGCGAGCAATGCCGAAGGTCGGCTCCTCTAATTCGCCGAGCCCTGCAGGCGCCGACCGGGGGGTCGAGTGTGCGTGAATTTAGAGGCTACGGAGGGCAGTGGTGCAGCGATGGCCGTCGCCGCGGACCGGTTCAGTTGCGAACTGGACGGATGGTTTGGCGGAATAAACCAACAGTAACCGCCAAGCGCACTCTCGTTACTAGTCCGCGCTGTTTGTCTTCGAAGGTGCGGCCGATCGCTCGGAAGGCTGCCCTCCCGCAGCAGTGGATTCCAGACAAAAGCGACTTGTAGCGCAATCCAGGTCCCAAAGACTATTGAGGAGCGCTTGCGGTGACCGGGCACCTTGGCCATCGGATCGCTCACCAAAGATAGTAGGATGGAGATGGGCTATGGAGAACGATGGGGGGTCGGACGAAAAGCTTCTAACGAAGGGCGAAGTCGCGCAAATCTGTCGCGTGGAGATTCGCACCGTTGACCGATGGGTGGCAGCTGGCAAGATCAAGTGTTACCGGACCCCAAGCGGCCGACTGCTGTTTCAAAAGAGAGATGTGCTGATGGCGATCGATCAATGTCAGGAACGCGTCCGATCATCGGGCGCGCCACCATCGGGCGTGCCACGCCGAAGGGTTTCTTCGTCCGATCGCACGGATTCCTCGCTCCGCCGATGAGCGATGAGCGCAACACGACGTTGGCGGACATCTAGGGACATTTCGAGCCAATCGCTGCCGTCCACCTTGTAGGGGCCAGGACCAGCCTTACCCGTGTATCTCAGCGCTGTGAGGTGGTGCGCGCATTGGAGGAGGGAACATGAATCGCCGAGCAGTAAGAACGTTGCTGCGAACGTCTGCTGTTGTGCTGCTGGCTCTGACTATCGCCCCGCGGGCCGTATGGGGCCAACAAACGGAAGGCGGGGAAGGGCAGGGTGGCGGTGAGCCAGCCGGGGTAGGGCTGGCCTACAATCCGTATCCGGAGGGCATCCTCCCGGGTGATCTCGTACCGGAGATCGAAAGGGTGCGGCGCGAAGTCAGCTCCATCTTCCAGCAAGCCATCGGAGAGTGGCTTGCATTAGGGCCTGTGACTCGGACGGGGCAACCGCCAACGATTCAGGGCAACGGCTATCGGGCGGTACAAACGCTTGGCAAGCTGATGAATTACGACCAGAACATGTCTCCCTTCAGGAATCGGGCCTGCGCATTCTGTCACATGCCCTACGCTGGCTTTAGCGGGCCGATCCCGTCAGTCAATCTGACGATGATCGCCTATCCAGGATCGATGGCGTTTCGGGCCGGGAAGCGGACCGCTCAGCGGTACACGTATGCCCCCTGGTTTCCAGTGCTCCAGTACAACCCGACACAAGGTCTGTTCTTTGGCGGAAATTTCTGGGATGGGCGGGCGACCGGATACTTGTTGCAGAATCCCGACGCCGAGCAGGCGCAGCATCCTCCTGTCGATACCCAAGAACATGCTCTACCCGACACGGCGTGCATTGCGTTCCGCCTTTCCACGGCCCAGTACCGACCTCTCTACGAGGCCGTGTGGGGCCCGGACACGCTCAATATCATCTTTCCGCCCAACACTGAGCAGATCTGCGACACGCCTGGAGGGGCTTCTGTGTTCGGCTCGGACACCCAGCCTATTCAGCTAACACCAGCGGACCGCACCCGCGCAACCACGGTTTTCAGTCGCTGGGGGGAGTCGCTGGACGCCTTCGAAAAATCAAAGGAGGTCAGCCCGTTCACATCGAAATTCGACGCCTTCCTCGCGGGCGCGTACACGCTGACGACAGACGAGATGGCCGGTTACAACCTGTTCAAAGGCAGAGGCAATTGCAACTCATGCCACATCGACGGAAGGGGAACGACGCTGAGAACGGGTCAGTTCGACAATAGTACCGCCGCGTCGACGGAGCCTCTCTTCACCTGCTTCGGCGCGAACAATGAGGGCTTGCCGCTGAATCCGAGGGATGCGTTTTTCTATCAGACTACGCCGGATTTTTTCGGCTTCACCGCCAACCCCTATGGCTTCGCCTACCGGGACCTGGGAGAGGGGACCTTCTTCAGAAGCGGTTTCGGTTCCGCTCCAAGCCCGGACTCGGATTGGACATCGTTCGCCCCGAGGCGCGACGGTAGATTCCAGGTGTCGACGGCTCGCAATGTGGCGATGACGCCGCCACAGTGTCCTACCACCGAGGCGCCAGGGCCCTACTTCCAGAAGGAGTTCTTCCACAATGGCTACATCAAGAGCCTGAAGCAGCTCGTCCACTTCTACAATACGCGCGACCTGTTCGCCTACCCGGTGACGTCAGGGAATTGCCCGGCAGGAACGACCGAAAAAGTCGACTGCTGGCCGATGCCCGAGGTCAGGAACAATGTCGACTGTACGACGGGTCGTCTCGGCTTGTCGGATCTCGAGGAGAATCAGATCGTCATCTTCATGCAAACCCTCACCGACGGTTTCACCACGCCGTATCCCAACATCAATGCCTTTACGGGTACCTGCATGACCGGTGGTTCGGCGTCAACCCAAGGGAATGAGTTTCTTATCCCGACGCCGCCGCTTCCGCTGTGCACAACCGCTGTCTGCGGCGTACCGCCTGTCCCCAATCCGCCCATTGATCGCCCCTACGCACCCGTCTGCCCGGTCCCGCCTGGGTTCAATACGCCGATCTTCAATACGCCCATTGAGTAGACGCCAATTGACGGACGTGAGACATCCATGAATAGCCTGCTTCGGACGCTGGCGATCACCACGGTCGCCAGCTTGTTCTTTTCCAACGAAGCTGCCGCTCAAATACTTCCTCCTCTCAAGAGGGCTGAGCGCGTCAAGATCACCAAGGCCCCAGAGCTCGAGTTGGCCACGGACCACTTGACCATTATCCGGTGGACAACCAACAACCCTGGGGGCACGGACGAGCATTACGGGATCGTGCACTACGGTACAGACCGCAAGGACTTAAGCCAGACAGCAAAAAACCCCATTATTCTAAACCACGGACATCCGTACGCGATTTTCCGCGTGCGCATCGAAGGCCTCACGCCACGGACGACCTACTACTACCGGGTGGCCTCTGAGGACAGCAATGGCAAGAGCGATGGGGTGAAGAGCACCGTCAACAAGTTCACCACTCCCAGTCCCGGCGAGCGAATAGTGGGTAGAGTACCCTGAGCGCGGTAAGTGCGCGTTCGAGATCGCGGACCTGTCATCGCGCGGGTCCGCCAAAGCCGACGTTTTTCGGCCGACTCGGTTGTCAACCGACGAGATCGGGGCGGCCGATCACGTTGGCGATCGTTGCGATCATCGTCGCGATGTGGCTCTCTTTTTGCCCCTGACTGCGTCACCTGCCACAGTACTGCGACCTGGAACTCGGGCGGAATGCCTCAATACATCACTGTCGGCGGCTTCGCGATCACTCAGCCTCCGGCGACCTCCGCCACGATCCAGGCGGGCATCAGCAATCTGCCTCATCCAACGGTGGGGGCGGGGGTGGCGTGCACGACCTGTCATCAGGGGACAGGCTTTAAACCCGCCATCGGCTATGACCACCTCTCTTCGTTGATCAACTCGAAGTGCAACGCTTGTCACGAATCCGGAAGCGATCTGGTCGGCACGCGCTGGAACAATGCTTTGACCGCGAGCACGGGCGCGGGAGATACCCGCCCCTATACGCTCGCCAGCATCGTCTCGAGGGGGCGTACCATCCCTTATCCGAATCATTTCTACCCGGCCGATTGCGGGGAATGCCACGTGGTTCCGGCTGGCAATGGCCTGACTGCGACCGGCGCGGCATACGTTAGGGCCTGGACGTTTCCGCACAACACGGGAAATATGACGAGACCTTCGACCTGCGTGATGTGTCACCCGAACGGTATTCCCTGACCAGCAGCGGAAAATCCGGGAGCGCGCCCTCTTATCGCCGCGCAATCTTCTCGGCCGCCGCGTCAGTCAGCCTGTAATCGCAAAGCTTGAGGCCGCAAACAGCAACCCTACTGTGGAGACGCTCGACCGTGTTTTCTCGGTGCTCAAAGTGAGCCCCGAGTTCGGGATGCCTCGGCACGACCATGCGTGAGCCCGTCGTGCAAGTGCTCATCACCTGGAGGCTTGCACCGTCAGCGAAGGAAATCGACCAGAGCGCCGCGATATCGCTCGAACGCCTCGACCTGGGGTAAGTGCCCTGCGCCCTCGATCTCAACCAGCTTGGCGCCGGGTATCGCCGCCGCCGCTTTGCGGCCCAATGCGGGGTAGTCGCCCAGCGTCGCGCCGATGTCCTTGGGCGCCCAGGCGCGGCCGATGGCGGTGCGGTCTCGCTGCCCGATGATCAGCAGCGTCGGCGTGCGGACCCGCGGAAACTCGTAGACGACGGGCTGAGTGAAGACCATGTCCGAGGTGAGCGCGGAACACCACGCGACGCGCGGATAGTCCGGGTGACGCGTCCACCCCGCTTGAAGCGCGATCAGCTTCTCGTACTCCGGCTCCCAGCGCCCCGCGTAGTAGCTGGTGCGCTGGTAGTTGCGAATCGTCTCCGGGGTCGCGCGCAGCTCCTCGGCGTACGCCTGATCGATCGAGCGATAGGGGACGACCGTTTTCCAATCTTCGAGCCCGATCGGGTTGACCAGCACGAGCTTCTCGGTCCGCTCAGGAAACATCAGCGCGAAACGAGTCGCCAACATGCCTCCCATCGAGTGTCCGACGACCGCGAATCGTTCGATGTGGAGTGAGTCCATCAGGGCACGCGTCGTATCCGCGAGCACCTGAAAGCTGAATTGAAACGCCGCCGGTTTGGTCGATTTGCCGAAGCCGATCTGGTCCGGCACGACCACGCGGAAGCCCTCTGCGGTGAGAACGCGGATCGTCGGCTCCCAATACGCGCCGGAGAAGTTCTTGCCGTGGAGCAGCACCACCGTGCGACCGTTGGGACGTTGAGTGGGCGAAACGTCCATGAAAGCGATCCGCACCTCCTGGCGCTCGACCGTCACCGGGAAAAATCGCACCGGAAAAGGGTAGGGGAAGCTCGTGGCTTCCGGGTCGATCGCAGCCTCGGGGACCGGTTTACCTTTGACCGATTCGGCGGAGCCTTTCGCCGGTGCTTCGGATGCGGCGGCGACGCGAGGAGCGCCTCCAAAGACCACAAGGGTCACGAGCGACGCGAGGAGCAGCCCGGGCGTGTGAACGGAAATAGTCGAGGTCGTCATTGGAGCCGAAGATAGGAGCTTCAAGGGGCTGCCTCAAGAAGCAACTTCGTGTCGGTCAAGCACGAGCCGGGCTCTGGCCGAATTCGCAGACTCGCTCTCGGGGTCGCAGACCAACACAAGCTCCCATGCCTTCCGTGCCTCTTCCAGGCGCCCCTGTCGCTCGAGGCAATCCCCCCAAAGCAACAGTCCGTCTCCTCCTTGGCCGTGGTAAGGATGCGCGGCGCCCTGCCAAAACCAACGCTCGGCCTGTTCCAGGTTGCCCAGCGTCAGTTCGATTCTGCCCCGCATGAAAAACCCGTTTCTGATGCTTGATGGTCGTTTGGCAACATCGAGGCCATCCTGCACCTCATCCCGTGCCTCCACTGCCCGACCCAAAACCAACAGCGTCGCTGCCCGCGCGTAGTGGTACTCACTCCGGTAGACGGCTGGGAAGTCACGCCGACGCACGCCGCAGAGGAATTCCCACGCTTGTGCTCCCCGACCTTGATGCGCTGCGATCCAGGCCCTTTGGACCCGTAATCCGGCGTGGGTGACTGCATTCGATTTGGCGCTGTCGTCGAGCGGTGCCAGTTTTACCCAGGCGGCGTCCCAACTGCCCAGGTTGTAGAGGGCCTCGGCTAGGTTGATCTGGACCAGCGCGTATTGGTCAAACGGAGAATCCAGAAGTTCGGCCGCTTCCTCCGCCGGCCACGCCGATTCGATGGCCAGAGCATTTCGATATCTGCCAGCCCAGATGAGGGTCTCCACGACAATGTTCGTCGTGTGCCAACGCATGACCCAAGGCTTTCCCGATAGCGACGGAATCAAGCGCACTGCCCGGTCGACAGCCTCCTCAGTCCTCAATAGCCCACGCCAGGCCGGGATCTCGATGGTGGCTGAAGGGTCGAGAGACTGATCGAAGATGGGCCCGCGGAGGAGTCGCGAAACAACCAGGGCTGTTCGCCAGGCGCCCCACCGGAGGTTGCACGCATGGCCCATCCACCACACCACACGAGGCATGCCTGTGATCGCAATCGCGAACGCGAAGAGAGTGATTAGGAGGAGGGCCACAGCTTCAAGGTATCGATGCGACGAGTCAGCGACGATGTTGTCGCGGATAACACGACGGGGAGGTGACGCGGCTACGCGACGCCCCCCAGGTTGAGGTAGCGCTCATCGAGCTGATTCCAGCTTCGCGAGCGTGGGCTTGAGAGCATTTTGCAGGCATCTGTATTGCGGTTGCCCCTGCAGTTGATGGAGGGAGGGAATCGCCGCCTTCGCCGAATACTCGGAGATTTTTTCGAGCGCCCGCTTTTTCCCCGGGCAGGTGGTGGCCGCGGCGAGGTCGATGATCGCGATGTCCCGGTAATTCAGCTGATCCTCGCCGCCCAATTTCTTGATCAGCTCGACCAACGACCAGCGATGGATGTCTTCTTTGGAAAGAACCTTTGCCATGAGCGGCTGGATCGCGATGGGACCAATCTGCTCCAGGAGCAGAAGCTTGGCTTTTTCGTGGTCTTTGGACGCGACCGCGTCCGTGGCGTCTTGAATGAGGCTCGAATCCTTCCGGTATCGAGCAGCTTTGACCGTGGCGGATCGGTAGGCTTCGATTGCGCCGTCGAGCTGCTTGCTCCCCATCAGCGCGCGGCCCCGCCAATACCAATACTCACCTTCTCCCTCGCGGGCCCTGGCCCGCTTTGGGAGCTGCTCCAACCGCGCCACTGCGGTGACGAACGCCTTTCGCTCAATCAGCCGCTCTACTTCCAGATAGGGATTCATCCACCGGTAGGCCCAAAAGACAACCAGTGCCACGGCGACTGAGACTCCCACGCCACCGAGAAGGATCCACCCTCGGCCAAATCCACGTTTGATCCGCGAGGCCAGAGCGAGGCGCCCTCGGCCGAATCCCACTTTGATGAGCTTGGCCAGAGCGATGCCCCCTCGGCCGAATCCCACTTTGATCATCGAGGCCACAGCGATGCGGCCGCGGTTGAATCCAGCTCCGATCAGCGAGGCCAACGCCACGATCCTTCGCTCCATTTGGTTAGGCAAGCGGTCCCCTTTCTCTCGAGACGATTCCGGATCAGCGCTCCTCGGCGGGAGGAGCAAACCATCTGGAAATGAAATCGGGCGAGGCGCGCTTTCCCGGTCCGGGTTTGCTTCCCGGCCTTGGCCGGCTTCCGGCGCCCGCTTCCTCTTCACCGCATGAAGAAGCAGGCTCTCCTCGCAACTGTCCAAAAGCCGGTTCAATTGTCGCCGGAGGATCCCCAGCGACTTCTGTGTCGGATCGCTGAAAACATTGAGGAGCGCGGTCAGCGCGCCGAGGAGAAGAAACATCAGCACGCTCGAGGTCAGAATCTGCAGTGCCGTGGGTTCGGGCGGAAACACATTGTAAAACGCGCCCCCGATTCCCCGGCCCAACACAAAGTGGGAGGCCGCCTGTTCGCGCGCGCTCGATGCCGCGAGATGTTGCGCCATTTCGTACGGGCTTAAGGAGGCGCGGCCAAAAAGTAAGTATGCAACCGCGATCGTCAGCCCACCACTGGCGAGGTCCAGGATTGCAGCTCTCGCCGCCATGAAGGCATTGATCTGTCTGTCGAGGGCCTGGCGAAGCTCCGGCATCTCGTCCGAGAGGCCCAGCAGCCCAACGACAATCTGTTGCTCTCGGGTATTCTCAAAAGCCGTCCGCAACCTGAGCGGCACCCGATTCAGAACTTTCGCCGCCGAATACCACCCCAGTTTTTCCAGCCAACTCGCCGCCTTTCCGATGAAGAGGAAAGGGATGGCGAGAACGAAATTGATCGGATGCCGGACGACGTCAGTCTTCAGCGTGCGCCACAAGACCCGGAGCGTTCCCCGGCAAGAGAAATGGTCGGCGATGAATGAGTCGACCTGTTCCCGGCGCTGATCGACGTAGCGGCCAATCTCTTTGTCATCCAACATGAAGCTCTGCAATTGTAGACATCGCCTCGAAAGCGATGGCGGTCCTGGGAATGAACGATACCTCGCGCTTTCCTGTGGCGACAGGTGATGACCGGTGGGTGGCGCTGCGCCAGCCCACAAAAAGGCCGAGCATGTAGCCAACCCCTCCAACGAGTGCGAGACCTCACACCCCGAGGGCGAGATAGTCGATTGCCTTCGGTAAGAGGGGTCAGCAATGCGCCGCCGAAGCGGAAACCCCGTTGGGCTCATGCTCAAATGAGCCATGGTCCCTCTTCATCGATTCGCCCCTTGGCGGTTTGGCTCTTGTCATTTACCGGGCATTCATCGGTAGATGATGCCAACTGGGCGCGTGATTGTGGGCATTCTGGTAGCTGGTGGAACGGTACGAAGCGAACCTTTCTAAATTAAGGAGTGGTGCGATGCCCGGGACATACAAGCTCATCGACGTGGTCGGAACTTCTCCCAAGAGCATGGCCGAGGCCGTGAAATCCGCCGTCGTCGAGGCCGCCAAGACGATTCAACACATGGACTGGTTCGAGGTGGTCGAGCAGCGCGGCTCCATCAAGGACGGCAAAGTTGCGGAGTTCCAGGTGACCGTGCGCATCGGGTTCAAGCTGGAGCGCTAGGGAATCAGTCGCCGCGCCAGTTAGCACGTCGCCCGCGAACGAGAGCCCCACCTGCCAATGAGTGCTGCAAGGCTCTTTACGCGGCGGCCCAGAGGTGCTGCGCGGCATAAGCACGCCAGGGTCGCCACTTCTCGGCCCGCGCCAGGAGCTCGTCGGCGGCTGGCCGTCGCCCCTGATCGTTGGCCAGCGCGCGCATCAGGCCGATATCCGCGGCGGGAAAGGCGTCGGGCTCGTGCAGCTGACGCAGGGCGATGTATTGCGCCGTCCATTCACCGACCCCGCGTATCGAACGAAGTCGCAGAACTGCTTCGTCGAGGCCGCAGTTTGCCCCGAAGAGATCCGCATCAGCGATGACCGCGGCGGCGACGGCGGAGAGCGTCGCGGCCCGGGTCCTCGGCATGCCGAGCGTTGTCAGGTCGGCGACGGCCAACGCCTCGGGTGTTGGGAAGACGTGGGTCAGGTCGCGATCCGGCACCGTCATCGGTTCGCCATGCGAAGCAACCAAACGCCCGGCCAGGCGGACGGCGGCGACGACCGTAATCTGCTGCCCGAGCACCGCGCGGATCGCGAGCTCGAAACCGTCCCAAGCCCCGGGTACGCGCAGGCCCGGGCGCCTCGCGACCAGCGGGGCCAATATCGGATCTGTTGCGAGATGGGCGGAGATTCGAAGTGGATCCGCCGCCAGGTCGAACACGCGACGCAGCCGCGCGATGATCGCCGGCAGGGTCGACAGCTTGGGAATGCGGATCCTCGCGCGCAGCGCGTTACCCTCGGCGGCTTGCACCGAAACAGTCCCCTGCACGCCATCGAGATGGATGGTTCTGGAGTAACAGCCGTCCGCGACGCGCTCCATGCCGGGGATGGCGCGCTGCCTGAGAAACTCGAGCATCGCCGGCCAGTCGTAGGGACTCTGATACCGCAGCAGCAGGCTGAATTCGCCGTCGGATGCAACCGCGATGTCCGGTCCGCCGAGGCGGCGCAACTCACCGGGCGCCCGACCGAACAGCGCGAGGAATGCCTCATTGAATCTGCGGATGCTGTTGAACCCCGCCGCGAACGCGACCTCGGTCATCGGCAGGCGCGTCTCATGGATGAGCTGCTTGGCGAGTAAGACCCGACGCGTTTGCGCGACCGCAATGGGTGACGCTCCAAGGTGCTGGCGAAACAGGCGTCGGAGCTGTCGCTCCCCCATCCCCAGGCGGTCCGCCAAGGCGCCGATGCTGCTCTGATCCAAAGCGCCGAGCTCGATCAGCGCCAGTGCTCGGGACACCGTGCTCGAGGTTCCTCGCCAAGCGCCCATGTCCGGCGCGGTCTCCGGCCGGCACCGGAGGCACGGGCGGAATCCGGCCTCCTGGGCCGCCGCCGCCGTCGGAAAGAACGTCACGTTCTCCGACCGCGGCGTCCGTGCCGGACAGACCGGGCGACAGTAGATCCCCGTCGTTTTGACGGCGGTAAAAAAGCGGCCATCGAAGCGCGCATCGCGCAGCTTGACGGCGCGGTAGCAGGCGTCGTGATCAAGATCCATGGGGAAATACTTGCATCGGGGCCTGGCGCGGTCCAGCGGTTTTCGGACATCATACGTGCGGTCACGCCATGGTGCGTACGCCCTTCAATATTGTTCTCTCTGTCGCGCTGCTTCCGCTCGCGTGCGCCACCTCTCCCCCAAAGGCAAAATCTGACACCCAGCCACCCCTACCACGGTCATCCATTGCAGCAGTGCTCGAACACAGACGTGAGCTGGAGCTGAGCGACGAGCAGGTTCGCCGATTGCAGGGTTTGGACGATCAGCTCGAGCGAGCGAATGCAGCGATCCGTCTGGAGGCGAACCAAAGGCAGACGAAAAACCAACCTTCGAGCCGCGCGCCGCGGGGAGGGATGGGCGGTCGATCTCGCGGCGGGATGGGCCGCTCGACCGGGGAGGGGAGAAGCCCGTCGCCGAGCGTGAATGCCCCAAAGTCGGCTGAGGAACGGATCGACGACAACGATACCAACGCCTACCTCGAGGCGGAGAAAATGCTTACCGAGTCGCAACGTCCCTTGGCTCTGGAAATCGCTTCGCGTTTTCGAGAAGAGAGCTGGGATAGGCAGCACGCAACGAACAACAAGTGAGCCAGGCACGGCGTCGTGCGGTGCCGGCCACTTGCCGCCGGGCGGTCCTGCGCTGGCGATCCCGGAAGAGCAAGGCGTGGGGTGCCCGACGAGCTCGGTCATCCTTCGCAGGTGCTCGGACCGGTTGAAGCGGCCCATGTTTCTTGGGCCCTCCAGGCGCGACCCATGTGTCTATCGAGCAGGGACTTCTTTGCTGAGGACCTTTTTGAGGCTGCGATGCGCCCACCGCTGAGGCCGGGTTTTCAGCGGCTATGGATCCCTCGGCCATCGTTGCCAAAGCTGACTCCCAGCGCGAGCTGGAAAACAATCGGCGTCTTGCCTGAGGAGTCCGGGTTCAAAACCATCTGAGGTGTAATCGCTCCCATCGTGGGAATGCCCGTTCCCCAAACGGGCACGAATACTCCAACCAGGGGCAGGATGCGAAACCGATCGGTCACCGCGATCGACACTGCAGCGGTGCTACCCAGGAGGAGCGCATGGTATTGGCCTGGCGCTATCCCATCAGACAGGAGGTTGCCTCGGGCGTCGTCCCATTGGCCGATGACCGTCGGTCCGAGCACGATCTGATGTTCGCTTCGGGCGCCAAAGTTGAATCCGACCAGGAGGGGCAACTTGGCCATCGCAATGGTGACGTGCTCGTCATCAAAGTTTGCGGTGAGGCCGATGGAGGCTGCCGGCGCGAGTGCGACGTCGAAGCTTCGGCTTCGAACCAATTGGATCGTTGCATTGGCCTCCACCGCGAACGTCGTCACCGTCAGGCCAATATCGAAGCCTGACGCGACACCGTATCGACCCCCGATTTCGCCGGAAGGCGTGTAGGAACGAGTCGATCCCGCTCGTTGCACGCCCGCGGAGGCATTGAACTGGAAGGTGCCGGGATCGAGAGCTCGAGCCGTCTTGATGTTGGTGTAAGTGGCGCAATTAATACAGAAAAACCCAACAAGGGCTGTCAAGCCGCTTCGTGCAGCCCCAACGGTACGAGGTGTCCGGTAAAACATCGCTGCCGATATGACACCGCAAGACAAGGATGCGGTACTTCTTTCCTTTCAAGGCCGGTAGGGAGAATGCTCTGGGGGCCCGCGGCAGAGGCGCGGCTGTCGACCCTACGCGCTGATGCGCCTGTGCGGCCCGGCATTCCACGAGCGCTTGTTGGACAGTGATTCTCCTGCACGCGGTGGCATGAGGGCCTTCTCCCGGACCACGTTGAGGAACTGGTGGCGACGGATTGTCTTGCCGGGCGTTCGTTTCGAGTGGCCCCTTCACTGGCCGAACGGCGGCTTGGGTCTCACGCCGGGCTACGAGCGCGAAGTGTGTGACATTTTCGGGCCGCCGGGACCAAAATTGTCACACAGTTCATTCAAACCAGCATGTCACGAACCAATCCTGGTACTCGGGCCTTTCTATCCAAGCGAGCTACCGCGCCCTTCAGATCCTCGTGGTGGCTGCGATGTTCTCGGTCGCGGCACGTGTCATATGGCTCCCGGAAAATCGCGAGGTCGATCGCATCGCCCATCCCGGCGTACCCCGCATCGCTCGGATGAACTGATCCCCGCTCTGGTAAATGGGCAGGAAGCGCGTTGGGTTCGCGGGGTCACGGACCGCGAGATCGAAGTCGATCACGCCGTCGAATTCGCCGCTGGATCGGATGAAGGCGTTCAGGGTCTGGCGCTTCGCCTCGCCTTCGGGGGTGTAATAAAATGCGCCTTCAAAGGGCGTCAGCGTCGCGCCGATGATCTTGAGGCACGTGGCATGAGCGCGGGCGATCAATTGACGATATCCCTGAATCAATTGTTCGACGCTCACCTCCTGCGACGGGTCTGCGACCGAGAATCCGATGTCGTTGATTCCCTCGAGCACGGTGATGAAACCGACGCCGGTCTGCGCGAGGACGTCCGGGCG
>WNFD01004821.1_pt1 | contig 14974 bp, 7 predicted proteins | sample 5400491 | NCBI WGS metagenome assembly WNFD01 (sample SAMN13153343, study PRJNA577476) | soil metagenome | isolation source: 120 cm saprolite under Douglas fir tree site 2 hole 2 replicate 2 | place: USA:California | collected 2015-04-18
TTCGCCGAACGCGGATTACGCTTTCCGAAGCGGGCCTATGGTGGAGCCTGGGCGGGCCAGTTGATATGGGGTCGGCTTACCCACAGCCGTGTGCTGGGGATCCTCAAGAACCCCTCCTATGCGGGGATGTATGTTTTCGGCCGTTACCAGTATCGGGTGCAGATCAGCACCCAGGGCGAAGTTCGGAAACGGATGCAAGCGGTGGCGATGCCCGACTGGCGGGTCCGTTTGCCGGAGCACCACGAAGGATACATCACGCTGGAAGAGTTCTTGAAGAACAAGGAGCGCTTGGAAAAGAACCGCACGAATGGTGAAGAGACCGTGCTCAGCGGCCCGGCACGCGAAGGCGTGGCTTTGCTGCAAGGGCTGTTGCTCTGCGGTCGCTGCGGCCGGGCTATAACCGTTCGTTACACGACGGGACACGGTGGCGTTTATCCCATGTATCTGTGCAACTGGCTGCATCGCGAAGGACTCGCCACCAAGGACTGCATGGGCTTCCGTTGTGATGTGCTGGATCCCGTCATCGTGGAGGAGGTGTTAAAGGCCTTGCAGCCCGCCGAACTGGAGCTCGCACTGGCAGCTTTGCAAGAACTAGAAACCCGCGATCAGGCGATCCTGCGGCAATGGCAGATGCGACTGGAACGTGCGGAGTACGAAGCCGCGCTCGCCGAGCGCAGATACCAAGAGGTCGATCCGGCACAGCGTCTTGTAGCCAGTACCCTGGAGCGTCGCTGGAACGATGCGCTCCTTCAGTTGCAGGACCTCAAGAAGCAAGTCGCGGAAGTTCTGCGGCAAGAAGCTCGCGTGGCCACTCCCGAGCAGAAGGAGAAAGTGCTGGCTCTCGCCCGAGACTTGCCGCGTGTATGGCATGCTCCCACCACCCAGGCCAAGGACCGCAAGCGAATGTTGCGGTTGCTCATCAAGGACATCACCGTCGAAAAACCCCAGCCCAAGCAACTCTTGGTTCACATCCGCTGGCAGGGCGGTGCCTCGACCGACCGCTCCATCCAGCTTCCGCTGAACATCGCCGACCGGCTGCGCTACCCTACCGCGGCGGTGGAACGAGTCCGCGAACTGGCTCAAGGCTTGCTCGATGTGCAGATTGCTGATCAGCTCAATCGAGAAGGTCTCAGCAGCGCCAGAGGTAAGCCGTATACCACGAGGATTGTCCAGTGGATGCGATGGCGCTATCAGATCCCGCCGGCAAAACTGAAGAAGCCCGAGGAGCTGACCGTTCAACAAGTCGCCCGACAGTTTGGAGTAGGCGACGGCGTGGTCTACTACTGGATCGAACACCGGTTACTCACTGCGCGTCGGCTCAACGAGGGAATGCCGTATTGGATTACACTCACCGCTGCTGAGGAACACAAGTTGCGCGATTGGGTGCACAACTCAAGCAGGATTTCCTCGGTATCCTGAATGGAATTGGAGGCAGGTGCATTATGAAGCCACCGTCGGGATTCCCAGAGGGCGCATCGTTTTCTTGTCCGATTTCAATATGTAAACACGTCGGAGAGGCTGAGGTTGATAGCCTCTGCGCTGAAATGCATGTACTGCCTGTGTCTTCTTTTCTGGTGTGTCCCAAATTTCTTGGTCCATTGCGGTGGATGGCCTGCCAGTCCATGGCATACCATTCCGCCGCTTCGCTGGAGACCGCACCAATGGCTGTCGCCATCGTCATCTGCTATTGCCTCCTATGCCGATTTGCCTCGTTCTCTCGCGTGAAGCACCTCAGGGAAGTGGGCCCGCTTTCGCGTTCGGTGATGTGGTCGATGCGACTGACGCAACCGGTATCTGCTCCATTACAGAGCAGCCTTCGCTTTCTCCCTGACTGCTGTCCGCACCGCCATTGGTCCATCTTGCGATGTACTTTCCCCTGCTCAGGGGAGCGGTATGGATTTATCCTGTTCCGCTGGAATGACACGATAGGTTAGGTCTACTCTGTACGCCGGCAGTGTTTGTTACCCATGACGGCGGAATCAAAAGCCGCCGTACTCACTGCAAGAAGAGCCGCGCAGCATATTAGGCCCTTTGAACCTAACGACGCTTACGAGTGTTTGTGTATTCTGACCGTACTATCGGAGCCTAGCCTCGTCTCCGCCTTATGCTGGCAGATACACCGTCGCCTCGCGGTTCTGGTGCCACTCTTGCGAGTGTGAGTACATTGTCCGAGGGCTTCGAACGGTCTGTTGCCTCGCCGCTCCAACCTCGTAGGCTACGTGCAATGGGGTGCACGGTTTGATCGATTCCTCCTTTGTCAAACAATCATGTCCAGCAGCTTTCCAGGTCGCAGTTCAATGCGATTCTCGAGCGCGAACCTCCATCGGCGTCGCGCGTGAATCCGAGCTTGCCACGGAAGTTCGAAGAAATCATCTCGAAGGCAATCGAGAAAGACCCCAAGCTGCGTTATCAGCATGCCGCGGACCTGCGCACGGATTTGCAACGGCTGAAGCGTGACTCCAGCTCCGCGCGCCCCTCCGCCATGACTACGGATGAAACCTCCACGGTCGGAGTCCCGTCCGTCGAGTCGGCCCGCCCGCCCGCGCTCGGTACCTCTGCTGCTTCCACGGGTTCCTCGCCGGCTCGAAGGCTGGCTGTTTCCGGCGCAGTTCTTTTGCTCCTCCTGCTTGCCGGTGTTGGCCTGCTCTACCGGAGGGGCTTTTTCCGCTCCGGCCTGGCGGCAACCGCTTTCCAGAATCCGGCGATCTCCAGTCTGACCTCCACCGGCGACCTGGCCCTGGTGCGCATCTCACCCGACGGCCGGTACCTCGCCAATATTTCGAAAAAGCGTGGGCAGTTCAGCCTTTGGGTCCGCCAGATAGCAATCGAAAGCGCGGTTCAAATTGTCCCTCCTGGCACTGACGAACTCGTCGACGCCGCGTTCACTCCCGACGGAGACTTTTTGGATTACACGGTTTTCGCCCCGATGGCCACACAGGGTAAGCTGTATCAAGTTCCGGTTCTCGGCGGTACTCCGCGCCGCCTGCTCGACGATGCGAATACGGGCGTGTCCTTCTCGCCTGATGGGCGCCAGATGGCCTATGCAACCTTTGACCGCGCGACGAAAGAGGGTGTCCTCATGGTCGCGAACGCCGACGGCAGCGGAGCGCGGAAGCTCGCTGGCGGCAAGGTCTCCGGGCTTCTTTCCCTGGGCGGATATAACAAAGTGCAGTGGTCGCCGGATGGCCAGCGTATTGCGACGTTTGTTAAGGACGCCGATCCCAGCGGACAGAATTACGGGCTCGTCGAGATTGACGTTGTTACAGGTAAGGAAAAGCCCATGCCAGGGAGGCGCTGGGCCGAAGTACTTGATCTTAACTGGCTCCCCGATGGCAGCGGGCTGCTTCTGGCAGCAAGGGACAAGACCGGCGCGCCAGTCCAGCTCTGGATCGTCACCTATCGGGGCGGCGGAGTGCGCCGGCTAACGAACGATCTGAGCTCGTACGTGTCTGCCTCGGTATACGCCGACAGCCGCACCATCGCTTCCGTGCAGCAGAACCTTGCGAGCAGCCTCTGGGTGGGCGCGGCCAACGCACCCGATAACACCCGGCAGGTCAGCTCCGGCAGGTTCGATGGCATGAAGGGCCTCGAGTGGGCCCCCGATAACCGGATCGTTTACACGGGCAAACATTCAGGAAACTGGGATCTTTTCGTGACCGACGCCGATGGCAGAAATGTCCGGCAGCTTACCTTTGACGGCCACGACCATGAGTCACCGACCGTCTGTGACGGCGGCCGTGCGGTTGTCTACAGCACAAATTTCGACGGTGCGGACCACCTGTGGAAGCTCGATTTCCAGAGCGGAGTCTCCACAAGACTGACAAATGGCCTCGGGGAGTGGCGCCCCGCGTGCCAAGGAACGGGCCAGTGGGTGATGTATACGGGGCGGGTTCCCGGCGGATCGTCCTACATCTTCAAAACGCCGATTTCCGGCGGAGCGCCGGTGCGGGTTTCCGATCGGATTTCGATCGGTGGTGGGACATTGTTATCTTTGGATGGCCGTCACGCGTCGTTCGCATCCTTTGATAAGAACGGAACAATCGTAAGCGTAATGGTTTCTACAGTCACCGGTGCCCAGGAAGGGACCGAAGTCAACCTTGGGGATACGTTCTATGGTAGCGCGCACGGCCTGCGCTGGACGCCGGATCGTCACTCCCTTGCCGCAGTGGACATCCGTTCCGGCACTCCCAACCTCTGGAGCGGGATTCTTGCGGGCGGTCCGGCGAAGCAGTTGACCCACTTTACCTCGGGTGTGGTTTGGGACTTCGGCTGGTCGCCCGACGGAAAATTCATCGCGCTCGCGCGGGGTACGGACCAGAGCGACGCTGTGTTGTTTACCAGCGCGAAGTAAGCCTGCGTCAGCGCGTCCGCGCTCCGGCACTTTGCCCTCCCTCGGCAGGCCCCAGTGTCGCGCCAGTTACACTCCCGCACATCATGCCGACCGGGATCCTCCGGGGCTGCCTCCTGCCGATCCTGGCTCAGACCACACGAAACGCCTTTGCCATGAGGAGGCACCCGCCGAAAAGTCCGTCCTGACCTACCATACTCCTTTTATATTCTGGATATTGCGGCAAAGGAGTACTAGTCTTAACGCCAGTCCGACTGAACGGGCCCAGCCCAATGCAGAAATCAGTCGTTGAGGGCCCACACATGCGCCAACTTAGGGCTTTGCTTATTTTTCTTGCAGTAGGGGCGTGGGGACATGCACAGACATTTCGCGGAGCGATAAACGGCAGCGTTACGGATCCCTCCGGGGCAGTGGTTCCAAAAGCAGCCGTAGCTGCCGAGGATACTGCCACCGGGGTCGAGCACAGCACCGTCACCACAAGCGACGGCCAGTTCGCTGTTCAAGACCTTCCGCTGGGTACGTACAAACTCACCATTACGGCCAGCGGATTCGCCGTCTCCACCACGGACAACATAGCGGTCAGTGCGGGCACGATTTATACAGTGCCGGTAAAACTGGTTTTGGCCCAATCCTCCGTCACGGTCGAAGTTTCCGCCGCCGACATTGCCCTCGATACCACGACAGAAGCCCAGACCACGACGGTGGCGGGGGCTTCTCTCCAGAATGCCCCTTTGAACGGGCGCGACTTTACGCAACTGATCGCAGTGCAGCCTGGGTTTGGAGGCTACTCCGCCGGCGGCTTTGGTTCCTTGAACGGGACGCGAGCCAATCAAATGAATTGGCAGATTGACGGAGTGGACAACAACGACCTGTGGCATAACATCCCCGCGGTCAACCAGGGCGGAGTTTCGGCCATCGCCGGTACCGTGCTGCCGATTGACGCAATTGATGAGTTTTCCGTGCAGACCCAGTCCAGTCCGGAGGCCGGCCGCAATCCGGGGGGCTTAGTGAATTTGGTGATCAAGTCCGGCAGTAACGCTGTCCACGGTTCGGCCTACTACTACAACCGCAATGAGGCGTTCGCGGCTGCGCCGGTCTTTCTGCCCCTGGACACGCACAAACCCGAAATGAGAAACGTGCAGTGGGGAGGTTCGCTGGGCATCCCGATAGTCAAGAACAGGACATTCTTCTTCGGTGCGTTCGAAAAGCAGAATTTCACCATTGGCCTTCAGGGTTTGGCCACCGAGCCCTCCCTGGCCTACCAGCAAGCGGCGCAGGGCGTCATGGACTACTACCATGTGCAGGAAAATTCAGTTTCTGCCGCCATGTTGAAGACCCTCTGGCCTGGCGCTGCCTTGCAGGTGCGGCGCCCAACAATTTCTACAGCACGGACCCGGAGTACGGCTACAGCTACAACGGCATCATCAAACTCGACCACAGAATCAACGACAAAGACTACTTGTCGTTCCGGTGGTTTTCCGGAGAAGGCAATCAGGTGGCGCCGGTTGGCTCCAATTTGAAGTATTACTACGAGGTTGCGCCGATCCACGTTCAGAACTACGCGTTCGTTTACAACTCTGTTTTGTCTTCGAGGTTCAGCAATCAGTTGCTGGTGGGGGTCAATGCCTTCAACCAGGTGTTCCACGACTTCAACAACAGCTTCGACACAAAGTCCTTTGGCCTCTACCTAAGTCCGAGCGCAACCTTCCAAGGCGCGCCTAACCTTGTGGTCTCCGAGTTTGACCAGACCGGATTAACGCCTCCCGAGGGCCGCAACGACATTACCGGCCACTTGACCGCACGCTTTCTTACGTTGTGGGCAAGCACCAGTACCGGTTCGGAGGGGAATATCGGAAAGCACAAGTGGACGAATTCTATAACTTCCAGTCACTGGGCAGCTTTCTTTTTGACGGGTCACAGGGGCCCTGGTACCCGGACTTTTTGAACGGCACCGGCTTTTTCAAGAATATCAATATTGGGAATTATGACCGCAACATTCTAAACCTGGCGGACTTTATGGCAGGCGCAGTGAGTCGTTCGTCGATGAATATCGGACGGCAAGACCGCTTGGTCTATGTGAATACGTTCAGTCTCTTCTTTCAGGACGCGTGGCAGGTGACCCGCAAGTTGAGCGTGAATTACGGCGTTCGCTACGACTACTTCGGCCCGCTCCACGACTCCCAAAAGGATCTCTCCACTTTCATCCCGGCAAAGGGAGGGCTGGTTTTCCAGGGAGCCGGTATTTCTTCTCTGTACCCGGCGGATTGGAAGAACTTCGCTCCACGTCTGGGGTTTGCCTACAGCCCAAGAGAAAAAGGCAGTATGGTAGTGCGCGCAGGATTCGGGGTCTACTACGACCAGCCCTACTTAACTCCGTTTCTGGCCAGCTTTCCGGTGAATGGCGGTCCAAACGGGGTGCAGGATAACCCTGCGGGATCGAATCCTGTCTCTGCAGTTGAGGTAGATAATTACACGATCCCGGAAAATACGTACATTTTCCCCGCCTCGGGTTCGACCTGCCCGACCGGCAAGGGTTGTGGCAACGTCGTCTACAACCTTTTCTCGGTCAACCAGAATTTCCGCACCTCGTACAACTACAATTACAATCTAAACCTTGAGCAGAAGCTCAACGCCTCCGTGCTGTTGACGTTAGGCTATGTGGGCAGCGCGGGGCACAGGTTGTTGATTCTCACAGATATCAATCAGCCTTCTCTGGGAGACCCGGCCACGGCGCAAGGGCGGAGGCCCTATCGCTCGCAATTTCCTAACTTCGGAATCATTGACCAGATCCAAAGCAACGGAGGGTCTAACTACAACTCATTTCAGACTAGCCTTAAGATCAAGACTTGGCGTGGGCTGACCTCGCAGTGCGCATACACCTGGGCCCATGCCCTTGACGATCTAACCGAGTACCGCAGGGCGTTGCCGCAGAACAGCTTCGACTTCAAGGCCGATTACGGGAACACCCTTCATGACACACGGCACAACTTCACGGCATTGCTTTCCTACGAACTACCGAACTCCTCGAGCGGCCCCAAGTTGCTCTTGCATGGATGGCAGGTGAGCGGCCTGTTTTCCTTCCATACCGGACAACCGTTTAGCGTCTTGACTGCCGCCGACACTACCGGCACTAATGAAAATGTGCAGCGTGTGGATCTCGTTGGCGACCCATTCGCGGGCGTTTCTCACCGCGTCGTCCAGGCCAACGGTTTCAAATACGTGCAATGGATCAATCCGGCTGCTTTCGCGCTGCCGGCCCCGGGCGCCTATGGCACCATGCGCCGTAACCAGATTTACGCTCCTGGTTACGGCGACGTAGACCTTGCTGTATTTAAGAACTTCAAGGTTAATGAACGGTTCACCGTGCAATTCCGTTCGGAGATTTTCAACCTGTTCAATAGAGTAAACCTTGCGCCACCGTTCCCCACCGGTTTCGCAGGGCCGAACGCACAAAATGGATTCGGAGTGTCTGCCGACACCATCGGAGACTATAACGGCGCTCCCGGCATCGGTCCCGGCGAACCATTTAACGTTCAGTTTGCCCTAAAGCTAGTTTTCTAGAAATTGACTGCTCCGCCTTGTGTGATGGTCGCGCACCCTTGTGGGTCTCCCTTGCGCGCGTCTTTCCGTTCCAGCTTTCCATTGACTTACCCCACTGGCGACCCTAACATCCAATTCCGTATCGAGTTGGGGCCACCCAGATGGTCGGGCAGATGCTCGTCAAGGCGCAGTACGCGAAGCTGCAATGAGCGAACGCAAGCTGCCGGGGTGGAGGTTTTGTTAGGCGCTCTAAGCAAGGAGTCAGCTTAGAGAGGTGGATAGTGACAGCCCGATAGGGGATGGGTATTCGATGGCCGATAGCTGCTGGCTGACAGCTGCCCCTTACCCGCGGCCTTTCTTGCGGATTTCAATATTCAAGCGGCGGATCTTCTGATTCAGGGTCGAGAGCGGCACGTGGAAACGTTCCGCGGCTTCTGTCTGGTTCCAATTGCATTTTTCCAGCATGTCGGAGATGATTCGCCGCTCGCAATCCTCTACGATTTCGAACAGCGATGCGTCGGAATGGGAGTCGTTCATGGCGACCGAAGAACCGCGCCCCATCATCGAATCAGGAAGCAGATCAAGGGCGATCTCGTCGCCCGACGAGAGCACGACGGCACGCTCGATAACGTTCTCCAGTTCGCGCACGTTGCCGGGCCAGGAATAACCCAACAGCGGGCGCAGCGCTTCGGGAGTAATGCGCAGTAGTGGCCGCTCATTTTCCTCGGCATACTTCTTGAGGAAATGCTCCACCAGCAGCGGAATGTCCTCTTTGCGCTGCCGCAGAGGAGGGAGCTCGATGCTGATTACGTTTAGCCGATAAAATAGATCTTCGCGGAAGCGCCCTTCGCGAACCAGTTGCCGGAGATCGACATTGGTGGCGGCAATGATGCGGACATCCACCTGAATTTCCTGAATGCCGCCTAAATGCATGAACTTGCGGTCCTGCAGAACCCGCAGAATCTTAGCCTGCGTCTCCATTCCCATGGTTGCGATTTCATCCAGGAAGAGCGTTCCCTTATCTGCAACTTCAAAGAGACCCTTCTTCGACGCGATGGCACTGGTGAAAGCACCCTTGACGTGTCCGAACAGCGTGGACTCAAGCAAATCTGTCGGCATGGACCCGGTATTTACCGGAACGAACGGCCGGTCACGCCGCGGAGAATTCAAGTGCACGGCCTTGGCAATGACTTCTTTGCCAGTTCCGCTCTCGCCTTGCAGCAACACCGTAGAGCGACTGGTTGCCACTTGCGCGACCAGGTCGAAAATCTTCAGCATGGGCTCGCTCTTGCCCACGATGTTTTCAAAGTTGTAGCGCTGCTTCAGGGCCCGCTTGAGCTGGACGTTTTCTTCTTCGGCCCGGCGCCAGCCAACGGCGGCACGCACATCGGCCAGCAACTTTTCATTGTCCCAAGGTTTTTGTACGAAGTTGGCCGCGCCGGATTGCATCGCGCGCACGGCATTTTCCACTGTGCCGTAGGCAGTGATCATGATGACCGGCAGCCGCTCGTCGTGCGCATGGATCTCAGAGAGAATATCCATACCATCGCGGCCCGGAAGCGCTAAATCGAGAAGGACAAGATCGTATGGATGTTCCCCGATGCGCAGCAGCCCTTCCTCGCCGCTGACCGTTGTTTCTACATCGAATCCTTCCATTTCGAGCAGGGTTTGCAACGACTCGCGAATCTCGGCCTCATCGTCAATAATGAGCACCGATCCTGAAGGGGACGGGTTTGTATTCAGCGGACGCGAGATAACGGCTACTTCAGACATGGACCGCCTTCCTGCTCAGGGGAAAATCCAGGGTAAATGTTGTTCCTTCGCCGGGGTGGCTCTCGACGCGAATTTTGCCGGAGTGCTCCTGGATGATGCCGTAGGTTACCGAAAGTCCGAGTCCAGTGCCGCGATTCTGCCCTTCCCGCGGCGAGCTCTTGGTTGTAAAAAAAGGATCGTAAATACGTTGGACGTGTTCCGGGGCAATTCCCGAACCGGTATCTGAAACTCGCACACTGACGGCGTCGCCGTTTAGGGTGGCGACGTGCAACGTTCCGCCGCCGGGCATCGCATCCTTGGCGTTGAGAAACAAGTTTAGAAATACCTGCTGCAATCTTCCCGGATTTCCCTGGACGGGGGGGAGCGACGGAGACAGCTCATCCTTTACGCGGACCTTAGCCGTCTTGAACTGATGCTCGAGCAGCGCCAGAGTCTCGGTTATGACTTTGTTGACATCTACGTCGCTGAATTCGCTTCCGCTGGTGCGGGAAAAGTTTAGCAGGTTATTTACGATCTCTGACGCACGGAAAGTTTGGCGCGTGATCTTATCCAGCAGGCCGGACTTTTGCGGATCACCCTGCAATTGCTTGGCGAGCATTTGCGTGTAAGAAGAAATTACCGCCAGCGGCGTGTTTACTTCATGCGCGACTCCTGCCGCCAATAAACCGATGGACGAGAGTTTGTCAGCCTGGAAAAGCTGTGCCTCAAGTTCCATCCGCTCGGTAATGTCGTCCATGATCACCAGCCGGCCCACGACCTCAAACTTGCGCGTGACCAAGGGGGCAATGGCCGCGTTCACAATACGATTTTCTCCTGCTGGCGTACGTAAACGGAACTTGTAAAGATTGTGAATGCCGGCGTTTTGCCGAACACGGTAAAACTCTTCCACAAACTCGGCCGGGAAGACAGTATTGAGCGGCTGGGTGAGAGCTTGCCAGCGAGGTAGGGCATACATCACTTCCATCTGCGCGTTCCAGCTCTCGATGCGGTCCTCCATGTCGAGCGCCATGACGCCTACGTTGATGGATTCGACGATATTCTCGTTGAAATCCTTGAGGCGCTCGTACTGAGCAACTTTCTGCTGCAGAGAGGCATAGAGCTGTGCGTTCTGGATCGCAATGCCAAGGTATCCACCGAGTGTCTCCAGGAGTTCGACGTCTTCGCTGGACAGGAAGTCCCCCTGCGCGGTTTTTCCCAAGCCCAGAACGGCAATCGTTTTTTGCTGCACGCGACACGGAATGTAGTAGTTGAGATCCAGCCGAGCGATGGCTTCCTGCGCGCCCGGAGTTTCGCGCGGCACCTGATGCGTGTTCTCGAAGAATAAATGTCCGGCTTGTCCCGGTCGGGGCGTGGCCAGATAACTTAGGTCCAACCCGCTCGGTGGCGCCATGCCAAAAGATTTAGCCGGAGTGAAGCCTTCCGCTTCTCCGCCCAGAAAGATAGTGATCCGGTCAACCGCCAAGGTGCGCGAAAGCCGGTCCATGACGGAAGATAGCATGGCGTTCAAATCGGACTCCGAACCGAGTTCGCGCCCGAACTCCAGCAGGGTTCGGCGATAGTCGTAACGAGTGCGATAAAAGAACTGATCGACTCGATCCTGGATCCACTTCCGCACCGGATCAAACAGCAGGGCAGTCACCACGACGGCGAGAATCAGCCCGACTGGACCGCTGCTGGGTTGCCGCATGTGGACCAGTTCCGCAACGCCAGCAACCAGCGCGAAATACATTCCGACCACGGCTGCTGCCGCCAGCGTGTAAACCACGCCACGCTTGAAGATCAAATCAACGTCCATCAAGCGATAGCGGAAGATGGCATAACCGAAGGTCAGCGGGAGGAGGCCCAATGAGAGCACGGAGACCTTCATGCCCGGGCCTGGCAGCGAACCCATCAGATAGGGAATTACGTAGAACAGCGTGTAGGGGGCAATGGCGAGAATCGTGCCCCGCGTGACCCACTTTAACTGCTGCCGCAAGATAGTAGTACTGGCGTATCGGTAGCTGTACCAGAGAAGAGCGGCCGCTGCCACGAAGAACAATGCGCCGTACGACATCTCAAGCCGGTCCAGGTTCCAGCGCAAGTGTTCCCGGGCCTGCAACAGTCGCATCGCCGAAATGTGAATTGCCAGCAGCAATGCCGCGGGGACATACACCAGCGCCAGCAGCCAGGGATGCTTGCGTACGGTTTGCCGCTTCTCCGGGAAAGTTAGAACAAAATGAAGGAACATGGCGGGCTGCAGAATCCAGGCCACAATGTTGCTCCAGTAGATCGTCCAGTCAAAATCGTTCAGCTTGCCGGTGTACTTGAAGGAAAACGAGATGAAAGACACGAGACAGAAAATATAAAAGTGCGTGGACCCCGGAGCCGTCCAGCGGCGCAGCAGAACATAGATTCCGATACCCAAATAGATCAGGGCAATCAAACGCAGCCAGTTGTTCAGGGAGCGATCGGCCGGAGCAAGGAGGACATCAGAGTCTAACGATACTGACTGGCGCACCAGCGAGTACGTTGCCTTGTACCAAATACCTGTGCGGTAGAGTTGGCGTTCCAGGCCGGGCATGGTCTTGAGCTCGTGCCCGTTCACCGCCACGAGTTGGTCGCCCGGTTTTACTCCACCTTTCGCTCCTGGTCCGCTTGGTTCCACGCGGTCTGCGACCAGTTTTCCGCCATGCTCAACCCACCAAACACCGTCGTCAGGAACAGGGAACTCCCGTTCTTTCTGGAAGTTAAACCCGGCAAACACTACTGCGGCCACCGTCAGCAAAAACAGCAAGACAGCGACAAAGCGAGCTTGGCTTTCCCGGTTCATGGGATTTGGTAGCGGCTCAGGTGCTATGGGGCGTTCTGAAGGCCGGAACAACTCCCCATCCTGTACACGATCAGTGAGCAACTTCGCTGCCATGAGTATTCCCCAGGTGGAAAGCCTAACTTCTGCAACCCAAACGGAACTTCCGAAATTATAGATGGATTTCCGAACACGAACTACGGCTTTTTGGATGTTTCTGTGGAATTCCGTATCTACTTGTGGTTGAGAGCCTTCGGCGGGGATTTTGGAGACTTTGGACGACGTTTCAGTGAAGATTCGCAGGCACGATGTTTGTTGTTGCAGGCTTCGAAGCTCAGGAAACGGATTAACGTATGGTCTCCGGTTCGCCATTTTTGCTGGTTTGCGGCAAGGTTTCTTCTTCGTCCCAGTCGAACGATAGCGCCCGCGCACTGGTTTCAATGGGTTCCAATTCAGGAATATCTTCCGCCACCACGGCGCCCAATTCCGCAAATTTTCGCGCGGAGACCAGCACCCGGGTTTCTAGCGATCCGACTGCTTTGTTGTAGGATTCGACTGCGCGATCCAGGCCAATGCCGACAGAGGTGATATGTCCCGCCAGGTTTCGCAACCGCTCGTGCAATTCCTTGCCGAGCGCGCTGATTTGCTGGGCGTTGCGTGCTAACTTTTCCTGATTCCATCCGTAAGCCACGGCTTTTAACAGCGCGATCAAAGTAGTGGGCGAAGCCGGAATGACGCGCTGCAGCACTCCTTGCTCGATCAGCCCGGGATCCTGCTCCAGCGCTGCGCTGAAAAACGTCTCACCCGGCAGAAACATGACGACGAACTCCGGCGTGGACGATTCGAACTGCTCCCAATACGCTTTGGAGCTCAGCCTCGTCATATGGTCGCGCACTTGCCTAGCGTGATCAGCGAGACGCGCGTGCCGCACGTCGTCATCCGTGGCTTCGAGTGCTTCGAGGTAAGCTTGCAGGGGAGTTTTGGCATCCACCACTACATTCTTAGCTCCGGGAAGCCTCACGATGAGGTCGGGCCGCAACCTGCCTTCACTGGTGCTGAGGGTTTCCTGTTCCGAGAAATCGCAGTAGGAAAGCATGCCCGCGATCTCCACCACACGCCGCAATTGAATCTCGCCCCAGCGCCCGCGCACATTTGGAGTGCGCAACGCCCTCACCAGATTGCTGGTTTCTGATTGCAACTTTGTCTGCGTAGTGATGAGAGATTGCACTTGCTCGCGCAATGCACCGTATGCCTGGCCGCGTTCCTTCTCAATTTGTTGAATCTGGACGTCAACCTTGTTGAGGGATTCGCGCACCGGCGCGACCATGTCCGCGACAGCCTTCTGGCGCGTCTCAAGATCACCTTTGGCCTCGCTCTGAAACCGCTCGAGACTCGCCCTGGCGAGCTCAAGGAACGATAAGTTATTGCTCTTCAAGGCATCTGAAGCCATGGCCTTGAAGGCGTTTCGCAAATCTTCTCCGGCGCGATTCAGCAACTCGATCTTTTCGGTGCTGGTCTTCCGTTCCGCTTCCAGTGCGGATTCTGCCCTGGCCTTGCCCGCAACCAGCTCGTTGTGAGCCCCCTGAAGCCGCGCTAATTCCGCTCGGGAGGTCGCTAATTCCTTTTCTGTTAATGACAAACGCGACCGCAATGCAGCCGACGACGCGCGCAGCGCGAGCCAAGCAATCACGCTACCAAACAACAGGCCAAGGGCCACACTGGTCGTCAGTTCCATAGACAGAGGTAACTTCTCCGGCTGAATTGCAGCCTCTAGCCTAGCACCTGCGCGCAAGTGGGAGGCTGAACTTTGACCGTTCCCAAGGAGCAGATGTAGGCACCACTGATGCTGAGATCCCCTAAAATCATAATGGCGCTTCTGTTGGTGATGGGCGCCGCCCCGGTTCGGCCGTCCGCTCGATTGATGGCTGCTTCCGAGGGGAGCACGGACGGCGCGGACAAAGCGGCGCCGCACGCGACTCTGAGACCGGCGGCCGCAGCCGCTGCCGACATCCCTTTTCGCAATGTTGATTCTGATGTAGAGCAACGGCTACTGGAGTTAGCCAATCAATCGCGTGCTCAAGCTGCCGCGCCTCCCTTGACTCTGGATGCCGGACTTTCCCGGGCAGCACGCGCTCATGCTGAGGCCATGGTCGCGGCGGGACAGCTTTCTCATCAGTTTCTCGGCGAGCCCTCTCTGCCACAACGATTGGCGACAACCAGCAACCTGTTGCTGGAACGGTCTGGCGAAAATGTGGCGCTCGATTACGACGCCGCCGGTGCACATCAACACTTAATGCTTTCCCCCCACCATCGCGAGAATCTGCTCAACCCGGCGTACAACGTGGTCGGTCTAGGCGTTGTTCGAAGTGGCGACCGGCTGTACATTGTTCAGGATTTCGGCCATGCCCTCCCCAATTACTCGCTGCCGGAAGTTAAGGATCGCATTGCGGCGACAGTGGAGGAGGCGCGGCACCGGGCCAAGCGTCCTACTCTCGCCCGCCGCGATCTACCCAGCGCAAATGATGCAG
>WNFD01003894.1_pt1 | contig 14973 bp, 11 predicted proteins | sample 5400491 | NCBI WGS metagenome assembly WNFD01 (sample SAMN13153343, study PRJNA577476) | soil metagenome | isolation source: 120 cm saprolite under Douglas fir tree site 2 hole 2 replicate 2 | place: USA:California | collected 2015-04-18
TGACCTTCGTGCTCAGCAACAGCGGGCACATCCAGAGCCTCGTCAACCCCCCCGGCAACCCGAAGGCCTCCTACTACACCGGCCAGCCGCCCGGCCACGATGCCGACCAGTGGCTGGCGGCCGCGACCAGGCACGCCGGATCGTGGTGGCAGGCCTGGGCCGACTGGATCACCCCGCACTCAGGCGCGGAACGGGCCGCCCCGCAGGCCCTGGGCAGTCCGGCCTTCGAACCGATGACCGGGGCTCCCGGCGACTACGTCCGCCGGGCACCCGGACTATGACCGGGAGCGTGATCCGGGACTGGCGTGCCGCGGCCAAGAGTAGCGTGGGACGCTAAACCGCCTGGCCGATAGGAGGCGCAAATGACGACGCCAGGTGTGAAGCGGGGTGGCCGCGTGCTCGGCCGGAGCCTGCTCACCCTCGCCAACGTGATCACCGTGGCAGCACCCATCGCCGCTGACTGGAATGACTCGCACATCTTCAACCAGCGCTGGCCCGCGCATGCCCGTTTCCACGGCGTGACCGCGCTGGCGATGGCCACCACGCTGTCATCCCTCAACATCTGGTCAGTGTGGGTCAGCGCGGGCGACCGGACCACGGCAAGGTCCTTCGCGGCAGCGGTTCCGATAGCCTACTGGGCGCCGTTCTTCCTGGCCCCTTTGGTTCCCGGCACCGCGGTGGAGGATCCACCGCACCCGGTGCCGCGCCTGGCAGGGGTGCCGACCAGTTTGCTGGGCGCGGCGGCTACCACCGCGACGGCGGCCGCTGGCTGGGTCATTGACCGCCGTTCTACCGCGTCCCGGGCGAGCTGACCTGGCCGGACCATGCCGACCCAGATCCGCTCCAGGACCGGCTGCCTGTTCTGGCGGCCTCGGCTCAGGGCCAGCGCTTGGTGATGATGGTCGTGACCGGCAGCCCGAACCGGCGCTCGGCCCGATGGGGCAAGTCGGCCCGCAGCCAGCGCGAGACGGGCCGGGGCAGCGTGGCCACGATGATCTCGTCGAACCGGTGACCGGTGAACACCTTCTCCATGGCCTCCAGAGGCTGGGCACTGCCCAGATCACCCTCGCCGGGGACCCCCGGCGCACCCAGGTCAGCCAGCATCTGGCCGAGCCGTTGCCGGGCCTGCCTGGTCAGTTCCTCGCTCCGCCGGTAAGGCAGCGATCGCCTCCCGCCAAGGTACGTTACTGTGCGTATCGTGGGTGCGGCGGCACGCCGGATTGTCCCAGGGCTGGTCACCGGCCTGTGCCTGGGGCTGCTCGCGCTCGGCCCTGGGCTGCGGCGCGGGTTCTTGCTCAGCTATGACATGGTCTTCGTGCCGCGGGAGCCGTTCGGCGCGGCGCTGCCCGGGCTCGCCCCGCCCCGGGCGGTGCCCAGCGACCTGGCCATCGCCGTCGCGTCGCGGATCGTGCCGGCCGACATTGCGCAGAAGCTGGTGCTGCTGGCAATCTTCGTGCTCAGCTGCGCCGGGACAGCCGCTCTCCTCGACCGGGAGCCCCTACTCGCCCGCCTGGCCGGCGGGATCTGCTACGCCTGGAACCCGTACGTGGGCGAGCGGCTCATCATCGGGCAGTGGGCGCTGCTGCTCGGCTACGCCGGCCTGCCCTGGGCGCTGCGGGCTGTGGTCAGGCCAGATGACGCACCGTGGCGCTGGACCGGGCGGCTGTGCCTGTCGCTGGTGCCCGCGGTGATCGGCGGGTTCGCCGCTATGGCGATCACCGCCCTGGTCGTGGTGCCCGCGGCGCTTCTATCTCGCGGGGACGGGAGCGCTCGCCGGGCGGCCATCGCGCTCGCTGCCCTTACCGCGGGTAGCCTGCCCTGGCTCATCCCATCCCTGCAGCACACGGTGTACACAGATCCCGCTAGCGTGGCCGCGTTCGCCGCACGAGCCGATACGCCGTTCGGCGGCCTGGGCAGCCTGCTGATGCTGGGCGGAGCGTGGAACGCGCAGACGGTCCCGAAGGCCTACGGCGGGGCGTGGTCGGCGCTGTGGCTGGTGGTGGTGATCGTCGGCCTGGCCGGCTACCTGGCCAGCGTCCGCCGGCACCGCTGGCCAGGACTGGGTCTCGCCGCGGCCGCCGGGCTGCTGATCGCCGGCCTTGGCGTGACCGCGGTCGGCCGGGATCTGCTCAGGTCGGCGACGGGCGCATGGCCGGGGGCCGCCGTGCTGCGCGACGGCCAGCAGTTCGTGGCGCCGCTCGCCATCGCGGAGGCCGCAGGATTCGGCGTCGCCGTGGCCTGGGCGATGAAGCCCAGTCCGTTCGGGTCAAAAGGGCGGAAGCAGGAGCGGCCGGTCAGCGTCGACATGGCCGGAGTGACGCTCGGGGTTCTCGCGCTCCTGACGCCGGTGCTGCTGCTGCCCGGCCTGGCCTGGGGCGCCGCCGGGCGGCTCCGGCCGGCCTGGTACCCGGCGGGATGGCTGGCCGCCGCGCGCACGATCGACGCCAGCCCGGCCCGCGGCGATGTGCTGGTGCTGCCATGGGAGACCTACCGCACGCCACCCTGGAACCACGGCGAGGTCGTGCTCGATCCGTGGTCCCGGCTACTGTCGCGGCCGGTGGTCTGGAACGACGGGACCCGGGTCGGCGACGTCGAGCTGGCGCCGGACGACCCGCGCGCGCGGCGGCTTGATACCGTCATCCGCGGTGGCGCCCCGCTGACCGCGACGCTAGGCGCAGCCGGGGTGAGGTTCGTGGTGGACGACGCGGACGGACCCGGCCAGCAGGCCGGCGCGCGACTGCCCGGAGCGGTCGTCCTGGTGGACCAGCCCGGACTGACCGTGTACCGGTTGCCGGGCTAAGTCAGGGTTCGCCCGGGGATGTCAGGCCGACCGGAGAGAAAGCGACGAGCGGTTCACCATCGGTTTACATCAGGTCATCCGCTAGGACGTCGGCCTCGCCGGCAGTGATCTTGGTGACCTCGCCGCGCCGGGCGCATTTCATCAGCCGGTTGTGCTCTTCGTCGGGCACCGGTACGGCCAGCTTGGGGAGCATGAGCGGGATGTCGTTCTCGATCCGGTACAGCCGGCGCAACCGCGGGTTATACAGCACCGCATCGTCGGCGAAGTAGAGCAGCCCGCGTTTGTCGATGGGACACACGAGGACGTCGAGCAATGCATGGTCTAGGGCCATCATCATCTCCTCACCTCTGCCAGATGGCCGTCTGCCATCCCGGCACCGCCCGCGGCTGCGTCGATGGCCTGCTCCGGCGCCTGCCGGGACAACGCGATCAGCACCAGCGCGGCCAATGCGATCCCGGCCAGGCGCAGGCCGAGCTTGCCCGGGCTTGCTGGCAGATGTTCATGGAACAGCCAGGTACCCGCGATTATGAAGTACGCGCTGCCCGTGACGGCGGACACGGGGACGAGGATCGACGCACGGCAAGCTTGCAGCGCGGCCTGGAAGAGCAGCATCGCGACCGCCAAGCAGCCGGCCAGCGCGTAAAGGTACGGCGACGAGACGACGCCGATCGCTATGCCCACCGCGGTCTGGTGGCGGACCAGGATACCGGAGAGCGCCTTGATCGCGAGCGCCGCGACTCCGTAGAGCAGCCCGGTACCGACGCCAGACCAGACCCCGGTCACCGGAGCGCCGTGCTTGCGGGTGCGAGCGCGCAGCGAGCTGGCCGCGACCAGCAGGCCGACGACGGCCGACGGGATCATGACCGCCGCCATCCAGCCCGGGCTGGCATAATGGCTGGCCTCCGTGCTGGTCGCGGACAGGGCCAGCAGGACCACGGAGACGGCGATCGCCGCCACGCACCAGGTCTCGCCGCCGCGCAGGCGCTCCCGCAGCACCAGCCGGGAGAGCACCAGGACCAGCACGACACCCGAGGCGAGCACTGGCTGCACGACGCTAACCGGCTCGAACGTCAGCACGACGGTCTGGCAGGCCAGTCCGGTCAGCATCAGCGCGAACCCGGTTAGCCACGCCCGGCTGGTCAGCAGGCTGACGATCACGTGCGGCAGTCGGCGGATGTCGAGAGCCGGCATCTGCCCGAGGGCGCGCTTCTCCAGGATCAGCCCCACGTTGTAGGCCGTGGTAGCCAGCAGGGCCAGCGGGATTCCGGTGTATGATGCGGCACTCATCTGTCCGCCTCCCCCGCGGTCGTGGTGGGCGCCGCCAGGCCGGCCTCCGCCGGCGCTTCCCGGGAGGCCGGCTGGCGCCGGACCGGGACGGCAACCGCCGGTGTCAGCGCGGCGGCCAGCGCGACGAGCGCGCACGCTTGCGCCGGCCCGCCGACGGGACCGAGCAGGCCAGCGCCGAACGGCCGCGCCGCGGACAGCAGTCCCGATGCGACCATGCCGGCGAAGGCGAGCCAGGGCAACCACGCCAGAGGGCCTTGGGCTGTCGTCCGCCGGGGCGAACGCGGCGGCAGCCAGGCTAGGCAGGCAAGCAACGGAACGGCGAGCGCCACCGGGCCGCCTGCCACGAAAATCAGCGCGGCGACGCCAAGCACGCCCAGCCAGGCGCGCCCGTGGCCGGCCAGTGAAGCGCCGGCGGCCGCGGGAGGCGGTGGCGACGACCAGCCGTGCGGCACCGCCAGGCTGGAGCCTTCGCCTGCGTCCCGCCCGGCTCCACGACGGGGCCGCCCGGCTCCGCGACAAGGCCGGGCGATGAAGGACCACGCCGTGATGGCGAGCAGGACGGCGACGGCGAGCATCGAGGTGGCCAGGGCGAGGTGATATGCCGCGGCCGGCCGGAAGCTGAGCGTGATGGTGCCGCCCGGCCCGGCCGGCACGATGAAGCCTTGCTGCCAGCCGTCCATGCTTACCGGCGTAAGCTCCTGCCCGTTCAGCGCGGCGGCCCAGCCGGGGTTGTAGTTCTCGTGGACCTCCAGGTAGGAGGCCGCTCCCGGGCCGATGCTGAGCCGGCGCCGGTCCGGCTGCCAGCTGCGGATGGTCACGGCGCGGGAGGCGCCGGACGCGGTTGCGGTCTTCGGGTCCGGGTCGATGCTGGTAAGGCTGAGGTCGGTGACCGCGAACGTGCCGGGCGTCGCCGCCGTCAGCGTATGCCGCCCCGCGCCGAAGCTCAGCGTGCCGCCCGGAGAGCACAGCCCCACCCGCAGCGGGAGGTACTGGCTCAGCTCGCCGATCGTGCCGCCGACCGACGTCTGGTAAACCCGCCCGTCGACGGTCAGGGCGGGGCCCCGGCCGCACGCCAGGGTGAACCTCGCCTGTTCGTCCGGCGTGACCGCGCGCAGACCCGCCAGGGCGGGCACCGAGAGGCGCGACAGCCTGACGGGGAGCGTGGCCAGCTGGCCCGTCGCGGTGACTATGGTGGCCTGGCGCACGCGCGGGAAGGATACGTCGATCCGGTCGGTGGTCAGCGGCATCATGAACCTCACCAGGCCGCCGGACCCGATGCTCGCCTGCCGGGCGCCGCCTGGGCTCGTGATCTTGACGGTCCGCGGTGTGGACGGCAGGCCGGCGGCCGGCCGCACGATCAGCGACGCGATGCGCCGCTTGCCATGCCAGCTCAGGTGGATGACCGGACTGGCGGTGTCGGCGGTCCACGGCGTGCCTCCCGATCCGCTGATCAGGCTCGCCGGGAACCCGGCCGGCCGCGCGCCCAGTGTCGAGGCGACGCTGACCTGCAGCACGCCCTCGCCGGGAGGGCTGATCTGGTCAAGCAGCGCGTCCAGCCCGGGGCCGGGCACCGCGAGCGCGGAAGCCTGCAGTCGCAGGGTCGCCGGGCCAGGGAGGGTGAACGTCCGGGCCATCGACGGGGTGGCAGCCGGGTCGGCGAAGGCGAACGGCGACGGCACCTGCTGGTGGAAGGAGAAAACGGCCGATACCGCCCGCCGGCCTGCCGGATCCTGCGCGGGCTGGAGCAGGCGGGTCGCCCGGACCCCGGGGATCAGCACGTCCGATATTCCCGCTCCCGGATATCCGAGGCTGACTCGCCGGGCGCCGACGATCGTGATGCGCAGCCAGCGGGTGCGGCCGGGGACCACGTGCAGCGGCTGGATCGCGCCGGTCGCGGCGACATTGGTGGTGGCGCTGCCGGCCGCGGTGGACACCCGGAGCCGGCTGGCGATCTCCCGGTCCGTGCTGTCATCCAGCAGGCGTATCCCGACGCTGGCCGGCAGGTCCATCTGGCCGGCGAAGCTAATCTGGATCCACTGTCCCACCGGCGTCCGCTCGTCGCCTTCCGCCCATGCCGTCGCCGGGTCGCCGTCGAAGGCGCTGGCCGGGTCCTCCTGCTGGGTGTCGGCGATCCAGGAGCCGTAGGACGATACGGTCACGCTCGCCGCGCCGGACAGCACGGCCACCGTCTGGTGCCCGGAGGCCGGCACCGGCAGCAGCTGCCGGGGCGGGCCGGCCGCCCGGCCGAGCTGGCCGGCGCCGGCCGGGTTGATCTCGGTCGCGGTGTAGGTGTAGGAGACGTTGGAATTGACGAGGCCGAACAGCGTGTCGGCACGACGCTGCCCGTCGGTGACCGCCCACCGCGCGGGCCTGAACCCCAAGGCCGGCAACGGGGCCCCGGCGATGATGGCGGGCTGGCCGGAGCCGAGCAGGTGCTGCCCGGTGAGCTGCAGCAGCGAGTCCGGTCCCCCATTTACCAGCACGGTCTGCCTGACGGGCAGGGTGCTCACCGGGCTGGGCGGCCCCGATCCGGCGCCGGCCGCGGCATAGACCTCGACCGCCGGGTAGCTGGGCAGCGCCGCCTGCTGCTCGCGGGTCGCCCGCGGTTCGATCTGCGCGCCGCCGATCGGCGGCCCGAACGAGGCGACCCGGGTGAACCCGGACAGCGCCAGGGTCTGGTGCACGAGCGCCGCGGCCGTGTAGCCCACCTGCCGCGGATCCAGGTCGTTTCGCACCACGATGTAGCGGACGCCGGCGCGCTGCACGTAGCCGCCCAGGCCGCTGGCCTGTTCGCCCGATTCGATCGCGTTTTCCGCGGTGTCCAGCAGGATCTGCGATCCCGCGCCTCCGTAGGGCACCAGGCCGCGCTCGGCCCACGGTGACTTGGCCAGCGCCACCAGCGGGTCGTCGATCGGATCACCCCAGAGGTAGTCGCCGTGCGAATCCGCGGGCACCACCAGCGCGGTGTTCAGTGGCGACCGGGCCGCCAGGAACGCGGCGACCTGATACCAGTAGCGCGGCACCGCGGGAAACGAGCCGGGGTTCAGGACCCGGCCGGACAGGTACGGCAGCATGAGCCCGATCAGCACGATGCCGACGACGGCCCTGGCCTCCACGGTGAATACCCGCTGGATGGGGCTTGCCTGCCCGCCGGGGGCCCTCGCCAGCCAGGTCGCGGCCGCGTGCGCCAACCCCAGCGCCAGTGCGGCCGCGATGACCGGTTCCAGCTTGTACACGTTACGGAACGGGGCGAGCGCGCCGTCCAGCAGGTGATCGACCGTCTGATGAAACGGGCCGCCGAGCGGCCCACCGTAACCGGCCAGCGCGCCGGCCGCCGCGATGCCAGCGGACAGCCGGAGCCAGGCCGCGCCCGGCAAACTCCGCATCGCCAGCCCGTACAGGCCGCACGCGGCCGCGATGGCGCCGACGATGATCGCCATGGGGGTGCTCACCATGGCCCAGCCCGCGGGCAGCCACGGCGTGCCGAGGTTAAGGTAGGCGACCCAGTTGCCGGCGCCGCGCAGCGTGGCGGCGGCCGACACGGTGCCCGTCGTGGCTGACGCCTGCTCCACGTAAGGCAGGAAGTTGAACGCGTACTTGCCCTGCAGCAGCAGCGGCAGGGCCCACCATGCGGTGGCCATCGCCACCGCGCCACCCCAGCAGACGGCCAGCGAGACCAGCCGCCGCCCGCGGGCATAGGTGAGGATGAACAAGCCCGGCAACAGCAGCGCGTCGATGGTCACGGCGGCGTTCACCCCGCCCATGCATAGCACCACAACGCCGGAGCGGACGGCAGGCCAGACCACACCGCCTCTCCCGCGTACGGCCGTCGTCAGCGGCAGCACCGCCCACGGGGCGAGCATCCCGGGCAGCGCCGCTGACGAGGTGGACCCGATCACGATCGTGAACGTCGGCCACAGCGCGAACACCACTCCGGCCAGGAAGCGGGAGGCCGGCGACCCGATGCCGAGCGCGCCCGCCAGCTTGACCAGCCCGCCGAATCCGACCGCGATGATCAGCGAAAGCCACAGCCGCTCGGTCAGCCAGACCGGCACGTGCGCGAGGTGGCCTGCCAGGTAGAACGGCGCCATCGGCACGGCGTAGCCAATCGCCTGGTTGTTCAGCATGCCGAAGGTGTTCAGCGGATCCATGATGTGCCACAGGCTCGCGTAGAAGCCGTAAGGATTCAGGTCCACGCTGAGCTTTGTCTCGAAGAACATCCTGCCCGGGTCGTTCGCCAGCAGGAGGAGGAACGCGCCCAGCCATACCAGGCCGGACCAGCGCAGCACCGGACTGCGCGGCTGCCTGCCGGATATCCCGTCCTGTTCACCCGCGTCCGCGGTCACCCTGTCCCGCTCGCCCGTGTCCTGCTCGCCCGCGGCGGCGGGCATCGCCGGGTTGGCGAGTCCCTCGCAGCCGACCCGGGTCGTCATCCGACGCGCCTCATGATCAGCATGAGGTTCCAGGTGGCGACCTCACGCAGGCCAGGCAGCCGTACCAGCAGGCGGCACCATCGCGGGTAGTAGCGGGGCCGCGCTTCCACGATTTTGACGTCCGGCCGGGCCCGCAGCGCTCGAAGCATCGGCCCGACGTGCACCGGGAACAGGTTGACGCCGCACTCGTGCTTGGGCTTGCGCCGATGGCGCCTGATGTACCGGCGCTCGGCGTATCGCGGGCCCAGATAGTGCCAGGGCGACATCTCGTGCCCGCCCCACGGGGAGTACCAGTTGGTGTAGGACAGGTACACCAGCCCGCCCGGCCGGGTAACGCGGATCATCTCCTCGATTAGCCCCATCGGATCGGGGACATGCTCGAGCACGTTCGAGGAGAACACCACGTCGGCGTCGCCGTCGCGAACCGGCAGCCAGTAGCCGTCCGCGACCACCGCGCCCACCGGCGCGGCGGTCCGGAAGTATAGTTCGGCAGGATCAGGTTCGAACAGGTAGCAGTTCGCGCCGCGGGCCCGGAACGCGGCGGTGAACCAACCGCCCCCGCCACCGACGTCCACCACCGTCCGGCCGCCAAGCTCACCGTGCTCGGCAACCTGTCGCACGGCATCCTCGGCGAGGCTCGCGTAGAACTTCTCCGGGTCGGTCTGTTCGGCCAGGAACAAGCGAAACAGCCTGACCGACCGGAGCAGGCCGGAGCGGGTCGCCTGATCAACACGGTGGCGGCGAATCGGCGCCAGCAGGCTCATGCAAGTCCTCGAGTGTCGTGCACGGTCGGTGAATGCTCGTCGACGATGCTATTGCGCGGTAGACGAGGAGCACAGGGGTAGCGCGGATTTCCGATGCGCCCAGCAGGATGGGAAGTGACACGACGGTCCTGTCTTGTAGTCTGGGTCGCTTCCGCTTCCGCTGCCGGGGACGCTGACTCCGGCGTATTTGATTACCAGCAAGTAACCACCGGATTATGCTGCAATCCTCACACGAGGGATCACAACCTGACCGCTCGTGACGCGGATTCTTAGCGTCGGCCAGTGGCCTGGAGCGGCGACATGAACGATGATCCAGGCGCTTTGCCTGCGGAGACGAGTCTGGCTGGCGAGCCGGGAGCTGCCGTACACGGCCAGGCCCAGCTTCGGCCGCCCAGCGGCGGGTGCCAGGGGGGAGGAAGAGTTCTTCCCCCCGTGGTCAGCACCCCCATGCCCGAGCCGAATCTGCCGGCCTTGCCCGCGCCGTGGCCAGATGAGGCTTACGGGCTGCAGGAACCGCTCGGCGCCGGCGTTCGGCCCAGAAGTATCCTCTTCGTCGCATGGCGGGACCTCGCCAACCCACGGGCAGGGGGATCTGAGGTCCTGGTCGACCGGCTAGCGTCCGGCGTGCTCGCCCGCGGCCACCGGGTGACCCTGCTGTGCGGAGGACCGGTAGCCGAACGGCCGTACCGCGTGATGCGCAACGGCGGCACGTACTCTCAGTTCCTGTGCGCGCCCCTCGCCTACCTGCGGCACTTCAGGAACTACGACCTGATAGTCGAGGTCTGCAACGGGATGCCCTTCCTGGCGCCGCTGTGGTGCCGGCGCCCGGTGCTCTGCCTGGTGAACCACGTGCACACCGAGCTGTGGTCGATCCGGTTCCGCCCGCCGGTCTCCACGGTTGGCCGGAACGTCGAGCGGGTGGTCATGCCCTGGGCGCACCGCGGAAACCTGTTCCTCACCGTGTCCGCCTCCACGGCGGAGGCGCTGCAGCGGATGGGGGTCGGCCAGCACCGGATCCGGCAGATCTGCAATGGCGTCGAGGCGCCGGATCCGCTGACCCCGCGGTCGCCGGATCCGCTGTTCCTCGCGATCGGTCGGCTCGCCGACTACAAGCGCCTTGACCTGCTGCTGCGGCTGTGGGACCGGGTGCGGCACGTGGTGGGTGGGAAGCTGGTGATCGCCGGGGACGGGCCGGAGCGACCGAGGCTGGAGGCACTGGCCGGGCCTGGCGTCGTGTTCACCGGCCGGGTGTCGGACCAGGAGAAGCACCGGCTGATGTGCTCGGCCTGGCTGCTTCTACATCCGGCGCTGATCGAGGGCTGGGGGATCGTAGTCACCGAAGCGGCGATCCGCGGCACTCCCGCGGTGGCGTTCGACGTGCCGGGGCTGCGTGACTCGGTGGTGCACGGCCAGACCGGGATGCTAGTGCAGACCGGGGGCCAGTTCGCCTCCGAGTGGGCGTCGCTGGCGATCGATCAGCGGCGGCGCGAGCAACTCGGCCGGGCGGCGCGCACCCGGGCGCTACAGCTACACTGGTCCGCTGCGGTGGAAGGCTTCGCTGAGGTGGCCGACGAGGCTATCAAGCGCGGAAGGAGCCATCATGGCGGTAACCGCCCCGGCGCCGGGCAACCCGCTTCAGGAGTTCTATGAGAGTCCTGGTGTCCCGCTCCGCTCCGGTCCGGACCGGGCCTGGCGCCAGGCACGGATGCTGGCCGAGATGCTGCGGGGCTTCGCCGGCCCGGCGGTGATCGTCGACCTGGGATGCGGCGACGGCTCCGCGCTCGCGGTCGCGGCGGGGCACAATCCGGCGCACCGATTTGCCGGGATCGACTGGTCCGGCGAGGCCCTGCGGCGCGCGCAAGCCCTTGGCCTCACGGTGGTGCGCGCGGACGTGGCCGCCTCGGGCCTGCCGGTCGCGGATGGCGCCGCGGACGTGGTGATCATGAGCGAGCTGATCGAACATCTGGTGGACCCCGACGGGGCGGTCGCCGAGGTCCGGCGGATGCTCCGGCCGGGCGGTTCGCTGCTGCTGTCTACGCCGAACCTGGCCGCGTGGTACAACCGAGGGCTGCTCGCCTTCGGGATCCAGCCGATCTTCTCCGAGGTGAGCCTGCACGGAGTGTTCGGCAGGCCGGGCAGCGTGGTGGCCGGCCACCTGCGCCTGTTCACCCGCCGGGCGCTGACCGAGTTCCTGACCGCCAGCGGGTTCCGCTGCGTGACGGTAACCGGGGCGCGGTACCACGATGTGCCGCGGTCGCTGGGTCTGCTCGACCGGGCATTCTGCCGATGGCCTTCCGCCGCGTCCATCCTGCTGGTGCACGCCCGAAAGGAATGATTCCGCCGATGGCGCAGGTGTCCGGCACCAGAACCGAGGCGGACAATGCCCCAGCCCGTCGCCGACCGAGGCGCGGACTCGAGCTCGTCGGCCTGGTCATCGGGATTGTCGCCGGGCTGAGCATTGCGCTTGGCTGGCTGATCTCGACGCGGGGCCACCCGTCCGGCCCGGTCGCGCTGAGCACCCACCCCCCCGTGCTGGTACGTGGCTCATCGGCGGCACCGGACCCCGCCGCGCAGGATTCGGAGTGGGTCGCCTACTCCGATCATTCCACCTGCGCCGACTGGGCCGGCGGCGACGGGGTCTCCGCCATCCGGCTGAACACCTCGCAGCTCGCCTGGTTCTTCTCCGACACGTATATCGGCCCGGCCGGGCCTACCATCGGTTTCTCGCACCTCAGTGGGTTCGTGCACAACTCAGTGGTGGTCCAGACCACGACCGGGCAGGGCAGCACGTTCGTCACCATGACTGGCGGCGGAGCCTGCACCGGCCGGGGCCGCCCAGGCAACGCGGCCCCGGTGGTAGGGGCACCGCCGGCGGTGCCTGGCGGGCCGTCCGACCGGTACTGGGAGGAGGACGGCATCAAGACCGGCGGAACGGTCGTCAAGTTCTACAATCATTACCTGGCCGGCGGCGTTCCGTTCGTCCCGGTTGGAACGGTGATCGCCACCTTCCCGGTCAGCCAGCTCAGCTCGGCCGGCCGTGGACACCAATACGGTGCGGTGGCCCGGCCGAACCTGGTCCCGCTGCCGTCCTACACCCCGCCGGCCGGCGGCTCCCCGATCCTTTGGGGCGCCGCGCTGCTGCGCGCTGGGAACACGGTCTACATCTACGGCACGCAGAGCCCGAACGTGCCGGTGCCGGACCGTCGGCTCTACCTGGCCCGGGTCCCGGCGTCGCAGCTGACCGCGTTCTCCGCGTGGCGGTTCTACACGGGCGCCGGCACGTGGGCGGCCGGACAGCAGAATGCCCGGCCGGTGCAGCCGCCGGGCAGCGGTCTCACCGTGTCGTCTGGCTTCAGCGTGGTCCAGGTCGGGCGCCGTTACTGGCTGATCCAGGCCGGGTCGGCGGTAGGCGGACCGGACATCGACGCCTACCCGGCCAGCGCGCCGTGGGGCCCGTTCGACTCCGCCGCCGGAAGGCTGTTGTACCGGGACCCGGCCATCGGGCTCGACGCCGCGCATGACTATCGCATCATGTACGAGGCGCGGGCCGAGCCCGCGCTTTCCGCCCGCCACACGCTGGTGATCAGCTACAACGTCAACTCCGAGGCGGTGACCACCGGCTGCGTGCCGATGTCCGTCTTCACCAACACGGTGACACTGCCCCGGTTCATCGCCGTGCCGCTGGCCGCGTTCGGCGATGACGCGGGCGCGCATGTCAATTCGGCGAGGAGCGGAGCGCCGGACTATCCGCGGATCGTGCCGCGGGACCCGTCGCAATGGTTCGACGCCTGGGATTATCCGGGCGGCTGTCCGCCGGTGCCCGCCCTAGTGTCCGTGCAAGCCAGGCCGGGCACCGGTAAGGTCACGTTGAGCTGGCCCGATGCTGGCCTCGGCGTCCGCTATCGCGTCTACCTGCAAGGGCCGGGCGAGCCAGGCGATACCCCGGTGGCCACCGCATACGCCGATGGCGCCACCATTACCGGGCTGCGGCCCGGCGATTACCAGGCCAAGGTGGTACCGGTCAACTTCAAGAAGCACACCGGGCCGGCCGCCGAGGTAACATTCACCGTCCCTTGACCCGGCCAGCGGTCACCACGAACTTTACCGATTGCCCGTTTCCGATGCCGGTCCTGGTGCTGGTGCGAAGGCATGTCACGTTCTGCTGCGTTGTCGGCCGACCGCCGCTACCCTCGAGTCCGCGGCTGCTGTTACCCTCCAGTGAATCCAGCCCGAAGGAGAAGTGTCGTGGTCCGGTTGATCATCGCCGTCGTCGTGGGTCTTGCGATCGCTATTGGCGGGACCGTCCTGGTGGTGAACGTGCTATCCAGCCACGGCAACAGCACGCCCAGCAACTCCTCGGTCTACAACTACGGCTCCCGCTGATCGGCCCTGGGCCGGTCTTTGAACCGCAACGCCTTTCCCGCGCCGCGAGATTGTGTGCTACGCAATCCGTCCACGCCCTCCCCTGGGCCTGTCGAGCAGCGCCAGCCACGGGACTTTGCAGAGATCATGGCTGCACAAACGCAGCCGCTGCACCAGCCGCGGCAGCGGCCCGGCCGGGCGCTCCGTCGCCAGCGCGGTTACCCTCATGGCGTGGCTGTTTCCCTGATCAGCTGCGATTCGGCGAGTGAGGCGAGCGCCCGCTCGTACGCAGTCAGCGCGGGCTGGGCCGGTGTCGCGTCGACGGCTGCTTGCTGCCTCATTCCTGCCTCCCCTGGTTGGGTTCGCGGCCGGATCCGGACCGCGTTCATGGTTACAGCCAGCCACAACGGAACCGGGCAGTCGTCGGTAGTCGCTACTGATTTCCGAGGCCTGGCCATACGACCGGCTCGGCTCTAGATACCGGCCACTTCGCCTGGGAGCAGGCTCCCGGCCGGTACGCCGCCATGATCACTGAAGCAGCTGGAGCGCTGCGCCGACCGTGAAACCACCGGGCCGTTCGGAAAATAAGATCTCCTTTCTGCCGAACGGGCGGTGGTTTCACTGGCCCGGGCTAGCCGGGCCCGGCATTCCGGCAGGAAGATGCTGGACGGCCGGTTCTTGGCGTGCAGGACCGTGTGCGTCGCGACCTGCGGGACGTGGTCGTCTATGAGGGCATTCCGCCCGGTGTTCGGGTTGGCTGCGATGAGGGGAAAGCTGCCCGACGAGATCCGCACGCAGACGGCGTGTCCTGGCTCGAAAAGGTAGCTCGTAGGAGAGACCTCGACACGAACCTTTTGCACTGAACCAGGAGCAAGGCCGAGCGACCTGGGTGGCCTGACGGAGCTCTCTCACCGCATCACGACGCGTACCCGATCAGATCGAGGACGTTGCCGCTAGAACGCAACGCTCGTGGCCGAGGCCTCATCAACCGCGCGATCGCCGGCCCGCTGTTCCTTAGTCCGCGCACCATCGACTATCACCAGCACAAGGTCTTCACCAACCTCGGGATCGCCTCACGAACGAAGCTCGTCCGCGACGGTCTCCCGCCACACCGACCTGTCCGAGCGCACCGTGCGCACCGCCCTGGACGGGCTTGAGGGCGAGGGCATCATCCTGCCGACCTTCCGCTTTTCAGTTCTAAGGACGACCATTCATCGGTGTCCATCTAGAGCTGTTCGCCTAGTTCAGGGCTGTCCCGTGGCCGTCAGCGGACTCCCCCGCACGAAGATGAACGAGACGGAAACTGAGACGGGAAGCGTCGGCAGGT
>WNFD01003900.1_pt1 | contig 14968 bp, 11 predicted proteins | sample 5400491 | NCBI WGS metagenome assembly WNFD01 (sample SAMN13153343, study PRJNA577476) | soil metagenome | isolation source: 120 cm saprolite under Douglas fir tree site 2 hole 2 replicate 2 | place: USA:California | collected 2015-04-18
CGAGCGCCAGCGCGACGCCGAGCAGCACCAGGATGCGGCCGGTGAAAAACAGCTGCACGACCAGGGTCAGGCTGTTCACCAGCAGGTCGATCGTCGCGAAAAAGGCGGTCTGCGCGCCCCTGTCGGCAAAGCTGTGGCTGACAATCCCGGCCTGCTGGAAATACAGAAAGGTCGAGCTGATCGCGAACAGCAGGATGAACAGGCTGACATTGACGAGATAGGGCGAGCGTAGCGCATGGGTGATGCCGGCGACGACGCTGCCGCCGATCGGCCGCTCCTGGTCGTCATGCCCTGGGCCGCTGTCCGGACGGTGCGACAGCGCCGGCGACAGGCGCGACAGGCGGCCGACGGCGAACACCGCGACCTCGAGCAAGACTGCCGCGCCGAGCAGCAGCACGATCGGCGAGATGTAGCGCGCCAGGGTCGCGGTCACGGCCGAGCCGACGATGGCGCCCAAGGTCGCCCCGGCGGCGATGAAGCCGAACAGCCGCTTACCCTGCTCGGGGCTGAACAAGTCGACATTCATCTGCCAGAAGATCGAGACGACGAACAGATTGTAGACCGAGACCCAGATGAAGAACGCCCGGCCGATCCACACCGTCTGCGCCGTATCGGCGAGGTAGAGGAGCGCGGCGAACAGGATGATGTTGAGGGCGAAAAACCGGTAGGTCAGCGGGATGAAGCGGCGGCGCGGCAGGGTCTTGACGAGGTAGGCGAAGGGCAGGTTCAGCGCCACCATGCCGAGGAGCGTGCCGGTGAACAGCCATTGCAGATTGTTGACCCCGCCGGCGACGCCCATCTCGTCGCGGATCGGCCGCATGATGTAGTAGGACGACAGCACCGCGAAGATGTAGAGCCAGCACCAGAAGAGGGTTGCGACCTCCTCGGGCCGGACATCGATGACCCGGCGCAGCACTCGGTAGAAGATGCCGGCACTGGCCGGCGGGGCGCCGGCTGGCCGGCCCGGTTCGCTCATCCCTCCTGGTCGACGCCGACGACGAGGTGGCATTCGAGGACTTCGTCGCGCGGGACCCGCAGCTCCTCGGGCGGGTTGAGCTGGTAGAGCACCAGCGCGTCGCTGTCCCAGCGCACGAACTGCTTGATCAGCACCGCCTGGCCCGCCTTGAAGACGACGACGTCGCGGCCGTGGGTCGACGGCTTGAACGGGTTGACGTGCAACAGCCAGCCCTGCCGGTAGCGCGGCTCCATGCTGTCGCCGACCATGTAGATCGCGTAAGCGCCGCGGACCCCGGCAAGGTTGGCGGGACGCGGGGTATAGCCGATCGGCCCGTCCTCGAGAAACATCTGCTGATCGGCGCCGCCGCGCGCGGCGCTGCGGATCGGGATCGGCTCGGCGCGCGGCGGGACGACCGGCGCGGCGAAGGCGCGCGGCGGGCGGCCGCGCCGCGCCGGCCCGGCACGCGGCGCCGCCTCGGCGCTGGCGCCGGCATGGCGCAATACCTCGTCCTGGGAGACCCCGAGGAACGCGGCGATCTGCACCGCCTCCAAGAGCTTCATCTGACGCTCGCCCTTGACCATGCGCGAGACCGCCGATGGGGCGAGGCGCAAATGGCGGGCGAGGTCGGCCTGCGATGCGCCGGCCCGTTCGAGGGCCTGCTGAAACCAGATCGCGTCCATGATTACCGCCAACGTAATTGTGTCATTGACATCGCTCCAATTGATAATATATGCAACATGCGGCTTTGACAAGGGGGCGAACCGCATGTCGGGCAAAATTGCGAAAGCGCAGGGAGTTGAGGAAGACGATTGCGGTTGTGCATTCGTTGTCGACGACACCGACCCCTTCCCGGGCGGCGTCAAATTCTGCGATGCGCCCCGGGCGTCCGGCTCGGCCTATTGCCCACGACACCAGGCCTTATGCCATCTCCCCGCGGGGAGCGCCGCCGAGCGGCGACAGCTGCGCGAGATCGAAGCGCTGGCCGAAGCGGTCGGGGGCAGGCAGGGGCGCGCGGCGCGGCACCCTCCGGGCCGCCTGTTGCGCCGGCTCGACGGTATTGCGCGGGCATTTTCGCGCCCAAATCGTTCACGAATTGTTCCGGAGATCCAAATGGCAATGCAACGAACCCCCAGAACCGTGAACGCCAACGGGCAAGATTCCGGGCCGACGCCGGAACGTCGGCAGCATGGCGCCGTCGAGCGGCTGGAACGCACGATCGGCGATGCCGCCGGCCATCCCTCGCGCCCTTATCGCGCGGTCGACACACTGGCGATCATGCAGCGGCGCGGTTCGATAACGCCGGGCATGAGACAGGCCGGCGAGGATTTCCGCGCCCGGTTCGCGACAGCTCAGCTCGACCCGTTGCGCGCGCTCGACCTGTCGCGTCTGCGGCTCGGCGAGCGCAACCCGCGGCCCGACAGGGACGGTCCGGCGCTGCGCATCGAGGCGGCTCGTACTGCGGTGTGGCGGGCGATCCAAGCGGTTGGCGGGATTGCCTCGCCGGCGGGATCATGCCTCTGGCATGTCCTGGGCTGGGAGCGCTCGCTCAAGGAATGGGCACTCCAGCAGGGCTGGAGCGGGCGCCGGGTCAGTCAGGAATCCGCGTCCGGCATTCTCATCGCCGGGCTCGGCGCCCTGGAATCGCATTTTGGTACTGCCCAAAAATTATCATCATCACATTTTCATGTTGACAAATCCGGATCGATGTGATATAAGATCGCCACACTGACAAAACCGGGCAAGCAAATGGTGACGCGGCATAGGCGCCGGCGCGGCCACAAGGCGGCGATGCGCCCTGCCGGTCCGCCGGTTGTCGAGGATGTCGAGGCGCGCGCCGCGCGACTCGGCATCACCCCCGATCGGGTGCTTCGGGAATATAGGCGTATCGCTTTTGCCAATCTGCGCCACATCCTCGAGTGGAATGGCGCGGGGATGGAAGTGAAACCGTCCAAGGATCTCACCGACGACGATGTGGCGGCGATCGCCGAAATCGTCGAAGCGGCCGGCACCGGCAAACCCTATCGGGTCAAGCTCTACGACAAGAAGGCGGCGCTCGACGCGATCGCCCGATACCTCGGCATGCTACCCAAGCCGGCACCGACAGAGGACGAGCCAACGCAGGATGAAGCCAAGAGTGCGCGCGAACGATTTATCGTTGAGCTGGATCGCCTCTCTGCCAAAGGTGCTCCGGGATCAGGCGATCCGGAGGCTCAGCGATGACGATATTATAGACCTCGATTACGACTGGTATCTGCACGGGGCGAGGGGCTCGCAAAAGCCGCCGCTCGGTGAGTGGCGAGTTTGGCTGCTGATCGCCGGACGCGGTTTCGGCAAGACGCGCACCGGCGCCGAATTTGTACGCGCCTGCGTCGCGGCCCGGCTGGCGCGCCGCGTCGCACTGGTGGCGCCGACCGCGCTCGACGCCCGCAACGTCATGGTCGAAGGCGAAAGCGGGCTGCTGTCGATTGGGCCGGCCGCCGAGCGCCCCGATTACGAGCCGTCGCTGCATCGCCTGACCTGGCACAACGGTGCCATTGCGACGACCTATTCGGCCGACGAGCCCGACCGGCTGCGCGGCCCACAGCACGATTTCGCCTGGTGCGACGAGCTTGCCGCGTGGCGCTACCCGGCCGCCTGGGACATGCTGATGTTCGGGCTGCGCGTCGGCGCCGACCCCCGCGTCGTGGTGACGACCACGCCGCGCCCGATCAAGTTGCTGCGGGAACTGCTGGCCGACCCGAAAGTGGTCACCACCCGCGGCCGGACAATCGAGAACCAGGAGAATCTGGCGCCGGCGTTTCTCGACCAGATTGTGCGCCGTTACCAGGGGACCCGGCTCGGCCGGCAGGAGCTCGACGCCGAAATGCTCGACGACATGCCCGGCGCGCTGTGGCAGCGCGGCATGATCGAGGCAACGCGGACGAGCGCCCACCCCGAACTCTCGCGGGTCGTCGTCGCGATCGACCCTGCGGTCTCCGCGAGCGAGGATGCCGACGAAACCGGGATCATCGTCGCCGGCCGGGACGCGAAAGGGCACGGTTATGTGCTTGCCGACGCCTCCGGCCGTTATGCGCCGGCCGAATGGGCGCGCGCCGCGATCGCCGCTTATGGCGCCCACCAGGCCGACCGCATCGTCGCTGAGATCAACAATGGCGGCGATATGGTCGAGGCGACGCTGCGGATGATTGACCCGAACGTACCGTTCAGTGCCGTCAGGGCGGCGCACGGCAAGGTCGCGCGGGCCGAGCCAGTGGCCGCGCTTTATGAGCAGGGCCGCATTCACCACATCGGCGCCTTCGCGCAGCTCGAAGACCAGATGTGCTCCTTCACCAGCGATTTCGATCGGAAAGCGGCCAGCTACTCGCCGGACCGGGTCGATGCGCTGGTCTGGGCCTTGACCGAGCTCTTGGTCGAACCCCGCGCGGGGGACGGAATTTACGAGACTTATCGGCGGCTCGCCGCAAAGGAGAATGAAGCTCCATGACGCTCTTCGTCAAAGATGCCAATACCGCGGTGCAGCCGCTGGCGACCGAGGTCGATGGCAACGGCAACCTCGTGCCGGTGCACGCGCCGGCCACGACCAACCCGCAGGGCGTATCGACCGCGGTCGGGGCGCAAAACCCGCTGCCGGTGATCAACACCGCGGGCGCCGTGGTGAGCGACGGCAGCGGCACGGTCGCCACCGGAGGCAGCGCCCAGACACTGTTCGGCGGGATCGTGCCGGCGAACGGTTTTGTCGTGCAGAACAATTCCACGGCCGCGCTGTGGATCTCCGATGTCGGGGTCGCCTCGGCGGGCGGCGCCAGTATCCAGCTCACCGCGAATGGCGGCGTTTTCGCGACCCCGTCCGGCTACAAGCCCGCCGGAGCCGTCAGCCTCTTTGGCGCGACGACCGGCCAGGGCTTTGCCGCGCGCCGGTGGTGACCCTGATGCTGCCGACGACATGGATCGACCGCGCGCTGACGACAGCGGCGCTGATCGCCGGAATTCTATTCGCCTGGAGCGCCCTGGCGCAGTCGCCGGGCAACTTCTCGACGCTCAATACGACCGGCACCGCAACGTTGAACGGCGACGTGCTGATGTGCTCGGGGCATCCGTGGGTCGATGTTCGGTGCAACGGCGCGGTCGGCGACGACAGCCATGATGACACGGCCGCGATCCAGAACACCATCAACGGGGCCATCGCCAACAACTTCCCGGTGCACTTCCCGGTCGGGAAATACAAGGTCACCAGCCTGGTCACCGCCGATTACGCCAGTCAGGCGGCGAACGGCTTTCGGATAATTTCCGAAGGCGCGACTCTCGACGGGCGCACAATCGCCTCCGGCGCGGTGTTGCAGGTGCTGTGCTCGGGCGGCTCGGTGGCGAGCCCAACCGGCTGCTTTTATCTGAAGATCGAGGGCACGCTCAACATCCTGGCCAATTCGGGCCAGCAGAGCGTGGCCACCTTGACCGCCGGGTATAGTACCGGCGCGACCGTGCTCGGCGTTTCGACGACGACGGGACTTACAGTCGGTGGCACGGTCATCGTCGCGCTGCACAGCGGGGGCACCTTCGCCGCACCGGTCGACGCGATCAGCCCCGGGGTCAGCATCACGCTGCACACCGGGTTGCCATCGAGCGCCGATATCAACGCCCAGGTGTCACGCCCCTCCTATCCCTTCATGGTCGGCACGTACAATTTCGCCGACGCGCACAATTCGGCGAAGATCGATCATCTCCTGGTCAACAACGCCAGTACGGCGGCCGGCGCCGGCGGCTGCCAGTTCAATTACGTGCTCGACAGCGATCTCTGGGCCGTGTGCGTTTCCGGCGGCGGCGGCGCGGGCGTTGCGCTCGAACAGACACAGTTTTCGCGGATCAGCGGCGCCGGGACGGCGCAGGGCACCGGTGGCGCCGGCCTCGTCCTGGAGAACGGCTACAATTTCTCGAATACCTTCCTCGGCCTCGATCTCGAAGTCTCGCCGACCTGCCTGTCGATCACCTTCAACCACGATGGGCAGAACACCTTTCTCTCGCCCTATTTCAATTGCGTCACGGCGGTGAGCGCGACCACCTCGACCCGCAATGTGCTGATCAACCCGAACTACGGCGGCAATGTCGTCAACCGCGGGCCGCAATCGGCTGGGATCCAAGTCATCGGCACCGGGAGTCGGGTGCCATGGCAGTTTCCGGCGGCGGCGAGCTATACCGCGGCCGGCATCGACGGTGGCACGGCGATCTCGAGCTACAACGCGCCAGGCGCCTCGATGGCGGTCACCCTGCCGACACCCTCGTCGGCAGAGGTCGGCTGGTGGATGGGCTTTGCCAGCGACAACGGCAAGGGCATGACGATCACCGCGCCGTCCGGCTCGATCCTGTCGGGCGGCCGCGCGCTGTCGGCGATCACCATCGGCGCCGGCAATTATGAATACGTCGAGCTGATCAACGACGGCGCCAATTATCGCCTGCGCACCTCGACCCGCAATACGCGCATCGCCAACGGGGTCGAAGCGCGCGACTGGCCCGGCAACTGGCTGTTCCCATCGACCTCGGGCTATGCGGCGACCCTCGCTGATAACGGCAATGTGCTGTCGAGCTACAACACCGGCGCGGGACTGACGGTGACGCTGCCGTCGACGACAGCGCTGTCGTCCGGCTGGTCGATGGGTTTTACCGCCGAGAACGGCAAGGCCCTTGCCGTGCAGGTCAACGGCACGAACGGCGGGCATCTGCTCTACCCGAACAGCGGCGCGGCCGTGACCGCACTGAGCTTCGCCGGCAACAACTATGAATTCATCGTGCTGCAATATGACGGCAGCGGCAATTTCCGGGTCGAGCAGGCGACGCCGGCGACGGCGACGCAGCTCGGCATGGCCGGCATCGGCGGGATCAGCCGGTGGAGTTTCCCGTCGGCGAGCGCCTACAGTGCCACCCTTGCCGACAATGGCAACGCGATCTCGGCCAACAACTCGCCGCTCGGCTTCCTGACGGTGACGCTGCCGTCGACGAATGGGATCAGCGCCGGCTGGACGATCGCGATCGCCAATGACAACGGCAAGCTCGCCGCGGTCCAGGTGAACGGGACCAGCGGCGGGAAGATACTTTTTCCGGGCAGCGGCCCGTCGACCACGTCGCTGGCGCTCGCCGCGGGAAATTACGAATTCGCCGTGCTGCAATTCGACGGCTCGAATTTTCGGATGGCTCAGGTGACGCCGGCGAGCGCGCAGACCCTCGCCATGCCGGGTAGCGCCGGTGCAACGACGCGGTGGTCGTTTCCGTCCATCAACACCTACGCGGCTACCGCCGCGGATGGCGGGAACGCCTTGTCGAGCTTCAATGCGCCGGGCGCCGGCCTTGCGGTGACGCTGCCGGCAATCGGTACGCTGACGCCCGGCTGGACGATCGGTGTCGCGACCGACAACTCGAAGACGGCGAGCGTCGCAGTGAATGGCGGTGCCGGCGAGAAGATCCTGGTGCCGGGAACGCTCGGGGCGAAGACCTCGCTGGCGCTCTCGGCCAACACCAGTGGGTACGAGCTCGTCATCCTGCAATTCGACGGCAGCAATTTCCGCATCATCTACGCGACGCCGCTGACCGCCAATGTCAACGGCATGGCGATGCTGATCGGGACGCCGGCGTCGAGCTCGGCCGCCTGTCAGACCGGCGCGCTGCAATTCGACTCGAATTACCTCTACGCCTGCACAGCGCCCAATACCTGGAAGCGATCAGCCTGGAGCAGCTTCTGATGCCTCCCCAAAGCGGTACGCGCAAGCCCCTGACCGCCTCCTATACGTGGGGCCAGCAGGGCATCGAAGCACAGTTCGGTGCCGTGTTCCAACCGGGCCAGGGGATCTTCTCGCCCGGCTATCCGCTGGTGCCGTCAGAGCCCGAGCGGGTGCGCTTGTGGGATTTTCCGGTCGGCGTCAACACGATCTACACGCCGCGCGCCTATGAGCCGATTTCGTTCGACGAGCTGCGCGCACTGGCCGATGCGCATGACATCACGCGCCTGGCGATCGAGACCCGCAAGGACCAGATCGAGAAGCTCGACTGGGCGATCAAGCCGCGCACGACACGGGTTCCGGACGCAGGCGCCGCGGCGCGGAGCACGCGCCTCGCCGATTTCTGGCGCCAGCCGGACGGCGAGCGGCCGTTCGCGAGCTGGCTGCGCGAGCTTCTCGAGGACGTTCTGGTACTCGATGCTCCGGCACTGGAACTGCGCCGCAACCGCGGCGGCGAGATCATCGGTCTCGACGTCGTCGACGGGGCCACGATCAAGGTGCTGTTTGACGAGACCGGCCGACGGCCCAAGCCGCCCGCACTGTCGTTCGAGCAGGTGATCCACGGCCGGCCCTGGAAGCTCCTGACGAGCGACGAGCTGCTCTACCTGCCGCGCAATCCGCGCCCGCATAAGGCCTACGGGTTCGGCCCGGTCGAGCAGATCATCATGACCATCAACATCGCGTTGCGACGGCGGGCGATGCAGCTGCAGCACTTCACCGAGGGCAACGTGCCGCCGGGGTTGCTGAATGCGCCGGACGGGTGGAACGTCGAACAGATCCGGCAATTCCAGGAATGGTTCGACAGCGTTCTCGCCGGCAATACCGGGGCGCGCTCGCGGCTCGTATGGGGCCCAAGCGGGGCGAAGTACCAGCCCTTCAAGGAGGCACCCTACAAGGACGAGTTCGACGAGTGGCTGGCGCGCATCGTCTGCTACGCCTTTTCACTGCCGCCCAGCGCGTTCACCCGCCAAGTCAACCGCGCCACCGCCGAGACGGCGCAGGAGGCCGCGCTCGCCGAGGGGCTGGCGCCGCTGATGGGCTGGGTCAAGCGGCTCGCCGACCACGTCATCCAGGACCGGATGGGCCATGCCGACCTCGAATTCGCCTGGGCCGACCTGCGCCCGGCCGACCCGGCCGAGCAGGCGAAGATGCTCGACATCTATGTCCGGGACGGCATCTACACAATAAACGAGGCCCGCGACATCCTCGGCTTCGATCCGGTCGCCGGTGGCGAGCTGCCGATGGTTTATGGCCGCGACGGACCGGTCGTGCTCACCGCGCCGGCGCCCCGCGCATCGGTTGAGAAGCCCTGAAAACGCGTAATTCAGCTGACGCCAAATCGGGTCGCTCACACCCCCACTTCTCCGCGAATATCCCCGCCAACTGACGGTAATCCCAGCATGGCCATCTCCCCGCGCCGCCTACGGGCGGCTTTCGTACCGGCTGCGCTCGTCCTCGCTGCGAGCCTCCCCCCGGGCTTGTCCAGCAACGCCGTGGCACAGAGCAGATCCATCGAGGTCCCGGCATACCGCCAGCTCGGCGCCAGCGAGGCGATGGCCTCGCCCGGCCAGAGCGGCGCCGATTACAGCGCCAACGCAGGATCGCTGTCGGGACTGACGCTGCTCGCGACGATCCCGGCGCCGTCCGTGCCGCGGCTCGGCGGCGTGATCCAGGCGCAATGCACCGCCGGGCTGACGGTCGCGCTTGACGACCAGGGCGGCAGCCTCTCCCCGACGATCATCGTGCTCGCCGGGCCGGCCGCCAACGGCGGACAGGGCGGTTCACTGGACCTGGCGGGGGTGCCGCATACCGGGCGCATCCGGATCTACTCGAGCGCTGCGGGCTGTCAGATGGCGGCAAGGGCATGGTGACCATGAAACTGCACCGCACTCCCGCCACGCTGCTGGCGACCATCCTCGTCGCCGCGAGCTCGGCTCCCGTTGGGCTGGCGCGCGCCGATATCTTCCCGCCGGCCGGGATGAACCCCAGCGCCTCGAACGCGACGCTGCCCCAGGCCCGCACCAATCTCGGTGCCGCGGCCGGCAATGGGGCGAATGTCGTCACCGATTACGCCGCCGATCCCACGGGCGTGGCCGACAGCACGAACGCGTTCATCAACGCTGTCGCCGCGGTCTGCAACAATGCGAGCCCGGTGTTCCAGGCCAAGGAAGTCTTTGTTCCGGACGGGCTCTATCTGGTTAGCAACAAGATCCCGGTGACCAATGGCTGCTGGATCCACGGCAGCCACGCGCTTGCCGGCGGCAAGAATGCCGGCGGCGCGGTGCTGCGCGCCTCGGGGCTCGGCGGCAAGGATCTCTTTCAGTTCCGCGGCTTCGGCCAGCTGAAAATCACCGATCTGCGGTTCGACACGACCGGCGGCTATCAGACCGGCGGGGCGAGCTACTGCCGGGTCCAGGCCGGCGGCACCAACTATGCGCTCAACGACACGATCACGCTGACCGGCGGCACCTTTACAACGGCGACGGTGCTGAAGGTGACGGCCCTTAGCGGCACCGCGGTCACCGGCTGCGTCATCACGACCCCTGGTACCTACACGGTCGCGCCGTCGCCGGTCGCGCCGGTCGCGCAAGGCTCATCTTCGGGAAGCGGCACGGGCGCCACCTTCAATATGGTCTATGCCAATGCGGCGGCCATCTCACTCAGCGGCCCGACGACGACCTTGACGGCCGATGCCGCCTCCGGCGCGACCGGCCTCACCGTCGCCGGGATTGCCGGGTTCTCGAACGGCGACCAGATCTCGATCGAGCAGGATAACGGCGTCTACCTGACGACGACGATCTCCGGCGCGCCTTCGGGCAGCACGATCACGCTCGCCGCCGGGCTGACCTTCAAAGCCAGTGCCAACCACCCGGTTTACGACGGCTATGCCTCCAACCCGCTCATTGAGAATGTCGTCTGCGTAGGCTTTTGGGATTGCGTGCGCAACGAGAATGCCTTCCTGCCGACCATCACCGATGTCTGGGCGCAGGATTACGGGCATGACGGCTTCATCCAGACGATGGGGGCCAATCCCGACGGCGGCGGCGGCAAGTATCGCGTCTTCGCCTGGGATTTCAGCCGCGGCACCTCGAATTCCGGATTCGAGAATCTGAGCGGCGGGGTGTTCACGATAAGCGGCTCGTTTTTTCAGGGATCGAATTACAACGTCCTGCTCAACAGCTACTTCGGGCCGACCGGGACGCTGCTGGTCGGGGGCAATTCGCTGGAGCAGTCGCTGGTCTGTTCGATCCGGCTGCACCAGTCCGTTAGCGGCATCGAATATGCCAACGTCGCGATCGTCGGCAACGAGCTGTCGCATCTCGCCGGCGCGCTCTCGGCGCAGCATTTCTGCGTCGATACCGGGACGCCGAACACCGCGCCCAAATGGGTGCGCAACATCAATTTCGTCGACAACCACAGCAACGATGCGGTCACCGCCGCGGTCTCCTCGATCAGCATTCAGGACGGCACCAATGTCGTCGTCAGCAACAACGCGCTCAACAACAATAATGCGGCCGGCCCCACCGGGATCGCGATCGGCGGCAGCGCCACCCACGTCACCGAGGCGGGCAACCAGATCACCGGGTTCCCGACCGGCGCCTACGGCACGGTGCTCGACAGCTCGTTCGATCCGGTCGTCCTGCGCAGCGGGCTGAAGACGCCGTTCAACACGGCCGCGCTGGAGACCGGCTATACCTGCGACAACGTGCAGAACAACGGCTGCCAGATCGCCTTCACCCAGAACGGCGCGGCGGTCTTCGCGATCCAATCGCATTTTTCGGGCGGCAGCTGGCTGCTCGATCTCGGCTATGGCGGCGGCGTCGGACTGCGGCTCAACAGCAACAACCGCGTCGCCTTCTCGCCCCCCACCGTGACCAAAACCGCCAATTACCCGGTGGTCGCGCTCGACGCCGGCACCTATTTCGACAATACCGGCGCGGCGGGCGAGGTCGATTTCACGCTGCCGGCCTATGCCGTCGGCCTCAGGTATTGCTTCACGGTGACGGCGGCGCAGACCTTGAAGGTGATCGCCCCGGCCTCGACCAAGATCGCGATCGGCGCAACGAACAGCGCGGCGGCCGGCAACATCACGGCAAGCACGGTCTACTCGACCGCCTGCCTCATCGCCACCAGCGTCAGCAACCAATGGGCAGCCGACGGCACGACCGGCAGCTGGACGGTGAATTGATACGCCGGATGCCATGAAAGGTGATGCACGATGAAGCGACTGATCCTCTTGTGTCTGCTGCTGGTCGGCACCGCCGCCGGACCGGCGCGGGCCGGCACCACGGTCTACGGCCCGCACGCCAGCAACGCGACGCAGACCAACGTTGCGGCGCCGACCGGCACGGCGAGCACGACCGCCGTGATGATGGGTCTCGCCGGCGCGATCACTCCGGCGCACAGCGGCAATGTGCTGCTGATCGTCAGCGGCACCCTGACCAACGGCACGACCAGTGACGGTGCCTCTCTGCAGATCCGCTACGGCACCGGGACGGCGCCGGCCAACGGGGCGGCGCTGACCGGCACGGCTGTCGGCAACAACATCGCCGACAACAATCCGGTGACGAACAAGATTCCGTTCAGCGTGCAGGCGGTGGTGACCGGGCTCACGGTGGGCACGGCTTATTGGGTCGATGTCGGTCTCGCCGCGGTCACCGGCGGCACCGCGTCGCTCGCGACCGTCTCGGTCAGCGCTTTGGAACTGTGACGTTGAACGGAGGAGATGTTTCGATGCGCTTTTACTGGCCAATCGCCAAGGTCGATGCCGAGCAGCGGATGGTGTGGGGGTATGCGTCGACCGAGGCTGAGGACGACCAGGGCGAGACCGTTTCGCGCCAGGCTCTGGCGGCGGCGCTCGACGACTATATGCGCTTTGCCAATATCCGCGAGATGCACCAGCCCTCCGCGGTCGGAATCGCCACGGAAGCCGCGGTCGACGACAGGGGCCTTTATCTCGGCGCCAAGATCGTCGATGGCGATGCCTGGCAGAAGGTCGTCGAAGGCGTCTACAAGGGTTTCTCGATCGGCGGCAGGGTGACCGCCCGCGACCCCGCCGACCGGCGGCTGATCACCGCCCTTCGCCTCACGGAAATCTCGGTCGTCGACCGCCCGGCCAACCCCGAGGCGGTATTCGATTGCTGGAAACTTTCCACCGGCCCGGCAACAGGAGGCGGTATGGCCACGATTGCGGCGACACCCGGCGCACCCGCGCAGGTCTGGGATTGCGGGGTTGCCGGTCACCGCCATCTCGCGAAAGCGGAGGCGGTGCGCTGCCTCGACGGGCACGACCAGGCCGCCGCGACGGCGCCAGGCGGTCATGGTGAGAATGCGGCCGCGCCCGAGCATGGCCGGCCGGCCGAGCCGGCGCGCAAGGGCCTTGCCGAGGCCGGGCGCCTCGCGCAGCTCATCATCGAGTTCGATTGGCTCCACGACCGCATTGCGATCGAGGCGGCGATGGAAGCGGATGCTTCGCCTCTGGCGCCACGGCTGCAAGGGATCATTGCCGAATTGTGCGACTTCCTCAAATCGCTCGTCGCCGAGGAAAGCGCCGAGCTGATCGATGGCGGCGACGCATCGCCTCAGGCCTACCTGGCCGCGTTTGCCGTCGCCGACAATCTGCGCAAGATGCGCCACCCGGAGTTCGCGCCCATCGCCAGCGGCCTTGCCAAGCTCGCAGACGAGATCGTGCCGCGTCTTGACGCCCTGCAAAAACGCGTCGAGGAGATTGCCCGCACGCCGCTGCCGCCGCAGACGATCGCGCGGGGCTTCGCTGGGATCTCGAAGCGCGAAGACGCCGGCGGCACGATCCCGCCGGCCGAGGACGTCGTCGCCGCGCTCGCGCGAATGAGCGATGAGGAGCGCACCCTGACCCTAATCAAGGCGGCGCACGCCAACCCGATAGTCCCATTTGGCCGGTCTGCGGGATCTGCGACGCGATAGCGCCTGCGGCCCGAACCCCTAACCCAAACTCGGCCCTCTCCCTTCCCTCCCCGCGTTGCCCCCTCCCTAACCCTCCCCCGCTTGCGGGGGAGGGTTAGGGAGGGGGCGGGGGAGGGGAGGGCGGGGGCCGGGTTTTTTGATGCCCGAGCGGAAGGACACACAAATGAACCCGACCCAGGACACGCTCGATCTGGTCAAGGGCGCGCTGCGCACGCCTGACGACCGGATCACCAAATCGATCTCCACCGGCACCGGCCTGGTTGCCTTCGATCTGCAAGCGCCGGCGAAGAACCTCTATCCGGTGGTGACGCCGATCCGCAATTCGATACCGCGGGTCGGCGGCGGCACCGGCACGGCCACCAACTGGCGCCAGGTGACTGCGCTGACCGGCTCCGGCTTCGATGCGATGGGCTGGGTCCCAGAGGGGCAGCGCTCGGGCCAGATGTCGTATTCGACCGCTTCCAAATCGGCGGCCTATGTGACGATCGGCGAGGAAGACGCAGCGACCTATGAGGCGATCAGCGCTGGCCGCCATTTCGAGGACATCCAGGCGCGGATGACCTTCCGGCTGTTGCAGAAACTGATGCTGAAGGAGGAGATGGCGATCCTCGCCGGCAACGCCACCCTGCAACTCGGCATCCCGGCGACGCCGGTTTTGTCGGCCTCGGGCTCGGGCGCAACGCTGCCGAGCGCGACTTATTCGGTGATTGTCGTCGCCCTGACCCTTGAAGGCTTCCAGAACTCGAGCCTTACCGCGGGTGTCGCTACGACCAAGACGATCACCGGCGCGGATGGCAAGACGTTCGTGTTGGCGGGTGGCTCGTCCAACAAGAGCGCGAACGCGACCCAGGCGATAACCTTGGGCCAGACGCTGTTCGCCAGCGTCACCGCGCTCCAAGGCGCGGTCGCCTACGCCTGGTATGTCGGCGCGTCCGGCGCCGAGACCCTGCAGGCGATCACCACGATCAACAGCGCCAGCTTCGCGGTGCCGCTGACCGGCGGCCAGCAGGCGGTGTCGGCGGTCACCGCCGACAATTCGGCCAATCCGAGCTACGCCTATGATGGGCTCCTCACCGCCGCGCTGAAAGCGGGCTCGAACGCCTATGTCAGCACGCTGGCGACCGGCACCGCCGGCACCGGGACGCCGCTGACCGCCTCGGGCCGCGGCTCGGTCGTCGAGATCGACACGATGTTTCAGCAGATGTGGAACCTCTATCAGGTGTCGCCGACCGTGCTCTACGTCAATGTGCAGGAGCTGAAGAACATCACCAGCAAGGTGCTGTCGAACGCCTCGGGGCCGCTG
>WNFD01003901.1_pt1 | contig 14967 bp, 12 predicted proteins | sample 5400491 | NCBI WGS metagenome assembly WNFD01 (sample SAMN13153343, study PRJNA577476) | soil metagenome | isolation source: 120 cm saprolite under Douglas fir tree site 2 hole 2 replicate 2 | place: USA:California | collected 2015-04-18
CATGGCTGATGGACTGCGTGACCGCAAATTCCAGCCGCTGTTGCATTTCCGCAGGGCTCATCCAACGATGTTCTACCAGCAGTGCTAAAGCAACCTGCGTGTTACCACGGGACATCTCGCGTATGGCTTGTGCACGCGGCGGATCAAGTCGATTAATCAGGCAAAGCATACTGAGCAAATCTGGTTGAGGTACTCCTTCTTCGCGCAGGGCCACAATCTGGCCCTTACGCAGAGCGATGGAGAGGGTTTCGGGCCCTGAATGAACAAATAACGTGCCAGTTTTTTCACTCAGAGCAAGCATTTTTAGAATGGATTGGAGACCTAACGTTTGTAAATCTCCATCCATAATGCGGTCTTGCGGCTCCATCGTTTCTCTTGCTCCCTTTCTTTATGTGTGTAGGGGCCTTAAGACAAGACTCCTGCAGTCTTTCAATCTCAGATGAGAAGCCGCTCCACATGCGGCGCAGGTATTACCCCCGCCAGGGTAGTATACTATGCAGGAAACAGGTATCTGTTTTGAAGATAGCTATCCGCCGGAGGAGCCCCTACTTTGTGCAATACCTGTTGGATGGTGGTTAGTAAATAGTCGATTTGAAATGGCTTATCGACGTAAGCAACTGTTTTGCCCTCGAGATAAGAACGCTTTACGGGCGCCTCGAGCTGAGTAAGTGCGCTCATTACTACAAAGGCAGGCAAGGCGTGTTGTGGCCTTGCAGCCAGACAACGCATGACCTGATACCCATTCATCCACGGCATGATCAGGTCGGTCACTACACAATGCGGACGCCAGGATAAACACTGTTCCACAGCCTCCAGCCCATCATATGCCACTACCACTTCATAACCAGCTTCCTCCACCAGACATTGCTGCAGGGCGTCTGCGATATCAACATCATCATCTACCACCAGTATACGCGTAGTCTCCTCAGTAGTGTCCGGGTTCGCATCACCGGCAGGCAGCACCACCTCTTCAAAGAGCAACTTCTGCAACAGCCGTAAATAACGTTGAAGGCGCCCCATCTCAAAAGGCTTGTGCAGGAAGGCTATAGCCCCAATCTGCTCTAGTGTAGCACGCGATACTGAATGGCTACTCAGCGCGATCGTGAAGCGGACACGCGGCCACCACTGCTCAATTCTTTTTGTCAAATGTATGGGCAGCGCGGGTGTATCTCTGCCTTTCGTCAACATTGAGATGCGAAATGCTTCGTCCAGGTCATACAACAGCACATCGCCTTCAATTCCCTCCTCACCCAACACGGCCATTGTAGAAGGCACTATAACAGCCTCATAACCCCAGCATTGAACGTTAGCAGCCAGAATCTGGTCAAAGCTGTTGCGTTGGCCTATAACAAGTACGCGCAGCGCCCGGTGCTGATTCACCTATCTTACTCCTATTTCACCATCTGAGCAGCATGAAAAGAGTTCTTGGGCACAATAGTGCTGGAACTCAATACATGATAATCTCCAATCCCCACATAACAGTGTACGGCAAACCAAATTAGGTCAATATAAAAAAACATGGTCAACTTATTAAAATTGCATTAAAATATCCAGATGTTTGAGAACTAGTTACGTTGGTCCCATTGTTGAATCGGCGCGGAAGACATAGCCTATACCTGGTTCGGTCAAGATATAACGAGGCCGTGAAGGTTCTATTTCGATCTTGAGGCGCAATTGCCTGACGTAAACCCGTAGGTAGTCAGCCTCCTCTCCATACTCAGGGCCCCAAACTGCTCGTAGCAGGGAACGATGAGTTAGCACCTTGCCAGCGTGCATCATCAACTGTCGCAGCAGTTCAAACTCAGTGGGAGTCAGCCGCACATCCTGGTCTCCAGCACGCACTTGACGCCGCATAATGTTCATAAACAAATAACCGTCATCGCTGTGTAAAATCTCCGAGGGCTGCTCACCTGCAGTCTCGGTGGCATGAGCGCGTCTGAGGCAGGCACGTACTCGCGCCTGCAGTTCGTCGTTGCTGAATGGCTTGGTCAAATAATCGTCGGCGCCTAAATCCAGGGCTTTGACCTTCTGACTATCTTCCGAGCGTGCAGAGACAACAATAATAGGCGTCTGTGTCCAATGGCGTACCTGCCGGCATACATCCAGGCCATCCAACTCTCCTGGAAGAGAGAGGTCGAGTAATATCAGATCTGGTTTATGCAGGTGAACCATCTCGATCGCATTCTCTCCTGTATCGGCTACGAGGACATCATAACCGCTTACAGAAAGGTTGCGGCGCAGCATACGCTGAATGGGAGGTTCATCATCAACTATCAGAATACGTTTCCCCCGGGCTTTCATCGAAACCTCTCCAGTGGAGTCCTTGAAGGTATAAGCGAGTAAACAGGCAAGGTAAAGGCGAAGCACAAACCTCCATCGGAGGCTGATTCTACCCAGATACGCCCCTGATGAGCCTCGATAATACCCCGGCAGATTGCTAATCCCAGTCCACCTCCCGGGGAGCTGCCTTGAGCGTAGAAGGACTTGAAGAGGCGCTCGCGCTCAGCTTCTGGTACGGCAGGTCCGTGGTCGGTAACCTGGACTCGCAGCATTCTCCTGCGGGATTCTTCCTGGGTCTTTGAGGAGGTTTCGTGGAACTCCACCTCGCTATCGCCATCAACGATTGTCAAGGCCACAGTTATCTCCGGCAGTGCTTCAACCTCTGCTTGCTCCTCCAGAAGAGAACTGCGAGAGGCAACACTCTCAAACAGGTTGTAAAAAACCCGCTCCAGTTGCACATAGTCCGCTTGGATGAGAGGCAGATGGATTTGAGACTCCAAAGGCGTTATGATCCGCACAGGTCGCCCAGCCAGAAAACGTTCGGAGCGGGCGAGTGCAGTGTACAGGATCTCGACCACGTCACACCATTCTTTTTCCAGCACCAATGCTCCCATTTCTATACGCGACATGTCAATCAATGCATTGACGAGCAGGTCAAGATGATCTACCTCAGCCTCAATATCTGTGAGGATTTCATGGCGTACCTGCTCATCCCACACTACACCGGGTTGCAAGAGACCACTGACGCCAGCCTTGATAGTAGTGAGCGGTGTACGTAAATCATGTGATACCGACGAGAGCAGGGCCGATTTGTTTTTTTCATCGCGCACCTGCTCCGTAACGTCATGGACCTGCAGAGCATGTGCCAGTAGTAGCCCGTTCCGATTGTAAAGGGGATAGCGCATAAGCTGATAATAACGATCAGCAGAAGGTTTGTTCAATTCTTTGGAGCGAACAGCCCTGCTCCTCCTGGCGTTCTGATGTCCTGCTTCGCCTTTTTGTGAGATCGCAGATATCCCAGCAACGTGGAGAGGCTTGCCCTGCTCTACCGGTTCTGCAGTGAGCACGCAGCGAATTGCGTTGTTGGCGAAGGTACGCTTTAATTTTACTGGCGCTTCGCCCTGCAGGAGAAAATCCTCCACTTGCGTATTGAGGGTAAAATCATCTAAATATAGCTGTACTTCATCAACATTGCGCATTCTCGACAATACCAGTGCGAACACATCCTCCAGCGTACTGTTGGTGACGGCTGCATCCTCCCAGGTCTCCATGAGACGGATACCACAAAAGGCTTCTGCAGCGGGGTTCATATACACACACCGCCCGTTGAGGTCAACAACGAGCCATGCATCCTCCCTATCATTGGTCACCTGTCCATGTAGTGAAAGAGGCGCCCCCACATCGTTTTCGGCGACATTTTCTGAACCCCATGTTTCCTGAGTCCTGGTAGCTGCCCAGCTTTGCGCCTGGGCTGTTGCGAGGGCAGCTCCTACATCTCTCAACAGGTCTGCGCGTGCAAGAGCTGCTTCTGCTGTTTGTGTGAGCCAGGTCACACTTGTTTCCCGCGGCTCGGGACGCAATGTCTCTTGTTCGCTGGAGAGAGTATAAGGCGTAAAAGCCTCCGCTGTCGATGACCAATCCGAGGCGCTCTTTGTTCTCTGCTCTAAAGTCTGAGATTGGGTAGTCTGAGGCGAGGTGATCCCATCGTACTCTGCGCGTGCCGCATACATAAGCGCTTGTAAATCGCGTTCATTACGTGTCAGCAGGTGGTCACTGATGAAGCGCAAGAGACTTGTGAAACTGACGCCAAAGGTACGCTGAGACTCCTTGCGCACGCGCTCGAGCAATTCGTATTCATCAACTTTTTGCTGGTGCGCCTGCTCCAATTGTTCAATAGCTTCCTGGAAACGGCTGCGCTGGTGAGCCGATTCGAGGAGCATACCGGTATGAATGGCGATAGTGGCTTGACCGGCGAAGAGCGAGAGGATATCAGCTTTCAGCGGCGTAAACCCGCCAGGTTCTGGTGAGCATAACAGGAGAGCACCATAAATGGTTGTCCCTGTCACAAGAGGATAGCTGAAGATGGAACGCACTGCAAGTTCTGTAGCAAAGACGCGGCTAGCAGGAAAGCGTTCATCCACATCAATATCGTTTGAGACGAAGGGCTGGCGGCGCAGCAGCGTATATCCAATAATGGATCGCTCACTACGAGCTTCGCTCGACTCAACCACCCTACACAGTATCGAGGGGTTCAATCCAGACTGCGCTTCTAAGTGCAGTCCCTGCTCACGACGGCCAAGTGTGACGATAGCAGACGAAACGTGTAATGCCTCGGCAATGCCAACAACGATATGATGCAGGATAGTTGAGAGATCCATCGTTGAAACGAGGGCGCTTGAGACCTGTTTGAGGGCCTGGCGTTGCCGGTCCTGGATCTCTACGCTGCCGCCTGTCTGGGCGCTCTCTATAGCAGCAGCCAGTACGCGTACTACTGCTCTTATGAGACGTTGCAAGGCCTCATCATCATAGGTGCCGAAGGCCATGCTGCCAAGTTCAAGTGTTCCTAAGAGGCGCTCACCAACAGTGAGAGGGGCAACGAGGGTTGCATGGAGTAGAGGATACCCGCTCAACGCGTCACCACTCTGGGCATGTGGACCATCCAGGCCAGCAGGGTAATTCTGCACCAGCATCTCAGGGCGCTGCAACATTCGCTGCGTCATTGAGTCCTCAAGTGGATGCTGATGATACTGCTCAACCCAGGAGGAGTCGGCCCCGCGTGTGCAAACAGTGATACGCACAGCCTGTCGGTCGTGACGCAATAATACTATTCCGAAGACGTTAAAAGGTATCGCCGGCTCCAGTTCAGCAGCCAGACGTGTATAATCCGGTTTCGTCCCACGCCATTCGTGCCCGCTCGATACAATGCGTGCAACGCGTTCGACGATACTTGATTCTTCTATCGTTGGCGTTTGTGTTCGCGCCTCCATGCTGCGTCCTCTACGGCCGCTTTAGCAGCCAACACCCATGCATGTTGTTCCCCCGTACAACTATGGCAGTATAGCACATAGGAGAAAACGGAACAATACATGTATTTACATTGTGATATATGTGTTATCACAATGTTAACATATGTTTATACAATACCTCATCGGTACCAAAGTACTCAAGCATTTACCCCCTGGAAAGTATACCATACGAGGTCGTGGTACTCCTCATAACGGCAGTCGTTAATTATTAGCAAGAAAGATAAATGAAAAAATTGTAATCTCAGCAGCATTTGATGCGACGAGAGACGAGGCTTGCACACCTTTCATATATTTGTTATGCTTAGGAACAGATAATATAATAAGTTATTTTCGCACGTCGTACATCATTTAGATCTGAGAGGAAAACGAGAGCTTATGGATAGTTCTCCTCAACGCGCTAGTTCTATATCAGACGAGTTTAGCCCTTCCCTTCTGACAGAACAGGAAGTCGATGTGGAAGAGACGGAGCCGCATATTCACCTGCCCAATCCTAGCTACTGGCCAATCCTTCTGGGTTTGGCCATCGCAACAGCGATGGTTGGATTACTCTTCATCTCCAGCGCTGCCTGGATAGTTCCTATTGCGGTTGTCCTGGTGCTTGTCTGCATCCTGGGATGGGCCCTGGAAGATCCAATGACTCCGTTGAAGGAGAAGGTTGTCACCATCTACCAGGCAGTTAAGAGTGACCCCTTGAGGTTCAAGATTGGCCAGGAGGTCGTCGATGCCCATGGAAAGTGGCTTGGCAGAATACGAGCGCGCTTTAGCCGTTATCTCCTGGTCGAACGCGGCACTTTCCTGCCGAAGGTGTTTTATGTGCCACAAAGTGCTGTGCGCGACCAGGGCGGGAACGATACGGTCTTCTTAGCTCTCAGTGAAGAAGACCTGGTGCGCATGCAACTCGACAGATTGCCCGATGACCTCTACGATGAAGCGCCCGATGCCGGAGTTCCCCAGTTAAGTGGTATACCGCAGTTCGCCAGGAGACCACTTTCACCGGCAGAAACTGGTCACTACAACTATGGTAAGTACTGGCCGGGAATGAATACCGATGCCAGCGGCTCCTATCACCGCGAAGAGGTGCTCCCACAACCACGTGACTATGTGACGGAAGGCGTCTACACTACAGACGAGCCTATTCCGCCGCGCGTCATCAGCCCTGATTGAGAGACAATACGGCCTTCTTCCAAACGCGAAATAACTGGCAAAGCGAAGTCACTTGACCAGATATATGGCCGCGAGATCCCTTCCTACTCCCCTATTCTAGCGGCAGTGCATGCGGTTGTCATGAATCTATTGCCATGTCCCTGTCGACCATAGTACCGAACTAGTGCACTTTTTAGCAGAGTCTTACGTGATATAGGTAGATATCCTTTGCACATCGGAATAAAAGGCGTGAGGATGTCTATGGAATTCACTATCGAAGCCGGGCAGTCGAGTACTGGAGGTTTAACGCTCGGCATTTACAGAATTTCGTGTTAACTTTTCATCTGAAATCACCAGGTCATTAGTTACTATCGAGGAGGAACAAGAGATGAGTTATCAACCCTATTCACAAGACCCTCGTACACAGGGTAATGAGCAACTACCCAGCCAGGCTCCCTATGGTGTCCAGGGACCTGGTGCCGCCGATGAGACGGTCAGGTCGTCCAATGTCGGCGGCACACGCGTCGAGAGCCAGCACGAAAGCTATGTAGACTCTATGGGTAACAGGGTCGACAGCCGCGAGGAAGTCTTTGAAGATAAAAACCAGAGCCGGGCCAACATGCGTTACTGGATCGCATCGGTCATCTACTTCCTGTTGGGTGTGCTGGAGGTAATATTGCTGCTGCGCTTCGTCTTCCGACTCCTGGGCGCGAATCGGTTCAACGGCTTCGTTTCCTTCCTGTATGACCTGAGCCACGTGTTTGTAGCTCCTTTTAACGGCATTTTCAACGACCAGGCCCTGGGCAGCCACAGCGTCTTGGAGGTCTCAACGCTGATCGCGATGCTTATATATGCACTACTTGCCTGGGGCCTCGTGTCTCTGGGCAGGGTACTCTTTGCCTCTAACTTGACAGGACGGCAGAGCATCACAACGACCCGCCGCAGTCGTTTTTAGCAGAGCCTCACGTTAAAGAAAGCGGTACTATACACAGTGGTGCAGACGCTATTGAGGTCGCACCACTGTGTTGTAATAGTCGCAAAGGTCAGTAAGCACGCACTTATTGCAGCGCGGGTGATCGTAAACGCAGATGCGCTGGCCGTGTCGAAGGAGGGCCTTGTGGAAGTTGTAGATTTCCTGCGAGTCAGGTGGGAGCAGGGCCTGCAACAGCTCATGGGCCGCATCAGCAGTCACCTTTTTCCCGATGAGGCCAAGCCGGATGCTCACCAGGTGCACATGCACATCAACCGGTAAAATTGGTTTGCGGGCGCTGAAGAGCAGTACGCAGGCTGTGGTCTTCGGGCCAACCCCTTCTAAACGATTGAGCCAGGCCGCGCCTTTTTCTACTGGAAGGTCCCGCAAGAAGTCGAGGTTGAGTTCACCACGCTCCTCGGTGATACGGCGCATCAGGGCCTGCAGGCGTGGGGCTTTTACTTCTGGCCAGTTGACATTGGCTATGGTCTCTTCTACTTCGCTGGTCGGCGCATCCCTTACTGCTTCCCACGAGCCAAAACGCTTGAGAAGATTATCATACGCGGATGCAGTTTGCTCGTCACGTGTGCGGTGAGAGAGGATGATATCTACGAGCATGCTCATGGGGTCCTTCTTCGACCAGGGAGCAACGCCGTAGAGGTCCGTCAGGCGGCGCGTTACCTCGAGGGCTTTTGCTGAGAGGGCCGCAGCATCGGGTGTCGGGTATCCGTAGTCGGCAAGATTGCGCTCACGTCTAACTGGTTGCTTCACACCTGTTTCTCGTCTTTCTCAGTATGTTATCAAGGTTTTTCTTCGTCTATAATATGTACACGCACTGCTTTAGAAAAACAGTTCCATCCTGCTATATCATACCACTCAGCTTTTTGAGCCTGCCAGTTCTTCCACATACTTCCACAATGCAGCCGTCGCATCGAAGCAGCGGCGGCTAACCTCTGCCAGTTCCTGGAGACGGTTCTCGGCAGCGGCAAGCGCTTGCTCCGGGGTACCTGCCGACAATTGAGCTAATACTATGTCAATGGTCTCGAAACCATACCCCGCCTTGCGCAGCAGGGCTACGACCTGTAGTGCGCGGACCTGTTTCTCATCATAGACGCGATACCTGCTGCCAGCGTCCCTTGCCGGGTGGATCAGCCCCTGTTGTTCCCAGAAGCGAATCGCCGAGACGCGCACACCAATACGTCGTGCTACTTCACCTATGCGCAGGGGTGGCATTTGCTTTCTCGTTTCCCCTGCACCCGTTGGGTGTGGAATAGATATAGTGCGGAGAACCTTGAGCGTTTCCTCGATTTCAAGGCGGCTGCGATGAATAAAAGCATGACGGGCATCGATCACCGCAAGGGCCGAGGTAAGTTCATACCGGTGGACGCATTGCATAATATGCAGGGCATGTTCCCAGCCATATGCCCCGATCAGCGTACGTGCCGTATACATGGCGCGAAGATGCTGTGGACCATACAAACGGTACCCTTGAGGCCCTCGCTCCGCGGCGGGCAGGAATCCCCAGCGCTCGTAATTGCGCACCGCCTGGGTACTGAGACCCACAGCTTGCGCGAGGTCGGCAGGACGCAGAACTTTTTTCAACCTTCAACCTTTACCTTCAAGAATAGCGAGATACCTCTCACTCCATCGAATAACAGTTACAGCACAAAACCCTCAATTCTTGCATCACTGTAATACCATAGAGATAACTCGTTTGCAAGCGAACCATACTTAGAGGCCCCGCTTATGCAAATGAACAAATTATGCGGGAGACCATATGGGCGTAGCCGCGTGATGATGCGGTTTAACACCCAAAACCGGGAATGTCATGCTGAGCGCAGCGAAGCATCTCTGTGCCCATCGAGCCAGACCCTTCGCTTCGCTCAGGGTGACAACACTGTACCGATGTTGGTTGTGAAAACTCATTATCGCGCCAGGGGTAGGGGAAGGCATCCCCAAATGCTCATTAAAATAAACGATCTAGGATAAGCGAGGTAAGCGACATGACTGAACCGCAAATTTTCGTGCGCAAACTCTCCAAAACCTACCGCGTATCCGAACGTGATGCCGGATTGAGAGCCTCGATCAGCGCTCTCTGGCGGCGCGCGTACCGCAACGTGGAGGCAGTGCGAGATGTCAGCTTCACAATCGAGGCGGGGGAGATAGTTGGCTTCCTCGGGCCAAACGGTGCGGGCAAAACGACTACGCTCAAGATGCTGGCGGGCTTGCTCTATCCGACAGCGGGCGAGATTCGCGTGGCGGGCTTTGTCCCCTGGCAGCGGAAACCGGACTACCTGAGACGCATCAGTATGGTGCTGGGCAACAAAAGCCAGATGCTCTGGGATATTCCACCCAGGGATTCTTTCCGCGTCCTGGGCGAAATCTATCGCGTCCCGCCATCCGAGTTGAATGGCACACTCGACGAACTCTTTGACCTGCTGGATATGGCCGCGATCCTTGCCAAGCCCGTGCGCACACTTTCTTTGGGCGAACGCATGAAGTGCGAGTTGGTAGCCGCCTTGCTCTACCGGCCAGCAGTGCTGTTCCTTGACGAGCCGACCTTGGGCCTGGATATCTCCATGCAGCGTCGTTTACGTCGTTTCATAGGCGAATACAATGCACGCACAGGGGCGACAGTCATCCTCACCAGTCACTATATGGCCGATGTCGAGGCATTATGTCCCCGCGTAATTATGATCAACCACGGTCAACTGGTCTACGATGGCAACCTGCATGCACTGGCAAACCAGCTGGCTCCCTATAAGCTGCTGCGCGTGACCATAGACGATGATCAGGTTGGAGGGCATGACACACCAGTGTTTCCACCGGAGGTAGAAATCGTTGGGCAGGAACAGGCAACCTGGACATTGAGCGTTCGCCAGGCGGAAGCGCCCGCCATCGCCGCGCACATCCTCAATACGCTGCCCGTGGTTGATCTCGCTATCGAAGACCCGGCAATTGAAACTATCATCGAAACTATCTATCAAGAGGGAGCGTTATGAACCTCCATGGCGGCTGGGCGCTCATCAAAAGTACCTGGATGTCGTGGCTGCAATACCGCAGCTTCTTCTTTCTGCTTGCCTTTGGTTGGATGATCCCACCACTCGTCTCGCTCTTTGTCTGGTCGACTGCCGCGAGCGAAAAACCAATTCAGGGATTGACCCAGGGCGAGTTTGTCGCGTATTACCTGCTCTTCATCCTCATCAATCAACTGACTTACTCGCAGACGAATTGGACGGTAGGTGACAGCATCCGTAATGGAGACATGAACCGCGCGCTCTTGCGTCCACTTTCGCCACTATTCTCTACACTCTCAACCGAGCTGGCTGGCAAGGTCGTTTACATGACGTTCGTGACACCTGTAGTAGCGGCTCTGGCGCTGCTCTTCCATCCCACGCTCCACCTGACCTGGCAGCAGGGGCTTGCGTTCGTTCCCGCGCTGCTGCTGGCGTGGCTCCTGCGTTTCTTCTGGGGCTACTGGCTGGCGCTGCTCGCTTTCTGGGCTACGCGTGCGAACGCGCTGCTTGAAATACAGGATGCGTTGATCTTCCTGCTGGCTGGACAGGTTGCTCCGGTTGCGCTCTTGCCAGGTCCATTGCAGTTGCTGGCGCGAATCTTGCCCTTCCGCTATATGATCGGTTTCCCTGTCGAGGTCTTGCTTGGTCACCTGACTAGCATCCAACTACTCATAGGCTTTGTCTATCAATGTGGCTGGTGCCTTATCGCCCTCACCTTATTCGTCGTAATCTGGCGTATTGGAGTGCGGCACTACACGGCTGTTGGAGGGTAACGATGTATTATCTACGCTTGATCAAATCTTTCATGCGGGTATCAATTCAGGCAGAATTGGCCTATCGCGCCAACTTCTTCATCAGTTTGCTGCATTCGCTGCTGAACCTGGGCACCGGTGTACTGGGCCTCGTCGTACTCTTCAACCAGGTAAGCGCGATTCACGGCTGGGACTTCTCCGCGACCCTGGCGCGGCTGGGCGCCTACCTGGTGCTTGGGGCATTGCGAGATATATTCATCGGGCCCAGCCTGGATGCGCTGGCCGGGCTTGATGGAGAGGTGTGGACAGGCCGCCTCGACTTCACGCTGCTGCGCCCCGTCAACGCGCAATTTGTGGCAAGCTTTCACCAGTGGCGGCTGCTGCCGGTAGTCGACCTGCTGTTAGGAGCAGGCATAGTAGGAGTAGCGATTTCGCGCATGAACCAGGCGCTTACCTCCTGGCATATGATTACCTTTCTCGTCGCGCTCTGTGTCAGCCTGGTGGTGCTTTATGCCCTTCTCCTGGCTTTCGCGGGCCTGGTCTTCTGGAGCGCTGGCTTCCTCTTTACCTGGATCTTCGACGGTCTTTTTCAACTGGCCCGCTACCCGGTAGGATTGTACCCGGGCTGGACACGCTTTTTGCTCACCTGGATCATACCCGTTGGCATCATGACCACTATTCCAGCGCAGGCGTTAAGCGGCAATTTATCCATCACCACCTTCCTCGGTGCCGTAATACTTGCTCTCGCGTTGCTCACTGGCGCCACCGCCATCTTCCAGGTGGGGCTGAGGCGTTACACGAGCGCGTCGAGTTGAGTCCGATTACCGTTTCTGCCCCGTGCGGTACTTGATCTCGTAGTTGAGAATGAAATCCAACTCCTCGCCAGTGAAACCGTAATGGCGTGTCAGTACCCAATCGATCTCGTCGATAATTGACTTCGAGAGCTTCGGATAGAACTCGTCGTATACTACCACTCCCGTGGTCTTGTAAACGTACGTGCGCTCTTTTGAGTTTTTCCTGTAGTCATTCATAAGGCTTGTACTGAGGGCAGTGAGCGCGTCACCCCATTGCTGTGTAAGTTGATCGAGGTCAATGGGAAAGCCGCCGATCTCCCTTTCAGTGAGGTGGTAGCAGTCCGAGTAAATTAGCCACCGCCAGAAAAACAGGGAGCAATTGATGATGCAAGCGGCGGCATCGCGCAACTGTTCACTTTGGAAGTTGAGTTGGCGAAGCTGGGTGGAGACTTTCGCACCATCCCTGTCGCTGCGGAAAGCCGGTACGAAGGTGGTGGCACGGATCCAGTTGACCGGGCAGTTGTGGTAATAGAGCGCCTTATCGCCAAAGCCTGTGAATTTGCGTAAGGGAGGCTGACCGGCCATTTTCTCCAGTATTGCCAGTTCTATCTCCTGCCCAATTTTCGGTAGACTGCCCTTAATGATGGCAGCAGTACTGCGGCAATATTGCAGCGAACTGAACAAAGTACTTCGTTCCTCGGCATACCAGCGAACATACTTTGTCGAGTAATAGGTACACCCGCCTGTACCTGCTTTCGCCAGGCCAATGCTCAGGCGGAATTTGACGCCCTCGAACAGGCATGAAGGGTTGGCATCGCCCGACAGAAAGCTGAGGTGGAGGCTCGACGCATGTTCCATGATGAGTCGTTGTAGACTCTGCATGCGCTCGGTTGCGAAGGCGCTCAGCGGTACGATCATGCCCCACCTGCCATGCTGCTTAAGCAGGGCTATCGAACGCTCTATGAAGTAAGCGTAAAGGTTGCCCCATGCACTGGTCTTATAGATGCCGGGCAATAGCTGGTAGATAGTCTTTACCTCTGCATACTCCACATAGGGAGGATTGCCGATAATCACATCGAAGCCGCCGCGCCGCATGACTTTGTCAAACTCGATATCCCAGTGAAATGGCCGGTGGCCCTGCCGCCACTGCTTGAGAGCAGTAGTATCATTTACATCGATTCCGTACTCCTGCGCCAGGAAACGATCGAGCCTGTCCCGTTCTTCATCTCGTCTATGGCCCCCATCCCCCGTAGGGGCCAGTGTATCGCTTCCTTTGTCTTGTCTGGCATTCGTGGGAAGGACAGTCGTAGGGGCCGATTTATCGCGCCCTGGGAAGGAGGCTTCCTCATACACAACCCCAACCAATACATTGCCCGTACGAATATTGAAATCTACGTCAGACAGTTCCTCAACGTCATCTCTTCCCCTGGCCCGGGCCAGCAACTTGAGAAGAAGGCGCAACTTGCACACCTCGGTCTCCTCCTCTGCGATATCCACCCCGTATAGATTGTTGCTGATAATCGCCTTAAGGATATGTAGGGGCGACCCTTGCGGTCGCCTAAGTGTTTCCAGCACATCCAGAGCGGCCAGCAGGAATGCGCCGGAACCACAGCAAAGGTCCAGCACTGTTACTTGCTCTATACTTCTGTTAATGACTTGCAGCAGTTCCGGCTCGTTGCAGCGTTCGATCACATCCTGCGCCAATTGCCACAGATCGAGATTGAAAGTGATGCAGTCATTGACAAACGTGACACGTCCTGAGGCCAATCTGGATTTGATCTCGGCGTAGCGTTTGCGCCGGGCTGTATATTCCCGTTCCGTCTCGGCCGGCAGGTGATCCCCGCGGCGGAGAGTCTCGTAGATGTAGCGATCAGGATTATCTCTCAGCACTTGCCAGAAGAGTCCACTTGCCTCAAATGCGGCAGGACACTGCTTCTCGATGATATCAAAAATAAAGGGGATGATCGTGTTCACAGCAATATAGCTGCAGATATCCTCACTGGTATAGTGCGCTCCCGCCTGCCTTTGCTGCTCGAACATGTAACCCAATACATCGGGGATGATCGTATTCTCCGTAGCCGGTGAAAGCTCATCCAGGCGCCACTCAAATTCATCGAAGAAGGCGAAGAGCCTGGCAAAGGCCTCGTCAGGTATATGAATTCCTATGTTATCGCGCTCCAGTTCGTGCACTCCAAACAAGTCGCTTGGCATGTAGGGCACGTTACCGAGCGCTCCAACCAGTTCGGGTGAGCGTTCCTGCTTGCTCAGCCCCTCGTAGAAGAAGCGCTGGATAAAAGAGCGGTAGAAGTTTTCTGGCCCTTGACGCTCTTGCGTGATCCGCAGCCGGTTGGTTAGATAATGCAGGTCATTGTCAAGCAGACCTTTATACTGGAGAAAATAGACGAACATCAAACGATTGAATAGTAGGGAGGTATATCGTTCTACCCCAGCAGCGCTGCCCTGGATGGACTGTGAAAAGGTAGTATGTTCAACCTTGAAGCGATGATAGAACCGCTTATGTTCTTGCAAGCTCATAAACTCAATCGATCGTTTCTCGTCTACCGTTCTTCTCCCAGGCATACTGCCCCATACGGTACTTTATGTCATAGTTGATGATGAATGCCAGTTCTTCCTCGGTGAAACCGTAATGCTCCGCCAGCACACAGTCGATTTCGTCAATGATGGGTTTGGATACTCCCTGTCTGTAGAAAGGCACTTTACACTCACCGATGGAACCAACGTAGTTGCACCTGCGCCATTCCAGGTTATCAGTGTACGCTTGCATGAGCGCTCTGCCCAGCCTGCTCAACTTTTCCGCGGCAATGTTTGGGACTCTGGCATAGTCAAACCGGAATGCTGCGAAGTCTGCCATATTCACATGGCGAAAATCGGAGAAGATACTAAAGTGAGAGTAAAATAAGCTGCTGCTGAGTAACGCTATCAAGATGTAGCGATCAATGCCCGGCTGCAACGCCAGGATTTTAA
>WNFD01022530.1_pt1 | contig 14967 bp, 12 predicted proteins | sample 5400491 | NCBI WGS metagenome assembly WNFD01 (sample SAMN13153343, study PRJNA577476) | soil metagenome | isolation source: 120 cm saprolite under Douglas fir tree site 2 hole 2 replicate 2 | place: USA:California | collected 2015-04-18
AAGACAAATAATACGCTGCGATCAGGCCATTGCCGAACTCCCAGCAAGTGCTCGCCACCGCTGGTCCCCGTCTCAATGGTGCTTTGCATGCCGCTGCGGAACGACTTGCTGTGGAGGAGCTTCCGGCATTAGCGTCTGTTGTGGCTGAACGGCACTTGATGCTTCCGGCGTTCCTTGTCGGACGTTGGCAAACCACGTACCCAATGCGAATCCCACTGCTAGAGCGGCAGTGGCAACGACAGGCAGCCAAATCGCCCAGACCTGCTTTTCCAGCCTAACAAGGAAATCGTCCATCTGCTGCGCCCTAGCGGTCATGCTCCGCAGGAGCGAGTCATTGGCGCTCCTGACCTTCGCGATCACTCCGATGTCAGGGTGAGCTATTTCTCGCAGCACGTTCACAAGTTGCTTTTGAACGGAGTTCATCTCGGCGAAAGACTGGTCAAGCGCTCTGGCGGTATCCGGCAGACCGGATTGCTGGAAACACTGTCGCAGACTCTCGCCCAGCAGCTTCGCGATTCGAGGCGGGTCCAACCCTGTTTCCAATTCCTTCGGCAATTGCGCAATGCGTGACTCAAGCCGTGACGTGTATGCTGCCATTCGCTTCTCAACTTCATCGGCCTTAGATAGGGCACTTTCTAGCATCTTCTGCAGAGACTTCCGTTCTGCCGCGATCGCCGCGGGCGTTTCTCGGGTGAGAAGCGCCAGGATGCCCATCGCTTCCAGTACGCGGAGCATCTCGTCGTTTGGACTGAGGGTGCGAGTGTGCGCGATGACTCTGTAGTATTCCGCCAGTCGTTCAGAAGGCACGAGACCTGCGAGTTCATCGGACAGGGTTTGGCTTGGGGACTCCGCTCCCGTCACATTGAGGAGTTCCTGATCGGCGCTCATGGAAGGCAGATCTCCTTTGCCCGGTCGAACTCGGAGAAGAGGCGCCGCCGATAACTTTCGGCACGCATCACGATCGAGGCACGCTTCAGTTCGTTGATTGCAAGTTGCCTTGTGGCAACCTGGCCAAGGCGGATACCGTGTTGCCGTGCTGGATTCTCAAGCTCTGCCAAACGAAATTCCATCCGAATCACTATCGGCGACAGTGCTTCACGGAAACGGATTGCTTGCTCCGCAGAGTCCCAGTAGCCGAAGTCTGACTGGGGATTTGTGGCGTTCTGGACGACAACATACTGGGCCCGCTCTTGCAGTCGGTTCGCCCATGCAAGGACGCTCTCCACGCTTGCCGGGTCCGGCGTGACGACACCGACAGCAGTGAAACGTGCGCCAGTTGCCGAAACATCCTCATACATCGCGTCGAACCACTCGCTCGCTATCTGCCCGGAACCGGCTCCCATGTCAGCGAGGATGATCGCCGCGCCGGATTCGAGATGATCTACGAAAGCATCGAGACCAGCCGGCGTGTGAATATTCACCTTGGCTACCGACCCGTTGAAGAAGTGTTTGAGCGAGCCCCGAGCCTTGTTTTCCGTATCGAGGTCGAGCAGCGTGAATGGAATCTCATTGGCTTCGAACCACTCAGCCAACGCGACCATCAGGCCAGTCTTACCAACTCCGCCCTTTCCGCCCATGGTGAAAACGACTCGTTTGTTCTTTGCTTTGGCGTTCATCGCGATCCTCCTTGGCCGACGAGCTTCAACGGCTCACTCTCTTCAAAGTGAAAGTGCTTGGGCTTCGTTTTCTGCCCGACTGGTTTTGCTTTGAGCGCTGCGATTCGGGACGCAACGTCGTCCGGGCTTACTAGGATCGGGTTCGATTCAAATCCGGGTGGTGGCAGTTCGTATTGCGCCTGCTTCCGGTGTTTGGCGCGGACCTTGATGAAGGAGTGAATCGTGCTGACGGCCACGTCGAGGCCGACACGCTCGTGAAGAATGCGAACGATGTCGCGATATGTGCAACCCTTGCGCTGCAACTGGCGAATCAGTTCGCGGTGAGTTTCGAGTTTAGAGCGAGGTGGTTTCTGCGGGATCGAATCCAGCAGGGAAAGAAGGGTCGCGTCCATGATTTTCAGGCTCCTTGGCACCTGGCCATCACAGTCCGTTAACAGTCCGATAACCCGTCTCCACAGTCCGATAAGTGCCCTAGAGGGCTATCCGTACCGTTTAATTTCAATCAGTTACGAACTCTAGGACGACTTTCACGGCGGTAACACGGGTTCAAATCCCGTCGGGACGCCAACCACTTAGTTTATTCTCAACGACTTAGCATCCAAGCTTGCCGCAGAACGCCGCAGAAACACATCCGTGGAACGTTCTACTGCGTCTCGTTTGTCTTGCGGAACGACGTGCGCGTACCGTGCCAGCATTCGCAAATCGGCGTGACCTAGCTGTTGCTGTACAACACGCGTGTTCGCACCGGCCTGCATCAAGGCGGTACCCAAGCCATGCCGGAAAGCATGGAATGCTCCGCGTGGAATTCCCAGCCGCTCGCGAATCGGATGCAAAATATCCCGGCGCACATAGCAACTGGTGATAGGTTGTCCCTTCGCGTTCGCAAACAGCAATCTGAACACATTTGGTTTCCATCGGAGTTGGTAGGTTTTCAGCAGGTCTACCAGAACCGGCGGCAAAGGTAAATCTCGAACGCTTGCCGTCGACTTCACTGTGAGAGTCCTGAGCAGCGAAGGAGCGGGTGTAGTGGAGGAGGGAAGCCGGTTCACGCGTGATGTTCACTGGCACGTATGGCGTTTTTGAGGACGGAGCCTACAATGAGTGGCTTGCCGTTGGGAGGGAAAGCCCTTGCCTGACATCGCCAAGTGGGCCGACACCGTTCCGCCTGCTAGACCGATTGTGAGAGCCGGGCTTACAGAATTCGCCCAGCTTGGCAGTCGCCTTGAACTGAGGAATTGGATCCAGTTCCTTGAGAGCTTTAATAATGGCCAGATTCTAGACCACCTCCCGCTGTTTTCGCCACTCACCACTGTCAGCTAACCGTTGCTCACTTCCGCAGACTGTCGCACTCCTGCCAAACCAGGTGAGCCTTTGGGTGCTGGGGTTTCCTGGTTTGGGAAACTCTTCCGTCTTGGTCTCAACGCCTGCACGAATGGCCATGCCTTGACCGTTCGTGCGTGGAATCGTGACCGAATTACAGATTAAATCATCATAGCGGCTGAGACAGGACAGAACTCACTGCTAGGAATTGGTCTGCCTTTCTCCTTTAATCTTACGAGGGCCGATGCGCAACCGACATTGCACGATCTGCACATCCGTGGCTTGGCAGGAGTGATGGGAAGGGAGCGCGGACGCAAAACCCACCATGTTGAACCAACTAGTAGCCTTCATCCTCAGTGAGCAGCAGTATGCCCTCCCCTTGACAACTGTCCAGCGAGTCGTGCGCATGGTGGAAGTCACTCCTTTGCCGAAGGCGCCAGAGGTTGTGCTCGGAGTGATCGACTTCCAGGGAAACATCATTCCGGTCATGAGTATGCGAAAGCGGTTTGGCTTACCAGAGCCCGAAACCGGTTTGAGCGACCAGCTCATCGTGGCGGACACGGCCACACGGAGCGTTGCGCTGGTCGTGAACTCTGTCACCGGAGTTTTAGAGCGGACGGCAGAGGCAGTTACGGATGCCGAGAAGATCGTACCTGGCGCTCAATACGTGGAAGGCCTCACTCGACTGGAAAACGGCATTTTATTCATTCATAACCTTGAGCACTTTCTCTCGAAGCAGGAAGAGCAGCAACTGGACGGCGTCCTGGCCCAGGCGGCGGGAAGCGAATGACGCAAAAGATCTCGGACGCGCACCTTTTGCAGCTCGGCGACGTTGTCGCCCGCCATTTCGGACTGCACTTTCCGAAAGAGCGCTGGCTCGATCTTCAGCGCGGGGTATGCGGTGCGGCCCAGGAATGCGGTTGTCAGCACGATTTAGACCGCTATATCCAGGGGCTGTTGTCACCCGCCTTGATTCAAAGGCAGCTGGAAGGGTTGGCCAGTCGCTTAACGGTCGGCGAGACTTATTTTTTCCGGGAGAAGCGAAGTCTCGAAGTTCTTGAGAGAGACATCGTGCCGGAATTGATTCGGGCACGTGCAAGTCCGGGCAGCGCAATCAGAATCTGGTGCGCAGGTTGCGCCACAGGCGAAGAACCGTATTCGGTCGCGATCGTGCTCAGCAAGTTGATGGCGGGTCTTAAGAAGTGGAACACCGAGATACTAGCGACCGACCTGAATTCCAAGTCTCTGCTGAAAGCATCCGAGGGAATCTACGGGGAGTGGTCCTTCCGCGGGATTCCGGCGTGGGTTCGGAGGACATATTTTGAGGAGGTCGAGGAAGACCGTTGGGCCATTACCCTAGCTGTCAAGAAGATGGTGACCTTCGCTCAGCTCAACTTGATGGATGACGCCTATCCGCCAGTTTCAAACTGTCCAAACGGCCTCGATGTGATTTTCTGCCGGAATGTGCTCATGTATTTGACTCCTGAAGCAATGAGGAAGGTGGTCCGGCAGCTTCACCGCTCTTTGGCCACGGATGGATGGTTAATCGTGAGCCCCACAGAAACCTCCCAAGAACTGTTCTCCGAGTTCGCCACGGTGAGTTTTGGCGACGTCACCTTGTATAGGAAGTCAGCCACGCGCTTAGCAACGACGCTTGCTCTGCCTGTGTATGCCGCGGGCAGGTCGAGCGTTCAGCCCCCTGAGCGGATCGTGGAGGTGCTTAAGCCAACACAAACCTTACCCATGCATACGAGCCAGGAGGATTCGCGTGGCGAAGCCCGTCCGCAAAATACAGCACCACCGGCGGTCTCCTATGGGCAAGCCTTGGCGCTTTATGAAGAGGGCCGCTATGAGGAAGTGGAGCGGGTGATCTCTGCGCTCTTGTCCGACGATGGGAATCACGCATCAGGCACGCTTCTGCTTGCGCGTGCTTATGCCAACCAAGGAAAACTGGCTGCAGCCCTCGTCTGCTGTGACCAGGCAATTGCAGCCGACAAGATGGCTGCCCGTGCCTACTATCTGCGGGCAACAATTTTGCAGGAACAAGGTTCCCTGCCAGAGGCACTCCTTGCTTTCAAGCAAACGGTGTACGCGGAACCAGAATTTATCCTGGGTCATTTTGCCCTGGGCAGTCTGGCATTGAAACAGCGAAGGCTAAAGGAATCCGAAAAGCACTTCGCAAATGTTCTATTGCTCCTGGCGCGATATGAACCAGAAGATATTGTGCCGGAATCCGAGGGCCTTTCTGCCGGCAGGCTGAGAGAAATGATTGTGCTTCCCACTGGTCATGGAACCGCCGTGGCCCAGACTGGCCAGCCACGGATTCGCGTTCCGCAACAGGTCGGCAATCTCGAACGGAGCGGACGGTAGTTCTATGGGTGGAGAAGACACAATGCCGGAATCGGTGAGTGCTCTCGCTCCCGGCGTGGAACACAAGGGTGAGCTTGACTGGGCTGAGCTTCATCGTCGCCTGGACGCCTCCCATGCCGCTCTGAAACGAAAACTCACTCCCAGCCCGGAAGAGAAGCGGAAAATCCTCCGCGCGCGTGCCCGGTTGCTGGCGGCGGGTGGCAAAGCAGAAGCAACGTCCGCGCACCTGCTCATCGAAGTTGTGGAGTTTGTCCTGGGGCCTGTACGGCATTGAATCGTGTCATATTCGCGAAATCCACCCGCTCAGCGAATTCACGCCGCTACCGAGCACTCCGGCTTTTGTCCTGGGGTTGGTCAATGTGCGGGGACAAATTCTTTCCATCATCGACATCAAGAAGCTGTTTGATCTGCCGGAAAAAGGTCTGACCGACCTGAATAAGGTCATCGTTGTCCACGCCAATCAAATGGAACTTGGCATTCTCGCCGATGCCATTGTTGGTGTGCGGTCCATCGCGCTGGAAGAATTTCAGCCAGCTCTTCCGACCCTGACTGGCATCCGCGCAGAGTACCTGAAGGGGATTACAAAAGATCCGATGGTTGTTCTCGACGTGGAGAAGATCCTTTCGGACGAGAAGATCCTCGTGAATGAAGCTGTGAACACCGAGATTTGAATGTCACAGTTGCCAAAGGGAGAACTGCAATGAAGTGGTCGATTGGGAGAAAGATTGGAAGTGGTTTCGGGCTCGCCCTGGTGGTGCTCGTGATTGTCGGCGCCGTCGCTTATGACAGCACGACCAAGCTCATCGACTCTGCCGAGTGGGTGAGGCATACGCATGAGGTGTTGAATGGGGCGGATAACACGCTGTCCTCGTTAAAGGATGCGGAAACTGGGCAACGCGGCTACCTTATCACCGGGGAGGAAAGCTACCTTGAGCCGTATCAGGGCAGCCGTGAGCTGGTCGATCAGGAGCTGAAAAGACTGCGGGAGTTAACCTCCGACAACCCCGTCCAACAAACACGGCTCAATGCGCTGGAACCTCTGGTTCGAGCCAGGTTTGCCACACTCCAACAGGTTATTGAACTTCGGAGGGCGAGAGGGTCCGCGGCGGCAGCGCAGGAAGTTCTTAAGGGTAAGGGCAAGAGCGAAATGGATACCATTCGGAAAGCGGTCCGTGAGATGCAGGAAGAAGAGACGAGATTATTGGCCAAACGGTCTGCGGAGGAAAAGGACCGTGCGCACCGTACCAAAGCGACGATCACTGTGGGAAGCCTATGCTCGTTTGTACTCCTAACCGCGGCGGGCATCTTCCTCACCAGAAATATCGCCGGCCCGCTCCGCGAAGTCTCCGCAGCGGCACAGAAGATCGCATCCGGCGATTTGTCGGTCGGCGTGATTTCCAACGGTCGGCGGGATGAAGTCGGGGTCCTGGCCGCGACCTTCACGGAAATGACGAATTCCCTTGGGCAAATGGCAAGAGTGGCCGAACAAATTTCCGACGGCGATCTCACGGTCGAGGTCAAACCCAAGTCCGACAAGGACGTCCTGGGAAAGGCTTTTGCCGTCATGGTGGAAAAGCTGCGGCGAATTATCGGAGAAATGCAAGAGTCGATCGGCGTACTCTCTTCTTCCGCCCAGCAGATTGTCGCCACCACTGCGCAGGTGGCTTCCGCCGCGACCGAGACCGCAACCGCAGTCGCTGAAACCACCACCACCGTGGAGGAAGTGAAACAGACAGCACAGCTCGCGACGCAGAAGGCCAAGTATGTGTCCGAGAGTGCCCAAAGAGCCACACAGGTCTCCGAAAGCGGAAAGAAATCGGCCGCGGACTCGATCGAAGCGATGAAGCAAATCCGCGAGCAAATGGAATCCATCGCCGAGAGCATCGTGCGCCTGAGTGAACAGGGCCAAGCCATTGGAGAAATCATGCTCACCGTTAACGATCTTGCCGAACAGTCAAACCTGCTGGCGGTGAACGCTTCGATCGAGGCTGCGAAGGCAGGGGAGCAAGGTAAAGGCTTCGGCGTGGTGGCACAAGAGGTGCGAAATCTGGCGGAGCAATCGAAGCAGGCGACCATTCAAGTCCGAGGCATCCTAAGCGACATTCAAAAAGCCACCAACGCTGCCGTGATGGTGACCGAGCAAGCCAGCAAAGCGGTGGAGGCCGGAGTAAAGCAGTCCGTCCAGGCAGGAGAGTCGGTGCAGAAACTCGGAGACAGCGTTGCGGAAGCGGCCCAGGCCGCCACCCAAATAGCGGCTTCGAGCCAGCAACAGATGGCCGGCATGGATCAGGTGGCGCAAGCCATGGAGAGCATCAAGACGGCGAGCACGCAAAATGTAGCCAGCACCAAACAGACAGAAACGGCGGCAAGGAATATTGGAGAACTAGGGCGAAAACTGGAGAAACTCGTGGCCCTCTATAAGGTCAATACGAAAGAGCGGAGCATGGCAGCCAATGCCTCCTGAGAATAGAAATGGGACCTAAAGACAAAGAGCTTCTCAAAAAGCTTCTCGCGACCTTTAGGGTCGAGGCAGAGGAACACATCACTGCCATTTCTTCAGGCTTAGTCGAACTGGAGAGAGCCTCCGGGCCTGAAAGACAAATGGAGATCATCGAGAGTGTGTTCAGGGAAGCGCACAGCCTGAAGGGCGCCGCACGCGCCGTCAATCTGGTCAAAATCGAAGGTACCTGCCAGTCCCTGGAGGGCTTATTTGCGCAACTGAAAGCCCAAGAAATGGCACTCTCACCCGAGCTCTTTGATCAGCTTCATCAAGTAGTGGACACGTTGGGCGTGCTGCTATCCGGCGAGAACAATGAAACCGCGCGAGTCGATGAGTCCCACGCTCGTCAGCGGCCGGGAGCTACGGATACCCCTGCTATTACCGTCATCCCCCAGGCGAGGCCATCAGCATTGCAGTTCGCGGAAAGTGGGAGTTCCCGCGCATCGACCATTCGCCAGCCCGAGAACGCTCCTGAGCCGGGACACTTCGGGGACCAAAAGCAAGGATTGTCCGAGACGCTGAGAGTTCCGGCAGCCAAGCTCGATGCCCTTCTTCGCCAAGCCGAGGAATTGATTCCGGCCAAGGCGACAGCGGCCCAACGGGCAACGGAGTTGCGGGAAATCAGTCAAGCACTGGTTTCGTGGGAAATGGAGTGGAGGAAGATACGGCCTCACGCGCGTGCCCTGCCCTCGTTGCTTGGTGGGGAACATCGGTCCAATGGACGCAGCCCGTTGTCAAACGGACACGCCGCTACCCGGTCCAAAACTATGAAGGTCACGGCCTATCTGGAGCGGAATGAGAGCGCCTTAAACTCAGTCAAGCAGAAGGTTGCGGCGCTGACAAAGCATCTCGAATACGACCGGCGGGCGCTCGACCGAAGAGTGGACGATCTTGTGGAAGACGTGAAACGGGTATCGATGCTTCCGTTTTCCGCCCTGCTCGAATTTTTTCCCAAGCTGGTGAGAGATCTCAGCCGGGACTGTGGGAAGGACGTGGAACTGACCATTGTGGGAGGCGAGATCGAAACCGATCGGCGGATCCTGGAGGAAATGAAGGACCCTCTGATTCACCTGGTGCGAAATTGTGTCGATCACGGGATCGAGACCCCAAAGCGTCGGGAAGAAAGAGGGAAGCCGCCGCGGGGAACCATCCGCATCGCCATCTTCCCCAAAAGCGCTGACAAGGTTGAGATCGTCGTTTCGGACGACGGCGCAGGCATTGATGTTCAGAAGGTGCTGGCGGCGTCGGTAAAGCTGGGTCTTGTCTCTCAACAAGACGGTCAAGAAATGGATGAACAGCACACCGCACGGCTCATCTTCAAGTCTGGGGTCTCCACCAGTCCGATGATCACCGAAATCTCAGGGCGCGGGCTTGGGCTGGCGATTGTGCGCGAAAAGGCGGAAAAGGTGGGCGGAGCAGTTTCGGTTGAAACTCAACCCGGCGTTGGGACGACGTTTCGCCTCATTCTGCCGCTGACTCTCGCCCGATTCCGAGGCGTCCTGGTTCGTGTGGGGGAGAGTTTGTTTGTGCTTCCGACTCGCCATGTACTGAGTGTTCTTCGGGTGAGCCGCGACGAAATTAAGAGCGCGGAAAACCGGGAGACCATTCAGATCAACGGCCGCGCCGCTTCAGTCGTTCGCTTGAGTGATGTCCTGGAAATTACTCAGACAAGCACAGACGCCGATCCGAAACGCAAGGTACCCGTGCTGGTTCTTGCCTGGGCGGGTGAGCAAATTGGATTTGTCGTCGACGAGATTCTCGACGAGCAAGAAGTCCTGGTGAAAAGCTTGGGGAAGCAGCTGCCGCGCGTGCGCAATATTGCCGGCGCTACGGTCCTCGGAACCGGCAAGGTGTTGCCTGTGCTCGACGTCGCGGACTTGATGCATTCCGCAGTCAAAATCACACCCGTAAGTGCAGCCCGTGAGACCGCGGAAGCTCCGAAGTCCATCCTCGTGGCGGAAGACTCGATCACTTCACGCACACTGCTGAAGAACATCCTAGAATTTGCCGGCTACAAAGTGAAAACCGCGATCGACGGAGCTGAGGCTTTGGCCGTGCTGGCGACTGAAACCTTTGACTTAGTGGTGTCGGATGTCGAGATGCCCAGGATGAGTGGCTTTGATCTGACCGTGAGAATCCGGGCTGACAAAAGGCTCGCCCAGTTGCCGGTGGTGCTGGTAACGGCGCTGGACTCTCGCCAAGACCGGGAACGCGGAGTGGATGTCGGAGCCAGTGCGTACATCGTGAAGAGCAGTTTTGATCAAGGCAACCTGTTGGAAGTTGTTCGCAGGTTGATCTAAATAGTCGGGAGCGAGGAATGATTCGAGTTCTGGTCGTCGAGGACTCACCAACGGTGCGCGAGTTTCTGATTCAGACTCTCTGCTCTGATCCTGCGATCGAAGTTGTGGGGACGGCGGAGACTGGAGAAGAAGCGCTGGAAGCTGTGGAACGCTTCAGGCCCGACATCATCACGATGGATATCCACATGCCCAGGATGAACGGCTTCGACGCAACCCGACGGATCATGGAAACCCATCCCACGCCAATTGTCATCGTCAGCGGAGCGGCCGACGCTACGGATACGGCCAAGGCTTTTCGGGCGATAGAGTCGGGCGCACTCGCCGTGTTATCGAAGCCTACGGGCGTCGGTCATCCGGAATATCAACAGAGTGCCGCAGAGTTAGTCCGCACCGTAAAGCTGATGTCGGAAGTGAAGGTTGTGAGGCGGTGGCCGCGCAATCGACTGGCAGAAGTTGTACCGGAGACCTCACTCTGTAAGGGAATCCGGCTCCAGACAACTCAATCGCAACCTAGGATTGTAGCCATTGGGGCCTCAACCGGTGGGCCGCCGGTACTCCAAACGATTCTGGCGGCGTTGCCCAGGAACTTTCCTATTCCGGTTTTGATTGTGCAACACATTGCGGCGGGTTTCACCCGAGGTCTTGTGGAGTGGTTGGCTCAAACATCGAGTCTGCCAGTTCATGTACCCGCGCACGGCCAATCTGTTCTTCCAGGGCAAGTGTACGTGGCTCCTGACGGACTGCACATGGCGGTGGGCGCAGATGGCCACATACAACTCCGATCAGACGAGCCCGACAACGGACTCCGGCCATCTGTCGCTTGTCTGTTTCGTTCTGTCGCGAAAGCGTACGGTCCGAGCGCGGTCGGCGTGCTGCTCACGGGAATGGGAAAAGACGGCGCGTGGGAGCTGAAGTTGATGAAGGAACAAGGGGCGGTGACCATCGCCCAAGACCGTGAGACATCCGTGGTGCATGGAATGCCAGGTGAGGCAATAAGACTAGGCGGGGCAACCTATGTTCTCCCGCCGGAAAAGATTCGCGTGGCGTTGGCGAGCCTCGCCACCAAAACTATGGAGACCAACGAACGGGCAATGACCAACAGGCAAGATGGCGCCTCAGAGATCAACGGTCTTTTCCCCGGATCCGATCTTTCTGGAAGCTGAAGAGTCAGGTGATCTATAGGCCAAAGCAAGGGGGAATTTCTTGAACGGAGCCGAGATACTTATCGCGGAAGACAGCCAAACCCAAGCCGAGCAGTTGACTCATTACTTGCGCGCTCGTGGTTATACCGTAACCGTCGCCACAGATGGCAGGCAAGCGCTCGCCGCAGCACTCCGAAGCAAGCCTGCGATGATCATCACGGATGTGGTGATGCCCGAGATGGACGGTTATGCGTTGTGCAAGGAGATCAAGTCTTTGCCAGCCCTCAAGGACGTTCCAGTCGTCCTACTTACGTCACTTTCCAGGAATGCAGTGCGGACAGTTTCATCCGGAAGCCGTATGACGACAAATACCTGCTTTCGCGAGTTGAATATATCTTAACGAACGTGGAGCTGCGCAAGACGGAACGATTGCAGGTGGGAGTACAACTCCAATTTGGTGGCCAATCGCATTTCATCACCGCGGAAAAACAACAGATTCTGGACTTGCTGATCTCGACCTACGAAGGCGCTGTCCAGATCAATGAAGAACTCGAGATCAAACAACAGGAACTCCAGCAAGCCAAGGAGACTTTGGAGGCGAGCGTAGCCGAGCGCACAGCTGAGCTAGCCCAAAGCAACGAGCAGTTGCAAGTTGAACTGGTCGAGCGCAAACGGGGTGAGGAACAGATCAAAACACTGAATCAAGACCTGGAGCGTCGCGTGGTTGAGCGTACTGCACAGCTTGCAGCTGCAAACGACGAACTGGAAGCCTTCTCCTACTCAGTTTCGCATGACCTCCGCGCGCCTCTACGCCATATCAATGGATTTGCCGGCACATTGATCGAGGAACATAGCTCACAATTGCAGCCCGAGGCTCAACACCAGCTGAAGCGCATTCAGGAAGGCACGCAGAAAATGGCCCGGATGATAGACGATCTACTCAATCTGGCCCGGCTGGATCGTCGTAGCATGGCTCTGCAGATGACATCATTAAATTCACTGGTTGAGAACGTTCTCCACGACCTCGAATCCGAAACCACCGATCGGAAGATTGACTGGCGTGTGGGGTCGCTGCCCTCAGTCAATTGCGATCCCGGACTGATCCAGCAGGTGTTCGCGAACCTTCTATCCAACGCCGTCAAATATACCCGCCGCCGTGAGCGAGCCGTCATTGAGATTGACCAGTCGACAATCGAGGGACAGCTCGTGCTTTTCGTTCGGGACAACGGCGCAGGATTCGATCCCAAATACTCCGACAAGCTTTTTGGAACATTTCAGCGGCTTCACAGCGACCAGGAGTTTGAAGGCACCGGTTTGGGACTCGCCACGGTGCGGCGCATTGTCCGAAAGCACGGCGGACGCGTCTGGGCCGAAGCGGATACGAACAAGGGAGCAACATTTTACTTTACCTTAGGTGAAGCCGCGCGCATGAGTAGCGCAGTCAACCGGCAGGCGTCCGGGAAATGAGCACGCGATTCAACCGGGTCGCTTGGCTTGGCCGCGATTGCAAGCCGGATTCTGAGGATTCAGCGAAGACTTTCAATCCAATTGACAAACTTGCCACACCGAGCGATCTAACAGTTCGAAGCAGGACTATCTTGCGGCTCCGTCCACGCAACGTCCCTAGTCCGCCTTCGCAGCCGAAGCTTCTGAGGAGTGGCTGTAGCCATAAGCTCGTTTCGGAATGCGATCAAATTCGGATTATTGAGAGAACCCGCCTCTTTCAGAAACGTTGTACGAACATTGTACGAATAATTCTGTCACTTGTAATCGATTGGTAATACTGGAAATAGTGGTGGAGGCGGCGGGAGTCGAACTGTTCATCCCCATTTGGATTCTGTAACTGTGACGGAGATGTTTGCGTGCCGCATTAGTTCTTGCACAACCTTGACGTCCTCGCCGTTGGTTCTCAAGTGCGCCTTGTACAGCGAAGCTGGCCGAGTCGTAGACTATTTGAGACTCTCCACGTACGCGATCAACGCCTTCAAATCATCCGGCGGAAGATCGATGGGGGGCATGCCGCCAGCGTTCATTTTCGCGGTGGGATGTTTGAACAGATCGGATAGCTGGTCGGGTGAGAATTTTGTTCCTATGCCGATAAGCCCCGGCGCGGCCGCCGTGCCCACTCCGCCGTCACCATGGCAGGCGTTACATGATTGCCCTTCGAAGATGGTTTTCCCTTTTGCGGCCAGCGGGTCCGCGAGCGTCACATTGGCCGCGGCAAGGGATGCGGAAGAAAGCTCTGGCTCAAATGGCTTGCGCGCGTATTCGTCTTCTTCGGCCCTCTGCTTCGCCAGTTGCTGGGCCACTCCAGAATCGTGCCGATCCACATACTGACTGCGGAGACCGAGGCCCACAAGCGAGAACACCACGAATGCGTACGCTCCCATCGCTGCAGGCCGCTTCCACGGGCGTCGCTCGACGCTGCGATCCAGAAAAGGAAGCGCAAGGATCGCCAGGACGAGGAGCGTTGGAATTACAAGCACGCCGATGATCGCAGCCGACCCGTGCCAATATTTCAGCCATTGAAATATGGGCAAGTAATACCATTCTGGCCGCGGTACATACTGCGCATCGGCTGGGTTGGCAGACGGCCCCAGTTGCACCGGCACGAAAAAGCACAGCACGCCGAGCCCGACAATTAACAGCGCCGTCAGTGAGAGATCCATCAGCACTTGGCGGGGGTAGAAGAGTTCCGCGTCCTGTTTTGGATGGTAAGGATCTTCGTTGACCGGTCCAGCGGCTCCGGCTTTGCGGAATAGAAAAATATGGGAGGCCACGAGCGCGAAGATAAAGGCCGGAATCAGAAAAACATGAGCCACGAAAAACCGGGAGATGGTAAGAGTTCCCATCTCCGTGCCACCGCGCATCAGGCGCTTGATGCTCTCACCAATCCAGGGGACTTCGCTGACGGCGTTTGTTCCAACCGCAGTGGCAAAATAAGCTCTTTGATCCCACGGGAGCAGGTAACCAGTGAAGGCCATGGCCAACACCAGCCCAAAGAGCGCGCATCCAGACAGCCAAAGAAGCTCGCGCCGTCCTTTATAGGCTCCGTAGACGTACGTTTGTGACAGGTGGAGAAATAAGACGACAACCATCGCGCTGGCCCCGTAAGCGTGGAGGCTGCGGAGAAACGAGCCGGCCGTAACCGCTTTTGTAATGTATGCGACCGTGGTGTGCGCGTGATCGGCGGAGGGAACGTAGTACAGCGCAAGAAATATTCCGGTGATCACCTGAGAAATGAAAATGAATAGAAGTCCTGAGCCGAAGATGTAAGCGAACCGTGCGCCGCCCGGAATGGGTTCATCGAGAGCGCTCCGAAGCAAATTATCCAGGCCGATGCGACGGTTGAGCCATCCCCCTAGTCCTGACTCAAAGCGCCCAGGGACGTCGCCTTCACTCTTAGGAGTCGAATGCATTTCCCTCAGCCTATGATTTCCTTATCCGCGACCAGTTGCCTGAAATATTGGAACCGCACCCGCAGTTGCCCATCCTGAACTGACGTTTCCAGCGCATCCATCCCGCGCAGCGAGGGCCCGCTGACGCGAGTTCCGTCTGCGGCAAAGTTGGCGCCATGGCATGGACAGTCGAATCGTTTTTTTTCCTTGTTCCACGGGACTGTGCAACCCAGGTGCGGACAAATCGAAGTGAGAGCGCGAAGCTGGCCCTGATTGTCTCTGGTGACATAGACCGCTTTTTCCGATACCGCTTTGCGCCAC
>WNFD01003902.1_pt1 | contig 14966 bp, 14 predicted proteins | sample 5400491 | NCBI WGS metagenome assembly WNFD01 (sample SAMN13153343, study PRJNA577476) | soil metagenome | isolation source: 120 cm saprolite under Douglas fir tree site 2 hole 2 replicate 2 | place: USA:California | collected 2015-04-18
ATGAGTGAGGTGGTCTGTGCGTTGCAGGCTAGGCAGCCCCCGGTTCACCGGTCAATCCGCGCAATGTTACAATTTCGTGACGTTGGAAAACTGGACCAAACGCTCAGACCCCGATTTAACCGCGACCGTGCCTGATCGATGGAAGACGGGACCGAAGTAAACGTCTCATAGAAAAACTGAAACGCTGAAATGCGGAAACGCTGACGGCCGAACGTTGAGCAGTTGAGGTGCGAGGTCCGAGTCGGACTGCCGTTGCACTGGCAGTTTTAGCGGAAAGCGAACTTCGGTTCGGCAATCCGGTGTTAAAGGAAAGGCGCGGGAAGAATTGGATTTCGCGCCCCTCGCTTTAAGCTAGCGCTGGATATAGGCTGGAATCTAGTCATAATCGACCGCCAGTCACCCGTTTCTCACCAATGACCTTCGCCCAATGGCTTTCTCTTTCTGAGGCAGAACGCGAAGCCGAAAAGCGCACCTGGCTCCCTTTTGAACCGGGCTATTGGCATTCCCTTGCAGTGGAAGCCGCGGCCCGGTTCAACGCTGAGTTTGGTTCCAACCCGCATATCACCAGAGTTTTCAAAAGCCTCTATCACGTCCGCGAATTGATCGTCGCGGTGCAAACCAACTTATCACCCGAGGAGAAGGCCAAGCTTCCACCGTCTTACCTCGGTTTCAGGGTCTTGCAGTTTGCCAATCAAATTCCTGAAGGGATCCTGGTTGACCCGGGTCCTCCCAGCGAATTATCGCGTCAAAGAAAAAGTGAGAGCGAGAAACAAGGGCCAACCCCAATTCGTAAGGCCAAGCCGGGATCGCATCGCATCCTGGCGCTGGAAGGCGAAATTGATATGAGCGTCTCGCCACGGGTCGCCGCCGACCTGCGCGCCTTGATCAGAGATAAGCCGGAGAAGGTGGTGATCGATCTTTCCAAGGTATCGTACATCGACAGTTCTGGATTGGCCGTCCTGATCAACGGGATGCAAAAGGTCGAAGCGTACCGCGGCAAGCTCTACCTGGTCGGGATGCGCGATACCGTCCAGATAATTTTTGAAACGTCACGACTGGACCAGGCGTTTCGAATACGGCGCAATGTCGCCGAGGCCCTCGCTGCCTCTTGAGATCTCGGTCGGACGTTGAAATGGGAAACGGGATCGCGTCTAAAGATTTTTGAAAAAAACTGAAACGCGGAAATTTGAAACGCTGAGATCGGAAAGCGAAAGAGTTTGTTGTTATTTCGACTCTCGGCGAATCAAAAGTGACCAGGGGTAAGGCTGGGGTCAGATCTAAACTCCGAAGACTTTCGCCCGCCACGGTCGCCACGGCGACCAGGACGGGCAGGCTGAGCAGGCCATTTTACATTTGCGACCCGCGCAACTCTCTCACCCGTCGAGCCGAGCCGCATGTTAACTCGTCGGGAAAGTGAAAGTCGCAGGTGTTCATTATTTGCCTGGCAAAATCAGAGCACAAAACTCTTTGAATTTCTGGTCGCCAAAGCTCCCATAACTGCTTCGGAATCACGCGATCGCCAGCGAGATAGCACTCTTCCCATATTAAATTCAGGTACGCGATCATCACCGGCGTCAGTCTTTCCCAATGCGTGTTGTCGCCAGCCAACGCCTTTTGCCACTGTGGATAAATCTCCGGCTGTAAAATGGCGTCGTACTTGTCCGCGTAAACTCTAAATATATCCCGATGAACGGTGCGACGGTATTGGTACACCGCTATCGCAATTGATGCGGCACTAACGGCCACAGCTAAAACCGCGATGAGATGCCCGAAGCTGACCATTTGCTGATGCTCTTTCGAGAGCATAATTGCCCGCGCAGCTGTCCGAGAAGCCCAAAACAGCCGGAATATGGCGAGGCGAGCGCGGTCAACTGCCGCCTTTGCCAGTGCTTCCTCCTTCGAAGCTGCGGCTAGCCAGGGACGTCAGAGATCGATGTAAACGCAGCCGCAACAACGGATTGATTGAATGGTTCAATGAGTGACCGTGTCCAATCACTGGAGCCCTATATTATGAAATCGCATAAAGTTCTTTCCCTCGCTTTGATCGTTAGCGCCGCATTCGCCCTTTCCGCCCAGGCCGGAGATCGCCACGGAAACAATGGCAATTTGCAGAGGGGCCCTGCGCGCGGGCGCGTTTCGGCGCCCATGATGCATTCCAGCACAGGCTTCCGTTCTGGCGGCAATCGCGCGTTTGCGCGGCCATCGGGCATGACGATGCGCTCAATACCGCAGTTTTCTCAACGTCGCATGATTGGTGGCGGAAATACATCGTTCGCTCCACGACAGTTTACGCCTCGAACATTCATTGGGCGGACCGGCAATGATCTTGCGCAATTCCGGAACAACCGATCGATCCAAACCAATCGGTTCGGAGAAATGCAGGTCCAGCGTGGCAATCGGACTGCACAATTCGGGACCGGCGGCAGGAACCGGACAATTGGCAACATCAGTCCTGGACATAATCACGTTTTCGCCCAGCGCTCGGCCAATTGGAATCGCAATTGGGACCGCCATCACGACCATTTTTGGAACGGGCACCGTTGCCGTTTTGTGAATGGCTCCTGGTTCATCTTCGATTTCGGGTTCTTCCCGTGGTTCGGGTGGCCCTTCTACGATTACTATCCATACGGCTACCCGTACTACGGTTACGGCTATCCGTATGGCTCCGGGTATGGATATGATTCCGGCGCGTACGACGGCTCATATTACGGCGGTCAAAACGGCTACGATCCTTCTAACTACGATCAGGGCGGCTACGATTCTTCTAATTATAATCGGAACGGCTACGGTTCTAACGATCGGTCCGCCGTCGCCGCAGAGATTGCCGACCTCCAGGACAAATTGGCGACAGCAGGTTATTACCATGGACGAATCGACGGCGTCCTGGGGCCGGAGACACGTCATGCGCTGGTCCGTTATCAGAGCGACAAGGGGCTGGAGCCGAGCGGAAATTTGACGCCCGACACACTGCGATCGCTCGGCTTGCGACAACACGTGGCGCAGGACTGAAGCTGCAAGGTTACATCGTCACAGCGTTAGATCGTTACATCGCACCATAACCAACGATCCGGCGGATCAGATTTGGTTGCTCGCGTACGATCAAAAACTGATCGGAAAACATTTCATTGTTGCGGTCGGCGACCGTTCGAAGCGAACGACGATCCTGGAAAGTACGAAGTAGAAGGGGAGCGCGTGGGACGCGCGCCATTCCACCGGCGCTGTTGAGAAGTTGAGCGAGCAGCGCGATTGTCGATCTTATGGGACATAGTCACGGCCGAGATAACGCAAGGAAACGGGCACGTCGCCGCAAAAAAGCCGAGCGCCTCGCCGACGCGAAAAGAAAACTGAAGCCGGCAAAGCAGGCTTAGCGGCGGAAGAGCGAAGACCGATGACAGATAAGAGACGATCGCGCGCGAACTCCTGCGATATCGGTTTAATGCAATATTGCTTTAAGGTCGCGCTCGCGACCAAGACGACCGGGCGTGTGCGCAAGCTGCTCAAACACCGCTGCAGGCCCGAAGGCGAAAAAGCGTAAGGGGTGACGCAGCAAGAATACGGCGATTGATTTCGTTTCCGATTTCGTTGTAACATCGGAAAAGCGGTAACCGAAAGGAAAGTTTATGTTCAATCTGAAGAAAATTATCGCCCTGGTCGTCGGTTCAGTTTTGCTGCTCAGCATCATCCCGTTCGTGGCTAAAGCCGTGCGCACCGATGTGTCGCGCGATTTTCCCGTTTACAGTAATCACGGCAAACCAGATTTAACCGTCGATCCGAAGCGGTTCGTTTCCCAGATGGAAATCATCGACCGCTTGTTTGATTCGACTAGCTGCGAGTTAGTCGAGGGCTCGGTTGGAGGCACTGGTTACCGACGCTTGCTCCGATTCGACACCGTGCTGATCAACGGCGGCGACGGCGACCTCGTGGTCGGCAGTCCGACCGATCCGAACAATCCGTATCATTCGGTGTTCATTTATTCGCCGTGTCATAATCATTATCACATCGCCGGTTTTTCCAATTATCAATTGCTGAAGCTGGATCGCACAATTGCCGCGCAAGGACATAAACAAGCATTCTGTCTCGAAGACCTGCTCAAGTACACGAACGATAACAAGAGCAGCGGTTACGTCTGTGCCTTCCAGGGTATCACGACCGGCTGGGCGGATTGGTATTTCAAACAACTCAGCGGCCAATGGATCGACATTACCGGCGTGCCGGAAGGCGATTACATCGTGCACGTGGAGATCAATGCCGCGCACACATTCGATGAAGGCGCGAACCGCTATTCGAATGTGATCGAAACGACGATTCACATTCCCGATCCACGCAACAAGGTAACGATCGATAATTCTCCGGCGGCGACAGACTAAAGGTCAGCGATCAGAGATCAGACGTGCCTAAAAGGGAGTAGCAGATTAGCGGCCGTTGTCGGGATGAAATCGCCTTGAGACGTGCGAGTCGGCGAAAGTCCGTCGCGCCATATCAGGTGGCTGCAGTCTGGCGGCGGCAGCGAAGCGCCGAAAAAGCGCAGCACGGCGCCGGGCCGTTCTACGCTGGGCGAAGTAAAGGGCGCCGTTTTGAGATAAGGTGAGTGTTAATTTCATGTGCGTCTCCGATCCCGGGGAAAGGTGGCCGATGGCAGATCGATCGGACGCAACCAATCTACAGCGGAAACGCGCGTTCCCTAATTCTTTCGAAAAGCTGAATGGAGCAAATGGGATGAGCGACATAGAGGTAAAGCGACGAGGGCACGAGCGAGTGAAGCTGGGCAGCAAACGAATTTCAAACACTGAAAGCTGAAAAGAAGAGGTCAGCGAAAAGGAATGCGGTCAGGTCCTTTAGGAGTAGATTGTCGTGTGCCGACTTATATTTACGAGACCACCAATCCGACCAAACCGATCCGAAACTTCGAAGTTAAGCAAAGCGTCCACGACGAACCGCTTCGGAACGATCCGGAAACTGGCGAAGCAGCACGGCGCGTGATCTCGGCTGGCTACAATCTTCTGATTCGCGGTAAATCGGTTGGTCCTTCAGTCGGCTCAGTCGGTTAGACTGGCTGCGTCGGTTATAACAGACGAGCTGACATGCGAAGGAAGGATTCAAACACATCGGCGCGGTCGAGAGTGTTGGTGCTGGTCGATGAATCGAACGTCGGCAGTTCGGTCCGCACGGCGGGGCGTGGCCTTGATTGGATAAAGCTGCGTGAATTTCTGGCCGGTCCAAGCACGGGACGGGAGCTGATCGAGATGGTTGTTTATGCCGGACTTCCGCCCGCGATGCCGATCTGGCAGGAAGAACGCGACAAGAAGAATAAATTTATGCAATGGCTGCGCTCCAACGGCTTCATGGTTGTGACCAAAGACGGGTCGCCCGCTGAGGAAGGGCGCTACAAGGCGAACGTAGACGTTATGATGGCGATCGACGCGCTCGAGCTTTCGGTCGAAATGCAGCCCGATGTCGTTATTCTCGTAACCGGCGACACTGATTTCGCTCATCTCGCGATCAAGTTGAGGCGACGCGGTATCCGGGTGGAAGTGGCATCCGTTTCGCAAAATCTTGGGAACATATTGAGATCAGCCGCGAATGAAGTGATCGATCTCGCGCCGTTGTTTCAGACGTTCGAAATGATGAAGATCCAGGAGCCGACACCGACTCGAGCGATGCCGCCGCGCCAGAACCAGCAGCAACACCAGCGGCGGCGCCGGCCGCGGTTTGGCCCGGCCAAAGCTCGAAGTGTTTAACGATTTTTCAGTTAGCTACGTTGCCCAACTCGCGCGGTCTTGCAGGATTGTGCGGAGATAGTGACAATCGCACGGTTTCGATAGGTGGTGATCGAAGCCGGCGAGCTTGGCGATCCGGACATCGCTCGGATAGGCGTAGCCGGACAAGGCGATGGCCAGGACCCGTTTCCCGCGACGGCGCGCTTCGCTGACCAGCGCGTAGCCAGTGCCGTCGGGTAGCCCGATATCGCTCAGGATGACATCGATCGGCGGCTCGGTCTCAAGCCGATCAATACCGCTCTTTAAGCTGTCGGCCGGGAAAACGTCGTAGCCCCAACGCCTGAGCAATCCGGTAAGCACCTGCCGGGTGTCCTGTTGATCTTCCACCACTAAAATCCGCATATCGGCCCCCTGGGACGGTATCTGATTCGGAAGTGGGCGGTTGTTTGGCCGTGCCACGCCCGAAAAAGTCATTTGGATGAGCGGGAAGATTGATCTGGCAGAAGCATCATGCAGTTTTTATTGGCTCTGCGGACTTTCCTGTTGTGGACGGGAGACCGAATGAACTACAATCCGCGTCGTCGTGAGAGCCCATTGTTTCGCCGGTTTAGGCGTCTTGTTCGGTTTGATTTTCGTAAGCGGCGCCTACGCCGGCGGGACCTACCAGCGCACCGATGACCACAAGAAGGCGCTCGTTTGGAACAACGATCCCAAACCCGGAGACATCGCGACCTGGTCTGGCGATCGCGACGCGAACGGTTACGCGACAGGCCCCGGCACACTCCAATGGTTCCGGGTTGGGCCAGGAGTCTTGAACCGAAAGCGAACTCCGATCAGCAGTTACTCCGGGACGATGCTGCACGGGAAATTCAACGGCGGTGTTATGACGGTTGACCACGGAAAAGCGTATCACGCGACCTTTGCCGATGGTCAGAAGAAGGGGCAATGGATTGCCGGGCCGTTAATTACGAAAGGAGAAAGGGCCGAATCCGTAACATCGAAAGAGGCCGCGAGCGAGGCACCCAGCACGGAAAAAGTTTCAAAAGAAAAGACGCAAACTCGCGTTGCGAAAGAAACAACGGCGGATGTTCCAGCAGAAGGTCCCGCCTCCGCTCAAGATGAGCTACGGCGTGGCGAGCCCGCGAACGTTCCAACTTCAAGTTCCAAAGCAACAAACGAAGAATCTTCGTCGGAGAGGACAGAGAAGGTTTCTCAACCCCTGATCGCTCAAACTTCGGCAGAGGAACCGGATCAATCGCCTACGCCGCGAGAACCAGTGACCAGAAAATCGGCGCTCGCGCCGGGCCCGGTCCGTGCGATCGAACGACCGACTCGCACCGTCACCATAAAGCCAGAGGCCGAGCCGGCCAGGCAGTCTGAGCGCGCGAAGCCGGAAAAAACAAAAAAGCCGTCGAAGATCGCGAAACCCGCCTCCTCTCAATCGCCCGAAGCGGACACACAGGTACGCGAAGATATCCCAGCAGAAGGTCACGTCTCCGCTCAAGATGAGCTACGGCGTGGCGGGGCCGACAAAAAAGAAACTCCGGTGGACGATTCGCTCGGCACATTGACCGGGCCGCCCTCGTCGCTGCATATCAACGCGCCGCCGAAGACAAATCCGCCAACTCAAATTTCGACGCCTTCAACCACAGGCGTTTCGCCGTCTCCACCGCCGCCTGGCGCGAAGCTGACCGCCGTGCAGGCAATGGACATTGCCGACATCGAAGCGCGCACAAAAGGTCACGATCTGGGCGAGTATCAATTGCCGAAAGCCGAATACAATGCAGCCAACGGGACCTGGTTGGTCGCGTACGCCGCGCGCGACGCCGACAAAGACGCGAAGAAACTAACCGTCACGATCCAGGACAAAACCGGCAAAGCGGAAGTTGGCAAATAGCGGTCAGACGACAGAGGTCACAGATCAGACTTCGTCGCCCGCCTTCGTTAAAACTCCGGCGTGGCAAGCAAGAATCGGGTGGGCGGCATCTCACCGCGATGTAAGCTGACTTGGAGAAATCCATGACTCAATCAAAAGAGCGCGATTACGTTCTCGGAACGCACGACCAAGAACTGGAGCGATTGGGCGTGCAGCATCGCGCCTGGCGTCCGGTCGTGTTGGATTGCTGGAAAAAGGCGGGCGTCACGGTTGGAAGCAGCGTGCTCGATGTCGGTGCCGGGCCCGGCTATGCGACTGTCGATCTTGCGGAAATTGTTGGACACACCGGCCGAGTCGTCGCAGTCGAGCGCTCGAGTAATTTTGTCAAAGCGATCAAGAGCGCGATTCAGACACGATCGCTTTCGAATGTCGACGTTCACGAGCTCGACTTGATGAATGATGCTTTGCCCGAAGGGCCTTTTGATTTCACCTGGTGCCGATGGGTCCTTTGTTTTGTCTCCGATCCAGAGCTCCTGGTTAAAAAAATCGCGCACATTACGCGGCAAGGAGCTCAGGCAATTTTTCACGAGTACGGCCATTACAGGACGTGGCGTTTTTTTCCGCAGCGGGCGAGTTTGGAAGAATTCCGAAACCATGTGATCGCTACCTGGCGTGAAGCCGGCGGCGAGCCGGACACGGGCCTGCAATTACCGTCGTGGTTAACGAAGAACGGATTTGACGTGCGCTCGGTAGTGCCGCGAATTTTTTGTCTGCAGCCAAACGATTACATGTGGCAATGGCCGGCCCAATTCATTCATGTGCATCTCTTGCGATTGCAAGAGCTCGGTCGAATCGATGCGACCTTTGCAGACAAAGTCCGCGCCGATCTGTCTGCGGCCGAGAAAGAAGAGGCTTCGTTCATGCTGACTCCACTCGTGCTTGAGATCGTAGCGGAAAAAGTGTAGGTCCGAGCCGGACTGGCGGTATAGAAATCGTTTTCGATTTCTATTGCAGCGAACAATGTCTCCCCGACAGGATTTGGACGCGTCACATGAAAGATCTAACGCAAGGATCAGTTACCAGACATTTGCTGCACATGTCGGCCTTCATGGCCGTGAGCATGGTGGTGCAGACGCTTTATTTGCTGGCCGATCTCTTTTGGGTGGGACGTCTCGGCAAGGAAGCGATTGCGGCCGTCGGCGTGGCCGGCAATCTCACCATGATTGTGTTGGCATTGACCCAAATGCTCGGCGTTGGAACAACGGCGCTGATCTCGCAAGCCGCGGGAAGAAAAGACCAGCAGCGCGCGGAGCTCGTGTTCAATCAATCGTGCGCGATGTCGATCTGGATTGCGCTCGCGCTGGGCGTAGTCGGCTTTCTTTCGATGGACGCTTACGCCAACTCATTAAGCGCAGACGCAAACACCGCGGGGTTAGCCAAGGCTTACCTGCGCTGGTTTCTTCCGGCGATGTTGCTGCAATTTCCACTCGTCTCGATGGGCTCGGCACTGCGCGCGACCGGAATCGTCCAGGCCCCGGTGATTTTCCAGGTGCTTAGCGTCGTTCTCAACATGGTGCTCGCGCCGTTTTTGATCTTTGGAATCGGGCCATGGCCGAAACTCGGCGTGACCGGCGCCGCGCTCGCGACCTTCGTTTCGATTCTTGTCGCGGACTTGTTGATCATTGTTTATTTCGAGAAAAAATATCACTACCTGCGTTTCCGATTTCCACTGTGGCGCGCGCAAATGAAAATCTGGGGTGCGATGCTGCGCATCGGCGTGCCGGCCGGCGCTGAATTTGTCCTGCTCTTTGTCTACATCCTCATCGTCTATGTGATCATTCGAAATTTCGGGCCGGCGGCGCAGGCGGGATTCGGCGTCGGCGCGCGCGTGATGCAGGCGCTCTTTTTGCCTGTGGTCGCGCTCAGTTTCGCGGTCTCGCCCGTGGTCGGACAAAACTTCGGCGGCCGCCAGCCCGATCGCGTTCGGGACTCGGTTAAGTCAGGACTTGGGATTGCGGCTGCAATGATGCTGGTGCTCGCCTTGATCACGTGGCTCGCGCCGGGAACGATGATCCGCTTTTTTTCAAAGGACGCCGCCGTGATTCAATTCGGCAGCGATTATCTCCGCATCGTCGCTTTCAATTTCGTCGCCGCCGGGATTGTGTTTACCAGCTCGAGCATGTTTCAGGGACTCGGTAACACCATACCGCCATTACTCAGCTCGGCCTCGCGCCTGGTTCTTTTTGCGTTGCCGGCCCTGCTGCTCTCGCGCACGCCGGGGTTCGACATCAAACTTGTTTGGTACCTCTCAGTCGGATCGCAGGTGCTCCAGGCCTGCATGAATTTGTTGCTGCTTCGGCGCGAGTTGCACAGGAAATTGAGGTTTGAAGACGGTGCCGATTTCATTCCGGCGAGCGCGACCGCCTCATAGAGTAAAATCTGAAAGGCGTGAACGCGCGATCTTCCGCTGTCGATCTTGCGAGGACGTCAGTTCGTTGCATGCTCGTGATTAGCTTGTTCGTCGCACAGCAATTGTTTGTTCGCTCGAGCGACGCGGCCAAACTCGCGGGGCAAGACGTTCCAGCGGGCGGAAAGTGCGAGATTCGTGTCCCGATCAGCAAATACTATCAGGACTATGCAGCTGAAGGCGGCAATCCGCGACCAAGCACAGGTCGCGCACTGCTGATGTTTCCAAGTGGCTTCAATCCATCCCGGTCCTGGCCGATTTTGATTGTCACTTCGACGAGCGATAACGACCGTACTAGTCCGATGGACGTGCCGTGGTATGAAGACGCGGCGATCAAGGAAGGCTGGATCGTTCTTGCGACTGACGCCACAATTCGTCCACGCGCTGACTCAACCGCTTGGCGATTTGCGATCTTGGCCGCGGCGCTGCAAACGATCCGCCATGACTGGCCGCAATCAGCGCAATGGCCAATCGCGTTGGCTGGATTTTCCGGAGGCGCAAAAATAACCGGCGAGCTCGGAGCGATGCTAGCAAAGAGTGGACCGATACGAATCTGCGGCTTCTTACTGATCGGAATTAATTCCGACCGTTTGAGCGCAGCTTACAAAGACTTTCGGCCGGCGCCGGGATTTCTCAGTACTCCGGTCTGGATTAGCAGCGGTGCGAGCGACCGAGTCGCGCCGCCAGCATCGGAGGAACTCGTCTATTACTCTTTAAAGCGCACCGGTTTTCAGCAAGTTCGATTGGAACAATTTTCCGACGGCCACGCGGTCAAGAGCACGGAGGTTCAACGGGCTCTGCATTGGTTTCGAGACGTCGGAAAATTCTAGGCTGATCTCGAAGAGGCCAGGACTCGAGGAGCGGAATTCGGTCTTGCACTTTAGTGCACTGACAACCAGCTTTCTGGTCTCATTTTTTCACCACCATGCGCTCTCGAATCTTGATTTCTCTTTTCGGTTTCTTGTTATTGTCGATCCTGTCTGCTTCGGCGCAGTCGTTGCCGAATACCACGCGTCTGCTTCGTTTTCCGACGACGAACGATCGTGAAATTGTTTTTTGTTACGCGGGCGAGCTTTATACCGTGGCCAACGATGGCGGCATCGCCCGCCGCCTGACGAGCGGCCCCGGTTACACTTCCTTCCCGCGCTTTTCGCCGGACGGAAAACAAGTCGCGTTCACTTCGGAATACGATGGCAACCGCGAAGTTTATGTGATGCCGGCAGAAGGCGGCACGCCCAAACGTCTCACGATTTCGGCCACGCTCGGGCGCGATGACGTTTCGGATCGAATGGGACCGAACAACATCGTGATGGCGTGGGAAAACACGAAACCGCTGATTGTCTTTCGCTCGCGGATGAAATCGTTCAACGATTTCATCGGTTCGCTCTTCACCGTCGGTCTCGATGCCGAGCTGCCGCAGCAAGTGCCGGTGCCACGCGGCGGATTCACGTCCTTTTCTCCGGACGATTCGAAAATGGCGTTCAACCGCGTTTTCCGCGAGTTCCGGACCTGGAAACATTATCGCGGCGGCATGGCCGACGATATTTGGATCCATGATTTCAAGACCGGCGCGACCGAGAATCTGACCAACAATCCGGCCCAGGACATCTGTCCGATGTGGGGTCCGGACAACAAAATCTATTTCATCTCCGATCGCGATGGTCGAATGAACTTGTTCGTTGTCGATCTTGCCTCGAAGGCAACGAAACAACTCACGAGCTTCAAAGATTTCGACATCAAATTTCCGTCCATCGGCAAGGACTCGATCGTTTTCGAACAAGCGGGCTACATCTGGCGATACGATTTGAAAAGTGGACAGGCGACGCCGCTGCCGATCGAGATCAAGGAAGATCTCGCGATTGGACGCTCAACTTTGGTTGATGCATCGAAACACATCGAGTCGGTGAATCTGGCGCCCGATGGCGAGCGAACGATCGTCGTCGCGCGCGGCGATATATTTTCGGTGCCGGCAAAGGAAGGCACGCCGCGCAACTTGACCAAAACATCAAATGCGCACGAGCGGGATGCGGTTTGGTCGCCCGATGGAAAATGGATTGCCTACAACTCAGACGTCACCGGCGAGAACGAATTGTATGTTCGCGCGCAGGACGGCAAAGGCGACGCCGTTCAGCTGACCAGCGGCGCCGACACTTATTACTACACGGCGAAATGGTCGCCCGATAGCAAGAAGCTGCTTTGGAGCGATCGTTTGCAGCGACTGCGTTTTGTCGATGTTACTACGAAAACGGTAACGCAGGTCGATCAGGACAAATGGGGCGAGATCGAAATTTTCAATTGGTCGCCGGATAGTCAGTGGATCGGATGGGGGCGTCCTGAAGAAAACGGATTGCCGCGGGTTAATCTCTATTCGCTCGCGAACAAACAACAGACCGCAGTGACCGACAACTGGTACGGTTCCGGCGAACCGATCTTCAGTGACGATGGAAAATATTTGCTCCTTAGCTCGGCCCGCGATTTCAAACCGTCGTTTGGCGATGAAGAGTTCGCGAATATCTATCGCGACATGGAGCGCGTGTATTTGGTCACGCTCGCCAAGGAAACGGAGAACCCGCTCGCTCCAAAAAGTGATGAAGTAGGCAAGGCCGAACAAAAACGCGAAAAAGAGAAAGCCAAGGAAGCGGAAGGAAAAAAACCGGAAGAGAAGGCGGCCGGTGAAAAAAAGCCCGAGGAAAAGAAATCCGAAGCCGCCAAGCCGAAAAAGCCGGTCGTAGTTAAAGTCGACGCCGACGGTATTCAGAACCGCATCGTCGGGCTCGAAATCACCCCGGGAAATTACCGGAACATTCGGATGGTGGACGATCGCATCTTTTATCTGCGCCGCACCGCTGGAGACGACGTCGGCGAAGACGACGATGATGGCGACGGCCGCGATCGGAAATCACATCTTTGCTCCTATAGCCTGGAAGATCGCAAAGAAACGGTGATTGGCGATGTGAACGATTACCAGATCACGTTCGACGGAAAAAAGATGCTGGTAAAAATCAAAAAGGATTACGCGATCATCGACCTGCCGAAAGACAAGATCGAGACCAAGGACCACGAGCACAAAATCGAAGGGTTGGACATGCAGCTCGACCGTCACGCGGAGTGGAACCAGATCTATTTCGAATGCTGGCGGCACATGCGCGATTTTTTCTACTCGCCGACGATGAACGGCGTCGATTGGAAAGCGATGCGCGACAAATATGCCGCGCTTGTTCCGTTCGTGAACCATCGCAACGATCTGACTTATTTGTTAGGTGAATTAATCGGCGAGTTGAACAGCGGCCATACCTATGTCGCCGGCGGCGAGCGCCCGGACACGCCGCGCGTGAAACTTGGTTTGTTAGGAGCGGAACTTTCGCGCGAAACCGCCACGCGCGCTTACAAGATCGATCGAATTTTACCTGGCGAAAACTGGGACAAGCACACGCGCTCGCCACTCACAGCCGTGGGCGTCAATGTTAAAGCCGGCGATTATATTCTCGCCATCAATGGAACGCCGGTCTCATCGCTTGCAAACCTTTATCAGGCGCTCATCGGCACCGCGGACAAACAGGTAATTCTGCGCGTGAACTCGAAACCATCGGACGCGGGCGCGCGCGATGTGACCGTGGTCCCGACGGCCAACGAAGGCCCGCTCTACTATTTAGATTGGGTGCAAAAGAACATCGATTACGTGACCAAGAAAACTAACGGCGACGTTGGTTATCTCCACATTCCGGACATGGGGCGGCCGGGGTTGAACGAATTTACCAAGCTTTATTTCCCTCAAATCCGCAAACACGCATTGATTGTCGATGTTCGCGGCAACGGCGGCGGTTTTGTTTCGCCGCTAGTGCTCGAACGATTGCGGCGCGCGTTCGTGATGGTGGGGATCGCGCGTAACGGAATGCCGCAACCAGATCCAGCGCACGCCTTCATGGGCCCAATGGTCACGTTGATCAACGAATTCTCGGCCTCGGACGGCGATATTTTTCCCTTTCGATTCAAAACGCTTGGTCTTGGCAAATTAATCGGCAAACGGACCTGGGGCGGTGTTGTTGGAATTCGGAACTCGCTTCCGCTGGTTGATGGCGGCAATTTTTTCAAGCCGGAGTTCGCACTTTACTCCAAGGATGGAAAGGAATGGATCATCGAAGGACACGGCGTCGATCCCGATATCGTGGTCGACAACGATCCGGCGAAAGAATTTCACGGCGAAGACCAACAGCTCGACCGCGGGATCCAGCAAATCGAGGAAGAACTGAAGACGAAACGCTACGAGCTGCCGCCGGTGCCGCCTTATCCGGACAGAAACCCGGCCAAAGCGACACAATGAGCGGTCATCCCGAGCGCTACGTCAGTCCGGCTCGGACCGAGGGATCTCCCAGTCGAAGCGCGGATCACACAGGCTAGTTCGTATGATCAATCACCTTGTGAGAGATCCTTCTCCCGCGATTGCGGGATTAGGATGACCAAATGTTCATTTGAACTTGCATCGCCGGACTAACACGCTGATGCTGAGTTCATGTTGACGGAGCGGCAAAAACGCGTTCTCGATTTTATCCAGCGCGAGCAGCGCGACAAAGGACTCACTCCGAGCACGCGCGAAATCCAAAGTCATTTTCGATTCGCCAGTCAAACGTCGGTGATGCAATACATCGCCGCGCTCGAGCGGAAAGGATTTCTGCAACGTCATGCCGGCAAAGCGCGCGCGTTGATCACGCCCGTCCAAAAAGTCCGCATCACCGATGTGCCGATCTACGGCCAAATTCCGGCCGGCATGTCGACATTGACCGAGCAAGACATCGAAGGACACGTTTCGCTCGACACGCGCTCGGCTAATGTTTCAAAAAATCACGGCACGTTCGCGCTGCGAGTGCGCGGCGATTCGATGATCGGCGCGCACATTCTGGACGGCGAC
>WNFD01014112.1_pt1 | contig 14966 bp, 13 predicted proteins | sample 5400491 | NCBI WGS metagenome assembly WNFD01 (sample SAMN13153343, study PRJNA577476) | soil metagenome | isolation source: 120 cm saprolite under Douglas fir tree site 2 hole 2 replicate 2 | place: USA:California | collected 2015-04-18
GCACGTTGTAGGCACTGCGGGCGTCGCCGCTGGTGTAGCTGGCAATTTTTTTCAGCACGTCGTCCGAAGCGTCCACATGCATTTCCCCAAGGCCACGCTCAGAGTCCGTGAGCGCACGCTTTAAGAGATCCACGATCTGGTCTTCCGTGAGCGGCTTGAGCACATAGACACGGCAGCGCGAGAGCAAAGCCGAATTGATCTCGAATGACGGATTCTCTGTAGTAGCTCCAATCAGGCGAATATTGCCCTTTTCCACGTGTGGCAGGAAGGCGTCCTGCTGGGCTTTGTTGAAGCGGTGAATCTCGTCGATGAAGACGATGGTGCGCGTCCCGTACTGACGCGCGCGTTCGGCATCGGCCATCACCTGCTTGATCTCTTTGATTCCAGCCAGCACGGCGGAAAACTCGATGAAATCCGCCTTGGTCATCCGGGCGATGATCTTTGCCAGCGTAGTCTTGCCCGTGCCCGGAGGTCCCCAGAAGATCAGCGAACCCGTATCGTCGCGCTCAATCTGCGTGCGCAGCGGTTTCCCCGGGCCGACCAACTGTTCCTGGCCGACGAACTCTTCGAGCGTCCGCGGACGCATGCGATCGGCCAGTGGCCGCGTGCGGTCGGCTGGAGCGTCAGCGTTCGGAATGGGTTGGAACAGGCTCATCTAAAAACATCTCACCACGAAGGCACAGAGACACAGAGAAAACCAGACAAATTCTAAAGAACTCCGGGACTCGTCCGCACGTCTCTGTCGTCTTGTTTTCTCCGTGCCTCTGTGCCTCCATGGCGAGTTCATCTCCGCTGCCTCGCAGCTTCGTACAATACGATGCTTCCTGCCACGCCGGCGTTCAGGGATTCCACTTGCGGGGTATGCGGGATCGCTATGGTCTCATCCAATTTGGTCATCAGATCGCGGGGGACGCCAGAGCCCTCGTTCCCGATGAAAATCGCTAGAGCACCCGTTAGTTTCGCCTGATCGAGGGACGTACCCTTATGCGAAGAGGTCGCAACCAGCCGTACGCCATGCGCCTTGAAGCGGGCAAAAACTTCCTCCAGACCACCCGCAGATTTGGCGACCACGAGGGGAAGCCGAAACACCGATCCCGCCGAAGCTCGAATCACCTTTGAGTTAAACGGGCTGACCGTGCCTTCTCCGGTCACGACCCCCGCACTTCCGAATGCTTCCGCAGATCGCAGGATAGTGCCCAGGTTGCCGGGATCCTGCAGGCCAGCGAGCACCATGATGGGACCGACGTGCAACCGCTCGAGCAGATCCTCGATAGAGAATTCCTTCAAGCGCACCAGGGCAGCCACCCCCTGCGGGGTGTCGCTGGGCACGGCTCCGTCGAAAAGCTTGTCGGGAAGCAGCAGGGTTTCAACATGAGCGCCGATTTGTGGCAACAGACGATCTGCGCGGTCCTGCGCCGACTCACGGAAGAATACAGCACGAAATCGCAGGCCGCTTCGGGTCGCTTCTTCTACAATGCGCACGCCTTCGATGGCGCAGTGGCCGTCCTCAGTGCGCTCGGCGCGCGAAAAGGCCTGCCGAAGTTGCTTGACCAGAGCATTGTGCCGGCCTTCAACGCGACGCAATCGCTGTTGGGCGCCGGGCGCGGATTCCGAGCTTTTTCTCATGCATTCGCCGCAATCGTTATGCCCGTCATCGTGCCTGCATGATACGCTGCTGCTTCCCCTTGCAGCCCTTTGCCCTATTATGTTAGGTTTCGCGGTCTAAATAAAATTGAGAACTGGTACAAACAGGAAGGGAGCGCCGTGCGCGCCGAGATTGTAAAAATCAGTAGTGAGACTCCGGAAATGTCCCTGGTGAAGTACGCCGCAGATCAGATCCGTGCCGGCGAAGTACTGGGTATGCCTACAGACACCTTTTACGGTCTGGCTGCCGACCCCTTCAATCTGCGCGCGGTCGACAAGGTGTATGACATCAAAACCCGGTCGCGGCACAAGCCGTTGTCGCTGCTCATCGAAAGCGTAGATCAAGCGGAGGAACTGGCCAAAGCGCTGCCCGAGGAGTTTTATGCCCTGGCACGCAAGTTCTGGCCCGGGCCTCTAACCATGATCGTGAAGGCGGGCTCTCGCTTGCCCTTGAAGGTCACGGCGAACACTGGCAATGTGGCCTTGCGCGTGCCCAATGCCAGGATCCCGCTCGCAGTAGTGACTGCGGCGGCCATTCCTATCACGGCCACCTCAGCAAACCTGAGCGGCGCTTCCGAGTGCACCAGCGCTGAGCAGGTGCGCGATCAACTGCGCGAACGCATTAACATCATTGTGGATGGCGGCGCGTCACCCCGCGACGTCGCTTCCACGATTGTCGATCTCAGCGATGAGGTGTCGCGTTGGCGCATCATCCGCGAAGGGGCAATCCCGGCGGTGGAGATCTCGGGTTTCTTCGCCAAAGGATGACGGGCAACACTGCCAACCGGCATCCGCGACGCTGCTTGCTCCTGCGGCTTTTGGCGCTGCTAGCTGTGAGCGTTGTTGTTTTTCTGGCCGCCGCCAGCATTCGGATCGTCGGTACAGCATCGCTGCAGGAAACGCGGCCGGCCGACGCCATTGTTGTCTTTGGCGCGGCTGAATATTCTGGGCATCCATCTCCGGTGCTGCGGGCCCGGCTCGACCAGGGTTTTGATCTGTTTCGACGTGGAGTGGCGCCGGTCGTCATTACGACTGGTGGCGCCGCCGCCGATCCTCATTTCAGCGAAGGCGGAGTCGGTCGCGACTACTTGATGCATCGCGGAATCCCGGAGCGCAACCTGATTGCTGAAACCCAGGGCCGGGACACGGCTGAGTCAGCCGTGCGAGTTGCAGTGATCATGCGCGCCAATGGCCTGCACAGTTGCGTGGCCGTCAGCGATGCCTACCATGTGTTCCGCATCCGCAAGCTGCTGGAGCACGAAGGCCTGGGGCCGGTGTATGTAGCCCCCCGCCCGGATTCGCGTCCTCACGGCGTGTTACAGCGTACGGTAGCGGTGTTGCGGGAGGCGACCAGCTACTTGCTTTGGAAGCTGGGCATGACCTAGATAGTTTCCAATTTCCGGTTTCTAGTTTTCCAGTGTTGAGGGACACGGAAGAGAGTACGCCCCTACCAGCCGCTTCGCTCCCGTAGTGACGTGATATGAGCCACGTGATGCCGCCCGTGCCAAGCGTAGAGAGCGAGCGTCTTCTCGAGGTTCATCACGCCTAGGTCCGGATGACGAAACGTACGCTTCCAGTCCGCCGCCGCGAGTGACCCGAGCAGGCGCATCCATCGCGTATGCAGGGACTCCAACAACATGAGGGAAACCTCGATCGGCGTAGTCCGTGTGTCGGCGAGCACCGCCCAGCGATCTTCTGCGTAAGGCTTGATCGTGGGTTCTTCTTCGGTAAGCGCCAGCTTGAAGCGAACATAGGCATTCATATGGCTATCGGGCACGTGATGCACGACCTGCCGCACACTCCATCCTGCGGGACGGTACGGCGTGTCGAGTTGGTCTTCCGAAAGACCTGAAACCGCGGCACGTAGATTGGCTGGGGCATGGGAAATATCGTCCAGACATTTCTGCCTGTCGTCCTCGGTGAGCGGAGCCTGAAAGCTGAATTTGCCAATCGGGTATTGCAGGTCGGTCATTGTGTCTCCCAGACAAGAGTTTAAATCGAGAGATGATGCGATGTAAGCGCAGAGTTCAAGAAAGCCGGTAGGATACCTCCTGCATCGTCAACCGTTCGGCCCCGGGGGTGCAAAACACGTAAGAGAGCCGCGTGGTGACGTCGGCTCGACAATGGGAATCTGGATGCCTGGAAGCCGCTCAGTTAACTACAACCCGTGGTAGGCATACGCGACAGACTACACTCTCTCCGGCTTCGATTTTCGATTCCCCTTGCCCTTGGTTTTGTGCATCCAAGCCTTGTTCTAGGCTAAACTCTTACTGCTGTGGGCGTTAGCCTGTATTCTGACGCCAATTGCGGTTTCTGGCCAAAGAGCCATTCGAGGGAATTATGCCATCTTCGGTTTGGTCCGGTCACTTAACCTTCGGACTTATCTCCATGCCGGTCCGCCTGTTCTCAGGCGCGCGCAGTTCCGGTATTTCCTTCAATATGCTGCACCGTCCCGATAAGCAAAGGGTGAAGCAGCAGTACATTTGCCCGCTTGAAAACGTGGTGGTCGAGCGCAGCGAGATTGTTAAGGGCTACGAATTCCGCAAGGACGAATATATCGTCATCGAGCCGGAAGAGATCAAGAAAATCGAGCCGCAGACTGCCAAGACCATGGAGATCCTCGAGTTTGTGAAGGCTGGCGAGGTTGATCCCGTGTACTTCGAGTCGTCGTACTACATGATGCCCGAGGAGGCTGGGCGGCGTCCGTATGCCTTGCTGACCAAGGCTTTGGAAGAGAGTGAATACGTCGCCATCGCCAAGATCACTATGCACAACCGCGAGTACACCGTGTTTCTGCGTCCGCACGAGGGCGGGTTGATGCTCCACACCATGTACTACGCCGAGGAAGTGCGCAAGGTGGAAGGCTTCGGCCCGCCCGACGTCGAGTTGAAGGAAGCCGAAGTGAAGGTCGCGCATCAGTTAATCGAGGCCTTGGCTGACAAGTGGGATCCCGAGAAGTACAAGGACTCCTTCCAGGAAAACCTGAAAAAGCTCATCGAGGCCAAACTCGAAGGCGGAGAGGTGGCCGCGGTCGAGAGGCCCAAGAAACTCGCTCCGGTGGTAGATCTGATGGCGGCGCTGAAACAGAGTCTGGCGCAAATGGAAGGCAAGAAGAAGCCTGCCGCCGCCGCCGGGTCTGAAGCTCCGGTCGCCGCGGCAGCAGGAAAATCCCGGCGCGGGCGGTAGCTGGATTCGGACCTCAGACCTCAGACCTCAGACCTCGGCAAAGCTGTCGGCGCGTCTGTATTTGCTCCGTCGCAGAAGCAGCGCGTCCAACTTCACCATGGTTTGGTGCATCCTAGAAATATCGTGTCTGGAGTTGCGCTCAGAGACTGACCGTTAAGTGCGGTAGTGTCCTAAACTCATCAAGAGGACACGAGGTCAAAAAAAGGTATGAATCCTCCGAGGATTTCTTTTGTGCCCCTTTCGTGTCCTTCGTGGTTGATTAGGACACCACTTTAAATGCTGGTCGCTAGCGCAGATTGGCCTCAATCGTTACAATAATCGCTTCTTCAGAAATCACTCGAAATAGAATTTCTCCTTCGGGGTGCCGATGAGTTTGCGACGTTCGGGCCGGCTGGCGGCCATGCTGGTATCAACCCTGCTGTGCATTTCCTGCGGCCAGGTCTACCGTCCGGTCGTAATTCCTACGACAACTGTTCCCCCGAATCCGGCAAACTTCCATGCCGTTTTTGCCGTCAACTCCAACGGTTCATACGCTCCGGCCGCCCAGCCGCCCACTTTCTCATACAGTTCGGGGACGGCCATGCAGATCGACGTTTCCGGCGACACCAAAAATGGCGTAGCGAATCTGGGCATCAATCCCACACACGCCGCGATCCTTGCAAACAATAGCCGCGTTTTTGTGGCCAGTGCAGGCAGTATCGAACCCGGCGGCGTGGACGTAATTACCGCCTTCACGCCCGCTTTCTCATCTTCCATCACGAACGGCCTCAGCAGTCTGACCACGTTTTCCTTGCCGACAGCACCACCGGGCAGCCCGGCCGGAGTCTATCCCTACCTGCCGGCTTTCGTTGCCGTGGGCCAGAGCTCAGTATTTGCGGCAAATTATGGGACGGAGACGCAGGTTGGTGGGGTGACAGTGACAACCGATTCCATCGCCGTCCTCAGCCCGTCGCTGAATACGGTGACCAATATCGTGTACCTGCCTCTCGGGTCGCATCCTGTCGCCCTTGCGGTCGCCCAGAATACGAATGTCAACAAGCTATACTCGGCAAATCAGGGCACGAATACGGTGAGCAGCTTCAATATCGTTGACATGTCGCAGAATACGGTCAACTTCTCTGGGGTCACTCCGGTGTGGATGGTGACGCGCGGAGATGGACAGAAAGTTTACGTGCTTACCCAAGGGGATGGACAACTTGTCACGATTGATACTGCGACCGACACGGTCACTAGCAGCCTTTCGGTGGGCGCGGGTGCCAATTTCATTCTTTACGACTCGCATCTGCAGCGTCTCTACGTTACCAATCCGGGCAATAGCTCGCTTTCTGTTTTCTCGGCCACGGGCGGCCCCGGGGATACGCCGCAGCTTTTGAGCGCTATCAATCTGGTGGGGCCTGCTGTGACTGGAAACTATCCCACTTGCGCCAATCTATGCCCGGTCTCGGTAACCGCGTTGCCCGACGGCAGCCGCGTCTACGTCGCGAGCTACCAGCTGTCATCGTGCAGCGATCCTGTTTTTTCCACTTCCTGCAACGTGGTTCCGCAAGTGACTGTGATTGATGCATCGTCGAACACGGTGAAGACGACCGTGCTTCCACTACCCGCGGGCCAAGGTGGCACGACCCCGCCCTCCGTTTCGGAATCAATCGACTGCATCCCGAGTGTTCCATACAGTCCTGCGGGCGTTACCATCCCGGGCACGAGTACGCCTGGTTTTTCCACACGCTTCCGACTCTCAACCGCGGCCGCCGCAGATAGCAGCCGCGTCTATGTGGGGGTCTGCGACGCGGGATCGGTCGCCATTATCAATACGACCACGAATACCATTGCAGTTGGCGGGAACGTTCCCGATACCCTGATCACGAATCTTCCCGCTCCCTTTGGCGCTGGAATTCCCCCAGCCAACAGCGAGCCGCCAGCGCAAAATCCAATCTTCCTGCTGACCGGCCAGTAGAGAACGCTGGCCGAACAAATCGGAGGGAAAAGCGCCACGTGGGCTGTGTAGCGCAGGTACTCTCTTCGGCGGGCTCTGTCCGCGGGTTCGAGAACGCAAAAGGCTAGTTCCGGGCCGCGACTTCTTCTTGCGGAACTTCTCTCGCCGCGTAGTGCGAGGCCACGTACTCGTCGAGGATCCCGATAAACTCGGCGACGATGCGATCGCCCTTCAACGTGGTGAACAGGCGCCCATCCACGTAGACCGGGGCCTTCGGTTCCTCGAACGTTCCCGGCAGGGAAATGCCGATGTTGGCATGCTTCGACTCACCAGGGCCATTGACCACGCAGCCCATGACGGCCAGCTTCATCTCCTCGACTCCAACGTAGCGTCCTTTCCACGACGGCATCTGCTCGCGCAGGTAGGATTGAATCTGCTCCGCCATCTCCTGAAAGAAAGTGCTGGTGGTGCGTCCACAGCCGGGACAGGCCGTAACCTGCGGCGTAAAGCTGCGAATGCCCATCGACTGCAGAATCTGCTGCCCCACGCGGACTTCCTCGGTTCCCCATCGCGGCACTCGAGGCCACGACGCCCTTGGCACCCATGCCCGCTTCTGTTAGCCCAAGATGCAGGGGATAGTTACACCGTGCCGCCAAAGCGCGATACACGTCAATCAAATCCTGCACGCCGCTGACCTTCGCGCTCAGAATGATCTGGTCAGCGCGCAAGCCAAATTTCTGCGCCAGGCCGGCGGAGTTGAGCGCGCTCACCACCATCGCTTCCATGGTCACTTCGCGCGCATCCTTAGGCTCGTCGAGCCGCGAATTCTCGTCCATCATTCGGGTGAGCAGAGCCTGGTCGAGCGATCCCCAGTTCACTCCGATGCGCACCGGTTTCTGATATTTGACCGCGACCTCGATCATGGTACGGAAATTCGAGTCGCCGGTGCGTCCAATGCTGGCGTTGCCAGGATTAATGCGGTACTTAGCCAGATCGCGGGCGCACTCGGGATATTTCGTGAGCAGGACGTGCCCGTTGTAATGAAAGTCGCCAATGATGGGTACGCGGACGCCCTGCTTGTCGAGTTCCTCGACGATGCGGGGGACGGCGGCGGCGGCCTCGTCATTGTTGACGGTGACGCGCACCAGTTCCGATCCAGCGCGGGCGAGAGCTGCAACCTGCTGGACAGTTGAGGGCACGTCTGCAGTATCGGTATTGGTCATGGATTGGACCACTACCGGTGCATCTGAGCCGACGCGCACACCCCCGACGACGGCCGTGACGGTTTTCCTGCGTTGGATCGTAGCCATAAGGGAACTATTAGTTTATCACGCGGAAGTAGCGCCCTTTAGTTTCAACAGTTTCAACCAGGGCAAGCGGGAAACTATGGGGGAGACGAGGTTGCGCAAAGGAGACAGGATCTCCTTCGTCCTTCGTGGTTTATCGAACACCCCTCTCGTCGCATCGAACGCATGCACTACAAGGCGAAGGCCGAGAAAAAGGCAGCCGAACGTCGAAGGCTACGGCAGCTTGTCCGCCAACCCCGGAATCGTCTTCATCAGATCGTTGTAGATGACCATGACTGCGAACAACACCAGGAAGACGAACGCGGCCTGGTACACACGTTCCTTGAAGCGCAGGCTGATATCCCGTCGCATCAGCCCTTCGATAAAGAGGAAGAAAATCACTCCGCCATCGAGGATTGGAATCGGCAGCAGGTTGAAAATCCCTAGATTCAGGCTGATCGCCGCGGTCAGTTCCAGCAGCGGGGTCCAGCCTTTACGGCTGGCAGCTTCACCAGCCGCCTGTCCGATGCGGATTGGCCCTTCAATCGAGCGAATCGACATCTTGTGCTGCAACATCTTCTTGACCAATTCCAGGATCATCAACGACGCGCGCTGATTGCGGGCCAACGACAGCCGCAAAGCCTCGCCCAGGGGTAGGGTCGTCACTTTGCTAGGGAAACTCCCAACGCCAATGCGATACGACTTTTCGTTTAAAACCGGCTGCACCGTAAAGCTTTTCAGCTCGCCGCCGCGGCGCACGACTAGTGTGATGGGCTTGTCCTTGGTCAGTCTGAGGCTCTCAACCATGGCGGCAAGCGCCGGCACGGGTTTCCCGTCCAGGCTCACGATCTCGTCGCCAACCTTCAGGCCCGCTTTCTGTGCCGGCATGCCAGGTGTCAGATCGGTGATGCACACGCAAGGCTGTTTCGGGGACCATCCCGCCAATCCGATCTGGTCAACGCCATAAGGCTCAGGCGCAATCGTTTTGGTCAGAAGTTGCCCGCCACGATCGACCGTGACATCGAGGGGCTGACCAGGGCTCAAGGCCTCCTTGGTGTCCACTTGCTCCCAGTTGGGATTCTCAATGCCATCGATGCGGACAATGTGGTCGCCTGCCTGGAAGCCCGCTTTCGCCGCCGGCGTGTCCTTGATCACCCATCCGATCACCGTCGGTTCATCGAGCACCGCCGGGTACTCGTAATGCACCATGTAAACCGTGGTCAACAGGAAGATGGCCAGAAAAATATTCATCGTCGGCCCGGCGATGGCGATCAAAAAACGGTGCCAGCGCGAATGCGAAAGGAATTCCGCGGGATCGCCGGTGCGCTCATCCATCGGATTCTCGCCGCTCATCTTGACATAGCCGCCCAGCGGGATAGCGCTGATGCGGTAGTCGGTCTCCCCTTTGCGGAAACCGAACAGGCGCTTGCCAAAGCCAATGGAAAAGACCTCGACCCGCACTCCCAGCCATTTGGCCACGGCGTAGTGACCAAATTCGTGGATCAGGATCATGAAGCCCAAAACGGCGACGACAGCGACCAGTGAGGTTAAAAATTCAGACATAACTTAAAGTACGTATCTCCATCTTGTTAGATTCCAAAGCCTACGCAAAAGATGTTGCGCGCGGCCGCACGGTCTTGCTCTCCTCCGCCAGCCTTTGTTCAGCATATCGGCGGGCGTCGGCGTCGGCTTCAAGCACCTTCTTGATAGACTCCAGTTCGCCAGACTTTGTTCGCGAGAGCACATCTTCGATGATCCTGGGAATCTCATCGAAACGGATGGCGCCCTCCAGAAATGCTGCTACTGCGACTTCGTCGGCGGCATTGAGCGCCACCGTCTTCGCGCCGCCCGCCTCCGCTGCCTCGTAAGCCAAACGCAGACAAGGGAATTTATTCATGTCTGGCGGGCAGAAGTCCAGATGACGCAAGTCACTGACCGGGAAGCGCATATCCGATTGAATCCGCTCCGGATAGGTTAGAGCGTAAAGAATAGGCAAGCGCATATCGGTCACGGAAAACTGAGCAAGTATGCTGCCATCCACGAACTCGACCATGGAATGAATCGTGGATTGTGGATGCACGAGGACTTCCACTTTTGCCGGAGGCATATGAAACAGTCTGCACGCTTCGATTACCTCGAAACCCTTATTCATCAATGTGGCGGAGTCAATCGTAATGCGCCGGCCCATCTTCCACGTAGGATGGTTCAGCGCTTGCTCCACCGTGATGGACGCGAAATCGGATCGCGGGGTGTTCAGAAACGGTCCACCCGAGGCAGTGAGCCAGATGCGCTCGACTTCCTCCATCCGCCCGCCGCGCAGGCATTGGTGGACTGCATTGTGCTCGCTGTCGATGGGCAGCAGGGGTTTACCTTGCCTGCGTGCCTCGGCCGTGATCAACTCGCCGGCAGCTACCAGACATTCTTTGTTCGCCAGGCCCACGATCTTGCCGGCCCGCACGGCTTCGTACGTTGCCTCAAGTCCTGCCACGCCCACGATCGCGCTCACCACGAAGTCGACATCAGGATGGGTCGCGACCCGGACCGCGCCCGCCGCTCCGTGAACCACTTCGATTTCGCCCAGGCCTTCTTTCTTGAGGCGCGAGCTCAGAGCATCAGCGTCTGCTTCCACTGCGATGGAGATCACCCGCGGATGCCAGCGGCATGCCTGCTCAAACGCAGCGTCCAGGTTGCTGCCCACGGCCAGGGCTACGATCTTGAATCGATCAGGGTAGGCTTCGGCCACACTGAGCGTGCTGCGGCCGATCGAGCCAGTCGATCCCAGGATGGCAATGCGTTTCATCAGGACAGAGTTCTTATTTTACGCGCTATTTGACGCATTCTTTCGCGTGCCGGGAGGCGGTCGGAGGAGGAGCTATTGCATTACACGCCAAGCTGCATAGTACCACAGGACCGGGGCGGCGAAGAGCAGGGCATCAATGCGGTCAAGCATGCCACCGTGGCCAGGAAGAATCGCTCCCGAATCTTTCACTCCCGCGCCGCGCTTGATGAGCGATTCGACCAGATCCCCGATTTGGGCGGCGATGTTCAGCGCAATCGTGAGCAGCAGAATCGGCCCCAGGGCCGGCTGTTCCAGACCAAACAGCCCGTCGCGGCGCTGGATCAGCCCGGCGCGCAGCATCGCCGAACTCAACGGTGTTGCGTATTGAAAAAGCAACACGGCAACCGCAACGCTCGCCACCAGCGAAGCCACCGCACCCTCCCAGGTTTTCTTGGGACTGACGCGCGGCGCCATCAGATGCCGGCCTATCGATTTGCCCACGAAGTAAGCGAAAATATCTCCCGCCCAAACCACCAGCAGCAAATAGAGCAAGAAGAACGCTCCCGCCCACTGCTGCCGAAGTTGCACCAGCATCCCCAGGGGCAGCGCAATGTAGGTAAAGGAAAAGACGGAGGCCGCTGCCGCCGGATATCCGGTGCTAAGCTGAGTGCGACGCATGGCAATGGTCAGAAAAACAAACGGGGCGATGGCCGAGGCAAATCCCAGGGCATAAACGAATATCGCGGTCGAGAGCAGAGGTTTCCCCTGGCCCGTATTTATCGCCAGCAAGAGGAAGAAAAGTCCGACAAAGATGTACGTCGGAAGGCGCACGGGCTGCACGTTGTACGATTCCGTCAGCTTCAAAAACTCATGAATCGTTAGCAACGCAACCACCGCCGCCACCATTGCAAGCAGCGGAACCGGCGCTCGCAGCACCAGCAATACAACAATCGGAATGAGGACGACCGCGGTAGCGATGCGTTTCAGCAACTGGAGAGGACCTCAGAGAGCAACGTCGCTTGATCCCTAGGCTGGTCGGGCATGGGTCAGTTCGAGTGGCCTTTTCTCCAAGTTTCCACGCAGACCCAAATGACCAAGCAGAGCGTCGAAAGGGTTGCTACGGTCGCTACCGCTGCAAGAGATAGATGACGATATTGCCTCCCTGCAACCAGCCATGTGATAGCAAATAGCAGAGGATAGGCAAATAGACTCAATGCGAGATAGAGCTTCCATCCTTGGATCGGCCGCGTTTTCCGCATTTTCCCCTCTTCCGACTCAAGACCGCGATCGCGTATCCCTCGACACAGGAGCGTGCGAACGCTCCTTCTCGAGGGCGTCCGAGTGAGCTCGCTCATCCCCATGGTTCAATCCACCATAACGCCGCTCCCGCTTCTGGTACTCTGCAATACCTTCGAGCAACTGCAAGCCGCGGAAATCCGGCCACAACGTCGGAGTGACATAAATTTCTGCATAAGCGAGTTGCCACAGCAAGAAGTTGCTCAGCCGCATCTCGCCACTGGTACGCACCACCAGGTCAGGATCGGGTAGGCTTCGCGTGTAAAGATGGCGGCCGACCGTCTCCTCATCAATGTGCAGATGCTCAATGCCGCCGTTCTGCGCCGCCGCCTTAACCATAGAGCGGAACGCGTCCACGAGTTCGGTCCGGGCGCTGTAATTGAGTGCCAACGTGAGCACCATGCCCGTGTTGTGCGCCGTGCTGTCGCGTGCCCAGCCCATGCGCTCCTGCACGTCTTCCGGCAGTTCGTGCTGCCGCCCGATGTACTCCAAACGAATATTATTCTGGTTCAGCGTGGGAACTTCCGCCTTGAGGTACCGCGAGAGCAGGCGCATCAGAAAGTCGACTTCGCTCCTGGGCCGCTTCTTCCAGTTCTCTTCAGAAAATGCATATAGGGTGAGCGCAGGCAGCCCAATCCGCGCTGCCGTCTCGACAGTCGAACGCACCGCCACGACTCCGGCGCGGTGCCCGGCCACGCGCGGCATGTGGCGCCGCTTGGCCCAGCGCCCATTGCCGTCCATAATAACCGCGATGTGTCCTGGGAGCCGCTCCGGATCGAGCTGTCGGTAGACTTCCGCTTCCCTGCGATCCAGTCCAGCGGGAACTTTGTCCTGCAAAGTGAATGCCTCGGATTGAGGCTAACACAGCAGGGAAGATGCTGGCAATGACCGCGACTATGCATTTCGCCACGCTGGAACATGCATAAAAATAACCGTGCCGGTAATTTACGAGGCGAATCCGCGACCTTACCTCCCACGAGCGGCGCGAATCCCCTCCTCGATTCGCTTTCTGGCTTGCCCCGGTCCCCTCACATCGATCACGCGGTGCTGTTTGCCGCTCAGCTGCAGAATAGACCTAAGCGGATGGCTACAAAATGGAAACTATCGCGGGCTTCATCGCTGAGCTTCTCGAACCTCAGGTTTGTTCTGTACGTTTAGACTTGATTGGCCTTACAGACGGAGTCTCGCCGGAACCGCGCTCCATTGTCTGAGACGCTAGCAACCGAGTGCGGCTGTATGCTCATCGGAAAGAACGAAAGTCCGTGGTCTCTATACATTTTCTCTGACTCGAAGCAACGATCACGGCACTGAACTGGTTCAACAGAACAGTTTTTGATTATCGTGGGCCGACAGTCGGCTTCCAAGGAGATCCGCAAATGGCGGTCAGCGCGTCGAACCTTCTCCCAAAAGTGGCGGTAGGACGGCATCTCAGTTCGGAATCTATCAATGTGGACAACTATCGCTCCTTGGTGGGCGACGATTTGATCGACGAGATCCGTGAGCTCAGCAAAGACCTGAAAGGGTTGCGAATCTGCAATGTGAATGCCACAGCCGCCGGCGGCGGAGTTGCCGAATTATTGAGCCGAATGATCCCTGCATATCTGGCGCTGGGAGTAACAACTGACTGGCGCGTGATTTACGGCGACAAGGATTTCTTCACCATTACTAAAAGCTTTCACAACGCCCTGCAAGGCGCGGAACTCAAGCTCACGCCAGAAGCGAAACACGCTTATCTCGAACGCAACCAGGCGAGCGCGGAGATGCTGCCGGAGGATTACGATCTCTTCATCGTGCACGACCCGCAACCGGCCGCGTTACGCCACTTTGCTAAACCAAAACAGCGATGCAAATGGATCTGGCGCTGCCACATCGACAGTTCCGAGCCCAATCCGGAAGTTTGGGGATTCCTGCATCCCTACATACAGGAGTACGACGCTGCGGTATTTACGATGAAGGCCTTTCAACCCGCTGACCTGGAGCTAAAGCGGGTGGTTTTTATTCCTCCGGCAATCGATCCAGTGTCGCCCAAGAACATGGAGCTGCCCTCTGAGGTCTGCCATCGCGCGATTGGTGAGATGGGAATTGACCTGCATCGTCCGCTGCTTCTTCAAGTCTCGCGCTTCGATCCCTGGAAAGATCCGCTGGGCGTGATTCGGGCCTACCAGCTTGCCAAGGAAAAGGTTCCCGGGATTCAACTCGCGATGGTGGGGGCCATGGCTGGAGACGATCCCCAGGGCTGGGAAATTCTCGACAAGATCAATGCAGAAGCAGTCAACGATCCCGATCTCTATGTGTTTACGAATATGACTGGAGTTGGAAATATGGAGGTCAACGCCTTCCAGCATACCGCGGATGTGGTCCTTCAGAAATCCCTACGGGAAGGCTTTGGCCTGGTGGTGGCCGAGGCATTTTGGAAAGGGAAGCCGATCGTGGCCGGACATGCCGGCGGTATCCCTTTGCAGTTTCCGGCTGGATACGAGGACTACCTCGTGGATAGCGTGGAAGATTGCGCTGCAAAGGTGCTATTCCTGCTGGAACATCCTGAAATCGGGCAAAGTTTTGGACGTGCCGGCCAGGCCAAGATTCGTACCGAATTTCTGCTGCCCAGGCTCATTCGCGATGAAATGCGATTGATCAAGGATGTTGTCGGCTAGAAAGTTCTCGGGAGTTTCGGTCTGTTTCAATCTGTCCTGCTAGCGTGGTGCAGGAAAGATCCGGATTCGTATCACGGTGATTCGCACAGTGGGTTCGTATCAGGGTACGGCTTCATCGGGTTGCCGAAAAACTACGGTTTTTGATTTTGCTTTGAAGGGGCGCGACTTCAGCCGCGCCGTAAGCCGCG
>WNFD01006527.1_pt1 | contig 14960 bp, 9 predicted proteins | sample 5400491 | NCBI WGS metagenome assembly WNFD01 (sample SAMN13153343, study PRJNA577476) | soil metagenome | isolation source: 120 cm saprolite under Douglas fir tree site 2 hole 2 replicate 2 | place: USA:California | collected 2015-04-18
TGCGTGAAATCCTCGATCCGTCCGCGCCGCGTTCATTTGCCATTGTCGTCGAGCCGCTGGTGGGACGGATCACCAACGTTAGAAATTTTGGGGATCACTATGCGCTGGTGCTGAGCGGAGGAGAGGAGATTCCCACGGATGTGATACGTCACGCGTTTCTGCATTTCTTGCTGGACCCGCTGCCGCTGATGTATCCCCACGTGATGGCAGTGAAACGCCCGTTATTCGAGAAGGCCGCCGCCGCCCCGCGCCTCACGCCGGAGCTAAAGGACGACTATGCGTCGTACTTTGCAGAATGCACGGTGCGGGCCGTGGAGCTGAAACTCAAGCGCATCTCCCCCGGCGAACGGGAAGCGGCCATGAGCCGCGACGATGAAGACGGCTACGTTCTGGTGAAGCCGCTCTTCAGCGCCCTTCCCAAATTCGAAAACTCCGAACCTTCGATGAAGCTCTTTTTCCCGGATTTGGTGAGGGCCATCGATACAGGAGCTGAGGCGAAGCGATTGGTGTCCGTTAAATTCGCCCCGGCCGAAATGGCCAACTCGGAGGACGAAGCGGCGAACGAAGAAGTGGCGCGGCGGAGAAACGCGGCCCCAACGACGGTGCCGAATGATGCTGAAATCATTACGGCGCTGACCGAGGGGGAGCGGCGGATCGCGGAGAAAAATCCGCGTGCCGCGGAGGCATCGTTTCAAAAAGTTCTGACGAAGTATCCGGATCAAGCGCGGGCATGGTACGGAATCGGCCTGGTGGCGCTCCTGGATCACGATGCGGCAAGAGCCAAGCAGGTATTCGGGCGGCTGACCACTGGTGAACATGCTGCGAACAAGGATCCCATGGTGCTGGCCTGGTCCCATGTTTACCTCGCGCGGATTTATGACGATGAGGGGAATCCACAAGTAGTGAAGGCCGAATATGAGTCCGCGCTGGCCGTGGAAGGCGCGCCCCAACAGGCGAAGCAAGCGGCGCAAAAGGGGCTCGCCGCGTTTGGCGGAGACAAGCCCACGGCGCGACCGTGAACAGAGGTCGATTTTTTCTGCGCGGATTCGACTGAGGGCTGAGGTGGCGGCCTTTACGTATATCGAGTGAAGCAAGAAGGGAAGAGGAGAATAAGGATGAGAAAGAAGGTGAATAGTTGGTTGGGAGTGGCAACTATTGCAGCATTGCTGTCTTGCACGAACGGAGCCGCAGCGGCGCGAGGCGTTCAGTCCGGACAGGGAGGCCAGAGCCAGCCGCCGGCGCAGCAAAGTGACAAGCCGAAGACCCCGGAGGTTACACCGTTGACGCTGGACGCTCCGGCACCAGTGAGTGCGGAAGAAGATGCCGCATACAAGGCTTTTCAAGTCGTTAACCCGAATGATGCCGCCAAGAAGATCGAGGTTGGTGAAGCATTTCTACTTAAATATCCCGAGAGCCGCTACAAGTCGCCGGTGTACGGTGCTTTGACTTATGCCTATCTGCAGGGTGGGAACACGCAAAAGATGCAGGAATACGGGGAGAAGGAACTCGCGATTGCGCCGAACGATGTCTCTACGCTGGCGCTCCTGGGGCAGACGATGCCTCGGAGCTTGCGCGGAAGTGCCAGTACGCCTGAAGCCGTGCAGACGCTGGCCAAAGCAGAGCAGTATTCCAAGCAAGCCATCGAGATTACGCCAACGCTCCCGAAGCCTGAGAGCATGACGGATGAAGCCTTTGCGTCCGCGAAGAATCAGACGCTGGCGATGGCCCACAGCGGGTTGGGATTAGTCTACGTGCGGCGAGGGAAGAATGCTGAGGCGATTCCGGAGCTCGAACAGGCTGTAAAAATCGATCCGAATCCGGACCCCGTGAATTACTATTTGTTGGGTATGGCGAACAAGATCACCTCGCACTTTGATGATGCGATAGCGGCCTTCAACAAGTGTGCGGCCCTGACAGGGCCCATGCAGGGGACTTGTAAGGCGCAGACGGAAGATGCGAAGAAGCTTGGCGCGACACAGTTGAGCGCGCCGAAGTGAGCCGAGCCGCCCGCACGGCGGAATTATGCAAGAGACCATCCGGATTGCTGACGCGGCGTTTGAGGAGCGTCTGGGGTACAAGTTTTCAACAAGGGAGCTCCTTGAGAGGGCGCTGACGCACAGCTCGGCAGTCCCCGAATTGCGCGCAGCAGATGCGGAAGAGGCTGTCTCTGCCTTGCTTCCCAGGGACAATGAGCGGCTGGAGTTCCTTGGGGATGCCGTCCTCGAGTTGCTTACGAGCGAGTATCTTTTGGCGACTTTTCCGGAGTGGACCGAGGGACAGCTCTCCAAGAGCCGCGCGCGGATCGTAAATGCAGGTTCCCTGGAGATGGCCGCGCGGCGTCTGCGCCTCGGAGAGCATTTGCGTTTGGGACGAGGAGAAGAGAAAACTGGCGGGCGGGACAAGCAGACGCTGCTGGCTGATGCGTTCGAGGCCGTCGTAGCCGCCGTTTACCTCGATGGCGGACTGGGTGCAGCCCGCGAAGTGTTGCAAAGGGTGCTGTTCGCGCAGGCTCTCGAGGAGCGCGGTGAGCGCATCTCGGAGTCCGATCGCAAATCCGCATTGCAGGAACTCTTGCAAGGGCAGGGGCGAGCACCGGCGGAATATCGCGTCGCTGGAGAGAGCGGCCCCGACCATCAAAAGGTTTTCCAAATTGAAGTTTGGATTGACGGCGAGTGCCTGGCGACAGGCGAGGGCAGCACGAAAAAAGAAGCGGAGCAACGCGCTGCACGGAGCGCTCTGGGACAACTCGAACGCGCAGAAGCGAAAGGCTGAGACGGAATGCCGGAAGAGACAGTGACAGAAATCCAAGAGCAGGCGCCGGAAAAGAAGCACGAGCACCGGGAAGACCAGACGACGATTTCCGAATACCTGGAGTCGCTGCTGGTGACGGTCATTCTGGCGCTGTTCGGCACAAGTTTCATCGTTCAGGCCTTCAAGATTCCTTCGGCATCGATGGAAGGCACGTTGCTGATCGGCGACCACTTACTGGTGAACAAATTTATTTTCGGCGGAACGGGTGCTTGGTATGAAAAAGTGCTGCCGTACCGCCAACTGGAGCGCGGCGACATCATTGTTTTCAAGTACCCCTACGCCGATCACCAGCATTTCGTCAAGCGCGTCATCGGTCTGCCAGGGGACCATCTCAAGGTCGTCGACGGAGACGTGTACATCAACGGCAAGCGCCTGAATGAGCCCTACGCCGTCCACGACTCGTCGGTGTTTGCTGACCCCTTCAATTACTCTTTTCCTCCGGCCCGGGGCCAAATGATGTCCCCCAACGCGATCCCGGAATGGAAGCCGGAGATCCGCAAGTATGTTCACGCGGACGAGATCGTCGTTCCGCCCGGAAAGTATTTCGTGATGGGCGACAATCGGGATCACAGCCAGGACAGCCGTTACTGGGGATTTGTTGATCGCGACGCCATCATGGGGCGGCCTTTCCTAATTTATTGGTCCGTGGAAGCGAAGAGCAGCGACTACAGCGGGGAGAGTACCTTCTGGTCCAGACTCGCGGGCATTTTCGAGACGGTCGCGCACTTGCCAACTCGCACGAGATGGGGCCGTATGCTTCACACGGTACACTAGGATTTGCACGGAGTCCCGCAAAGGGATTACGAGAACCCCTTTTGTGTCCTGAGTGAAAGCTTGTCCACTACCTTTTTCCGTATGAGTCTGCGAAACTTCCGAGCAACATGAACAAGCTGCAAAAGTGGTGGAAACCTGCGCTGGCGATCGTACTCATAGTTATCGCCTTGCAGGTCAGCGTGTCTTTTCTAGCGAAGACCCACCGCGGGCATGTGTACCTTGTTGCACATCTCGAAAGAGCGTTTGGACGGCAGGTGCAAGTCGATAGTTTCGACGCGCGGATTCTGCCGAGTCCGCAACTGGATGCCTACCGCGTAACCGTTGGAGAGGACCCCTCGTTCGGCCACGAATACTTCCTTCGCGCTGATCACTTGAGCGCCCGTCTGCGGTTGAGGGGCCTCCTGCGGGGTCATTTTGAATTTGGGACCATGTCGCTCAGCAAGCCGAGCCTGATTCTGGTGCGGAATTCAGAAGGCCGTTGGAATTTGGAGAGATGGCTCCCGCCGGCAAAAGCCAATGCTGTACAAGTTGCGCGCGTTTATGGTCCGCCCTCGCCCGTCGCCCCGGTGAATCGGTTGCAAAAGATCGAATTCGATGAAGGGCGAATCAATTTTAAGACTGGGGATGACAAACTGCCCTTTGCATTCACGAGTGTTTCGGGGAGTGTGGAGCAGATTCTTCCCGGCCGCTGGCAATTGCAGCTGGAGGCGCAGCCCTGGCGGAGCGGAGTTTCCCTGCAATCGGCGGGAACGATCAGAGTGCTGGGTGACGTGGCGGGGACTTCGACGCGGTTGCAGCCTGCGGAAATCACTCTGCACTGGAGCGATGCGTCGCTGGCAGATGGCTTCCGGCTCTTCCGTGGACATGATTACGGTGTGCGCGGCATGTTCGCACTGGATGCCACAGCGAAAAGTGGAACCGCCAAGGAAGACGTACCGGGAGACTGGAAATTTTCAGTGCAAGGACGCGCCAGACAGATCCATCGCTGGGATTTGGCGGAACGTGCCGATAACCCTCGCCTGAATGTAAACGTGAAGGGACGTTGGAACGTCGCCGCGGGGAGCCTGCTCGCAGAAGAAATTGCCGTGGAGGGTCCAAGATCGAATCTCCGCGGATTGTTTCGTCTCGCTGGTGGAATCGCACCCTCGATGGAACTGCGCCTGGATTCGCTGGGGATACAAGCCACGGACTTGTTGGCATGGTATCGCGCATTTCACCCGGACGTTGCGGAGGGCGTGACGCCGGAACAGTATTTTACGGGCGGGATGATTTTGCGCGGCTGGCCGCTGGCGCTGGAATCTGCGGCGCTTTCGAGCAGCGGCGGAATCGTAAGAGTGCCGGGTTTTTCCCAGGCGGTGCGAATCGGTCCCTTGAGCGGAGGGCGCGAACGAGGCGTGCTGGCGCTTGGGCCGGTGCGAGTTGCGCTCGGAGGCGAAGTTCGCGACGTAATGACGCCCAAGCGTCGCCGCGTGGCGCTGGCCATGGAAAACGCCGCAGACTTGACGTTTCTGCACGATTTGAACACCCAGGCAGGAAGCATCAGTATCGAAGGAAACTTTTTCAAGGTGGAAGATTTTTTGAAGCTGTCTGCAGCGTTTGGGCACCAGCTGAATCATGGCTGGGAATTGAGCGGACAGGCGACTGCGGTCACAAAGTGGGAGTGGAACACCCCGTTCATCGGCCGTTGGAACGGCAGGATCAGTTTCAATAAAGCAAATTTGACCGTGGCTGGATTGAACCAGCCGCTGAAAATATCCGAAAGTGCGTTGGTTTGGATCGACGGGCGTCGCATCGCACGTGTGATGAGAGTCGAAGCGTTTGGCGGGATGTGGACCGGCAACATCGAGGAGGCGGCGAAGACACAGGGGGAAAATCGAGCGAACTGGAATTTTCATTTAGACACAGACCAGTTGAACGCCGCGGACCTGGATCGCTGGGTCGGGCCGAGAGCGCGGCCAAGCTGGTTGCAGCGGCTATTGCCCCCGCTGCTTGGAGGCTCGGCGCCGAGCTTGCCCGCGAGTGAACTGGTCCGGCGCGTGAATGCGGAAGGCGAGCTGGACATCGCCCAATTGACGCTCGAAAAGTTGAAGCTGGAACAAGTGCTGGCGAAAGGATCCCTTCACGATCTCCAACTCGATGTGCGCGAAGCACGGGCGGAATGGGCGGGTGGCAAAGTGCGGGCAAAAATAAACGCGAAGTTTTTGCCGCGGCCCGTCTATGAGATTGCAGCAGAATTGGATCGTGTGAACCTGGCGCAACTGCCGGGAGCGGGCCGCATCGCGGACCGATTTGGCGGCGTCGCGTCGGGCACTCTTCAGGTGAAAACCGAAGGTGTGGGCCGTGACGAACTACTGGCAAAACTGGCCGGCCGCGGCGAGTTTCGTTTGAACAAGGTGGAGTTTCGCGGATGGGATGTGAACGCGAGCGTCGCGGACGGAGAGGCGCACGCCGGAGTCTCGCGTTGGGCCACGGGTGAAGGTTCCCTCCGTTTGCAGGACAGCAGCATCCTGCTGGAGGACTTTCGTCTCGATGGTGGGAAGCAGTTGACGCTCGTGAATGGAACTCTCAGCTTTGGGCGAAACGCGAACTTGTCCATCGAAACGGTCAGCCCGCGAAAAAGCAAAGACCGTAAGGCCACTGATTCCGGAGCGGGACGCGTTCTTAAGATTTCAGGGCCGCTCGATGGTCCAAAAATTTCCGTGGAAAAGGCGGGTGTCCGGCAGCCTGCGGACTAAGCTTCGGACTTCTTAAGTGAAATCGGCTCTTTGAGCCATGGAGGAAAATGATCGATGAAGCGTCATGCGCTGTTGTATGCATTGGGATTGCTGATTTTGATGCCGCGGGCAAACGCGCAGAAACCGTTCACGCTCGAACGGGTGATGAGCGCTCCGTTTCCGACGGAGCTTACCGCTGCGCCCGCTAAGGGACGCGTGGCGTGGGTGTTCAATGTGCAAGGCCGCCGCAATCTCTGGGTTGCCGAACCGGCGGCGGATGGCAGTTATAAAGTGCGGCAAGCCACTTCTTACAAGGAAGACGACGGTCAGGACCTCGGTCAATTGAGCTGGTCTGCTGACGCGGCGACGATCGTTTACACACGCGGAGGCGACCTCGAATTTCTAAGCCGGTCGTACCCCAATGCGCAGAGTTCCCCGCAGGGAGTCGAACAGGACATCTGGGCGCTCTCGTTCGAGAGCGGCGAAACGAAGCTCCTCGGTGAAGGCCACTCGCCCGCTGTCTCCCCCAAGGGAGACGGCGTCACCTTTATTTTGAAGAGTCAAGTCTGGCTCGCGAAGCTCAGCGGCAGCGCCAAGCCGGAGCAATTGATTCATGCGAACGGCGAGTCCAGCGATCTGTGCTGGTCGCCCGATGGTTCGAAACTGGCGTTCGTCAGCCGCCGCGGCGACCACGCCTTCATCGGTGTTTACGACCTTGCCGCCAAGTCGCTCATTTATCTGGATCCAAGTGTGGACACGGACCGGGAGCCGGCCTGGTCGCCCGACAGCCGGCAGATCGCTTTCCTTCGCATTCCGGCTTCGAAAGGTCGCCTGCCATTCAGCCCGCGGCGCGATGGACAGCCGTGGTCTATTCGAATTGCCGATGCGGTGACCGGCAAGGGGCGCGAAATCTGGCGCGCGGAAACGGGCCGGGGCAGCGCTTTTCACGAGGTCGTCTCGGACAATCAGTTGCTATGGGGCGCGCGAGGCCAGATCGTCTTCCCCTGGGAACGCGATGGCTGGGCGCATCTATACTCCGTCCCGGCAAGCGGAGGAGCTGCCAAGCTGCTCACGCCGGGAAATTTCGAAGTCGAATACGTCTCGATGAGCGCGAATCGTGAAGAGATTGTTTTCTCCTCGAACCAAGATGACATCGACCGCCGTCACGTCTGGCGGGTTTCGCCCTCAGGGGAACGTCCGGCAGCAGTGACCACCGGCGGCGGCATCGAAACCGCGCCCGTGATAGCAAGCGACAATCGCACTGTGCTCGTGCTCCATTCCGACGCCCAATCTCCCATGCGTCCGGCGTTCCTTATGGGCAAGGGTGAACTCCGTGACCTCGCCCCCGAAACTGCTCCTTCGGATTTTCCTTCCCGCGTGCTGATCACGCCCCAGCAAGTGATTTTCTCCTCAGCTGACGGCATGCAGATTCACGGACAGCTCTTCCTGCCGCCGAATGCAAGCGACGCTGCGCGCCATCCCGCCATTGTTTTTTTCCACGGCGGGTCGCGCCGCCAGATGCTCCTCGGCTGGCACTACATGTTCTACTACAGCAATGCTTACGCGCTGAATCAATACCTCGCGAGCCGCGGCTATGTCGTGCTCTCCGTGAACTATCGCAGCGGAATTGGCTACGGCCTCGATTTTCGCGAAGCCCTCAATTACGGCGCGATGGGCGCCAGCGAGTTCAACGACGTCCAGGGCGCGGGTGTTTATCTTCGCGCCCGGCCGGACGTGGACCCCCGCCGCATCGGGCTCTGGGGCGGTAGCTACGGCGGCTACCTGACTGCGCTCGGTCTAGCCCGCGCCTCGGATTTGTTTGCCGCCGGCGTGGACATTCACGGCGTGCACGACTGGAACACGGAGATCCCCAACTTCATGGCCTCCTACAAGCCCAACGAGCACTCGGACGCTGCGCGCTTGGCCTGGGAGTCTTCACCTCTTTCCTCCGTAAGCACATGGCGTTCCCCCGTGCTTTTGATTCAGGGCGACGATGATCGCAACGTCCCCTTCGCCGAGATGGTCGACCTGGCCGAGGCACTGCGCAAACAAGGCGTCTCCTTCGATCAGTTGGTTTTCCCTGACGAGATTCATGATTTTCTTCTGCACCGGACTTGGCTGGCGGCGTATCACGCGGCGAGCGATTTCTTCGATCGGCGCTTCAAGCCATCCGGAAATTAGAAATGCATTTGTTTCCGGTAATCGCGCCCCGAGAGGTCTCCGAAGACTCGACATGCATCGGCAGACAGTATGAGACACAATCTACATCGAATTACCGGGTTGTTCCTTCTTGCGGCCGCCACTCTTTGCGCAGGAGACAGACGCGTCCATCTCCTTCCCCAATTGCAGCCCGGCCAAACCATCACCTACCTCATCCGCTTTCAGAGCGACAAGAACATAAAAACGGAAAGCAACGTTGTCGCCCCCATGATGCCGGATGCGGCACAACTCGATGCGCATGGTTTACTGCGCGTTGAGGTCCTGGACGTTCAACAAACAGGCAGCAAGACAGCGATTCACTTGCGCGGTCAGTTTCTGACCCTGGACTCTGGTGTTTGGCTGAAAGGCCCGGGCGAAAAAAATCCTAATTGGGAAAAGCAGCGTGTGGACCCCAGTGGCAAAAGCATCGAGTTCACGATTTCTCCCGACGGCTCCGTAACCGGCGTAAAAGGCTTGGATTCTCTTTTCCCCGAGCAGCAACAGGCCTGGCAACAATGGGTGGCCCGTTTTGCGCTGTCGTGGACTCTGCCCGCCAACGAAATGAAGCTCGGCGAAAAATGGAAGTCGGTGCAACCCGAACAGGCGGGAGCGCCGATCGCGGGATTGCATTGGGCGCGCGAGTCCGTGTATGTGCGGGATGAACCATGCCACGCAAGTCAGCTTTCCCTGACCGGAGATGTCTCCGCCTCCAGCGGTCCTACTGATACTTGTGCCGTGCTGCTCACAACGGCAAAGCTGAAACAGAATTCGTCGTCAAAAGATGCGACTCCCGAAGATTTCAAGCTTCACGAGTTGCGGACCATGGGAACGGCGAAAGGCACAAACGAGATCATCACCTATATTTCCCTGAAGAGCGGCCTCGTCGTGCGCGCCACAGAAGAAACCAGCCAATTCATGGATGTCGTCGTAGCTCAAGCGGATGGCTCGAACCGCGTGCACTACAACGTTGACGCGAAGAGCCGCTCGGAGGTCCTTCTGGTAACAGAAACGCCGCTCGATCATCCCTGATTTGAAACTGCCGCTAATTTCCCCATCCGAAGCCAGAGCTTGCCTGCCGGAGTATAATGAAGAATTCGGCAGCGGCCGTCGAAGCTGCGGGAGACCCTTCCCATGAAATTCAAGCTGCACAGCAATTATCAGCCTCGCGGCGACCAGCCTGCCGCCATGGACCAGCTCTATGGCGGCGTGGAAGCTGGCGAAAAGCACCAGGTGCTCCTTGGCGTGACCGGGTCGGGTAAGACGTTCACCATGGCCAAGCTGATCGAGCAGGCCAATCGTCCCGCGCTGGTGCTGGCCCACAACAAAACTCTCGCTGCGCAGTTGTATCATGAGTTCAAGGGCTTCTTTCCGGAAAACGCCGTCGAATACTTCGTCAGCTACTACGATTTTTACCAGCCTGAGGCCTACGTTCCCTCCGCCGACATCTACATCGACAAGGAAGCCACCATCAACGACGAGCTGGACAAGCTGCGCATGAGCGCCACGCGTTCCCTTTTCGAACGCCGTGACGTTGTGATTGTTGCCTCCGTGTCCTGCATTTACGGCCTCGGCTCGCCGGAAGCCTATTACGGCATGCTCGTCATGCTGGAAAAGGGCCAGCAGACTTCGCGCGAAGCACTGCTGCGCAGGCTCGTCGATATTCAATACGACCGCGGGGAGGATCTGCGGCGCGGCACCTTTCGCGTGCGCGGCGACATGATCGAAATCTATCCCACGTACGAGGATCACGGTTACCGCATCGAAATGTGGGGCGACCAGATTGATTCGCTGCGGCAAATCGATCCGCTCACCGGAGAAGTGCGCGCGGGGCAGGAGGATTTGTCGCGCGTCCCGATTTATCCGAAAACACACTACGTCATGCCGCAGGAGCAGCGCGACCGCGCCATCGTGAGCATTCAGGAAGAGCTGTGGTGGTGGAAGAAGGAGATGGAGAAGCAGGGGAAATTTGTCGAGGCCCAGCGCGTCGTGCAGCGAACCATGTTTGACATCGAAATGATGCGCACCATCGGCTATTGCCACGGCATCGAGAATTATTCGCGTCATCTCAGCGGCCGTCTGCCCGGAGAGGCCCCGCCCACGCTGCTCGATTACGTGCCGCAGGACTACTTGATGTTTATTGACGAATCGCACCAGACGGTAGGGCAGGTGCGCGGAATGTTCAACGGTGACCGCGCGCGTAAGCAGACTCTCGTGGACTACGGTTTTCGAATGCCTTCGGCACTGGATAACCGGCCGTTGACCTTCGAGGAATTCGAGCACCGCATCAATCAGGTGGTGTACGTCTCCGCGACGCCCGGGCCGTATGAACTGACGAAGGCTGGGGGCGTAGTCGTGGAACAAGTGATTCGGCCAACAGGTTTGGTGGACCCGCAGGTGGAAATTCGTCCGGTGAAGGGCCAGGTGGATGACCTGCTGGAAGAGATTCGCATACGCTCGGAGAAAAGTGAGCGCGTGCTGGTCACCACGCTGACGAAGCGCATGGCCGAAGATTTGTCCGAGTATTTTACGGAGATTGGCGTCAAATGCCGCTATTTGCATTCGGAAGTGGAAACGCTGGACCGCATCAAAATCTTGCGTGACTTGCGGCGCGGGGAATTTGACGTGCTCATCGGAATCAATTTGCTGCGCGAAGGATTGGATTTGCCGGAAGTGTCGCTCGTGGCCATTTTGGATGCGGACAAAGAAGGATTCTTGCGGAGCACAACCTCTTTAATCCAGACGATTGGACGCTGCGCCAGGCACATCGAGGGAAGGGCCATTTTGTACGCGGACCGCCGAACGGATTCCATGAATCAAGCCATCGACGAAACGAATCGGCGGCGCGCGAAGCAAGTCGCATACAACAAAGAGAACAACATCACCCCCATGTCGATCATCAAGTCCGTGGACATGGAGCTGGCGAGAATCGTCGAAGCGGACTATGTGACCGTGCCGGTGGACGATGCCAGCCTCGATGCGGCCGCGGCAAATATCAAAAACGAACAGCAACTGGCCGAGATGCTCCAGCAACTGGAAACGCAGATGCGCGAGGCCGCCAAAAAGTTTGAATTCGAAAAGGCGGCGCAGTTGCGCGACCGCCTCCGCACCCTCAAGCAGAAGGACTTGTCCGGGATATTTTCACGCGAAGCGGCAGCAGTTCCTGCCGAGCCTGCCTGTTCTCCTGGGCTCGAACTCAAGCTTGTGATATGCGAAGAGAGCCCGATCGATCTCGCGCAATGTGAATTGCGGGCACTGGAGTCGTATCTGCAGAATCGCCGCCACAAAGGGAAGGAATCTTTGTTCGTCGCGCGACGAATGTTTTACCAGCCCTGCGGCATGTAGGATTTCTACAGTGCGGCGGTCGTTGATCGGTATTTCGTTGGGGAACATGAAGTGTAGTATCGTGGACGCGACCGGAACGCCTATTCCGTCAAGCTGAACGAGGATGCGCACCTTGCTGTCAATTCCGTTTGCCTGGTGTGCTGCTTTAATCGCTATCGCGTACTCCCCATACCCAGTCGAAAGCTTTCCCTTAACGCGCGCCGCCTTCCACTCGATGATCCTCAAAAAGGTTTGCTCGGAGAGAGTGCCAGATCTGGCCAGTTCTGATTCGACGGCAACCAAAATTTCGTCGTATCGCTTTTGGTCGTTCTCGACATGATCATACTGGGGATTCCACTGACTCAAAAATTCGCAATTGATTGTAAGCAACATGGGCAATGCTCCGCGGCATGACTGTCTGTACCATCAGACCGCAAGAAGGCGAATCGGCGCTGGTACCGGTTAGATACGAGTCTCCTTGAAAGTACTTCACGCCATCCCGCGCTATAGTTCCTCCAGCGGATAAAGCGCGTTGCGCCCAACGGTGCCAAAGAGCGCTAGTTCAAAAAGATGCATAAAAATTGTTGTCAGCGTAACTCTCAGGTTATGCTACCACGCGATGGAAAATAGCCTTGCTATCATTGGAGCCGGACGCGTGGGACGTGCGCTAGGGCGCCGGTTGCGCGAATTGGGGTGGAAGATTGGCGCGGTCGTTACCCGCGGCGAGCCGAGCGCGCGGCGGGCCGTTCGATTCATTGGAGCCGGGAAGGCCTGTGCGGGAATGACGCGGCAAGTCCTCTCTTCGCAGGTCATCCTGATCACCACACCCGATGACGAAATCGCCAGTGCTGCGCGAGAGCTCGCGCGGGTCGGCGAAGAGGAATTGCGCGGTAGAGTTGTTCTGCACACCAGCGGAGCGTTGGACTCTGGGGTGCTCCAAGCCGTGCAGGAGCGGGGCGCGACAGTCGGATCGATGCATCCTTTGCAATCGTTCAGCGGAGTTACTGTGCCATCGCTGGAAGGCAAGGTTTTCGCGATCGAAGGGGAAACGCAGGCGGTGCGAGTGGCTCGGCAGATCGCGCGGGAACTTGGCGGAACGCCCGTGCGCGTCGCGGGAAGCAAGAAACTTTTATATCACGCGGCAGCTGCAATGGCCGCCGGTCATGTGCTCGCCGTTGAGGAAGCAGCCACGCAGTTGCTCGTTTCGCTTGGGATGAAGCGGAGCGAAGCCGTGCGCGCGTTGTTGCCCTTGACGCGCCAGGTTCTGGATAATTTCGAACGGCTGGGGCCTCGAGCCGCGTGGACAGGGCCGCTTTCGCGTGGAGATTTCAAAGTGGTGCGGGCCCATTTGGAGGCGCTGCGGGAATCGCCGGAAGAATTTGCGCATGCGTATGCAGCGCTGAGCCGTCTGGCCGCCCGCGTGCTCTCGCAAGATCCTGCTGGTATGTTGGCCGAATTAGAAAATGATTTTTGTGCAAAGAATTCAAAAGCAAAGGTCACAGGGGGCTGCGCTTGAATCGACTCCAAATTGGGATTGAAAGCACCAAACTTGCAAATGGGCTGGACGTGGTGGTCGCACCGGACACCACCGCGCCAGTGGTTACCGTGGGCGTCTACTATAAGATCGGATTCCGTCTCGAGCCGCAGGGGCGCAGCGGGTTTGCGCACCTGTTCGAACATATGATGTTTCAGGGCTCCGCGAATGCCCCGAAAATGCAACACATCAAGCTGGTCAATTCCAGCGGCGGCATGCTGAACGGTTCGACGAGTTACGACGTGACGAATTATTACCAAGCAGTTCCTTCGAATGCGCTGGAGCGCGTGCTGTGGCTCGAAGCGGACCGCATGCGCGCCTTGAAAGTGGATGATGAAAATCTCAAAAACCAGCGCGACGTCGTGAAGGAAGAAGTTCGCGTCAACGTGATGAACCAGCCCTACGGCGGTTTCCCGTGGCTGGACATGCCTCCCGTTGCTTTTCGCAATTGGGCCAACGCGCACAATTTTTATGGTGATTTTGCCGACCTCGATGCCGCGGACCTGGCTAACGTTCAGGCCTTTTTCAAAACCTACTACGTGCCGTGTAATGCCGTGTTGCTGATACTCGGCGACGTGAGTGCGGAAGAAGGTATCGCATTGGCAAAGAAACATTTTAGCGACATTCCGTCGGGAGCCGCGCCTCCGTTCCCCGATCCTAGCGAACCGGAGCAAACCGAGGAGCGGCGCGGCAGTGTGGAGGAGAAATTCGGGACGCTTCCGGCCATGGCTATTGGATACGTGTTGCCGAAAAGACGCACGACGGATTGGTGCGCCATGGCGTTGCTCGATCAGGCGCTGCACGGCGGCCGCGCGGGAAGAATGCACCGAGAGTTGGTGCTGGAGAAGCAGATTGCCGTCGAAGCCGACGGCGGAATCGAAGACCTCTTCGGTTACAACGGTCCGACGCAAATGACCACGCGGGTTCTGCACAAGCCTGAGTATTCGAATCAAGCGACGCTGGAAGCGTTTGACGCGGTGATCCGCAAAGTTCAGGAAAACGGCATCAGCCCGGATGAACTGGCGCAACTGAAGGTGAAGTGGCGCTCGGATTATTACGCCACGCTCGAAGGCGGCCGCGGCGGGTACATGCCGAAATACGGATTGATGCATCTCCTCGCTTGCTTCACGCTGTTCGACCACGAGCCGCAATTGGTGAACACCATCCTGGACGGATTCCTTGCCGTCACGCGCGAAGAGATTCACGCCGTCGCCAAAAAATATCTGCGAAACGAAAAGCGCGCCATCATCTTTCGCACGCCCCTCAAGGCGAGCGCCCCCGTGGACCGGAAGGAGGCCGCATAATGGCAACCCGTGCCGTGGAAGTAGCGAATGGAGTTCCCGCGCTCGCCCCCGAACGCGCGGTCACCTGGCCAAAGCGCACAAGAGCGCGTCTTTCAAACGGTCTCGAAGTCGTTCTCGCGGAGGCGCATTCCATTCCGAAGTTTCATGGAGAACTGTTTTTTCGCTCCGGGAACGCGGCGGCCGCGCATCGCTCCCCGGGGCTTGCGGAAATGGCCGCGACGGTCGTGCGCACGGGAACAAAGATGCGCGCGAGCCGCCAGATCGAAGAAGATTTGCGGCGCATCGGTGCGGACCTCTCTTCGA
>WNFD01005290.1_pt1 | contig 14953 bp, 18 predicted proteins | sample 5400491 | NCBI WGS metagenome assembly WNFD01 (sample SAMN13153343, study PRJNA577476) | soil metagenome | isolation source: 120 cm saprolite under Douglas fir tree site 2 hole 2 replicate 2 | place: USA:California | collected 2015-04-18
TGCGGCTTCCTTCTCGGCCTGGCCGAGGGTAAAATGGGCCAGGAACAAGAAACTGATGGCAAACAGGATTCGTATCGTTTTGTTTCTCGCTATGATTGTATGCACAAAGGTTGCTCTTTAGCTGAGGGTTGAATCGACGACTGCGAGAGAAGATTTGCCTTGCAAATACTTCACGCTCGTTAGGCCAAGCAGCGACCTGCCGATCCTAAGACTCTTGGAGCTCGTAAAGAATCAGCGAAATCAAGGTGCTCCTCCGGTCGAGCGAAGCAATCCTGCGATGGCGCTTCCTCCGTCCACCAGCGGCACGATGGTCGTGAGCATCAATACGCAAAAAACCAACGCCTCGCTTGCCCAGTCATAGTGCGCTTCGCGCGCGAAATAATCCCGGTCAATAGCGCGGAAACGCGGCTTGCAATCACTTAAGCATCCACCATCGACATCATCGAGCGCCGCTGCTTGGTAATCATAGTCTGTCTTCCGAGACACGTCGCTCTTGGGCGCAGCGAACCTGATCGAGTGATATCGATGATTAATTTGGAATATTGGTTTCACGTTAATTCTTCTGTCTTCCCTTTGATCCTCGCCTTCATGCTTCGTTGCGCGCTGCTCAGCATCTCCGTTGGCACCGCCTTCCGCATATTGCGAGATCCAGGCCTGTGCTCTCCGCTTGGGAGCGGCGCCGGTCCAATCTTAATTGCCGGCTGTAGCGACAGACTCCGGGACAGCCTGGCAAAAAAGGCCTGGCGGTCTGGATAAAACATCTGACTGATGGTTGGGTGCATTTTGATTCTTTGGTTAAACTGAAGGGCCAAGCCGTGTGACTTATGGCTCAGGGCGCTTCAACGCCGCTGAGGATTCCACCAAGATGTCCGGTGAGCGTAATCGCCATCAACGCAAGCCCCGTTACTGCGAAATAGGCGACACGTGGCGAGTTGCCTTTCGCGCGGAGCCGCGAGCGCATCCAGCAGAGAAAAAAGATTAGCGACGCCGAAGTCAGCGCGCAGATCATATGCAGGAGTAGATTGCTTTTCAGGGTCGCGCCTTCGAGTTGCCATTGCCAGGCTCCGAGGCCGGTCGCGATCGCCAAGGGCACAGTCAGCGCTGCACCGACAAGATTATAATAAGCGACCGATGCGAAAACCGGTTGCTTGCGCCAGACCGCCAGCACTTCAAAGACAACGCTCGCGATAAAGAGCGCAATCGGAAAATGAATGATCACCGGATGCTGCGCGTGTCCGGCGAGGAGCGCGGCCTTCAGATCGAAGGGATTCGGGGACGCCGCAAGGAATGGTTTCATGATCGCCGAAAAGCGGCCGCCAATCGTTCATTCCTACTTCTCGACCACAATTGTCCCAGTCATCTTCGGGTGAACCGAGCAAAAATAGCTATAAGTGCCGGGAGCGGCTGCTGTGATGGTGAACTCTTGATCCGTATCGAGCGCGGTCGATTTCTTAAACTGCTTCTCGACGCTTACTATGGTGTGCGGTTCTTCGTCCCGATTGATCCAGGTCACCTTCTCTCCAGACTTCACAGTTATCGTCTTGGGATTGAAGGCGAAGTCTTTGATCTCGATTCTGTTTTGCTTGGTGCTGTCGGCGTTCTTCATCTCACCACCGAGCGCAAAGAGAGACAGATTGAGAAAAGCGATGCCGCACAAGAGCGCCGCCATTTTATTTTTGGGAATAAGTGTAATCATAGTTTGAGTAGATCTAGCTGAGGTTGGAATCGACGACGGCGAGGGCAGTTTTGCCTTGCTTATACTGAACGCTCGTTAGGCCAAGCAGGCTACGCAGCTTCTCGGCCGGCACTTTCATCGGTCCAGGAGATGGGGCGGTTCCAGGAGCTGGCTGCGGGAAGGCGGTAGACATCGCGGTGTGGAAAGTCACGTTACCTTCGACTTTCTGGAGCACCTGATGGATGTGACCGTTTAGCACCGTCAGCGAACCGAAGCGTTTCAGATATCCTAGAGCGCGTTCGCTATCGCTTGTTCCCCAGCCCCATTGCGGATAAACCGCCCAGAGCGGGATGTGCGCAAAGACAACAACCGGGGTGTCGGCGCTAAGACCTTTCACGTCCTCTTCGAGCCATTCAAGTTGCTCGTCTCCGAGTTGACCCAAGCCACCGGCCTGAAGGTCAAGGACATTGACCAGTGCAACGAAATGGACACCGTTTTTGTTAAAGCTGTACCAGACGCTCTTTAAATACCGTTCACGGTAAAGCTTTCCCCCATCGTTAAGCACATCGTGCTCTCCGGGAACATAGAAAACGTCCTTAGTCCGGCAGCTCTTGAGCACTTCATCGAAGGTGTCGAACTCTTCAGGCTTTGACAGCTGCGTGAGGTCTCCGGTATGGATAAGGAAAGCTGGCGGCGTGGGCATCGCGTTGATGCGATCGAGAGCAATCTTGAAGGTCTCCGTCACATCTTTGTTTGCGTCTTTGCTGAAACCGATGTGACTGTCGCTGATCTGAAGAAAGCTGAGATCCGTAGCCGACGGCAACGAGTCTCCTGCTTTCGCGATTTGGGCAAGGGTTCTCGACGCAAGCACCCCGCCGCTTACGGTCCAAAGGAGGCCCGTGCCGGCCCATGCCATGCAGTGGAGAAAGCCGCGGCGATCGATTCCGTCGTGTTCGTGGTCGTGAGAAATGTAATCGGACATAATATTGGTTTTTGGTTTGGTTGCTTGGAAGGTTGCCTTACACCTGTCTTTACTGGTTCGGCTGGATTTTATTCCCGAAATCCTTCGGATCAGAGCGCGAGTCGCGGTAATTTTCCGCAATTCCTGCTTTGCGGTTGCTACTTTCGACGGTTGTCTTTGCAAAAACGCCGCGCTCAGGCGTTGGCCCACAGCGCGGCGTTTGAACTCGTGAAGTACGGTCAATCACCGACTTATTCTCTCTGTGCCGCATCTGCAGCGCTCGCCAGAGAATTAATTAGCTGCAGAAACTGAGGGGGTTGTCCCCTGAAAAGCCCGTCCGCAATGAAGCTGTTGATAACACCCGTTGCGTCTAACTGTCCTGGACCGCTCGGACGGATGATTGCACAGGGAGGTAGTTTTGGACTGATGAATTCGCACGGCTCGGGCATGATCAGGTTGGCTTGCAACGTCTCCGGCTGATTTGTAGTCAAGTCCGTAAACGTTACGCTTGAATTGTTAATCGGGTCAAAGTCAGTTAACGGAGTCGCATTGCCTGCCTTGTCCTGCCAGGTCTGAAAGTGCATGATCTCGGATCCGCCGATGCTGAGGAGGATTCGTAGAACTTCCAGGCTGGTTACCTTCTGAGCCAACGTCGCGTAGAGGCTCGTCCCACCTTGTTCAATGTAACCGAAGTGAAATCCCGCCGTGAAGGCGATCGCCTTGACATGGTCGCTTGGGTTGTTCGGGTCGCCCAGTTCGGAATTGTTTCTCGGAATTGCGGTATGCAGCCCAATGTCCAAACTGGGGACTGCGTTCGGGAAGGTTGCGCCGAAATCCGGGTTGGTGGTGCTACGGTAACGGGTCCACCAGCTGGTGTCTACAGTGAGCTGCTTAAGGTTCGTAAGCCGTCCAGTTTGCGGGACGAACGAGACTTGGCTGGGCGCCAACCTCGCGAACTGCTTGAGGTCAACCTGCTGCTCGCCTTTGGATCTTAAATAGGCATTTAAGAAAGCCGCGTGACTCATCTCATCATCCGTGTTGTCGGAAATGTACTGAGGCTGGTCCCCATCCAGAATCACGAGGCCTTCCTTGTACCCTGAATCTGGCGCGTCGACTCCTCCAAGTTCCTTGTATTGTTGCCAAAGATCGGCTTCGATCAATTCGGCAGCGGCCAGGAGCTGGAGGATCGCGACATCACCTGGTGTGAGCGTTTGGCTGCCATTAGCAGCTAAAGCCTTGCCAGAGCCGCTTAGCAAAGCGGCACCGGGCGCGAGAAGAGCTGCGCCCAGTCCAAGGCGTCGGAGAAAGGATCGCCTGGCGAGGCGGTTTGGCGCTGAGAGCGAGGTCGCTGATTGCGATGATTCTGTGGTCTCTTTGGCGCCGTTATCGTCGGAGTGATGGATATCAGATTGCATAGGATGTGGGTTTTATTTTGGTTTTGATTTAGTGCTTGGCAGATTGCCTCGCGCCTTTCCCTACCGATCCGGTGCATTTTTATTCCAAAAATCTTTGAGCGTGAGACCTGAGGTTCTGGCGTTACCTAACCGGATCACCAGTAAGATTTCTGTCCCATTGTTTGGCGCCAGAGTGAGGTTGGCGCTGCTCCATTGGGTAGCTGCGATGGGACTTCTAGTTGCGTTATGGGGAATACTTTCGCTTCGTTTACCTCGCTAATGCACTTGCGCAGCCAGATCACCACGTCGGCTCCTTCGCGCGCCACCGCTTCAGCAATAGCGCGCCCGACGGACTGTTTCCCACCGATTACAACCACCTTCTTTCCTCTAAGATCCAGAACCATAAGGCAGGCCTCCGTTTTCTGAGTTGATCGGTTGGAGTGTTGGCAACAATTCGAGACGAGATCGTATCCGAATTTCGCCGCCCCGGACCCTCATGACAAAAGGAGTTATGCCATCGTCGCCGCGGTGAACAACGACGCCGCATCCACGATGCTGTAATTTCTCTTGTACGATGCGCGTGACCTCAGCGTCGGGAACTCCTTGCGTCATAGGTCGGGCTGCACGCAATTGGTCTAATTGCCTTATCGCGACTGCGGCCGCTTCGCGGATTCTCTGGACGCGATCTTCGTACTTTACGTCAAACTCATTCCTCGCTTCGGAGCTCATGCCAGTGTTCATAAAATTGAGAGGTTACGATGGGGCTTGAGCTCTCGACATGAGTCGCTGGTCTACCGGGCGCCGCGAGTGCTTGGTTCGCGTTAACCGTTTCTGTATGTCTGTTTGTTCATTGTCCGGATCGACGACGGTCCGCCGCCCTGCGGTGATGACAGTGGGCACGCGAACGTACCCGCGGCCCTCTGATCGGGCCTCAATCGTATAAGATCCAGTTGGCAGCATCACGAGCGTGGGAATTTCGTCGCTGCGCGAAATGTGATTTTCCACGTTCTTAAAAAACTTCCCGTCGGTCGTGTAGATCGAGTAGGAGCTGTGGGCGTAGTATAATACGCCACCATCATCGAATTGGTCGGTGGCCGAATACACTGTTAGGTAGCCCTGAGACAACTCGTTTCGATTGTCCAGCCCAGATCTTATCATTCCGGGAAATAGCGGGTCTCTATTTCCTGGTTGCGCGACCGTTGTACTGCCAAAGCACAAGGCCAGCGTAGCAATCGAGATTGCGGATTTTAAAAAGGACGAGGAGTGTGGTGATTTCATATAGTAGGTGGGGTTGATGTTTACTTGGTGATGATTTCCCCTGCCAGATTGTGTGTGGACGGAAAGCGATTTTCTCTCGCAAAGAGGATTGAAGCCGGCACCGTAATTCTGCCGACGCCTCGTAAATGCAACACACACCGATGGGCTGAACGCGATTGGGCTAATTCCTTTAATGCGAGGGCAGCTGCTTCTCGGGTTTTCAGAACGAGGCCATTACTATCATCTGCGCCAATCTGATTCCTCTGTTCTGAGTTCATAAATCGCGATTCGTCAGTTGTGTGCTAAGCTCCTTTGCGTTTTCGTCTCCCAGAGATCCAAGTCGAGGATTGCCTGCTGACCTTCCTTGATAACAACGAGGACGTGGCCGTATCCATCTCTCTCCGAGCGAGCTACAACGGTGTAAGTTCCAACGGGCAACGCTACAACCTCGGGGACTTCATCGTCCGCGGAACGGTGGTTTTTGACGTTTTTAAAGAGCTTTCCGTCGATCGTGTAGATGGCGTAAGAGCTGTGTGGAAAGTACCACGCGTCGCCATCGTTGAATTTATCGGTGGCCGAATAGACCCTGAGATATCCTTGTGGTAACTCAGTTTGATAATCCAAATTCCCTGGTCTTCCTGGGCCGGGAGACAACGGATCCTTACCTCCGGCTTCCGCGACCGTTGAACCGCCAAAGCACAAGGCCAGCGGAACAATCAAGAGCGCGGCTTTCAAAAGGGACGAACAGAGTGGTGATTTCATATAGTCGGGACGTGATGCTAGTAGCTTGACGAGGATCTGCTCGATTGACTTGATGGCGACTTCGAGGAAGCAGGCGGCTGGCTGGAGGCGTCGAGGAGTGGAGCTGTCGTCGAGTCGGCCATGCCTATTCCCTGTTGGTTCGCGTAATCGATTAGGGACGGGTCATTGAATGCTTCTTTGAAGTTGTTCACTATCGTAGCTACGGATTACAATGAAATCATCGGTGAGGACTTCTTAGGCGCGCCTGGCTTTGTCACGTCTGCGCAACCGCCCTGATCCTGGTGCCTGAGTGTAAGGTCGCCAATTGTACCTTTGTCAAACGATGGCTGTTTGGTTTGAGATTCTTTGCCGCCAATGCTGGCCAGCAGCGCGAAGGCAATGAACATTGCCGTGGCAAGCACGCGCATGGTCAAGTACCTGCGAAGAGTATTTGGGACCGGACTCGTACCCGGATTGTGATGATTAAGAGGAGAAGCAAACATAACGTAGGTCTTTCTATTGTTTCATTAGTATGGTGGATAACATTGTCTTCATTTATCTATACCGTTTTGCTGAGCGAATATTCCCGTCGTAAGAAGTGCTCCCGGGAAGCAGAATCTCTTCGCAGCAGCTCAGATGTTGGGCAAAGCGGTAAACTCATTACGACGCAAGAAACGGCAACAACCCTAACACCTGATGAAAGGAACCTAACGGCCGATGCCGCAACACCTACTGAACATCAAGTGAGCACGATCGAACATTCGATCAGAATGCGCCACTCCGCGGTAATGAACTTTCCGCGATTGAGTCTCCGCGCCGTCAGTGGCGCGCAGTTCGGTCTTCAAAAACCTTTTTGAATGCCTGCAAGTCGGCTTCGCTGACGTCGGAAACAGCCCAGTAATTGATGTCGGAGTCAACCCAATGCAGAAGCTGATAGCCTTGACGCGTCATCGTCTTGGTCGTTCCTGTCGTTCCCGATTCTGCCGGCCAAGTAAACACGTTAATAAAATGCTTACGCCTCTGGTAAACCAGAGCCGCCACCGTCCTGTTATCTAGATAATCAAGACGACCACCGAGTAGAGGAAATCCCTCGCTGGCAAGGTCCACCACTGCAGGGGCAAAATCGAGCTTCGCATCCAGCCACGGTTTCACGGTATGCTGGTCGGAGGAAGCGACGTCAGTGAGGTGGTTTGCCATAAGTGAACGCACATGACTCGCGATGAGTTGCGTCGCTAAGAACTGATCGGCAGCGGGTCGTCGCACCATAGGCGCCAAGTTCGAAAAGATGATCGCGGCGAAAATGATAGCGGCCGCGAGACCGAGGCCGGCGAGACCTAGCCAATTCCATGGTGTCCCCAAAAGAATGGTCCGCAGCTCTGGCCACCTTCTTCGGAACAGCACCTGAGAATCTCGCGCAACAGCAGTGCGCGCGGGCCTGTCGGCGATCCCGTCTCGTAATGAGGATTGAATTCGCTGACGTAATTCCGCTGGGGCCTTGTAATACGGGACGGCGCCGCCAGCGATCGTGCGAACCAGCGCGCGCTGCGCCGCATATGCTTGCTCGCAGGCACGGCAATCGCGCAAGTGCCGCTCGATTTCTTGGTTAGTAATGGGATCCAATTCACCATCCATGTAACCATCCATCAAATTTATAGCTTCTTTACAGTTCATCTATTTAATCCTTACCGATTATCCTTACCGATCCGAGCCGCCAAATATTCCTTTAGCTTGGCGCGTGCGCGCGCAAGCCGCGACATGACGGTGCCGGGCGCAAGCTGCGCGATGTCCGCTATTTCCTTGTAGGACAACCCTTCCAGGTGGCGCAGCACCAAGATTTCCCGGAATTCCGCAGGCAATTCATCCATCGCCTCTTTGATTAGTTCCGCGTTTTCAGTGTGCTCGAGAACGGTTGCCGGACTAACCGACTCCTGGCCGGATGTGTGTATTTCCTCATCAAAAGTTGTGGTGAGATCAACCGCCCGATTCTTTTTCAGCAATGTGTAACAGGTGTTCCGGACAATCGCCAGCAACCAGGCCCGGCCATTGGAGCCATGGAATCCGCTGAAAGACTTAAAGGCACGCAGATACGCCTCTTGAACAACATCCCGCGCATCCTCTTCGTTACGAAGCAGCCATTTGGCAAGGTTGTGGGCCGCATCCATGTGAGGCAACATCGTTTCTTCAAAAGACGCCACTTCGTGTTCCTGAGCGGCATCTTGTTCTTGGTGCTTCTTAAATATGGCAAATTTCACAATCTTGGCACTCGACTCGAGATCTTCAGTGTCAAAACCATAGTCGACTTTCAGTGGTGCGGCCATATTGTTTCTTGATCCGTCACCTCGGCTAGAAACTGCATTTAGAACCAGAGCGTTTGCATCGGGCCGCCGCCGCAGCATCGGCCAGTTTCCACGGATCTTAAATCGCGGAAAGTTCGTTGCCCCTGGGACCGCACGGCGCGTGGATGCCTCCACATCACACCTTTATGCAACACATACCGATGCCTTCTATAATACCCCTGTCCTTTCGCTATGGTGTCATTTGACGCTTCAGCGATCGTTCCGGGGTACAAGGCTCCTCCTTTGGTTATGCACGGTTGCATTCATTTAATACAACCGTCGCAGTCCCACTTTTATTCCCCGTCTTTGAAAAAAGGACCGGTGGAATCGACTTCTCCTCGTGAGGGCGCATGATAAAAGGCCAGCTTCGGGGGGATATAACTCTGCCAAATCAGTAACTTGGCAGCGTTGACAGCCCGAGCCCCCCGAATCCAAATCGTTCGATGGGTCTTTACCCCAAGCCCACGGTTGGGAGCAGTTGTTGGCCGATCTTGCCATCCTCTGGCAACCCGTGAGCGCGCTCATATTCACGGATCGGCCTCCGCGCGTGTTCCACTATCGCTCACGCTATCGATCGAACCATAATAATAGCCTGCACGAGCCAGACGGAGCTGGACTCGCCCGATCAAAGAGTCGGTATATCCGCCGCTGCCCTGGTAAACGGGTTGATTGTACGGATCACCGACCGCCACGAAAGCCACCACCACGAAAGCCACCGTATCCGTAACCATAAGGATAATAGCCGTAGGGATAGTAGCCGTAATATGGATCGGGATAGTAAAAGAACGGGTCCCCAAAATCGCCAAAGAAGAAGAATCGATCGTCGAAGTCGCGATTGTAGAACCGACCGCCGCGAAAGCCACCGCCGCGAAAGCCACGGCCATTAAAGCCACCGCGAAACCCGCCACCGTTAAAGCCGCCGCGAAAGCCGCCGCCTCCACCGAAGCCGCCGCCGTGACCACCACCACCGCCGTGACCACCACCACCACCACCACCGTGCGCCGTGACGTTCGAGCCTGCAAGAGCACAAACTGTAAGAGCAATTGTTACTGCAATAAGTTTTTTGTAATTCATAGAAATTAATGCGTTCTAAACATTAGTTATAGTTATTGAGACGAGTGAAATAATTCGGTTCTTTGCGAAAGTCGAAATACGCGGGTTCCTGGGTGATTAAGTCAGAGGATTGCAACGAATGGGCAGGGGCAAACTGCCGAACTTCGGCGCCACTCAACTCACGGAGAATTCCCTGCCAGTGAAACCGAACCGTTTTCGGACGCCTCAACATTGCACGCATGTGCAGCGCGCACCGATAGCTTCGAGAATTATAAGACCGCTCCATTTGGTCGAATCTATCTTTGGGCAGTCCCGAGACGGTTGCGGCGTCCAGGAGTTCCATTTCGTTCATACATCTTTCCATTTGTTTAGTACAACCGGCGCGGGCCCGCTTTTATTCCACTCCCTCTGACGAGAAAGGCCTGGTGGATCGAACTTTCATCCCCAGAAATCGGCGCGGCACACCATGGGGAGATCACTTTCTCGGAATATAACTTTGCTAATTCGGTATGAGTGGATTGAACGCTGCACAACTTTCTTACCAAACAAATACTTCGGAGATTTTTTATGCCTATTACGATCGCTTCTATCCTCAATCTCGTGGGACCGGACATGATGGTAATCCTCCTCATTGTTCTGCTTCTGTTTGGCGCGAAGAAGCTGCCTGAGCTTGCCCGTGGGATGGGTCGAGCGGTCAAGGAGTTTAGCGCAGCCCGAGATGAAGTTGAGAGGGGGCTAGGTCAGTCCGACCCCGGCGGAGTAGCGCAGCCTAAACTCCTAGACACAAAAAGCTGAGCTGTCGTCTCCGCGGTAGTCCTAGCGGCCTTAACACCTTTCTCCACAGCTTGCCACCGGCGCCTCGCAACGGAAGGAACTCAATGATCGTCCAGGTAACCCGCAGGCTGCGCAAAAAACGAATCGTCATTCTCGGCGGTGGTTTCGGCGGGGTTTATGCTGCCATGCATCTTGAGAAATTACTGACGCCCCAGAGTGCGGTGGAGATTTCCCTCGTTAGCCGCGATAATTTCTTCCTGTTCACACCGATGCTTCACGAGATCGCAGCGAGCGACCTAGAGATCACAAACATCGTAAATCCCCTGCGCAAGCTACTCCGCAAGGTCGAGGTATTGGTGGGTGACGTGAACCAAATCGATCTACCAAACAAACGGGTCCTGATTTCGCGTGGCTCCCGTAAGCCCCTACAAGAACTCGACTATAATTATCTTGTAATCGCGCTGGGATCGACGACCAACTTTTACGACCTCCCGGGCCTCACAGAACTGGCGGTGCCGATGAAATCGCTTCGGGATGCAATTCAGTTGCGCGGTCAAATCCTCCGATATTTAGAAGAGGCAAATTCAGAAGGTGATCCCGCACAGCAGCGGTCGTTACTTACCTTCGTGGTGGCGGGCGGCGGCTTCGCCGGGGTGGAAACGGTTGCGGCGTTAAATGACTTCGTCCGGGAAGCACTGCAGTTCTACCCCAACCTGTGCGAAGATATGTTGCGGCTTATCCTGGTCCATTCTGGCCCGGCGATCCTACCGGAGCTGGGCGAAAGTTTGGGACGGTACACCGAGAAGGTCCTCGTCGGGCGCGGTGTGGAAGTTCGCCTTAACACCCGGGTTAAGAGCGTGACGGAGGACAAGGTTTTTTTAACCGATGGCGTTTCAATTCCATCGCGCACTTTGGTGTGGACTGCGGGAACTGTGCCGAGTCCCATCATCTCTTCGCTCCCCTGTGCAAGGGAGCGAGACCGATTGCTCGTAGACCAATTCTTGCGAGTTCCAGAGTGGCCTAACGTTTGGGCGGTAGGAGACTGTGCATTTGTGCCGGACATCAGAAATCCCGGGAAATCTCATCCACCAACCGCGCAGCATGCCATTCGTGAGGGCAAAGTTGTGGCGCAGAATATCGCGGCTGTACTCTCGGGTCGCCATTTAAAATCATTTTCATTCAAAACCATTGGGTTACTGGCTTCGATCGGCCGCCGGATGGGTGTGGCGCGGATCTTTGGTTTCAATTTCTCGGGCTTCTTCGCATGGTGGATGTGGCGGACAGTTTATCTCAGCAAATTGCCCGGCTTGGATAAGAAGGTCCGTGTGGCATTTGACTGGACACTGGACCTTCTTTTTCCCAAGGACGTTTGCGCAGTGCACGATCTCCCAGATCGTCACGATTTCCATCGTCTGGAAACCCTAGACGGTGCGATCGGGAGTAATGGCGATCACGAACTGGGTCCGCGCGAGGCAGTGCACTTTGAATATGGGACATCGCCTGACCGGGAGTAAACCCACGGGAAGCGAAACAGGCCTGTGATTAGCGGCTCGTCGCCATGCTTCGTTGTGCCGTACTCAGCCTCTCAGTCGGCACCGCTCTTCGCATATTCCGCAATCCTGGCCTGCGCTCTCCGCTAGGGAGCGGTGCCGGTCCAATCTTGACTGCTGGGTGCGGTGGTAAACTCTGTGCCAGTTTTTCAAAAAACGCCTGGCGATTCGGATATAATATCTGACTAATTGTTAAGTACATTGCTGATGTAGAGCTCAAGAATCGTTATTAGGTTGCGCCCGCTTTTTCCCTTCCATTACTAGAGACTGACGCGGCCCAATTTTATTCCCTCTCCCTTAGAGGAAGACCTAGGAAGACCTCGCGGACGACACCTGACGTCACAGATTCAGGCCGGCTAAACGACGCGATACATTCCGAGAATACAAATCCGTTGTAGGGCTGATAGCGGTTCTCACTAGGGCTCACAGCAACCTCGGGAATATAAATCCGTCAGATTGGTATGAATGGGTAAAGGCATGCCAATTCAAATTATGTCTACGACAATTGCCAGTATCCTCAATTTTGCGGGGCCGGACATGATTGTAGTCCTCGTCATCGTTTTGCTCCTATTCGGGGCGAAGAAGCTACCCGAACTCGCCCGAGGGATGGGTCGAGCGGTAAAAGAGTTTGGTGCAGCCCGCGATGAGTTAGAACGAGAACTTAGTCAGTCCGGCCCCAGAGTCGTCAGACAGCCAAAACTACTCGATGAAAAAAGTGAAACGCCATCCGCACGGTGATGCGATCGGGCGGTGGCTAACATTTAACAGAACGCCGGTGCCAATCGTAATGCTAAAAGGGTTGGCGTGCGTCGCATATCCATGGTTGCTCATTTTGGTTAGGATCGCCCATTACATCGATCGGCCATACACAATCGGTACGTTTCATTCGTCGAGGCGTCGATGACCAGACCGCTGGCTGTTTATTACGAACATCCGGATTGGTTCCGGCCGCTGTTCGCCGCGCTCGATTCGCGTGGAATCAACTACGTGAAGTTGAATGCGTCCCGTCACTCGTTCGATCCGGCGGCGGCCGGTACAGAGTTTTCGCTGCTCTTCAACCGGATGAGCGCATCGGCGTATCTGCGCGGGAACGGTCAGGCAATATTCTTCACTCAGAGTTACCTCGCGTATATTGAAACAACCGGGGTTCGCGTACTTAACGGTAGCCAAGCATTCGCGCTCGAGATATCGAAGGCGCGACAACTCCAGTTATTCGACTCGTTAGGCCTGCGTTTCCCGAAGACTCGCATCGTCAACTGCACGGATGAAATACCGGCGGCTGCGGAGGAGATCGGCTTCCCGCTGCTGGTAAAACCAAACATTGGCGGCCGCGGCGCCGGCATGGTACGTTTTGATTCAATCGAGCAACTTGGAGCCGCTATAGACGAAGCGGGCTTGGATTTTGGGATAGACCAAATCGCGCTTGTCCAAGAGCTGATTCCGGCGCGCAACGGCCACATCACACGCGTCGAAACGCTCGGCGGCAAATTTCTCTACGCGATCGACATCCGCACCACCGGGGAGAATTTCAACCTATGCCCGGCTGAAATCTGTCAGATCGAAGGCGTCGCCGCGTTTCTTGAAGATAGTCCGACGAAAGGCCCGGAAGTTAAATTACAGGTACAGCCAGCCACACCACCGCGCAGCCTAATCGACGCAGTCGAGAAAATTGTCGCTGTGGGCGGTATCGATGTCGGCGGCGTCGAATACATCATCGACGAGCGCGACGGTCGCGCCGCTTTCTACGATATCAACGCGCTGTCGAACTTCGTGGCCGACGCACCGCGCATCGTCGGCTTCGATCCAAATGTGCGCCTGGTCGATTTTCTCGAGCAGCAACTGGGAGATAGATAATGCGTTATGGTTATTGGTTGCCGGTCTTCGGCGGCTGGCTGCGAAACGTCCAAGACGAACGGATGGAAGCGAGCTGGGATTACGCAAGTAGGCTCGCCCGTCGCAGCGAACAAATCGGCTACGACTTAACGCTGGTCGCGGAGTTAAACCTAAACGACATCAAAGGCGCCGGCGAACCGACCTTGGATGCCTGGAGCACAGCGGCGGCGTTAGCCGCCGTAACCGAGCGCCTCGAATTAATGGTCGCGGTGCGTCCCACCTTTCACTCGCCTGCGCTTCTTGCCAAACAGGCCGCCAATATCGACCACATCGGCGGCGGCGGCCGACTGTCGTTAAACGTCGTGAGCTCGTGGTGGGCGGACGAGGCCAAAAAGTATGGAGTTCATTTCGAACAACACGACGACCGCTACGCACGCACCGCCGAGTGGTTGGAGATTGTCGACGGCATGTGGAAGAGAGACGGATTTTCTTTCACTGGAAAATATTACCGCGTCGAAGATGGAACACTCGCGCCCAAGCCAGTGACGAAGCCGCGTCCGATCATCTACGCAGGCGGCGAATCGGAAGCAGCAAAGAATTTAATCGCTCAACGATGCGACGCCTATGTGATGCACGGTGATCCGCCGGCGCGGATTCGTGAGAAGATCGCCGGCATGCGAGCGCGCCGTGAAAAATTCAAATTGCCGCCAATGAAATATGGCATCGCGGCCTACAGTATCGTTCGCGACAAGGAGGAGGACGCGAGAAAGGAACTCGCTCGCATCACGGACGTAAAAGCGTCCGCGGCTGGATTCGACAACTACCAGCAATGGCTGAGCGGAACCAAGCTCGAAGGCCAGATGTCGATCCAAGAATATTCCGTTTCGAACCGGGGTTTACGTTCCGGCCTCGTCGGCACCCCGATCAAGTCGCAACGAGGATTGCTGAATTCGAGGAAGTAGGCGTCGATCTGCTTCTCTTGCAGTGCAGTCCGCAACTTGAAGAAATGGAACGCTTCGCCGCCGAAGTTATCCGCCAGCCGAACCCTGTCGGAAATTCCGATTAACTTGCACACTCGTCTGCTCCGAGTTGCAGTAGTTCTCGCATCCCGTTGAATGTCGCGTTTAATTTCGGGAATCATGACCTCGGCCCAGATCCGGCAATCGTTTCTCGATTTCTTCCGCGAGAAGAAGCACACGATTGTCCCGTCGTCGCCGCTTTTGCCGGACGCGCCCAATCTTCTTTTCACCAACGCCGGCATGAACCAATTCGTCCCGATTTTTCTGGGCCAACAGAAGCCGGCGTGGAATCCGCCGCGCGTGGCCGACACCCAAAAGTGCATTCGCGCCGGCGGCAAACACAACGATCTCGAAGACGTC
>WNFD01021167.1_pt1 | contig 14952 bp, 12 predicted proteins | sample 5400491 | NCBI WGS metagenome assembly WNFD01 (sample SAMN13153343, study PRJNA577476) | soil metagenome | isolation source: 120 cm saprolite under Douglas fir tree site 2 hole 2 replicate 2 | place: USA:California | collected 2015-04-18
CATATGACGTAGCTCAGCATCGGTCGGTAGATCAGCCGCATCGGAAGAATCCGCCACGCGCGCAAAACGGATTCACGTTCAAGAACGCAAGCGAGGGTCGCGAGAATGACGTCCATCGCAAGAAAGACGATGACGAAAGGCAAGACCGCGCGCCAGACGCCGAAAGGTAAGGAGGCGAGCAGGAACAAATCCACCATCGGCGTGATCGCGATGAGAATGATTTGAAAGAACCAAACGCTCGGCAGGCTGAACCAACCGAGCGCGCGATACTTCCAGTTAAAAACCATATCGCGATGTTTCCACAAACATTGCAGTGTGCCGTAGGCCCAGCGAAATCTTTGCCGTGACAAAGTTCGCACCGTTTCGGGTGCTTCCGTCCACGCCACCGCTTCGGGCACATACACGAGGCGTTGGCCGCGTTTGTGCAGTGATAAAGTCAGATCGGTATCTTCCGCGAGCGTGTCCAAACTGAGACTGCCCGCCTCATCAATTGCGGATTTTCGGATCGCGCTGATCGCCCCTGGAACAACGGTGATGCAGTTCCACAAGGTGTAAGCGCGACGATCGAGATTGAAGCCGACCGTGTATTCCAGCGCCTGACAACGCGCGATGAAACTGCGCATGTTCCCCACTTTCGCATGGCCTGAGACCGCGCCGATCTTTGCATCGGCAAACGGCTGCACCAAAGTTCGCAAGGTGTTCTCCTGACAATGGGTATCGGCGTCGAGAAAAACGACGATGCCGTTTCGCACCGTGGCTAGTGCACGCTGCAAGGCCCGCGCTTTTCCATGATTTTCCTGGCGCAAGAGATGGATCCGCTTGTCCACCGCGGCAATTCGTTCAACTTCCTGCGCGGTTTCATCGCGCGATCCATCGTCGACGACGATTACTTCCAGTTCGCCTTCGTAATCAGTCGCGAGCAGCGAACGTAACGTTGCGGCAATTACCTTTGCTTCATTATAAGCGGCAATCACCACACTGAGTGATCCGGCGAAGTTGGGCCCACGCGTGCGCCGGAAACGCGAGGCGAGCCAGATCACAATCAATGTGCGGATCACGACCAGCGCAGTCGCCACAATCATGAAGGCCCAAAGAAATTCTTCGATCGCGTGATAAATCCGAAAGCCGGTCGTGCTCACCAGCCGCGTCAATGTGCGACCACTCCCTTCCGCCGGCGGCATGAGTTTGTCTCGTGTCGTTCCGAGCAGCGTGCTCAATGGCACCACGGTATCGCCGCGGGTGCGCAAGTAATCGAGAATGCGCGGCAGCGCTGCGACCGTTTGCGAACGATCGCCGCCCGCATCATGCAACAGGATAATACTGCCGTCATAGCGCTGTTGTTTAATGCGTTGCACAATGAGATCGGTCCCCGGCTTCGACCAATCTTGCGGATCGATATTTTCCAGGACGTTGAGGTAACCGAGTTCCTGCGCGATTTGCAGCGGCATTAATTCACTCAGGCGCGATGGGCTTGTGTCCGCCGCATACGGTGGCCGAAAGAGTGTCGTCGCCCGGCCGGTGATGGTTTCGAGCAGGAGCTGCGTTGCGTTCAGTTCCAGCCGAATGTGCTCGGGCCAGCAGAGCGCGAGATTAGGATGATAATAAGTGTGGTTTCCGATTTCGTGGCCCTCTGCGACGATTCGCCTAACGAGTCCCGGATAATGTTCGGCATTCACACCGACGAGAAAAAATGCCGCTTTCGTGTTGGTCGCTTTCAAAATGTCGAGAATCTTCGGTGTCCATTGAGGATCAGGACCGTCATCGAAAGTGATCGCCACTTGATGCGGCCCGCCTGCCCCTTGATGATAAAGCGTCGGAAATTCCGGGAACTTTTCGTAACTCCCAGTCAGGTAACCGGCGGCATCAACCGAAACTCGGCGAAGCCCGTCCGAGCGGGTTTCGTCGACCGACACGACCTCGCCGTCGCCCACGTCCGTGATCGTCTCGGTTCCTTTAAGGACCTCGATTTGCAAGCGCTCCGCCGCGGTGAGGCGAAAATTCGGCGAAACATTCAGTGCATCCCATAGCGACGTGTCCTCAGTGCCAAGGCGGTAGAGCGCAAAACCACCCGCTTTCTTTTCTCGCACCGCGCGCAGTTGATTCAAAAAAGTAATGACATCCAGAAACGAGACCGTGTGCGCCTTATCCGCATCCTCATAATAGAAGAGCGGATTGTAATCGGGACCGGTCACGGTCACGTTCGCGATATCTGCATAGCTCGCGCGGCTCATCGCCTCCGGAAAACTGATGAGCTCGGCCTTGTTTACACCGTCAGTCCAATCGTAGCCGTAACTCCCGAGCGCGATGATCCATTGCTTCGGGTCAGTATCCTCGAGCAAAACGTTGAGCCAACCTTCGAACCAACGACGCGAACCGAGCGGGCCCGGAGTATCAATGTCGGATGTTTCATCGAAGAGCAGCGCGACAAAACGATCAACGTTGTCGGACAACTCGTTAAAATTGATGTAATCCAAGTCCTGGCCCGGTTGCACACAAAGCCAGAGCTCCTTGTCGTCGTCGTGCAAGGCGTCAGCGAATTTATCGAGCAGCGCCGTGATATCTTTCTTGTAAACCGGATCGACCTGTTCCCAATCGACCACTACACCGGCTGCTTTCGCATCGCGCAAAACCGCAATCACACTGCGAATGAAACGATCCTGTCGATCGGGCGGTCCGTGCGCGAGATTCTCCACCGCCTCCGGCTGCCATTTGTCGCCGACCAAATTCGTGAGCAGCGGCATGAGCGCGAGTCCTTTGCTCGCGGCTAATTTCGGCAAGCGGTTATCGGCGTCGATTTGCAAATTGCCGAGCCCATCGATCATCGCCATCCATTCAGGACAAACATGAGTCAGCTGTGTGGCGTGCTGCTCGAGCGACGAATAACTGTACGGATCGCCGTTCGTGTAAAAGGCGAGACGGACCTCGGAGTCCGCCGATTTTTTGCGCGGATGTGCCGGTGGCGGCGCTTGAGTGGCGGGTTTTTTCGCTGCCTGCCGGGCGATTCCAAATTTTTGCCAAAGCGGCACGTTTGTCGGTGGCGTTTGCCCGGCGGGATTTTGTTTTTGCAGCGATTTTAATTGGCCCTTCAATTGCCGCAGCGAAAATGGCAATTGCAAATGCGGTGTGACAAAAAGCGTTTGCACAAAAAGCACCGTGCCCAAAAAAATCAGGACAGAGCTGATAACCAGAACAAGTCGCAAACGCGGCCAGCGTTTGCCGGCCGGATCAGAAAAAATGAACGGCGTAATTGTGTCGCGAGGCCCTGCTTCCATGAGAGATCTACTGTCGGCCTAACCGCGAAATAACAAAACCGGTCTTGCCGAAACACCAGCAATTTTTTTATGCACGCAAGTATTGTTAAGCGGATGAGACGAGTCGAAAGGTCTGATTGTTCATGAATTTGCTACAAGGAAAAGATGATCTTCCGGTTGGTCACGCCGGAATTGACCAACGGCTGACGGAAAGCGCCCCGCATTCATCCAACAGCGTTTGTGGCGCGCGCTCGATCATCCGGGCGAACGCACTCGTCACACTCGGAACGAAGATCGCCTCCGGATCACTTGTCCTCGGGTTACCCGCTAAAGTCGTTAGGCAACTCGCGCCCAACGAACAAAAAGACATCGCCAACCAGTTCCTTTGTCGTGCTGGGTAAATCATCGATGCTCTGCAAGCTGCCGAGCACAGCAAACCAGCTGCCTGCGCTCCCCAATCATTCGACGTTGGACGTTGGACGTTGAACGTCGGAAGTTTTCTGCAAATCTTGCGCGAACTCTCGCGCCTTCTCGCGCACCAACTCCACTGTGCGGTCAACGCTCTCTTCCAGCAGCATTCCCACGTGCATTAATTCGTAAATGCCATCGAACAACTCACGCACGCTTCGCTCGTCGCTCGTTCGTCCAACGATCGCAAAAACGCGTTTACCGTGTTCGCGCGCGAGTCGCGCCACACCGGCCGGTGCTTTGCCCTGCAACGTTTGACTGTCCAGACTTCCTTCACCGGTCACGATGACATCAGCTTGTTGGATCGCCTTCTTCAACTGAATTTCCTCCGCGACGACATCAAAGCCCGATCGCATCGTGGCGCCGCAAAAACTCAGCAATCCAAAACCGAGACCGCCAGCCGCGCCAGCGCCCGGCACATCGCGGAAATCACAATTGAACTCGCGCGCCACGGTATCCGCCAGGTTCGTCAAGGTTCGCTCCAGCAATTCAATTTCATCTCGGTTCGCGCCTTTCTGCGGAGCAAAGACTCGAGTTGCACCGTGTTTGCCTAACAAGTGATTCTTCACATCAGCCGCGGCGGTGATTCTCGGCAACATCAAATCATTCGGTCTCTCAATTCGGCTCAACTTCACCAACTCGCTCACCGCTCCTCTCAATTCGTGTTCGTGCTCATGCTCGCGATCGTTCTGGGCAAAAAATCGAAACCCGAGCGCGCGTGCCATCCCGAATCCGCCGTCGTTCGTCCCGCTGCCGCCCAGGCCAATTATGATTTGGCCTGCGCCGCGCTTCGCTGCGTCCAGCAACATTTCCCCGACACCGAAGGTTGTTGCGCGCATCGCATCGCGTTCGTCCAGCGCCATGGACCGCAGGCCCGCGGCCTCGCTCATTTCCATAACCGCGAGGTTGCGGGATTCGATCCAACAGTAATGCGTCTTGATTTTGCGGCCTAACGAGTCGTGAGCGTCACATTCGATCCAGTTTCCCTGTAAAGCCGCGCAGATTATGTCGGCGGTTCCTTCGCCACCGTCCGCCACCGGCGCGAGTCCAATCCGCGCTCGTGGCAAAACTTCGCGCAATCCCGCTGCAATGTTTTCCGCCACCGCCACTGCGCCTAACGATCCTTTGAATTTATCCGGCGCGACCAGGATGCGCATCATGGTATTGTAGGGCGGCTGTGTCAGCCGCCGATCAAAAATACAGGGCGTTTCACAGAAATGCCTACAACCCCGGGCGCCGCAGCGCGGCGTCCCTATTCTTTCAGTTTTCTTTCCAAGATTTCCCCAGCGAGCTGCGGATTCGCTTTTCCCTTGGAAAGCTTCATCACCTGTCCTTTGAGAAAATTGAGCGATGCCGCATTGCCTGCTTTGAAATCAGCCGCGGGCTTCGCATTGGCCGCTATCACTTGGTCGCAGATTGCCTCGATCGCGCCGGTGTCACTCAATTGTTCGATCCCTTTTTCGTCCACAATCGCCGCGACGCTTTTCCCACTGGCAAACATTTCCGCAAAAACCTCCTTCCCCTGTTTGCCGCTGATTTTTCCACTCTCGATTAAGTTAACCAGCTCATCGAGCGCTTCCGGCGGAATTGGACAATCGTTAATCGTTCGGTTGGCCGCGCCGAGCGCTCTTTGCAAGTCGTTCAGGATCCAGTTCGCGACGTTCTTCGGTTTTCGCGCATTCTTTGCAGCTGCTTCAAAATAGCGCGCCAGCTCGAGATCATTCGCCAGAACTCCCGCGTCGTAGGGGCTGACCGAATATCGTTCAACGAAGCGTGCGCGTTTTGCTTTCGGCAACTCCGGCACGCGGCTGCGAACTTCGGACAGCAACACTTCGCTTTTCACCGGCACCAAATCAGGATCTGGAAAATACCGATAATCGTGCGCGGATTCTTTCGTCCGCATGAGAAAAGTTTTCCCGGCGGCATCGTCCCACCCTCGTGTTTCCTGCTCCAGTTTTTCGCCGCGTTCGAGCGCTTCCGTTTGCCGCCGGACTTCGAAAGCTAGCGCGCGCCGCACGCCGCTGATTGAGTTCATGTTCTTGATCTCAATCTTCGCGCCGAATTCCGCCTGCGACTCGGGCCGCACCGAAACATTGCAATCGCAACGCAGTTGACCTTTCTCCATATCGGCGTCGCTCACCCCGCCGTAAATCAGGATTTGTTTTAACGCCGTTAAAAAGGCGAATGCTTCTTCCGGCGAATTGATCTCTGGTTGCGTCACGATTTCCATGAGCGGCGTGCCGGCGCGATTGAAATCGATTCCGGTGCTGTTCTCAAAGTGAAAACTTTTCGCGACATCTTCCTCCAAATGAATCCGCACGAGGTGCACTTCCTTGTCGGGTGTCGCGATATTTTTCTGGGCGTCTTTCGGATAAGCGAGATTGTGCAACGGCACGCTACCGTTCCCACAGAGCGGCATGTCGTATTGTGAGATCTGATAATTCTTCGGCATGTCCGGATAGAAATAATTTTTCCGGTCGAACTTACAGATCGGGCCGAGCATGAGACCCGTCAGCACGGTCATGCGCAAGGCTTCGTGGTTCATTACCGGCAAAGCGCCCGGCAATCCGAGACACGTAGGGCAGGTATGTGAATTCGGGTTCGCACCAAATTCCACCGGACAGCCGCAAAACATTTTCGAGCGCGTCTTGAGCTGGACGTGAACTTCGAGACCGATGGTGACGAGGTACTTCATGAAGTTTCGTGCAGAATTCCTCGCACAACGGTCACAAAGGCCCACAAAGATAATCTAGAAGGAGACATCTTCGCTCAGCTCGCCATTGATCAGGCGTTTGATTCCGTTCTTCAGGTGCGCTTCGCCGAAATTGATGAGAAGCCCAAGCTTTAGTCCACTCAGTCGAAGTTGCGTTAAAACTTGTTTTGCATGCAACGCTGAAGTGGCTGCAACGGATTTGAGTTCAGCGATCACCTTGGAGTTTACGAGCAAATCCGCCCGATAACCTTCTTCAAATCGGATTCCGTCATACGTGATCGGCATTGATTTCTGACGCTCTACAATCAACCCTTTCTTCCGCAGCTCATGCGCAAGCACGACTTCATAAACGGATTCGAGCAGGCCGGGGCCAAGCTTCGTGTGCACGAGAAATGCGGCGTCTAGTATCTGCTTCGCGATCTCGTTTTCGGTCATTGTTCCGTCGTGTGCCTTTGTGACCTTTGTGCGAGTCTTATTGGCGTTTCATCGCATATTCGAGCGCTCGCTGAAATTGAAAGTCGCGAAATTGCGCCGCGAGCGCGGGATCATTCAGGGCATCAATGATGCGAGGATCTTGCAATAAATCGAGCAAACGTCCTTCCTGAATCATGCGAAAAATTTCAGGGTCATCGCGTAACGCAATGATCCTCGGATTTTTGGTCAACTCCTTTGCTCCCGGGTAATTCAGTAAACGTTGCGCGCTTTCTGGATTCGAAAGGACCTGACCGACTTTGCCGAGGGTTTGATAAGTCGAGGTTGGCACCACGTCCGTTGTCTTAACGGCGTTGCCAACCGTCCCCAGCTCGATCGAATTTTTTAGGCGCACGAGCGAAATCATGAGCGACGCAGATTCGTCAGTCGGTTTGTGGTGGATGCGCAAAGTGGGATCACTTTCGCTTTTCGGACGTTCGTAGGTGGAGAATGCTACTCGCGACGCTTGCAATCGCGTTTCCGCTTCGGCGATTGAGCCGATTGCGCGAATGCCGACCACCATCAGCCAAACGAGGAACGCGCCGAATAAAATGCCAAGCGCACCGCCGCTCAGACCATACAGCAGTCGAATCGCGCCGGAATTTTGCTGGTTTGTACGTCTGAAGAGAATCGCGCCCAAGCTCGTGATTACCGAATAAACGATGATGGCGAGGAGAGCTCCGGCGACAGCGGAAATGAGTATGTCCGGTACTTTTACGAACGGGCGCAGCAAAGGCAGAAAAAGCCGGCTTCCAAAAAATGCCGCCCCATAAGCAGCCACCACGGCGATAATGCGCATCACTTGCCGCAACAGACCAAGCCGCCAACCGCGAACGATCTCAAACAAAATCAAGACAGCAGCGAACGAAATGAACGCTATCTGCCAGACTGGCGAACCGGACGTGATTGCGGACTGCGGGTCGCGGATTGCGGAAAGAAAGGGATTCATCGCCGCGTTTGCGGAAAGTTACCTTACCTATCCGAAATCCGGTTTCCGAAATCCCAAATCTGCAATGGCGCGCTGCCGCAGCGCGTGATCACACAAAACAAGCGCCGCCATCGCTTCCACCATTGGGACGGCGCGAGGCAGCACGCACGGATCGTGACGTCCCCGCGCGCTCAATCTGGTTTCTTCGTGGGCCGCGGTCACCGTTTTCTGTTCGCGCGCAATCGTGGCGGTCGGTTTGAAGGCGACGCGAAAAAAGATGTCTTCGCCGTTGCTGATGCCGCCTTGAACACCGCCGGAGTTATTGCTTGTCGTGCGAATTGTTCCGTCGCGCATTTCAAATGGATCGTTGTGTTCCGAGCCTTTCATTCTGGTCGCAGCGAAACCGGAACCGATCTCGAAACCTTTTGTCGCGGGCAAACTCAACATCGCCTTTGCCAGGTCAGCTTCGAGCTTGTCGAACACGGGCTCGCCCAGACCGGCAGGGACTTGCCTAACGACACATTCAATGACCCCGCCTAACGAGTCACCGTCGTCGCGCGTCCGTTTAATCAAGTCCAGCATTTGTTTGGCCACTTTCCCATCCGGACATCGCACCGCATTCCGCTCGACCTCATCGATTTTGATCGAAGAACGATCGATCGCCGCGATGATTTCATGAATCTGAACGACATACGCGATGACCTCGAGGCCCGGATAAAAGTTTCGCAAAACTTTTTTCGCAACTGCGCCCCCGGCGACACGCCCAATTGTTTCTCTTGCCGAAGCGCGACCGCCCCCCTGCCAGTTTCGAATGCCGTATTTTGCTTCATAGGTAAAGTCAGCGTGCGAGGGACGAAAGGTTGATGCTGTTTTCGCGTAATCTTGCGGGCGCGCATCCTTATTCATAACCATAAGAGAAATCGGCGTACCGAGGGTTTTGCCTTCGAAAACACCGGAGAGAATTTTGCAGCGATCGGTTTCTTTCCGTTGGGAGACGATCTCGCTTTGGCCGGGGCGGCGGCGGTCGAGATCGCGCTGAATATCTTCTTCGCTCAGTTCAATTCGTGGCGGGCAACCGTCAATTACCGCGCCAACACCGCCGCCGTGCGATTCGCCCCAGGTGGTGACGCAGAAAAGTTCGCCGAAGGTGTTTCCCATTATTGGAGCTTAGCAAGATCACGCAGATTGGGTAGGGCGCGCGTCTCGTCCGCGATATCATCTGAGGAAGCTGGACGGGACGCCCAGCTAGGCGCGCGAGACGCACGCCCTACCCTAAATCGCGGCGAGCGCGGTGCGCGTCTTCAACACCGACCGATAGCCTAACGAGTGAATCGCTAATTCCGAGCGCAGCGCGTTGTTCAGCTGGAATGGCACCATGCGTCATCAATGCGGGATGATTAATCAAGCTTTCGACGCCGCCGAGGCTTTCCGCGAGGGAAAACAGATGGGTATTTTCAAGAAACCGCCGCGTGCCCGCGAGATCGGTTTTTAAAACGATTGTGACCATGCCGCCGAACCCGCGCATTTGTCGTTTCGCCAGTTCGTGCTGTGGATGTTTTTCGAGCCCCGGGTACCGGATCGACTCGATCTTGGGCTCAGCCGCAAGGAACAGCGCGATTTCAAGGGCGTTCTCTGAATGCCTATCCATGCGCAGCGCAAGCGTTTTCAACCCGCGCAAGGCGAGAAAACTGTCGAACGGACCCGCGATAGCGCCGACTGCGTTTTGCAGGAATGCAATTCGATCGCCGAGCTCTTTATTCTCACCGACCACAATAACGCCGCCGACCATGTCGGAATGTCCGTTCAGATATTTTGTCGCGGAGTGAATCACCATATCGAAACCAAACTCGATCGGACTGCGGCGAGATCAATTAATTTGAGTAACGGGTTGCTCGGCGTTTCGACCCAAACCATGCGCGTGTTCGGTCGAATCTCGTGCTCGAGGTTCGTTACATCTGTCATGTCGATGAACGTGAAATCAAGATTCGCGGAACGCCTTCGCACGCGCTCGAAAAGCCGAAACGTTCCACCATAAAGATCGTCGCTCACGACGATGTGCGATCCGCTGTCGAGCGCATCGAGCGCGGTCGCCATCGCGGCAAGGCCGGAAGCAAAGGCCCAACCGCGCGAACCGCTTTCCAGATCAGCGATGCAACGTTCGTACGCACTGCGTGTTGGATTAATTGAACGTGAGTAATCGTAACCTTTGTGTACGCCGGGACTTTGCTGCACATAAGTCGAGGTCGCGTAAATCGGCGTCATGATCGCACCGGTGGAAGGGTCAGGCGATTGGCCGGCGTGGATCACGCGCGTCGCGAAGTCGTGCTGCTTCTTCATTTCAATGTGAATCCTAAGCGAATTTCACAGATTAGGTAGGGGCGGTTCACCGAACCGCCCGGGCGATTGAGGTCAATCGCCCCTGCCTACGAATATTCCCGATCAATGGGTGCTGATTCTTTTGGCATGTGCAAGCGCAAATAGGACAAGAGATCCGTCCGCGTGATGAGGCCCAGAAATTTATCGCCGTCCATGACAATGGCGACGCGGCCGCGATCAAACACTTCGAGCAAATCAGAAATCTTCGCTCCCGGCGACAACGTTTCCAACCGATTAGTCATCGCGCTTTTCACCAGCTCGTTAAAGTGAGTGGGATCGCGATGCACCTTTACCAGCAAATCGGATTCGTCGAGAATCCCGATCGCGCGCCCGCGTTCGTCGACTACCGGCACCTGTGAGACATCGGCCGAGCGCATTCTTTTAAAGGCGGTAAGCAGTGTGTCTTCCGGCCCGACGGAAATCACTTCGCCGGCTTCGTAGCGATGACTGATCAAATCGCTTAAGTCTCCATGCGGTGGCCGTTGCACAAATCCCTGCTCCGCCATCCAGAAATCGTTGAACATTTTCGAAAGATATTTGTTGCCGCTGTCGCAAACGAAAGTAACGACCCGTTTTGGTTTTGTTTGCTGACGACAGTAACGCAGCGCGGCAGCGAGCAAGGTTCCGGTCGAGGAGCCACCGAGAATTCCTTCGCGCGAAAGAAGCTCGCGCGCGACCGCGAAACTTTCTGCGTCGTCGATCTCAAACGCGTCAGTCACGTAGGACATATCGGCGTTTTCGGGAATGAAATCTTCGCCAATGCCTTCGACTGCCCAGCTGCCAGCCTGCACGAGCTCGCCGGTTTTGACGTATTCATAGAGAACGGATCCGGTGGGGTCAGCCAGAATCATTTCCATGCCGCGTCGCGGACGAACGCGGGAGAAGAACCGGCCAAGTCCAGTGAGCGTCCCGCCCGAACCAACACCGACAACGACCGCATCAAGCTCGTGCCTCATCTGCTCCCAGATTTCCGGGCCTGTCGTGCGCTCATGTGCGAGCGGGTTCGCCGGATTTCCAAATTGGTTGACGTAAAAGCCGCCGGGAATTTCCTCAGCCAAACGGGCGGCGACATCCTGATAATATTCCGGATGACCGCGCGTCACATCCGAGCGGGTAAGCCGGACCTCCGCACCGAGCGCGCGGACATGCGCGATTTTTTCCTGCGACATCTTGTCGGGAATGATCAGGATGATGCGGTAGCCTTTCGCGCCGGCGATCAAGGCGAGGCCGAGTCCGGTGTTGCCGGCGGTCGCCTCAATGATGGTCCCACCCGGCTGAAGTTTTCCCTCGTGTTCTGCGGCTTCGATCATGGCGAGCGCAACACGGTCTTTGATCGAGCCCGTCGGATTCTGATTTTCAAGTTTAACGAAAAGTTGACATGGCCCAGTATCCATTCGCGTGATTTCGACGAGCGGCGTGTCGCCGATGAGCGAAAGAATCGCAGGCGGTTTGTTGCGGGCCAAAATTGGGACTGTTGTGCTCGTGCTCATGGCGGAAGCAGCGCGAAAATCTCGTTCGGGTAATCGATCACAACTTTGTAATGCCTGAGAAAATTGTAACCGACGATGCCGTCGAGTTGCGTCCCGATTGCTTTGCCAAGCATCTCGAGAAATTCACCCACGATCACGTCGGCGTCGCGCAAGAGTGCGCCATCAATCGCGAGTGATTCGATGCGGGTGGCGGAGGCGTTGATCGCCGCGCCACCGGTGGAGACCGGCCCAATCGCGGCGGTGCGCAAGTTCAGCTCGCGCGCCAACCGGGGTGAAATCGCAGTCGTCGAGGTGCCGGTATCGACCGCAAATCGAAGCACGTGGACTGGCACAAGGATCAGCGGTTGCGCGCCCCCGGCGAGACGGAATTTCGTCCGAGAAACGGAAGAGATGCTGGCTGGTTCGGAAAACATTGTTTGCTGCTATTTACAAGATGCGAAGAAAGCGGCGCTGCTCAAGAAATCGGAACGGGACTCTGCGCTTTGTGACGTTTTAGCGCCGGTAGGGCCGTTAGCGACATTCTTCCGTGTAAGCGCCACCGCCTGATGCGACCTTAGCGGCCCCGTCGGCTCATCCGCCAATAAGAGATATGACCAGGCAGCGCACCCACTAAAAACAATCACGCCGACCAGGCGTGCCGCGGGCTTTTTCCTTAGTGCGACCACTCGGAATTACTGTCGGCGAGAAATTGCTGCAGCACGGGGAAATGAATTTCACCATAGTTCAATGCGTAACGAAGGGCGCCGCCCTTGTAAATCCAGGTTGTTGGAATCCAACTCAGTGGCAGACCGGCAAATTGCTTGATCTTCCCTTCGCCACGTGGTCCCGGATCGGCGAGAATGCTAACGTTTGCTCGGTCCGCAATCTCATATTTTTGCAGCATCGCACGACCATCCTCTCCGTTATTCCAAACTGAAACAAAGATGAAACGCACTTGCGGATTATCTTTCACCATCTTTGTCCAGCCGCCGCTTTTTAATTCCGCCTGACAATTGGAACACCACGGCGCCCAAAGATGAATGATCGTCAGATCGGGAGACTTTATTGCATCGGTTACTTGTTGTTCCGCTGGAGGCGCCGCTGCCATAATCGGAATCAATGCGAAAAGAAAAATGGGACCCGGAATTAAGATCTTTTTCATAAACTTCGACGTTCAGAGTTCGATGTTGGGTGTTCGGCGTTTAGGAACTTCGAATGCTGAACATCGAATATCGAACACCGAACGTCCAACGCCGAACCACAATGGTTGACCGTGCAGCGAATTATGCCTACTTTGCCTCCCCATTTCTGAGGGGTTGTAGCGACGGTCTCTGACCGTCGTATTATGCGACGATCGGAGATCGCCGCGACAGCGAAGGAAAATTTATCGTCATGTTGCAAATGCAGGATTTACTCGCGAAGTCGATGCGCGACTTCAAAGAGGGAAGCATCGTCAAGGGGCGCATCCTGGAAATTCGCCCGCGCGAAGTGCTGGTTGATATCGGTTACAAATCCGAGGGCGTCATCCCCACCTCCGAGTTCGAAGACATCGAGTCCCTCGAAGTCGGGGATGAAGTCGAGGTGCTGCTCGAGCGCCTGGAGAACGATGAAGGCATGGTCGTGCTTTCAAAGGAGAAAGCGGCTTATCGGCAGAATTGGAACAAGATCGCGGCGGTTTTTGCCGGCGACGGTTTGATCAAGGGAAAGGTGAAATCAGTCGTGAAGGGCGGACTGATGGTGAACATCGGCGTGGAGGCGTTTTTGCCTGCCTCGCAAATCGATATCATTCCGCCGAAAGATCTGCAGCAATTCGTCGGCAACACTTACGATTTCAAAATCGTCAAGATCAACGACGACCGAAAGAACGTCGTCCTCAGCCGGCGCGAACTGATTGAGCAGGAGCGAAGTGAAAAGCGCCAAAAATTTCTAGAGGGCGTAAACGTGGGCGACACCGTCAACGGCACGGTGAAAAACCTGACCGATTTCGGCGCATTCATCGATCTCGGCGGGATGGATGGTTTGCTTCATATCACCGACATGACATGGGGACGACTCGGTCACCCAAGTGAACTGCTCAAGGTCGGCCAAGTGCTCAACGTCGTCGTTCTCGATATCAACAAAGAAAAAGAACGCGTCTCGTTAGGCTTGAAGCAGACGCAAAAGAATCCGTGGGATCAAATTGAAGAACGATTCCCGGCTGGTCAGCGCGTCAAAGGAAAAATCACGAACCTGGTTCCGTATGGCGCGTTCGTGGAATTGGAAGAAGGCGTCGAAGGTCTCATTCACGTTTCGGAATTGTCCTGGACGAAGAGAATCATGCGGCCCGCGGATATTTTGACCGTCGGCCAGGAGGTGGAGGCCGTTGTCCTCGGCGTGAACAAAGAGGAGCAAAAGATCTCGTTAGGCTTGCGCCAACTCGAACCGAATCCGTGGGATGAGATCGAGAAAAAGTTTACGATCGGCAGCACGGTGCGCGGCCAGATTCGCAACATGACCGCTTACGGTGCGTTTGTGGAGCTCGAGGATGGCATCGACGGCATGATCCATGTTTCCGATTTGAGCTGGACGCGAAAAATCAATCACCCGAGCGAAGTCTTTAAGAAAAACGACGAGGTCGAAGCGCAAGTCATCGACATCGACAAAGTCAATCAGCGAATCAGTCTCGGGATTAAACAACTGAGCGAAGATCCGTGGAAGGAAATCGATTCCAAATACAAGATCGGTGATCTGGTGAAGGGCAAAGTGACCAAGCTCGCCAGCTTCGGCGCTTTCGTGCAATTGCAGGATGACATCGACGGTCTCGTCCACATTTCGCAGTTGAGTGAAGATCACGTCGCGAAAGTCAAAGACGTGCTGAAAATCGGCCAGGAAGTGGAAGCGCGTGTCATCAAGGTGGACAAACTCGAGCGCCGGATCGGTCTTTCGATTAAGGCGGCGAATTATTCGGAAGAGGAATTGCGCCGGGAATCGGAAGCGTTCGACAGCCTGCGTCCAGGCGAAGACATGGTCGGTCTCGAGAAAGCGTTCGCGGCGGCTGAAGAAGACTACCGTCCCGGCGAAGGAAAAAAGAAATAAGCGTAGAGGGGCTTGTGCCAAGCGCCTCTACAGCTCGATTACTTGTGCGGAGTGAATGTCTTCACTTGCGGTGATTTCCGCGAGGAGCGCGGCGTCCGGTGCAGTGTCGAGATTCAAAACGGTGAGGGCAGTTCCTCCGGCTTGGTTCCGGCTGAGTGACATCGTGGCGATGTTGACGCCGTGATCGCCGAGCAAGGTTCC
>WNFD01003908.1_pt1 | contig 14951 bp, 11 predicted proteins | sample 5400491 | NCBI WGS metagenome assembly WNFD01 (sample SAMN13153343, study PRJNA577476) | soil metagenome | isolation source: 120 cm saprolite under Douglas fir tree site 2 hole 2 replicate 2 | place: USA:California | collected 2015-04-18
CGTTACTTAGGTCATCTTGGGCAGGGTACGAATTCAGTTCATGATACAGACTGGTTTCCGGAACCCTTACGTATGCATATAGATGATCTGCTGCGAATTGCCATGGAGCGCAAAGCCTCCGACTTGCATTTGAAGGTCGGAAACTATCCCCACCTCCGAATCGACGGCGAACTGGTGCCCTTGACCGACCAGCCGCGCGTAACCGCCGAAGATATGCTCACCATGGCCTTCAGCATGATGTCCGCCCGCCAAAAACAAAAATTCAAAGAAACCTCCGAAATCGATATGGCTTATGGGGTGGCGGGGTTGGGTCGCTTTCGTGTGAACGTGTTTCAGCAGCGGGGGAATGTGGTGCTGGTGCTGCGCGTTATCCCGACTAAGATTCGGGCGCTGGATGAGTTGTATCTGCCGAAGGTAATTGAGCAGATTTGCGAGATGCCGCGAGGGTTGGTGCTGGTGACGGGGGTGACGGGTTCGGGTAAGTCGACCACCCTGGCGGCGATGATTGATCGGGTGAACTCTACGCGGGCAGAACACATTATTACGATTGAAGACCCGATCGAGTTTCTGCATCGCGATAAGAAGGGGTACGTGAACCAGCGGGAAATCGAAGTGGATACGCCGAGTTTTTCGACGGCGTTGCGAGCTTCGTTGCGTCAGGATCCGGACGTGATTCTGGTGGGCGAAATGCGCGACATGGAAACGATTGGGACGGCGCTGCATGCGGCAGAAACGGGCCACATGGTGTTCTCGACTTTGCATACTCTGGATGCGGTGGAAACGATCAACCGAATTATTGCGGTATTTCCGCCTCCGGAGCAGAAGCAGATCCGCCTGCAGTTGGCGGCGGTGTTGCGCGCGGTGGTGAGTCAGCGACTGGTGAGGCGGAGTGACGGCGAAGGGCGAGTTCCAGCCGTTGAAGTAATGATCAATACGGCGTATATCCGGGAATGTATTCTGGTGCCGGAAAAGACGCGAGCGGTGCGGGACGCGATTTCGGCGGGCACCTCGCAGTACGGGATGCAGACCTTCGACCAATCGCTGTGGGACTTGTTCCAAGCAGGGCTGGTTGGCTACGAAACAGCGCTGGAAAATGCGTCGAACGCGGACGACTTCAAGCTGCGCATGCAAGGCATTTCGTCAACCAGCGATATGTCGAAGAACGCGATGCAAGCTACGGGGTTTGGGGGAAAGTAGTAGAGGCAGTGGCCACTGGTCAGTTGCGGAAGCGTTTTAGGGCGGGAGCGATGAGCTCCCGCCTTTTCTGTGTGTGCCGATTCTGCGATGTTGCGCGGGGGCTTTGCTGGTGTGTAAGGTTTGTCCATGATAGAGCAAGCGGTTGGGGCCTGGCAGCCGAATTCCTTTGTTCGACGACATTCTGTTTCTGCGTATTTTCTTCTGACGCTTGCGATTTCGTGGACGGGAGCGCTGGCGGTTGCTGCTCCGGCGCTGCTGCGCGGGCTGGAGGTTTCGAAACTTAGCGGAATTCTGATGTTTCCCGCGATGCTGCTGGGGCCGAGCGTCAGTGGAATCGTGATGACGCGGATTGTCAGCGGGAAGGAGGGGACCAAGGATCTGTTTGCGGGGATGCGGCGGGTGCGAGTTCCGGCGCGTTGGTATGGGATGTTGTTGATTCCGTCGGCGCTGGTCTTGGCTGTGCTTTTCTCGTTGAAGGCGTTGGTTTCGCCGGGGTTCGCGCCTAACCACTTTTGGTTTGGGATTTTGTTCGGCGTGCCGGCAGGTTTTTTGGAAGAGATTGGATGGACGGGCTACGCGTTCCCGCAGATGAGCGCGAAGCGGAATCCACTGGCGGCAGCAATTGTGCTGGGAGTGTTTTGGGGAATATGGCACTTCCCGGTCATTAATTTCCTGGGAGCAGCGTCGCCTCACGGGGCGTATTGGTTACAGTTCTTTCTCGCGTTTACTCTGGCGATGACTGCAATGCGAGCGCTGATTGCCTGGTTGTATGTGAACACAAGAAGTGTAATGCTGGCGCAGATAATGCACGTAAGCTCCACCGGAGCGTTGGTGATTTTTAGTCCGCAGGTTAGTGCGGGGCAGGAAGCGGTGTGGTACGCGGTGTACGGATGCGTTTTGTGGGTTGTGGTGGGGGTGATTGCGGGGAAGTGGGGACGAGGCTTGACGAGGTGAGCCTTTGCTGCCGGCTCTCTTTGCCTGCTGTTTCGAGGGCGGAGCGCGCGGGCGAGGATCCCCTTCACGCGGAGGGTTCGAGAGGGGGTAGGGGGCCTTCGACTGCGTTTGGTGTCCGCTTCGCGAGCACCAAATTCCGCTCAGGATGACAGGGATTTTGGGTGGTGGAAGTTTGCGCATTTGTGGCGCAGCCGGTAAGAGCAGGTCCTCTTCGGCCTTGCTCAGGGCAGTCCCTCTTCGCCTGCGCCGATTCGCAATGACATCGCTGTTTTGAAACGGATAGTAATGGGTCAGTGGTGGTCGTCCCTCCGGGACTCCCAATCCTAAGGTCGTCCTACCCCGGCGTTGAAACGCCGGGCTATTAGCAGGCGTCCCTCCGGGACGGGGATGAGTGCTGCGGACGAAAGCAGGTTCCTCTGGCCTGCGGCGATTGGGGACAGTCACTTTGCAATGGACAGGGTGCGAGGCAAGCATTTCCGCCGCCGAAGCGGTTTCGTGAGAATGCCTTCTTAAGGTTGCTGTGGTGGACACCACTAGGGGTCCTTCGACTGCGTAAGAAGTTCGCTTCGCGAATTCCTTACTTCGCTCAGGATGACAGAGGTGTGTGAGCAGCGATGTGTGAATGACAGAGATTAAAGCGTCGTTATCTGATGGCGAACCCGTCACTCGGGGCAGGCGCAGAGTAGGTTGGCGGCAGCACTTATAATGACGGGCATGTCCAACTTTCTTTCCTCCAAAATTGGTGTTGGTTTTGTTTTCCTGCTTGCGGTTTCGGCATCAGCGATCGCAGCGGATGGAGCCGTATTTACAGACCCTTTGGCTACGGGAGTCCATCTTGATCCTGTGGGAGAGGGGATCGAATTGGGCAGTGTGCCGCTGGGGATGGCGGTGGCCCCTGGCGGAGACAGAGTTGCGGTGGTGCTGAGTGGGTGGCGCGAACAGGGGCTGCAGATTGTTGACCTGAAGTCACGGCGGGTGACGCAGACACTGGAGCAAGACGCTGCGTTTCTGGGAGTGGCGTTTTCGCGGGATGGGAAGGAGTTGTACGTGTCCGGAGGGAACGACGACTCGATATTTTGTTACTTCTGGGAGAACGGGGCGGCGAAATTTGTGCGCAAGATTGTGCTGGGCCAACAGAAGGCCGACAAGACCGGGTCGCGATATCCGGCGGGACTGGCGGTGTCGCAGCGCGGGAATTATTTGTATGTGGCGGAGAATGTCGGGGACGACATTGCGGTTGTTGACCTGACCACGCAGAAGGTGGCGGAGAGATTGGCTACCGATCACTATCCCTATGCGGTGGAAGTTGCGCCCGACGGGAGAGTTTATGTTTCGGCGTGGGGAGCGGACACGGTTTCAGTGTTCAAGCAGGGCAGTGATGGGAAGTTGAGTAGCGCGGGGAAGGTAAAGGTGGGGCGGCATCCGTCGGCGATGGTGGCGAATGCTTCGGGGTCGCGGTTGTATGTGGCGCTGGCGGGGTCGGACCAGATTGCGGTGGTGGATACGGGCGCCGGAAAGGCGCTGCGGTATCTGAGCGATGCGAATCCCGCAGGGCCGGCTGAGGGGAGCACGCCGAACGCGCTGGCATTGTCGAAGGATGGATCGAAGTTGTTTGTGGCGGAAGCGGACAATAATGCTGTTGCTGTGTTTGATGTTTCAGGAGATGCGTCCAAGAAAAATACTGCGCACAACACGGTCGCGAAATCAGGTTCGACGACGTGGATCGAGGGGCGTATTCCGACAGACTGGTATCCGACGGCAGTGGTTGAGTCGGGTGGAGAGTTGCTGGTGTTGAGTGGCAAAGGACACGGGAGTCGCGCGAATCCGGACGGGCCAATTCCAGGGGAACTTCACCGGAACCGGCAGGCGTATGACCTGGGACAACTCAACGGTACGCTAAGGGTGTTGGCGGAGGAAGACACTTTTTTGCACCTTGCGGAATATTCTCGGCGAGTTGGGGCGGCGAATCGGTGGGAGGAGCCGAGGTCGAGCAAGAAATATCCTCCGTTCAAGCATGTGATTTACATCATCAAGGAGAATCGCACCTACGATCAGGTGTTTGGCGACTTGAAGCAAGGGGATGGCGATGCAGGGCTGGTGTTTTTCGGACAGACAATAACGCCGAACCATCATTCGCTGGCGCTGCGTTTCGGATTGTTTGACCGTTTTTTTACTAACGCTGAAGTGAGTTCGCAGGGGCATATATGGTCCACGGCGGCGTACGTTACCGACTATGACGAGAAGACGGTGCACTCGGCGTACTCGGACCGACGGGCTGATATCGACAGCGAGGAAATTGATGAGCCGGGGAATGGGTTTCTGTGGAACCTGGCGAAGAAGAAGGGCATCAGTTTTCGTGATTACGGAGAGATGGTCAACAATCCGAAGGAGGCAGGGTGGTCCGCCACTGAACGACGGGGGCTGGCGGGGGACATCAACATGGCGTATCCGCCGTTCAATCTGGCGGTTTCAGACCAGGTGAGGGCGGATGTCTGGCTGGCGGAGTTCAAGCAGTTCGTCGAGAAAAAACAAATGCCGCAGCTTGAAATTCTTCATTTGCCGAACGACCACACGGCGGGCGGTGCGAAAGGGTTTCGGACGCCTAAGGCACTGGTGGCGGACAATGATCTGGCGTTGGGAAGGATTGTGGAGGCATTGTCGAAGTCGCCGTTCTGGCGGGACACGGTCATTTTTGTGCTGGAAGATGATTCGCAGTCAGGACCGGACCACGTGGACTCACATCGGTCGCCGTTTTTGGTGATTTCCGCGTACAACCGGGCGGGGACGATTCACCGGTTTGCGAATACTACGGACGTGGTGGCGGCGATTGAGGACATATTGGGGCTGGATCGGTTGTCGAAATACGACTACTTCAGCCGGTCGTTGGCGGATGTGTTCTCGGAGACTCCGGACTTTTCGCCGTGGACGGCGGAGGCGGCACAGATGGACTTGAACGAAATGAATGCGATGCTGGGTGTCGGGGCGAGAATGTCGGAAGGGCTGGACTTCAGCGCGGCGGACCGGGTGGATGACGCGGTGTTCAACAGAGTTTTGTGGCGGATTGTTAAGGGGGATGAGGCGTTTCCGGGAGTTAGGGCGGCGGCTCCGGTGCATGCGATGGTGATGAGCCGGTAAGGAGATCAAGATCTTAACTACAGAAAGCACTGCGCCTTTCTGGGGTGCATTCGATGCGGGGAGAATTCCCTCACTCGGCCGGGGTGGGGATAGCGGGTAGGGGTCCTTCGACTGCGTGGGGGCTTCGCTATGCGAAGCTCCCACTTCGCTCAGGATGACCAGGGCTTTTGGGGTTGTGTGGAAACCTGGGCATTTGTGGCGACAGGCGAACGGCAGGTTCCTCTTCGCCTGTGGCGATTCGGAATGACATCGGGTTGTTTGTTTGGCCGACAGGGTGGGCGGTGCCGGCAAAAAGCAGGTCCCTCGACTGCGCCAAGCGATTCGCGTTGCGAATGACTTGGCTTCGCTCGGGATGACAGAGTTTTTCTCGGAATGACAGATGCGTTTTGTTGATGAGGGGGAGTGGGAGGAGCGAATGGTTAGGCCTAGTGCCGGGACGCGGGAGCGGATCGAGTTTGGGCGGAATCAGCGGCGGAAGTTGAAGCGGTCTGACCATGCGGTGTGGGACGCTAAGCAGCGGAAGCACGATCCCGTTGAAATCATTCTGGCGGTGAACCGGAAGCGGATTGCATCGCTGGTGCCGATCAAGATGGCGCGGATGGCGGCGTCGCCGTTCGGATATTTTCGCGGAAACGTTCCGGTAATGGCGGCGGATTTGACGGCCATGCGGTCGAGCGGTATCACGGTGCAAATTTGCGGGGATGCGCATGTTCGCAATCTGGGAGCGTTTGCAGGCACGGATGGGCGGCTGGTTTTCGATATCAACGATTTTGATGAGACGATTCGTGCTCCGTGGGAATGGGACCTGAAGCGGTTGGGGACGAGCCTGGTACTGGCGGGGCGGGAGACGCAAAACTCTGATCGGGCGTGCCATGAGGCAGTGCTGGCGTGCGCGGAAATGTATCGCAGGAAAATGGCGGAGTATTGCTGGATGACTTGCCTGGAAGTAGCACACTGCCGGATTCACCGGCAATTTTTCGGGCGGCCAGGGGCGTCTGTTCTGGAGCGGGCGGAGCGGGCGACGCCGATACACAGTCTGGCGAGATCGACGGTCGCGCGGGGCAAGCCGCGGATGTTTCGGGAAATGAAGCCGGTGCTGACGCATCCGCCGAAGTCGCGGGTGCGGGAAGTGTTGAAGGCGCTGAAGAGTTATCGGGAGACGTTGTCTCCGGCGGGGCTGCATCTGTTGAGTTTTTACCGGGCGGTGGATGTGGTATTCAAGATTGTGGGGACGGGCAGCGTGGCGCTGCACGATTATGTGGTCCTACATTTTGCGGGAGATGGCGCGGGTGATCCGTTATTTTTGCAGGTGAAGGAGGCGGTGGCGTCGGCGTATGCGCCTTACGTGGGGTCGGTAGAAACGGCGATCCATCAGGGTGAGCGGGTGGTCCATGGCCAGCGCATGTTGCAGGCGCAGCCGGACATTCTTTTGGGATGGACTTCGATGGGGAAAGCGGATTACCTGGTGCGGCAGTTGAATGACCATAAGGGCTCGATTGAGAACACGGATTTGCGGGGCGCGGGGCTGACTGAATATGCGACTACGTGCGGCGAGGTGCTGGCACGCGGGCATGCCCGGTCGGGGGATCCGGCAGTGCTGGCGGGGTATTTGGGGCCGAATGATCGGTTTGATAAGGCGCTGGGGAAATTTTCGATGAGTTATGCGGAGCAGACTACGAAGGATTATGAGGGGTTCAGGAAAGCGATTCGCGCGCGGAGGATTAAGGTGGGGAGGGCGTATTTGTGAGCCATCACCCCCGCCCGGCGAAAGTGGAGAGGTCGGAGCGCCCAAGCGTGGTGGAAAATTCCTGGTTAAGCCGCCGGTGGCGGAGAGGTACAAGGGGTCCTTCGACTGCCTTGTCGCTCGCTTCGCGAACAACAACTTCGCTCCGGATGACAAGGATTGAGGAGCCGGAGAAAAGAGCCCCACCCTTCTCGCGAGAGGCGCGAGAAAGATGGGGCACGCGCACCCGCTAGATCACTTCACTAACGAATTACAACCGACAGATCAGGAGCTCGCGCTCATAGATTAGTTCCGGGGGAAGGTGGGCGTGGAGCAGGATGAATAATTCTTCGTGATCTATTACCTCGCGCTTCCACGCGGGGCGGTCGATGGTTTGCAACTCGTCGAAAGTTTCTTTGGGGAAATTCAGGCCGGTCCAGTCCATGTCTTCGTAGAAGGGAGTCCAGCCGATGGGGGTTTCTTTGGTGCGGGTGCGGCCGTGGACACGGTCAACGATCCATTTGAGGACGCGGAAATTGTCGCGGTAGCCGGGCCACAGGTATTTTCCGTTGGCGTCTTTTCGGAACCAGTTCACGTGGAAGATGCGCGGGGTCATGCTCAATGAGCGCTGCATTTTGATCCAATGACGGAAATAGTCGCCCATGTGGTATCCGCAGAAGGGGAGCATGGCCATGGGATCGCGACGGACCTTGCCAACTTCGCCGGAGGCGGCGGCGGTCATTTCTGAACCCATGGTGGCGCCGACGTAAACTCCTGAACTCCAGTTGAAGGCCTGATAGACGAGAGGGATGGTCTGGGCCCGGCGGCCTCCGAAGATGATGGCGCTGATGGGGACGCCAGTGGGGTCTTCCCAGGCGGAATCGATTGTCGGGCATTGCTTCGCAGGCGCGGTGAAGCGGGCGTTGGGATGAGCGGCTTTGGCGCCGGTTTTCTTGGCGATTTCGGGGGTCCAGGGATTGCCTTGCCAGTCGGTGCATTCGGCGGGAGGCTGGTCAGTCATGCCTTCCCACCAGACGCCGCCTTCGGGAGTTAAGCCGACGTTGGTGAAAATGCTGTTCTTCGAAAGCGCGGCCATGGCGTTGGGATTGGTTTTGACTGAGGTGCCGGGAGCGACGCCGAAGAAACCGGCTTCGGGATTGATGGCGCGGAGGCGGCCTTGGGCGTCGGGAGTGATCCAGGCAATGTCGTCGCCGACGGTCCAGATTTTCCATCCTTTGGATTTGAATTCCTCGGGAGGGACCATCATGGCGAAATTGGTTTTACCGCATGAGCTGGGGAAGGCGGCGGCGACGTAAGTTTTTTCGCCGTTGGGATCTTCGACGCCGACGATGAGCATGTGTTCGGCCATCCAGCCGTCGTCGCGGGCGATGTTGGAGGCGATGCGGAGAGCGAAACACTTCTTACCCAAAAGCGCGTTGCCGCCGTAACCGGAACCGTAGGACCAGATCTCGCGGGTCTCGGGGAAGTGGACGATGTACTTTTCGTCATTGCAGGGCCAAGGGACGTCTTTCTGTCCGGGCTTGAGCGGCGCGCCTACGCTGTGCAGGCAGGGGACGACGCGTTTGTAATCCTTGTCAATTTCTTTGAAGACGGGGAGGCCGATGCGGGCCATGATTCTCATGCTGGCGACGACGTAGGGGGAATCGGTGAGTTGGACGCCGATCTGCGACATGGGGGAGGCGATGGGGCCCATGCTGAAGGGGAGGACGTACATGGTGCGTCCGTTCATGGAATTGCGGAAGAGGATGCGCAACTTGCGGCGCATCTCGTAGGGATTTTCCCAGTTGTTGGTGGGGCCGGCGCTGTCTTTGGAAAGAGAGCAGATGAAAGTGCGGTCTTCGACGCGGGCAACGTCGCTTTTATGAGAGCGGGCCAGGAAACATCCGGGCCAGAGTTTTTGATTGAGGCGGATTAGGGTTCCGCTGGACACCATTTCTTCGCAGAGCTGGTCGTATTCTTCCTGCGAACCGTCCACCCAATGAATTTGCGCGGGGCGGGTAAGTTCGGCCATCTTCTCGACCCAGCGAAGGAGGTGTTCGTTTTGGGTTAGAGGGAGAGCGGTGTTGGTGTGGGTTACGGTCGCCATGAGTCTCCTTGCGGGCCGTTCTTAATGGTATCGCAGGGGTGCGGGGGAGGGGAAATTGGTGGCGTTCTAAGAAAGGCATTTACCACAGAGGCCACGAAGCGCTTCAGCCGGGACGACAGTGTTTGGGAGCGAGGGATCGCGGGGCGGGGAGAATTCCCTTGCGCCGCTGGGATTGGGACAGAGGGTAGGGGCCTTCGACTGCGTGGGAGCTTCGCTTTGCGAAACTTTCACTTCGCTCAGGATGACAAGAAAGCGGTATGGGAACGTAAGCATATGTGGAGCTGCAGGCAGACAGCAGCTTCCTCTTCGCCTGCGGCGATTCGGAATGACAATCTCAATTTTTATTAGGGTGTCGGGGGGCTAGACGGGGACTTGGGATTCGGATTTGGCGTAGTGGGAATCGACGTATTCGTCGAGGATGGTGATGAATTCGGGGACGATTTTGTCTCCGCGGAGAGTGGTGAATAAGCGACCGTCCACGTAAACCGGCGCTTTTGGTTCTTCGAAGGTGCCGGGTAGTGAGATGCCGAGGTTGGCGTGCTTGGATTCGCCGGGGCCGTTGACCACGCATCCCATGACCGCAACTTTCATTTCTTCGACGCCGGAGTAGCGTTCTTTCCAGGACGGCATTTGTTCGCGGAGGTAAGACTGGATTTGTTCGGCCATTTCCTGGAAGAAGGTGCTGGTGGTGCGTCCGCAGCCGGGGCAGGCGGTGACTTGGGGAGTGAAGCTGCGGATTCCGAGGGATTGCAGAATTTGCTGGGCGACACGGACTTCTTCGGAGCGATCGCCACCGGGCGCGGGGGTGAGAGAAACGCGAATGGTGTCGCCGATGCCTTCTTGTAGAAGAATCGAGAGACCTGCGCTGGAGGCGACTATTCCTTTCGCGCCCATACCGGCTTCGGTGAGGCCGAGATGGAGTGCGTAATCGCATCGACTCGCGAGCGAGCGATAGACATCTACGAGATCCTGGACGCCGCTGACTTTCGCGCTGAGGATGATCTGATCGGGGCGGAGGCCGTATTTTTCGGCGATGGCAGCGGAGTTCAAAGCGCTGACGACCATGGCTTCCATGGTGACTTCGCGGGCGTTTTTGGGGTCGGACAAACGAGAGTTTTCGTCCATCATGCGGGTGAGGAGGGATTGGTCGAGCGATCCCCAGTTCACGCCGATGCGGACGGGTTTCTGATTTTCGACGGCTACCTGGACCATAGTGCCGAAGTTGGTGTCGTCTTTGCGGCCGACGCTGACATTGCCGGGATTGATTCGGTACTTGGCGAGCGCCTGAGCGCAGGCCGGATATTTCTTGAGCAGGAGATGTCCGTTGTAGTGGAAGTCTCCGATGATGGGGACATGGATGTTCTGCTTGGCCAATTTTTCGACGATGTGGGGAACGGCGGCGGCGGCGTCTTCGTTGTTGACGGTGACGCGGACGAGTTCGGACCCGGAGCGGGCAAGGGCGGCGACCTGCTCGACCGTGCTCGACACGTCGGCGGTGTCGGTATTGGTCATGGATTGCACTACAACTGGTGCATCGGAGCCGACGCGGACGGCGCCGATGGTGCAGGTTACGGATTTGCGGCGCTGAATCAGGGGCATGGAAGCTTCATTTTATCAGATAGGGGATGACGTCTATTAGGCATCAGCCGTCAGGAGACTTTGATTCGGCATCGAGAGAGATGTCTGGCCAGATGCGCCGATTTAACGCCGGGCCAGAATCAGCCCAACGACGCCTCCGATTGGTCCTCCTAGGCCAATTCCGAGTAGGTATGCAAGCAGAGCAACTCAAGCCATTGAAGTGCCCCCGACGATTCTGGCCGCAAGTTCTAGGAAAGCAAGGGACAGCAGGAATGCAGACACGAGCCCAAGAGTCGAAATGAGGAATATGTACGACGACAGGAACCGAAGTCGAGCAAACCCCAAAACGATGCTAAGCGATAGATCAGCAGCAAATCGGGTTTGAGATGGCATTCTCGGTGTTCACGCCACTCACCGCTAAGCGCGTGGTCGCGATGCTTTTCGTTTAGCGGTTTGTCTGCTGCCAGTAGCGAGACGACGGATGAGACCATGGCTTCCAGATCGCGGCGATGTTGAGTTCGCTTCTCGCGTTGGAAGTCGCTGCGGAAGGCGTTGGTTCGCTCAATCGTTCGCATTCAGGTCGGCCATCAAAGCGGAGACGGTGTCGAAAGCGGGCAGGTAGCCTTTGCGCGCTTCCTGCATGGCCGCGGCAGTTGCGGCATTTGGGACCCTTACCTCGAAGGGCAGGGCTTTCTCCGCTGCCACACGGGTCAGCAGGACGCGGACTGCATCGGAAACGGAGAGGCCCATTGCGGCCAGGGTCTTCGAAGCGCGCTCTTTAACGCGGCGGTCGATGCGGACGTGGACCATTTCCGTGGTTGTGTTGCGCATGAGATACATCAATATCGCGGGCAATGCAAGTCTTTCGCCCCTTTGGGGCTGGTTGGATCTCCCCGCACTAACCCAGGGCTTGCGCCGTGGGCTGCAATCTTGCGCCGCTTCGCGGCTGACAACGTCGGTTGGGATGACTGAGCCGGAGACTTGCGCAGGGTCCCCTGAAAAGCCCGCCCTCTCGCAAAGGACGCGAGAAGGACGGGGCACCCGGCGAGGCCATTGTGAGTTTCAGGTCTATCTCCGCGCAAGCGAACGCGAGGTCCTTCGCCTTCGCAGCTGCTTCGCTTCGCGAAGCAGCTACTGCGCTCAGGATCGACATGGTTGCTAGGGTGTATGGCTGAGAGCTGACGGTTAAGGCTTTTTTACGGCAGTCTTTGGGCGATCGTCTTGGCGATGTCGTTGTAGATGACCATGGCGGCGAAGAGTATCAGGAAGACAAACGCGGCCTGGTAGATGCGTTCTTTGATCTGCAGGCTAATGTCGCGGCGCATCAGGGCTTCGATGAAGAGGAGCAGGATCACGCCGCCGTCCATGATGGGGATGGGGAGCAGGTTGAAGATGCCGAGATTGAGGCTGATGCCGGCGGTCAGTTCAAGGAGTGGGAGCCAGCCTTTCTCCTGCGCGGCGGCGCCAGCTTGTTGGGCGATACCGATGGGGCCGGAGACGGATTTCAGCATCTTTCCGTGAATCATTTTTCCGACCAGTTCAAGAAGCATTACCGAGTAGTGCTTGTTGTTTTCCAAGGAGTGATGGAACGCTTCAGGAAGCGTGAGAACACTGATTTTGGTCTGGGTAAGGTTCCTGAATCCTAAGCGGTACTGTTTCTCGCTGCCATCGGCGGAGGTGGAAAGAACAGGAGCAACTGTGAAAGTGAGAGACTTGCCATCGCGGATAACATCAAGTTGCACGGGCTTGTCTTTGGACTGCTGCAAGCGATCGATCATGGTGTGAATCGAAGGGAGCGGCTGTCCATCAACGGAGACGATCTTATCCCCTTCACGCAAACCAATCTTTGCAGCCGGCATATTGGGCTCAAGGTCGGTAACGATCACGGGCTCGTTGGGGAACCAGCCGGCGGAGCCAATTTCAGAGCTTGTCTTGGCGGCCGGCACTACTGATCCGTGAATGGTCTGAGCGCCACGCAGGACGGTGAAAGGGAGAGGCTGACTGGGGCTGAGCCAGGCTCGCTCCTCGGCTTGCTGCCAAGTAGGGTCTTGGACCCCATCAATTTGAATGATGCGATCGCCGGGTTGCGCAACCGTTTTTGCGGCAGGAGATTTGGGATCGACCCAGCCGATGACGGCGGGCTGGTCCCAGAATACAGGGATCTCGTAATGCTCCTTGTACACAACTGTAAGGAGAAATACCGCAAACATTATATTCATGGCCGGACCGGCGATGGCGATCAGGAAACGGTGCCAGCGGGAGTGGGACATGAACTCGCGGGGATCCCCGGTGTGCGCGTCCGTCGGATTTTCGCCGCTCATTTTTACGTAACCGCCGAGCGGGATGGCGTTGATGCGGTACTCGGTTTCGCCTTTGCGGAAACCGATGAGGCGCTTGCCGAATCCGATGGCGAATTGTTCTACGCGGACTCCGAGAAGCTTGGCCACAGCATAGTGGCCGAATTCGTGGATCAAAATCATGAAACCGAGGATGACGGCGACGGGGACGATGTAGAAGAAAAGTTGAGTCATAAACTCCAGTTAATTGTGGTGCATTCCGGCAGGCACTTTCTTGGACATGCCGGCTACTTTCTCGCGGGCGCGGGCGCGGGCGTTGTGGTCCACGGCTAGCACCTCTCTTATAGATTCCAAACTGCCCAGCGGCGTTTCGGAAACCACTTCATCTATTACTACGGGGATTTCCTGAAACCGGATGCTGCCGTCCAAAAACGCCGAAACTGCAACTTCGTCGGCGGCGTTCAAGGCGACGGTTTTTCCGCCTCCTGCTTTGGCTGCTTCATACGCCAGACGTAGACAAGGGAATTTTTCCACGTCAGGGGGGGAGAAATCGAGATGCCTTAAGTCACTCAGGCTAAAGTTCAGGTCGGAGGCGATTCGATCCGGATACGTCAGGGCGTAGAGGATGGGGAGGCGCATGTCGGTCACGGAGAGTTGGGCGAGGATGCTGCCGTCCACGAACTCTACCAGGGAGTGGATGGTGGATTGGGGATGGACGATGACGCGGATTTGCTCGGGCGGCAAGTTGAACAAACGGCAGGCTTCGATGACCTCGAAGCCTTTGTTCATGAGGGTGGCGGAGTCGATGGTGATGCGGTTGCCCATTTTCCAGGTGGGATGGTTTAACGCCTGCTCGATGGTGATATCGGCAAATTTGGATTTGGGAGTATTGAGGAACGGGCCGCCAGACGCCGTGAGCCAAATGCGGCGGACTTCGTGCATGCGGCCTCCGCGGAGGCATTGGTGGACGGCGTTGTGCTCGCTGTCGATGGGGAGGAGCGGCTTGCCCTGGCGGCGGGCTTCGGCGGTGATGAGTTCTCCAGCGGCGACCAGGCATTCTTTGTTGGCCAGGCCGACGGTTTTGCCGGCGCGGACGGCTTCGTAAGTGGCTTCAAGCCCCGCCACGCCAACGATGGCGCTGACTACGAAATCAGCGTCGGGATGGGTGGCGACGCGGACAGCGCCCTCGGGCCCGGATACGACTTCTGTGCTAGTCGAATTCAGCTTTGATTTTAGGATTGCGGCGTCGGATTCGGTGGCAACGGAAATTATCTGGGGACGCCAGCGTTGGGCTTGGTCGAAGGCTAGGTCGAGGTTGCGTCCGGCAGCTAGGGTGGCCACTTGGAAGCGGTCGGGAAAGGATTCGACGACGCTTAGGGTGCTGCGGCCGATGGTTCCGGTTGAACCCAGGATGGCGAGGTGTTTCATGGATAGGGATATGGTACTAGAAAGGCGGCTTCGGGCTTCGGGAGTCGGCCGGGTTTCAGCGAAGTGCGGAGGCGGCAATGGTCACAGAGATAAGGACTAACAGGGCTGTCGTGAAGATCCGCGCCTCTTTTTGCATCTTGGGCGTGACGGCGGGGCAAACGTCCATCGGCCCTAGCTCCACCCCCGTCCTTCATACTCGAACCCAGTCGAATAATTCCCCTTTGATGATTTGCTTCACGGTTTGCACCAACCCCGATACGAAGGCACCGGCGAAAATCAACCACCGCAGTATCAGGAGCCTGTCAGATGCGGATTTTAGAAAATTCAACTTAAGAACTCCGCCCAGGGCTGCAGTCATGATGACGGCTCCAACTACGCAAACCAGCGCTCCGAGCATACGCAGTCCATTGCGCGAAGAGGTGTCCAGCACCAAGCGCTGATAGTAACCTTCCTGCCCGGGCGCAAGAAGGGCCAACCGCATCGGATTTCTCATCACAAGAAATCCAAATGTGGCCACGAGCAGCCCGATAAC
>WNFD01007614.1_pt1 | contig 14949 bp, 10 predicted proteins | sample 5400491 | NCBI WGS metagenome assembly WNFD01 (sample SAMN13153343, study PRJNA577476) | soil metagenome | isolation source: 120 cm saprolite under Douglas fir tree site 2 hole 2 replicate 2 | place: USA:California | collected 2015-04-18
AAGCGCGTTATTCACTTGGCGGTCCGTTGGATGCTCGACCAGGGCATCACCACAGCATTGTGGGGGGCGCGTCATCCCGGTCAGTTGCAGCCGGTCGACGAGGTGGTTGGCTGGTTGCTCGATGCTTCCGCCAAGGCCGAGATCGATCGGATCCTGCGCGAAACCGTCACCGATCCGGTCGGCCCGGAATTCATGGCCCCGCCGTCACGCAGCGTCGCTGCGTGACGCAACGCAAGTTGCCCTGATGAAGTTTCGTGCCGAGAACAGAAGAGCAATTGCTGCTCAATGAGTCTCTTGATCCGATTGTCGAAAAACGCTGGACGGCACGACCGTTCCAGTTCGAATTTAAAAACTAACGGTGAATTTAATGGCCGTCCCTTGTCCCGTTACTACCTTCAGGCAGTTGCCCTCGTCCTAGGCCGGGAAAATTGCAATGGATATGACGGCGCTTCTCCTGTCGCGAATTCAATTCGCCTTTACGATCACCTTCCATATCATCTTTCCATCCTTCACGATCGGCTTGGCAGCCTGGCTCACCGTCCTTGAAGCCTTGTGTCTTGCGACCGGCCGTCCGGTCTATCGCGTGATCTTCGAATTCTGGCTGAAGATATTCGGCGTGGCATTCGGATTGGGTGTGGTGTCCGGCATCGTGATGGCATTCCAGTTCGGCACGAACTGGAGCGTGCTGTCCAAAATGTCCGGGCCGATCCAAGGCCCGCTTCTGATGTACGAGACCTTCACCGCCTTTATGCTCGAGGCCAGTTTCTTCGGCGTTCTCATCTTCGGCCGCAGCCGCGTGCCTCCGTGGTTCTATTTGTTTTCAACCGCGATGGTCGCGCTCGGGACCACGTTTTCGGCGTTCTGGATCATGGTCAATAACAGCTGGATGCAGGTGCCATCGGGCTATGTGATGGAAAATGGCGCCTTCGTTCCGAACGATTGGACCAAGATCCTCTTCAATTCGGTCGTGTGGTCGCGATTTCCCCACATGTTGCTCGCTTCCTACCTGACCGGTGCTTTCTGCGTTGCCGCGACCGGCGCGTGGTACGTGTTGCGGAAGGAATATCACGCCGAGGCGCGTATCATGCTGCGCATGGGCCTCGGTCTCGCCGCTGTGCTGATGCCGATCCAGCTTCTCTTCGGACATCTGGTCGGTGGGTACGTCAACACGTATCAACCTTCCAAGATGGCTGCGATCGAGGGACGCTGGAACGATGAGAAACCAGGTTCCGAGGTGCTGTTCGCCTGGCCGGATGTGAAGAACCGGCGCAACCTGTTCGCGATTACGCTGCCGCCGCCGTTCGGTAGCCTGATCGATTCCGACAGTCTCACCGCCGGGGAAAAGGGTCTCAACAGTATCCCTCCTGAGAACTGGCCGCCGGTGGTGATCCCGTTCTTCAGCTTCCGGATCATGGTGGGATGTGGTTTGGTGATGCTGGGGCTCGCCTGGCTCGGTAGCTATCTGAGTTACAAGCACCGCCTGGCGTACAACCGTCCGCTGCTTTGGCTGACTTTCCTGAGCTTTCCGCTGCCCTTCATTGCGATCATTACCGGCTGGTTCACCGCTGAGGTCGGCCGTCAGCCTTGGGTTGTCTATGGGGTTTTACGAACAGCGGATGCCATGACGCCATTTTTGACGGCGCGCGAGGCGACGATCTCGCTCGCTATCTTCTGTTCGGTTTACGCCTTCATCTTCCTGTTTGGCACGTTTTACATCTACCGACTCATCCGTATCGGTCCCGTGCGAAAATTGATCGAGGCTCCGCATCTCGCGGTTCCGAACCGGCCGATGTCATTGGCCGATGAAGCACCAATTCAAGAACCCAGCCACGTCGGCGCCGGAGAATAACCATGGTCATGTTCTGGGTCTCGCTTTTGGCCATCAGCATTCTGCTCTACGTGCTGCTCGACGGTGTCGATCTCGGCGTCGGCTTGCTGTTCGGACTGACGAACGGCGAGGCCAGGCGTAGCGAGATGCTGAGCGCCGTCGCGCCGATCTGGGACGGCAACGAGACCTGGCTGGTGGTCACCGCCGTCATTCTGTGGGGAGCCTTCCCGCTCGTCTACGCGAATTTGCTGCCGGCGTTCTATCTCCCTCTCATCGTCATGCTGCTGGGCCTGATCTTGCGCGGTGTGGCCTTCGAGTTTCGTTACAAGACGCAACGGCTGCGCTGGATCTGGGATGTAAGCTTTGCCGGCGGGTCCCTGATCGCGACTTTTATACAAGGGTTGACGGTCGGGGCCCTGGTGGAAGGATTGCAGTTCACCAACGGCGAATATTCCGGCGGTGCGGTCGGCTGGCTCACGCCGTTTGCGGTCCTTTGCGGCATCGGCCTGTGCCTCGGCTATGCGCTTCTCGGCGCCTGCTGGCTGGTCAGAAAATGCGAGGCCGAGGTTCGCGACGTCGCGCGCCGCCAGATCCCCGTGCTCGCGGTCGGCGTACTGGCGTTCCTCGTGCTTGTCTTCGCCTACGCGCTGGCCGAACATCTTCCAATCCTGCATCGTTGGATCGATCGGCCGTATCTGTTCGTGTTCCCGGCGATTGGAGCGGTCGCGGCAATCGTGCTCGCGCTCAGCATCCTGAACCACAACGACTACTGGCCGTTCTATATGGTCGCGCTGATCTTCATGTCGGCGTTCGGCACGTTGGCGCTGTCCTTCTGGCCATATATGATACCCTCGGTCATCACCGTCGACCAAGCCGCCGCGCCGCAATCCAGTCTTACGTTCATGTTCTGGGGGTGCGGCGTCGTCGTCTTTCCGCTGATGCTGCTTTACACGGTCATCAGCTATAGCGTCTTCAGGGGCAAGGTTCGGACGACAGCCGGATACGGACACCACTAAATTTCAGGCGAAACCGGTGAGTGAGTTATGCCAGGGAGACGCCGGGGAATCACGCCAGGCAACGAGCCCGTGAGCCAATCCGACGCAAACCAACGCGATGTGTCGCTTGAGGAGCGACCGACAATCGCTGCGGCCGTGCTCGTGGGCGCAAGCTGATGCTGTTCAACTCGGCCATCTGGGTTATTGTGGCTGTTGCAACGTCGGGCGTGATCGCCCGGCCATGGAATTGGCCGGAGTTCGTCTGGGCGGTGGTGGGCGCCGCGATGCTGGTGCTGTTCAACTTGCTGTCTTGGCAGGAGGCAGTCGCGGCTGTGGGAAGGGGTACTGACGTCTATCTCTTTCTGATCGGCATGATGCTGCTGTCTGAGGTCGCCAGGAAGGAGGGCCTGTTCGACCGGCTCGCGACCCAGGCGGTCACGCATGCGCGCGGCTCGGCCAAACGACTATTCCTGATCATTTACGTCGTCGGCACCCTGGTGACGGTGTTCCTGTCGAACGACGCCACCGCTGTCGTGATGACGCCGGCGGTCTATGCGGCGACCCGGGCCGCGCAGGTCGAGCCACTTCCTTATCTCCTCATCTGCGCTTTCATCGCCAACGCCGCAAGCTTTGTCCTTCCGATCGCCAATCCTGCCAACCTCGTCGTGTTCGGCGGGCAGATGCCTGCGCTTTCGGAATGGCTGCGTTATTTTGCCGGGCCGTCACTGGTTGCGATCCTCGCGACATACGTCGTACTGCGGCTGACGCAACGGGAGGCGCTTGATGCAAAGGTCGCCGCTATCGAGGGCCTGTCCCCACTGACGCTCGGTGGTAAGATTGCGGCGATCGGAATCGCGCTGACGGTAGCCGTGCTGCTGTCGGCATCTGCGTTCGACCGGCCACTGGGGTTACCGACCTTTTGCGCCGGCGCATTTTTGACCGCCATCGTGCTGGTCATCGCGCGGCAATCGCCGCTGCCGATTCTCAAAGACATTTCGTGGAGCGTGCTGCCGCTCGTTGCGGGTCTGTTCGTTGTTGTCGCGGGGTTGAACCGAACCGGTGCGTTGTCAGCGCTGGCGGGCAACCTGCACGACGCTGCGGCGACGTCGCCGCAAGCGACGTCGTGGGTCGCAGGCATCGTCGTCGCTGTCGCCTCCAACCTCGTCAACAATCTGCCGATGGGTCTGATCGCGGCCGCCACAAGCCATGCTGCGCAGGTGCCCCCACAGGTGGCCGGCGCGATTCTGATCGGCGTCGATCTCGGGCCCAATCTTTCCGTGACAGGCTCGCTCGCCACCATCCTGTGGCTGATCGCATTGCGCCGAGATGGCGTGAAGATTGCGCCTCTTCGGTTTCTCAGATACGGCCTCCTCGTCATGCCACCGGCGCTAATGCTGTCGCTGCTTGCCTTGTCGGGTATGTCCCCATGAAGCAGACAATGTTCCCTGGGCCGAGCAAAATTGCGTTTTTTAAGGACGATGGTAGGCGAGGGCTAGGACAGCCCAAGGGGGAAGGGGTGCAACATGTCGAGAGCATGAGACGCGAGCGCAACATCAAGCGCTATTTATTTTAAACCGATTCGATCCAAACTCATTTGTGAGCTGCTTGCGGCGAGGTGACGGACTTTCACGTCCATGCCGACTACGACCTGGGCATTACGCCCGGGCTGTTGTCCGGCCATTTCGCGATTGTCGCTTCGTCTATATTCAGGTGCTGGGCAACCAATGCCGGCGGCGTATGCGTCAGCCAGTTGGATAGAGAAATCTCTTCATACTGGGAAGCCCTGAACACCCCGATAAACTGCATGTCCGTGTCGCCGACATTCTCGACATAATGCCCCAGATTGCGCTTGACGTAACCGATGTCCCCAGGATTGAAGTCCATGGTCATCGCATTCGGGCCGGTATTGAACACCGTCATGCGTGCCTTGCCCTTGAGGTAATACTGCCATTCGTCTGCGTTCGGATGCCAGTGCATCTCGCGTACCCCGCCGGGACGAACCGTTACCAGCGCGGCCGCAACCCTCGTTGAGACGATGAAGTTGCTGCTGTCGGCGATCCGCACGTCGCCGCCGCTGGATTCCTTTGTCGGAGCTGACGATCCAAGCCGGAAGATAAATGGATGGGGTGGAGCATTTTCGCCTTTGTTGACTGCGGCGCGGTCCGACGCCAAATCGCCGGGCAGGGTCCCCTGGAAGATCCAGAGATTTTGCAGCGGAATCTTAGCGAACGTTTGCGCTGGAACGCCAAAATTCTTGGCAAGCACCTCGGGAGGGGTGTGGGCGAACCAGTCCGTCACCAGCAGCGTATTGAATTCGTTGGCGTGGCCGTCGTCGAAGCAGATCACGAACTCACAACCGTCCGGGCCGAGCCCCTGCAGCGAATGCGGCTGGCCTGCCGGGAAATACCACAGGTCGCCCTCATTAACGTCCGCGACGTAGGGCCGGCCCACCGCGTCGAGAACCGTCACGCGGCAACTGCCGTAAGTCATGATCGCCCACTCTGCGGCCTGATGCCAGTGCAATTCCCGGATGCCGCCAGCGGTCAGCCGCATGTTGACGCCTGATATCTCCTTCGAAATTGCAAAGTCCTCTACCGTCACCTGGCGTGCCCAGCCACCATTCTGGACGCGCTTCGGTGCATTATTGAAAGATGCCCAGTCCATCGGCATGCCGCCGACATCGGTTGCCGGCGGAAACTGTGCCGAGGGAAACTGGTTGCCGATGGCCGGGCTTTGCGGGCCTGGATCGGCGAGATTACCCGGACCCTTGGCGTTGATAGCGCCTTGCGGCGGAAGGTCCGGATTACCGAAGGAGGCAGCTCGCGCTGCAGTTGCAGTCATGACAGCGCCCGCGGCGGACACTGCGAGCATATCCCGTCTCGAAAACATGATTATCACTCCTCTGCAAAATCGACTGCGGGTACTTGAAAGATAGGTCCACGATTACCGTGAGCCATTAAATTAACATTCAGAATGCCTCACGGATCGAGCGGACTATGAATCTCCGTAATTCCAGACAGCTCAGCTTCGAGATGGCCTTGTGGTTTCTATTCAGCGGCTGGTGCTTCCTGAGCCGCATGTTTTTCACGCGCCTGCGCATCCTTATCCTCGGTCATTCGGCGGGGGCCGGGTCGGCGTGGCCGGCGACCGCTTGCTTCTTCTTTTCCCCGAAGATCCAGGTCTGCAGCCGGTCAAGATAGATATAGACGACCGGCGTCGTATAGAGAGTGAGAACCTGCGAAAGTGCGAGGCCGCCGACGATGGCGTAGCCGAGCGGCTGGCGAAGCTCCGATCCGACTCCGCTGCCGAGCATCATCGGAACGCCGCCAAGCAGCGCCGCCATCGTGGTCATCAGGATCGGCCGAAACCGCATGATGCAGGCTTGATAGATGGATTCCTCGGCCGTCAGACCCTGCTCATGCTCGACGTGCTGGGCGAAATCGACCAGCATGATGCCGTTCTTCTTGACGATGCCGATCAGCAGTATGATGCCGACGATCGCGATCACGCTGAGATCGTAGTGAACCGCCATCAGCAGTAACAGTGCGCCGAGACCGGCCGACGGCAGCGTCGAGATGATGGTGATCGGGTGAACCAGGCTCTCGTACAATACACCGAGGATGAGGTAGATGACGAAGAGCGCGGCGGCTATGAGAACCGGCGTGCTCGACAGCGAGTCCCCGAAGGCCTGGGCGTTGCCCTGAAAGCCGGTCTGAAGCGAGAGCGGCTTGCCGAGGTCTTTCTCAATCTGCTGGATGGAGCTTACCGCCTGGCCGATCGCGGTGCCCGGCAGGAGATTGAACGAAATCGTCACCGACGGAAACTGGCCCTGATGGTTGACCACGAGCGGCGCGACTTTCACCACCGAGTCGACCAGCGTCGATAACGGCACCTGCTGCCCACTCGACGATTTGACATAGATGTTGTTGAGCGCTTCGGGCGAGTATTGGAACTTGGGGTCGACCTCCAGGACGACATGGTACTGGTTCAGAGTCGTGTACATGGTCGAGACGATACGCTGGCCGAACGCGTCATCGAGCGTGTTGTCGATCGTGTAGGGCAAGATACCGTAGCTCGATGCGACTTCGCGCTTGATGGTGATATCAAGCATCGGCCCCGCATTGAGCTGATCGGTGGCGACGTCGGTGATGCCCGGGACGGCCTTGATCCTATCGAGGAACAGCCCTGCCCAATGATTAAGCTCCCCGGGATCGGCGTCGTTCAGTGTGTACTGATACAGCGTCTTGGACACTCGCCCGCCGATGGTGATGTCCTGCGCGGCTTGCATGTAAAGCGTGATGCCCTGGAGTTTGGCAAGGTTGGTCCGCAGCCGAGCGAGCACCTGGTCCATACTGCCGCGCTGACTCTTGGGCTTCAGCGCGATGTAAACGCGGCCGTTATTGACCGTGGTGTTGCCGCCTCCGGCGCCGACCGCTGCGCCGACTGAGGCGACCGCAGGGTCCCGCATGACGGCGTTGAGCAAGGCTTGTTGGCGCTCGGCCATGGCCTGAAAGGAGATATCCTGCGCCGCCTCGGACAGGCCGATGATCAATCCGGTGTCCTGCTCGGGAAAGAAACCCTTGGGGATCACCACGTAGAGATACCCGGTCAGCGCGATGGTGCCGAGCATTGTCATCAGGGTGATGAAGCGATGGCGCAGCACGATCTTGAGGCCGGCCTCATAGAGGTTGAGCAGGCCATCGAAGCCACGTTCGAAAAACCGGTAGAGCCATCCGTGCTCCTTGCTCTCCGGCTTGAGCAGACGTGCGCACATCATCGGCGTGAGCGTCAGCGAGATCAGCAGCGAGAGGACGAGCGCCACGCTCACCGTGATTGCGAATTCGCGGAACAGCAATCCGACATAGCCGCCCATCAGGAACAGCGGAATGAACACAGCGATCAGCGATAGCGTGATCGACACGATGGTGAAGCCGATCTCGCCGGCACCCTTCAGCGACGCTTCGAACGGGGAGGCGCCTTCCTCCATGTGCCGCACGATGTTCTCGATCACGACCACGGCGTCGTCGACCACGAAGCCGACCGCGATCGACAAAGCCATCAGCGAGAGATTATCGAGACTGTAGCCGAGCTCGTACAGCACCGCGAAGGTGCCGACCAGCGACAGCGGCACGGTGACGGCCGGAATAACTGTGGCCCAGAAATTGCGCAGGAATATGAAGATCACCATCACGACCAGCGCGACCGTCAGCATCAGCGTGAACTGCACGTCGCTGACCGAAGCCCGGATGGTCTCGGTGCGGTCGGAGATGATATTGACCTTGACCGCGGGCGGGATCGATGCCTGGAGCACCGGCATCATCGCCTTGATCCGGTTCACGGTGTTGATGACGTTGGCGCCGGGCTGACGCTGGATCGCCAGGATCACCGCCCGTTTCTGGTTGTACCAGCCCGCAATCAGGTCGTTCTCCGGCGCACTGACGGCGCGTCCGACATCGCGTATGCGAACCGGCGCACCGTTGCGATAGGCGATCACGAGATTGGCGTAGTCGTCGGCCTTCAGCAGTTGATCGTTGGTGTTGAGTGTGTAGGTCTGACGCGGGCTGTTGAGCGTGCCTTTCGGCAAGTCGACATTCGCCTGGCCAAGCGCCGTCCGCACGTCCTCGAGGTTGATGCCGCGGGCCGCCAGAGCCTGCGGGTCGAGCTGCACGCGGACGGCGGGCTTCTGCTGACCGCCGATACCCACCAGACCGACGCCGGATATCTGCGATATCTTTTGCAGCAGAATGTTTTCCGCATAGGCATCAACGGTCGTCAGCGGCAGGGTGTCCGAGGTCAGGCCGAGCACCAGGATTGGCGTGTCAGCTGGGTTGACCTTCCGGATGGTCGGTGGATACGGCATGCCCACCGGCAGGTACGGGGTCGCAGCATTGATCGCCGACAGCGTGTCGCTGACCGTACCATCGATCTGGCGGTTCAAATCGAACTGCAGGGTGATCTGGGTGTAGCCGAGTGCGCTCGCCGACGTCATCTGGGCGAGGCCCGGGATCTCGCCGAACTGCAATTCGAGTGGCGTCGCCACCGAAGACGCCATGGTCTGCGGATCGGCGCCTGGCAGCTGGGCCGTGACTTGAAGGGTCGGGTAATTGACGTTCGGCAGGGCTGCCACCGGCAATAGCGGATAGCTGACCAGGCCGCCGACCAACAATCCGACCATCAGCAGGGCGGTAGCGATCGGCCGATGGATGAACGGCGCGGATATGTTCATGGGATTGGTGCCTGCTGCGCGCTTTGCGCGATGGCTTCCTGCGCTGCCTGGCCGTGCAGCATCGTGACACGCGTGCCCGGTTGCAGCTTGTATTGTCCGTCGACTACGACCTGCTCATTAGCCTTGAGCCCGGAATCAATGAGGGCCTGGCCGCTGCTGATCTGCGCGACCTTGACCGGCCGGCTCTCGACCGTGTTGTTGGGATCGATGACGTACACGTAAGCTCCGCTCGGACCTTGTTGCACAGCCGATGCAGCGACGGTCAGGCCGTCATGCCTTGTATCGACGAGTAGCCGCGCGTTGACGAGCTCGCCCGGCCAGAGCCGGCGCGACTTGTTAGGAAAATTCGCTTTGAGCTGGATCGAGCCGGTTGTCTGCAGGATCTCGTTGTTGACGAGGCCGAGCACGCCTTGATCCAGCAGGGTCGTATCGTCCTGGCTGTAGGCGAGAACAGCGAGCGGGTTCTTGGTTTTTTGCTGTTGCTGCTGGATTTGCGGCAGATTCGTCTCCGGGAGAGTGAAGATCAGCGAAATCGGATCGAGCTGCGTAACGACGACGAGGCCGTTCGTAGTTGACGGGCTGATGATGTTGCCCACGTCGATCTGACGAATACCGACCACTCCATCGATCGGCGACGTCAGTCGCGTAAAGCTGAGTTGCACCTTCGCGGCGTCAATCAGCGCCTGGTCGGCCTTGATAGCCGCCTGCAGCTGCCCGACTTGCGCCTTCTGGGTCTCGAGCAATTGCGGAGTGGCCCAGCCCTTCTCGCCCAATGTGGTGTAGCGGGTGAGATTGGCCTGGGCGTTAATTAGCTGGGCCTGATCGCGCTCCAGGTTGCCGGTGTACTGGTCAATCAAGGCCTGATAGGGACGCGGATCGATCTGCGCGAGCAGATCGCCGGCATGCACGGTCTGGCCTTCGGTGAAGTTGATGCTGATGATTTGCCCCTGGATCTGGGCGCGCACGACGTCGGTGTTGTACGCAATCACCGTGCCGACACCGCTAAGATAGATCGGCACGTCAAGCTGGGCGACCGCCCCGGCGACGATCGACACCGCCGGCGGTGGAGCGGGCGCGGCAGCGACCTTCTCCAATGCCTGAGTATGCGTGAAGTACAGCAGACCGCCGGCCGCAAGCACCGCAGTCAGTAAGGCAGTGGAGACAACGACTTTCTTTTTCACGGCTACCCTCGTTCACAGATGAAAAATTGTTTCAGTTACTAGCCGCCCGGAATGATCGACGTTCCGGTGGTCGCGATGGTCAGACTTGGCTCTTTAGTCATGAGCCCGGCCCCGTCGGAGCTAATGCTGATCCGCTCGGATTACTCCCGGGAAGAGTGCTCCCAACAGTGCTTGTCGTCGTAGATAAAACAGTAGCCGGAGACGTAACAGTGGGCATCGTTGGCACCAACGGTGCTGTACCCAGAGTCGGCAATACGCTTATCGTCGGTACTGCTGCCGCCGAGCTAACCCCAAGGTTGCCAATCTCGATAGATCCCAACGGAAGTCCGGTTCGAGCGGCGCCACCGGGTGTTGTGGGCGACGTTGACGTTGGAGTCGACGATGAAGCGATACTGCTTGAGCCGGAGCCGCACATTCCCGACAGTCCCGACGTTTCCAGCATTCCTGAAGTTGTCGGCATTCCCGATGTCGCCGAGATTCCCGACGACGTTGACGTTGCCGACATTGCCGTGGCGCCTGACGTTGCCGCGGTGGCGGGCATCGCGGCTCCGGCTGCTGTTCCGCCTCCGTCGTAGGTCGCGGTCGATCCGTACATTCCCGATGGCGAAGTCCCCGCAGTCGAACATGTCGTGCCGCTGCCCGGCATTGCAATTGCGCCCGTTACGCTGGTGGGCATTGGACTGACACCGGGTGAGGCGATTTCCGTGGCGCCCATCGGGATTCCGGTCGGGGAGACCGACGAACCCATTCCTAAGCCAAGCGGCGAGGTCGCACCCATCGTGGGTGTCGGGGCGGCCATCCCGCTAACTTGCGCCATGGCACCGTTGCAGACGAAGAGCGCTGGAAGGACCGCAGCGATCAGCGAGAATCTCATTGGCATTCTCCGTTTGAAAACTGCGTCGCCGCGGCGGACTCCTGCGCCGATCGGTTTTGAGATGATTTCGCTTGATGCGAGGCTATCGGACATCGGTCAGTCCCCCAGTGGCGGTTCATGTAGCTTCGAAAAAATCAGCAGCGGCAGATGTTCAAGTTCTTGTCCAGCGCCTCGTTGCAGCTGGCTCTAACGTTGCGGGCAAGTCTCGTGGTTGGGAAGTTGGCCGGCTGGCCCCACCTGTTCAATTAAATACGAGTTTATGTTTTTGACGCCGATCAATCGCGCCTGACCGCAAAGCCAATTGCATGACCTAAATTCGAATTTAGGGTTTCTGAATCTGAGTTTAATCGAAACGCTTATTGCAGTGTGCGAGTCTCCGGACGCTTATTCTTATGAAAAATGCGACGCGCAAGCATGGACACGGCGAAGGATTCGACCCCCATCATTTTGGTTTCAGAAAGCTAAAAGTAATTTTACTTGAGCAGGTCGCGCTCGCTCCCGATGTCTACGGACTATCTCTGATGGAAATCATCTGTCCAATCGGGAAGCATGTCTCGACGAAATGTAGCCGCGGCTATGGAGAGTGCCATGAGCGAAGACGAAGTTGCGGGTGTCGGTGACTACGAAGGTGCGGCGGCGGGCTGGGGCGCTCTGAAAGCTGTGGCAGATGCCGTTCGCGGCCAGATGGCTATCGTAAAGGAGACTCGCGGTCTCCTGAGCATGAACCAGCCGCATGGGTTCGATTGCCCAGGCTGTGCCTGGCCCGATCCGAAACATACCTCGTCGTTCGAGTTCTGCGAGAACGGAGCCAAGGCTGTCGCATGGGAGGCGACGGCTAAACGGACGACCCCGGAGTTCTTTGCAGCTCATACGGTCAGCGAACTCTGGAATTGGCCGGACTTCGACCTTGAGAACGAGGGCCGTCTCACGCACCCGATGGTTTACGACCGGACAACTGATCGATACCTGCCGATTTCGTGGGACGAGGCGTTGGCGATGATCGGCGGCGCGCTCCACGCGTTACCGGATGCCGATATGGCAGAGTTTTACACGTCCGGTCGGGCATCCAATGAGGCGGCTTTTCTCTATCAGTTGTTTGCGCGGGAATACGGAACCAACAACTTTCCCGACTGCTCGAACATGTGCCACGAGGCGACGAGCGTCGGCCTGCCAGAGTCAATTGGTGTCGGCAAGGGAACAGTGACCCTAGAGGACTTCGATGATTGCGACGCGCTCTTTTGTATCGGCCATAATCCCGGGACCAATCATCCACGCATGCTGACGACGCTGCGCGAGGTCTCGAAGCGAGGAGTGCCGATTATCGTATTCAACCCGCTGCGCGAGCGCGGGCTGGAGCGATTCACGTCACCACAGAGCCCTGTGGAGATGTTGACGCTGAGCTCCACGCCGATCGCGTCGACCTACTATCTGGTGAAGGTCGGCGGCGACATCGCAGTGCTGAAGGGAATCATGAAAACCCTGGTGGCCCTCGATGCAAAAAGCCTTGTCGACGGTGGCCCCGGTGTTCTCGATCGAGATTTCATTACGAACCATACAACCGGAATCGATGAACTGCTGGCTGACCTTGATGCGACCTCCTGGGACGCAATCGAGGAGGCCTCGGGTCTGTCGCGATCAGATATCGAGTCTGTCGGCAATGTCTACGCCAAGGCGGAGCGGGTCATCATCAACTACGGCATGGGGATCACCCAGCATCGTCACGGTACCGGCAATGTGCAGCAGATCGCCAATCTGTTAATGCTCCGCGGCAATATCGGGCGCAAGGGCGCCGGCATTTCTCCGCTGCGGGGCCACTCGAATGTGCAGGGAGACCGCACGGTCGGCATTACTGAGAGTCCGAATGATGCGCTTCTGAACGGAATAGCTCGCGTCTTCGGATTCGAGCCGCCACGCAACAAGGGCCATAACGCGATCGAAGCTATCGAGGCGATCCGGGACGGGCGCTCGAAGGCCCTGATCTGTCTTGGCGGCAATCTCGCGGTTGCGATGTCCGATCCGGAAGTCACATTCAAGGCGATGCGGAACCTCGATGTCGCGGTGCATATCGCCACCAAGCTCAATCGCTCCCATTTGCTGCTCGCGAAACAGTCCTTCATTCTTCCCTGTCTGGGACGCACCGAGATTGATATTCAGGCGACGGGCCGGCAGTCGGTCACCGTGGAAGACTCAATGTCGATGGTCCACGCATCTCGCGGCGGACTGAAGCCCGCCTCCGAGCATCTCAGATCAGAACCGGAGATCATCGCAGGGATGGCGCAGGCCACATTGCCGAACACGCGGGTCGGATGGGCGGAGCTGGTTTCCGATTACGGAAAGATTCGCGAATGCATCGAGGCGGTCTTTCCGGAATTCGCAGACTTCAATGCCCGTATCAGCAAGCCGGGTGGATTTCGGTTATATGTCGCTGCATCGGAGCGGGAGTGGCTGACACCGACGAAGAGGGCCAATTTTCTCGTCTATCCCGGACTCGATGAAGATCCGCATGTGGCGGACCCGGGAGCTCTCACGCTCGCGACAATCAGAAGTCATGATCAGTACAATACGACGATCTACGGCATGAATGATCGCTATCGTGGAATTACAGGGCGACGTGACGTCGTGTTCGTCAACGAACGCGACCTCTCCAGCCGCGGGCTGAAGCACGGCGATCTCGTCGATATTACGGTCGTGGCCGACGCGGGATCGAAACCGGGCAGGCGTGTGATGCGTAATCTGACGGCGGTCGCATACAATATCGCGCAGGGCTCAATCGCGGCGTATTATCCGGAGGCGAATGTCCTGGTTGCGCTCGACCATTACGACGTCAAATCTGGAACTCCTTCTTACAAGTCAACTCCGGTTCTAATCCGGGCTTCGCGAAACTAGATGTGGAATGCCTGTGTTCGCCTGGCAAATATCAATCGCCGACGTCAGCAAAATACCTGCAGTCTGATTTAGGTGGCACGGACTGCAGCGTTACAAGCTAAGCGCAGTTCCAAGCCGCTAGCGCACATCGCCGCTGGCCCTTGTGTTCAGCTGCGCGCTTCTTGGCCGCTTTTCGCACTTTCTCGAACGCGCACGTCTCGATTTGCGAAATGCGATCAGGCGACAGGTTAAATTCCGCCGCCAGGTCTTCCAGTGTCGGTGGTTCATCGGCCAAATGTCGCGCCTCGAAGATGCGACGTTCGCGGTCGTTTAGTACACCGATTGCGCTGGCGAGCGCCTTGTTCTGGTAGTCTTTCTCGTCCCGTTCGGCGACGATCGCTTCGGGCGAGGGGGACTGATCAACGAGGTAGTTCTGCCATTCATCTAGCCCGCCTTCCTCATCTGGCTCGCCTTCCTCATGAATTGCCGCATTGATCGATGTATCACCGATGAGGCGTCGGTTCATGTCAACGACATCTTGTTACGTGACATTAAGGCTTTTCGCGATCAAGGTTACCTGATCGGGGTGTATCGATGCTATCCCTAACGAACGCCGTTTGATTCCGGGCTCGAGATGTGAAGCGTATCAATTCTCCCTCAATGCTCAAATCAGCTCCTCCGGCGTGAAAACTGGATGCCTGCTGCCGCTCGAAGGCTCGAGCGAATTACTAAATGATCAGCAACGTGCAGGGGCGAGCTATTAAATTGGCGTTTAGGACATTAAATTCGAATTCAATCGGGAGGTGAGAGTTTTCGGATGAGGGTGCCGCGAATTGACCTTGACGCCGCATAGTGCGGCATCAAGGGTTCGGGAGCTTGCTTGGCTGAGCACACGCTTCCCACGCCATTTCAAATACGGGGCTCGTGGGATAGCGAAAGCTGCGCGTCGGCGATTTCCGAATCGGCCCACCGTTCAGTAG
>WNFD01003913.1_pt1 | contig 14945 bp, 16 predicted proteins | sample 5400491 | NCBI WGS metagenome assembly WNFD01 (sample SAMN13153343, study PRJNA577476) | soil metagenome | isolation source: 120 cm saprolite under Douglas fir tree site 2 hole 2 replicate 2 | place: USA:California | collected 2015-04-18
CAGCCCCGTGCACCTCTTTTACCAAAATCAAATGCAGATCAACGGCGGTAGGAACGACCGATTTGCCGCCTATACGGATGTCGGCGCGCTGGTCATGGGCTACTACGATCACGCCGCATTGCCGCTGTGGGATGTCGCCAAGCAATACACACTTGCCGACAACTTCTTCATGGGCGGGTTTGGGGGATCGTTCTTCAACCATTTCTGGGTGGCTTGCGCTTGCGCGCCGGTCTATCCCAATGCCGACCACAGCCCGGCCAAGAAGCTGATCGCGGCCGTCAACGCCGATGGCGTGAGCTTGAGGATAGCCGCCGATTCGCCCAGATCGGCGCTCGACGGCCCACCCAAATTTGTCCACGACGGCAATCTGACCCCCGATTTCTATGCGGTCAACACAATGCAGCCGCCCTATCAACCGAGCAAAAACAAGCCTGTGCCGGGAGGCAACCCCGCTTATGCGGACCCGGCGAACCCGACGACGCTGCCGCCGCAAACCGAGGAGACGATCGGCGACCTCCTATCGGCAAAGGGCGTCAGCTGGGCGTGGTACGCCGGCGCCTGGGAGGCGACGCTCGCCGGCAGGAATGCGTTCCCGGTGCCCAATTTTCAGTATCATCATCAGCCGTTCAATTACTTCGCCGGCATGGCCCCGGGCACCGCTGCACGGACCGAGCATTTGCGGGACGGCGGGCTCGGCGGCAGCGAGTTCATCAAGGCGATCGACAGCGGCGAGCTGCCGCAGGTCGCCTTTTACAAGCCGCAAGGCAATCTCAACGAGCATGCCGGCTATGCCGATGTGCTGGATGGCGACCGCCACATCGCCGACGTCGTTGCGCACCTGCAGAAGAGCGCGCAATGGGCGCATATGGCGGTGATCGTGACGTATGACGAGAATGGCGGGTTCTGGGATCATGCCACGCCGCCAAAGGGCGACCGCTGGGGTCCGGGCTCGCGGATCCCGGCCCTGATCGTCTCACCCTACGCAAAAAAGGGATTCGTCGACCACACCCTCTACGACACGACCTCGATCCTACGCTTCATCACCCGCCGCTTTGCCCTGCCGCCTCTGGCGGGTCTGCAGGCTCGCGACACGGCGTTCGCCGCGCATGGCAGCCCGCCTCTCGGCGATCTGACGGGTGCGCTAGACCCGTCGCAGTGACCCGCTGACCGGGGCGCTAAATCCGATGTCAGTTCAATTGCGCGCGCAGTTGCTGCAGGACAGCAGCCGCCTGGTGCCGCGGCATACCATCGGGGGCGCGCAGGACGTACTGTTCGAGTGCCGCGGCGGCGGCGCGCATGTTGCCGAGATGACGGTGCAGCATGCCGGCCTCGCCCCACAACTCGGCGAGGTCGGGCGCCAGCATCAGCATCGTCTCGACTACCGCTAGCGCTCGTTCGCGGTGCTGCGCCTGCAGCAGGCGAGCCTTGAGATTGTTCTGCAGACGGAGCAGCACGTCGCGGTCGGAGACCGCCATGTAATGCTCGGGCAAGAGCTCGCTGTCGCGGCCGGTTGCGGCCTTCAGCAGCCCGCGCAGCTCCGCAGCGCCACAGATTTGGCCTTCATGGAACGGATCGAGGATGACCCGTTCGGGACCAGCGGACAGCCGCACCAGAAAGTGGCCCGGGAAGGCGAGGCCGGCCGTGTCCCATCCCTGGGCGCGGGCGGCGTGGATGAAGAGGATCCCGAGCGCCACCGGCAGTCCCTTGCGGCGATCCACGACCCTGATCAGATTGGCGTTCTGCAGATCGTCGTACGTCAATTCGTCGCCGGAATAGCGGTATTTCAACAGGATGACCTCGCTGAGCGCGCGGGCGCGCGCGGGGAGGTCACCGGCTGCACCCGGATGCCGGCCGACATCGCGGGCGATCAGCCGCAGATGATCGTGATAGCGCGCGAGATCGACGCGCGGGCGCTCGAACGAGGCGAGGGCCAGCGCCGCCTCGGCGATCGGCAATATCCGCGCCCCCGAGGCGCCGAGGTCACGTAGAAAGCGCGCGCAGGTCTCAGGGTCGGAGGTTGCCGGCGGCTCGTTCATCCCCGCTATCAGAGCCTTTCGACCTCGACCGGGGTCGCCGGCGCAGCGACCGGAGCGCCCGGGACCTGCGCGCTCGAGGACGGCGGCGGCGCGGCCGGCTGGGCGGCGACGGGAATGCCGGGTCGGATCTCGACAAAGGAGACCACCCGCTTCACATCCGGGGTATTGCGCGCCATGGTCGTGGCGCTGTCGAGCTCGGCCTGGGAACGCGCCGAACCGATCAGATAGACCGATTTGTTCACCGTCTCGAGCGTGTAGTTGACCGAGCGGACGGCGGAGTTGAAGACCAGCTCGGTCCGCAGCCGCGATGTGATCCAGGCGTCCTTCGTACCTTCCCACACGCCTTCGGGCGGTCCGACTTCGATCTCGTCATAGACCGCCCGCACGCCCGGAACCCGGCTGGCGATCTCCTTCGCCTGGGCCTTCATTTCCGGGTTCGATGCCGAGCCGGTCAACAATGTTCGCCCCTCATAGACCGTGACGTTGAGATCGGCCTGCAATCTCGGGTTCGCCTTGATCCAGGCGCTCTCAATATTCGTCTTGATCGCGAAGTCGTCAACGCTGCCGCCAACCCCGCGTTCCTGGTTGGCGGCGTAGCCGGCGCCGCCGGCCGCGGCAAGCCCTCCGACGATCGCCGCCGGACATCCGCCGAGAGCGAATGGCAAGGCCAGAACCCAAGCACCACCAACGATCGAACGAAATCTCGACACCGCACGGCCCCCCGGCTCGGAAAAGATTTTCCACGCGATTGTGAGACAAATGCGCGCCGCCTCCAACGCCGCTGGGTTGGAGCGCCGGCCATCACTCGCACCGGGAGATAGGCGCGTCATGCCGGGGCTTCGGAAATGGTGCCGCCGCAACAACTTGCCACCCACATGCCAGGCTGAGAGGTCGCTGGCGGGTCAGTCGTCGGTGCGCCAGGCGCCGCGCCAGTGGCGCGGCAGATGCAGCGGTGCTACCAGCATCACATCGAATCGGAGGTCGAGGTCGGCGAGGTCTGAGCGCTGGAGAAGGAAAGCCTCAGCGGCGCGGACGATGCGCCGGCGCTGGCGCGGGGCGAGCGCCGATGCCGCCACGGTGAGCTCGTTGCGCGACTTGACCTCGATGACCGCGAGCACCTTGCCGCGGCGCGCCAGAATGTCGATCTCGCCGCTCGGGCAACGCCAGCCACGCGCGACGATGTGCCAGCCGCGCAGCCGCAAGTGCCATAGACACAACCACTCCGCCAGCCGCCCGCGGCGTTGTGCGCGCCGGCGGGCGAGCACGCCCTCTCGGCCGGTGTGCTTCACGGCTTCTCTTCCCGGATGGCCAGAGCGCGGCGGTAGAGTTCACTGCGCGGCAGGCCGGTCTCGGCGGCGAGCCGCGCGGCGGCGTCGCGCACACCGAGTTCGGCGAGTGCGGCCCGCAACCGCTCATTGATTTCGGCATGATCCGGCGCGCTCGGCTCGGGCGCGCCGACGACGATCACGACCTCGCCGCGCGGTGGGCCCGCGTCGCGATAATGGGCGGCCAGATCGGGGAGCTGTCCGCGCCGGATCTCCTCGTGCAGCTTGGTCAGCTCGCGCGCCACGGCAGCGGGCCGGCCGCCGAGGAGATCAGCCATGTCGGCGAGGCAGGCAGCGAGCCGCGCGGTGCCTTCGAAGAACACGAGCGTCGCTGCAAGGCTGGACCAGCTTTCGAGCACCCGTCGGCGCGCCGCCCGGCGCGGCGGCAGAAAGCCGGCGAAGAGAAAGACATCGGGAGGTAGACCGGAGAGGGTCAGCGCGGCGAGCGCCGCGGACGGGCCGGGAGCCATCGTAACCGGCAGGTTTTCGGCGATTGCCGCCCGGACGAGCTTGTAGCCGGGGTCGGAGACGAGTGGCGTCCCGGCATCGGAAACCAGCGCGATCCGCGCGCCGCGGCCCAGCGCTGCGAGGACCGCGGGCCGTGCCTGCTCGGCGTTGTGGTCGTGATAGAGGTCGAGCGGTTTGGCGATCCCGTAGCGGGCCAGCAGCCGCGCGGTGACCCGGGTGTCCTCACACAGGATTCGGTCGACCCCGCGCAGCACCGCCAGCGCGCGCAAGGTCACATCGCCGAGATTGCCGATCGGCGTCGCCACGAGATAAAGACCGGGTGCCAGCCCGATCTCTGGAACCGCGTCCAGCGCCGGGCGCGAGGCGGCCGCGACGGCGGTGTCGGGTTTACTCACCGCCGGCCGGCGGCTAGGTTCGCACCGCCCGCTGTCGCCCGCTCCGGAGATCGCCCGTGCTGCGCCGGTGTTTCGCCCGGTCCGCCTCACCTTTCGTCATCCTCGCTGCCGCTGCGCTTGCCGCCTGCGCGCCGGCAATGGTAGCGGCGCCGCTCGCTCCCGGGCAACCGCCCTATGGCCGTCCGCTGCCGCCGGGCGGGATGCCCGCACCGGCACCGTCCCCGGCGGCGTCCGGAGCGGCCAAGGTCGCGCTGCTCGTCCCGTTGACCGGCGCCACTGCCGAGCTTGGTCAGGCGATCCTCAACGCGGCGCAGCTCGCGCTCTTCGAGGTGCCGGGCGATCGGCTGATCCTGGTTCCGCGCGACACCGGCGGCAACGTCGATGGGGCGGTCAAAGCGGCGCGGGCAGTCATCGACGACGGGGCGAAGCTGATCCTCGGGCCGCTGCTCGCCGCCGAGGTTGAAGCGGTCAAGCCGCTCGCCCGCGATGCCCATCTCAACATTATCGCCTTTTCGACGGTGACCGAACTCGCCGGCGGCAACACCTTTCTGATGGGCTTTCTGCCGCGGCAGGAGGTCGTCCGCGAGGTCGGCCACGCGCGCGAACGGGGGTTCGCCCGTTTCGCCGCACTCGCGCCAAACTCGCCCTACGGTCACCTGATGGCGGATGCGCTGCGCGACGTCGCCTCGACGAGCGGCGCCACGGTGACCCGGGTCGAGTTCTACGATCCGCGCGCCGGTGACACCGCACCGGCGGTTCAGCGCCTGCTGCCCGGGGCAGGTCCCTCCCCCGCCCCGGCGCCGGATTCAGCCGCCGCGGGCGCGCCCTCGTTCGACGCGCTCTTGGTTCCGGAAGGTGGTGCCCGGCTCAAGCAGATCGCCCGCCAGGTCAAGGAGGCGGCCCCCGGCGCGAAGCCGCTGCAGCTGCTCGGCAGCGGGCTGTGGGACGTGCCCGATATCGGTAGCGAGCCGGCTCTAGTTGGCGGCTGGTTTGCCGCCTCTCCGCCGGAATCCCGGCGCGCGTTTGCACAGCGCTACCAGGCGATCTACGGCCGCGCCCCGCCGCGCCTGGCCTCACTCGGCTATGACGGCGCGGCACTCGCCGCGGCGCTGGCGCATGGCGAAGGCGAGGCGTTCTCGCAGCAGGCAATCCTCAGCCCGAACGGGTTCACCGGGATCGACGGACTGTTCCGCTTCACCCCTGGCGGCCTGGTGCAGCGCGGCCTCGCGGTGCTCGAGGTCGAACCGCAGGGCGATGTCGTGGTCAGCCCGGCACCGCAGAACTTCCAGGATCTCGGATACTGAGCCCGCCGCGAGTCGCCGCCAAATTCCCCTGCCGAGCAGGGAATTTACCGGAAAAAAATTCGAATTCCCCTGATCCCATCGCGAACATAGTTTTACGGATCAACTACTTGCGAGGCATATCCTCGGCCACGTTGCAGGCAAATTTTCCGGGGTGGCAGGGAACCCGCAGGGGAATTCGAGCCGACCGCCGCCGGTGAAGCCCGGCCCGGCGACCGTTCCGCGACGATTTGGCCGACACCCATCCTCGGGGGAAGGATGCGCTTGGATCTTGGTGTCAATAAGGCGCGAAGCGCGGAAGCCCGGGCCAATGCGGTGCATCTATTCCATTTCGGACCATTGCATGGCGACGACATTGCCGTAGCGCTGGGCAGCGTCACCAGCGTCATCGTCATTCTTCTCCTGCTCGATCTGGCAAAGAAAAAATTCGATCCGTCGCAAGCTTCGACTTCGATAACGCGGACCATGAGCCCTTGAACTAGAAGTCACCGGTGAATTACCGGACCCGACGGCGAGCGATTGTCATCATACACCCGCTTTCGAGTGGCGGTTAGCAAAGACGAGCCGCCCTTCCATTGAATTATATTTAGAAAGATCCCGCCGAAGATAGCCGACGGGAGATCGTTGAAGATCGTATTTCAATTCCCATATGTGATTAATCGTGTTTCGATAAGGGCACGGCACCAGGCGGTATGCTCGCGAGCAGCCGGACAGCGCTTCCCGAAATTGAAATGTGATCTGATCCGGCGAGAGCGTCAGATCAGCATCTTCTGACTTTCTAAGGAAGCTCGATGACTACCGGTACCGTGAAGTGGTTTAACGCGCAAAAGGGCTATGGCTTCATCCAGCCCGAGGACGGCTCGAAGGATGTCTTCGTTCACATCTCCGCCGTCGAACGTGCGGGTCTGGGAAGCCTGCACGAGGGGCAAAAAATCAGCTATCAACTCGAGCGCGGCCAGCAAGGAAAGACCTCGGCGGTCGACCTTCGCGTAGAGTAATGCGAACGGCATTGGCGGCGCCATTCGGTGCCGCCAATGCCCGCGCACCCCGGAGGTAAACATGTCTGAGCACAAATTCCGCGTAGGGCAAGCGGTGGAATTCTTCCCTGATCCTGGGGTCGATCGCTCCAGTAGAGGCCGCTATACGATTGTTCGTCTGCTTCCGCTCGAGGGAAACACGCCTCAATACCGAATTAAGAGCGCGCTGGACGGGCAGGAGCGGCTGGTGCGGGAGAGTCAGCTGGGTACGCGCTAAATCGGGATTTTTAGCGGCCTGCGAATTTTTTGAACCGCCTCAGGAGATCATCGTGTTTGTTCGGCTGAAGATAGAAGACACCCGGGATGGGTTCCTTGCAACCATTTCCGAACGCGATGACGCGGGCAAGATTACCAAGCCGCTCTCGATTTTCCTTGTCAACGACAAAGAAGAAGCAAAGCAAAGAGCAAAGGCAGTGGCGAGAGGTCTGGGGCTGACCACATACCGTGTTATGGACAAGTCGCAAGCCGACAAGCCTCGCGACGCCGCTCTGCCCGAACGCGCTCAATAAACACTAGGGATTGCTGACCGGACGATCAGCCGAGGAGGGCCCCCAGCACCGCGTTGAGACGCTGGCGGCCGGCGGCCGTTGCCACGAGGCGCTCTCGATCGAGCATCAGAAATCCGCCTTCGATCAGCGGCGGGAGATTACGACCGAACAACGATTCGGCGTCTTGGCCGGCGGCGCGCTCGAGCCGCGGCCGGTCGACGCCACCGGTCAGGCGCAACCCCATCATCAGCATCTCCTCGACCGAGCTGTCGCGGCTGATCGCCGCCATCTCCTCCATCCCGGTTCCCGCTCGCTCGACCTCGGCGAGCCAGCGCTCGGGTACGCGCCGCTGTCTCGTCGCATATTTTACATTGCCTCGCGTGAGCCGCCCGTGCGCGCCGGGCCCGATTCCGATGTAATCCTGGTAGCGCCAATAGGCGAGGTTGTGCCGGCATTCGGCACCAGGTCGGGCGTGATTGGAGATCTCGTACGCCGGCAACCCGCGGGCGTCGAGCTGCTCTTGCGTCGTCTCGAACAGCGCAGCCGCGACCTCCTCTTCGGGCACGGCCAGGTCGCCAAGTCTTTCGAGCGTGGCAAAGGCGGTGCCGGGCTCGATCGTCAGCTGGTAGAGCGAGAGGTGGTCATCGGCGAGCGCCAGCCCCTCATCGAGCTCATGCCGCCAGGCCGCCACGCTCTGGCCGGGGCGGGCATAGATCAGATCGAACGAGAACCGTGCAAAGTTGTCGCGGGCATGCTCGATCGCGGCGATCGCTTCGCCGCGATCGTGGAGCCGGCCGAGCATCTTCAGCGCCGCCGGGTCGAGCGCCTGGACACCGAGCGATAGCCGATTGACGCCGGCCGCGGCAAAGGCGCGAAAACGGGCGGCTTCGGCGGAGTTGGGGTTCGCCTCGAGGGTCACCTCGACATCGGGCATCACGGTCCAGCGAGCCCCTACCCTGTCGAGCAATGCCGCAACCGTCTCGGGCGGCATCAATGACGGCGTGCCGCCGCCGAAGAAGACCGAGCCGATCGCGCGCCCCGGCATGAGCTCGGCGTGATGGTCGAGATCGGCGAGCAATGCCCGCGTCCACCGGGCCGCGTCGACACCGTCGCGGACATGGCTGTTGAAGTCGCAATACGGGCATTTCGACCGGCAGAACGGCCAGTGGATGTAGACCGCGAGCGGGCCCTCACCCTCCTCGCTGCGCTCGGCACCCTCTCCCGCATTGCGGGAGAGGGGGGACCCAGCTCCCAGGGCTGGGTGGGTGAGGGGCTTCATCTCAACCACCCTTGAAACTGCCTTCGACGAGCCTGGCGAAGGCGCTGGCGCGGTGGCTGATCTGGTGCTTCTGGGCGGGGTCCAATTCGCCGAATGTCTGCAGGCCGCCCTCGGGCACAAAGATCGGGTCGTAGCCGAAGCCGCGCTTGCCGCGCGGCGGCCAGACGAGCGTTCCGGCGACCTCGCCGCGGAAGAGCTCGATATCGCCATCGGGCCAGGCGAGCGCAAGTACCGCGACAAACGAGGCGCTGCGGTCCTTGCCGCCGAGCTCGCGATGCACGCGTGCCATTGCATCGCGGAAATCCTTGGCCGGGCCGGCCCAGCGCGAGGAATAGATCCCGGGCGCGCCGTCTAGCGCCGAGACGACGAGGCCGGAATCATCGGCAAGCGCCGGTAGCCTGCTGGCTTCTGCCGCGGCTCTCGCCTTCAACGCCGCATTGGCCTCGAAGCTGTCGCCGGTTTCCTCAGGCTCGGGAAGGCCGAGAGAGGCGGCGGAGAGGGCTTCGATCGCGAAGGGCGCCAACAGCGCGGATATCTCGTCGACCTTGCCCTGGTTGTGGCTGGCGACGACCAGCTGGTCGCCGATGAAACGGCGGGCCATCGGTTCAATCGAGGCTGAGCGTCGCGCGCTGATGGCGGGTGAGGTCGGCGATGCCCGCCCGCGCCAGCCGCAGCATCTCGGCGAAGAGCGGCTCGTCGAACGGAGCGCCTTCGGCGGTCGCCTGGATCTCGACGATCCCGCCCGTCCCGGTCAGCACGAAATTCGCGTCGGTCTCGGCTCGCGAATCCTCGGCGTAATCGAGATCGAGCACAGCCGATCCCGCGATGACGCCGCAGGAGACCGCGGCAACGCTGTCGCGCAGCGGCAGCTCGGTCACTAGTCCGGCGGAGAGCAGGCGCCGGCAGGCCTGATGGAGCGCCACATAGCTGCCGGTCACCGCGGCGGTGCGGGTGCCGCCATCCGCCTGAAGCACATCGCAATCGATGCGGATCTGGCGTTCGCCGAGCCGGGCGAGATCGGTTACCGCGCGCAGGCTGCGCCCGATCAGGCGCTGAATTTCTTGCGTGCGCCCGCTCTGCCTGCCGCGGGTTGCCTCACGGTCGGTACGGGTCGCCGTCGAGCGCGGCAGCATGCCGTACTCCGCCGTCACCCAACCCTTGCCGGTATTACGCAGAAAGGGCGGCACGCGCTCCTCGACCGAGGCGGTGCACAGCACCTGCGTATCGCCGAACTTCGCGAGGCAGGAACCCTCGGCATATTTCGCGACCCCCGGATCGAGTGTGACCGCGCGCATCGCGTCTGGGGCTCGTCCCGAGGGTCGCATGATGTTCTCCGCCGAGGACCCCTTTAGCTCTGAGGCCGGTACCCGACCGCGCACCAGAAGGGAGGAGTTTCCGAGAAGATGATATCGTCGAGACCGGCCGTCCGCATCATCGCCTCGATTTGCGCGCGGGAAAAGCGCTGCTCCAGTCCAGTGCCGAAGCGATCCAAAGCGTCCGTCCGCATCGTATAGAAGCTCTTGTCCCGGTAGTAGCTGAGCGGCCATCCCGTCGGGTCGAGGCCCTTACGTGCCGCCAAGCCGCCAAGGCGTGCCAGAGGCCAATAAACGAACAAGGCGATCAACCCCGTCAGCAGCCGCTTTGCCCGGAACGGCAGCCGAGAGATACCGCGCCGCAGGCTATCCGTCATCTTCCAGATGGCGCGGAACCAAAGTGGGCGATCGTCGAGAGCATAAAGGAGATAGAGCAGAAGCGGGGCCCCGGGTTTCAAGAGGGCGACGCACGCCGCGATCGCCGCCTGCGTATCCGGCACATGATGGAGCACACCGAGAGAATAACACAGGTCCAGGCTGTTGGGCCGCAGCGGAATCGCATCAACCGCCGCCTGATGGAAGTGGCAATTCGCATATTTGCCAAGGTTTCGGCGGGCCACCGCCAACGCCCGTTCGCTCGCGTCGACGCAGTGCAGCACCCCGACTTTGGGCGCAACCCGGACTGCCCAACGTCCGCTGCCGCAGCCGATGTCCGCGGCGATTGTCTCGGCTGGCAGGCATTCCCAGCGGATCAGCGAAAAATATTCGGCGAAGCGGTGCTTCGCTTCGTCCTCGGGCATTCGGCTCTGGTCGTAGGTCGACCATTCCTCGCCGAATGAGCGAACCGTGCGCTCGTCAATGTTTCGCATGCGCTTGGGTGCCGGCCTTTAGTAGAACCCGATCACCGCAGCGCGGCCGCTCTGGGCGCCTTCGCCCGGAAGCGCGGAGAAGATCTCGTTGACCGCGTAGCTCATGGTGCGTTCGGGGTGGCGGAAAAGCCCTCCCACCCGGCGCGCCGCAGCCCGCAGGCCGGGCAGTCGCCGCAACCATAGCCCCAGGCATGGCGATGCACCCGATCGCCGCGATAGCAGCTATGCGTCTCGTCGCGCACAAGTTCGACAAAAGCGGTGCCGCCGAGCCTGTGGGCGAGCTCCCATGTCGCCTTCTTGTCGCGCCACATCAACGGCGTGTGAATGACGAAGCGGTGATCCATGCCGAGCGACAAGGTCGCCTGCAACGCCTTGAGCGTATCGTCGCGGCAATCGGGATAGCCCGAATAGTCGGTCTCGCACATGCCGCCGACGAGGTGACGCGCGCCGCGACGATAGCCGACCGCGGCGGCAAGGGTGAAGAAGAGCAGATTGCGCCCGGGGACAAAGGTGTTCGGCAGCCCGCTCTGCGTCAACGCGATCGCGGTCTCGCTAGTGAGCGCGGTATCGCTGATCCGTCCGAGGACGCCGAGATCGACGATGTGGTCATCGGCGAGCTTCTTATCCCATCGCGGAAACTCGCGCCGCAGGCGTTGCAGTGCCGCCGTCCGGCAATCGAGCTCGATTCGGTGGCGCTGGCCGTAATCGAAACCGATGGTTTCGACCGCAGCAAAGCGTTCGAGCGCCCAGGCCAAACAGGTCGTCGAATCCTGGCCGCCGGAGAACAGGACAAGCCCCTTCTCGGCGATCGTGTCGGTCGGTTGGTACGCGTGATGGCTCACGCGCACGAGATAGAACGTCGCGCCGCCCGTATCAACAAAATGCGGGCGACCAGGGCGGGCGCCTCAGCGGCGGATCAGCGTGGCGCAGAGAAAGCCGACCGCGAAGGCAAGCCCCAGGCTCGTCAGCGGGTTGTGCTCGACGCGCTCCGAGACCGTGCCGACGGCGCGCTCGCCCTGGCTGCGCAATTCCTTCGCCATGTCGAAGGCGCGGTCCTGCAGGCCCTGCGCCCAGTGTTCGCCGACCTGCGTCAAATCGCGCACCGCGCGCGAGGCCTGGTCGATCCCCGAGCGCAGCCTCTCGATGGCTTGGTTCGCCTCCGCGGAACTCAGCAAGGTCCCGTTCCCGCCGCTATCCGATCGAACCGGCGTGCGGTCCTCTCCTTCGTGCTTTTGCCCCCACATCGTCGTGTCCTCCTGCATCGCCGAACTTCCAAAGTGAACACCCGGCGGACGGAATCGCTCCGACACCCGAGCGTGCGACCCTGCTATAGTCGCGGGAGCGGTCTCGGGAGGTCCCCCATGAGCACCAACGCCAATCCGTATCTCGCCCTGGGAGTGCGGCCGTTCATCAACTGCTGCAGCGTCCGCACGATGCATGGCGGCAGCCTGATGCTGCCGCAAGTGCGCGCGGCGGTGGCCGAGGCGTCGCGCTGGTTCGTCAATCTCGACGAGCTGATGGAGGCGGCCGGGAAGCGGCTCGCCGAGCTGACCGGGGCCGAGTGGGGCCTCGTGACCTGCGGCAGTGCGGCCGCCGTGGCGTTGGGGACGGCGGCCTGCGTCGCCGGCAACGACCCGGTCAAGATGCTGCGCCTGCCATTCACCGACGGAATGGTCAACCGGGTGATCATCCCGAAAAGCCAGCGTTTCGCCTATGACCAGGCGGTGCGAATGATCGGCTGCCATATCGTCGAGATCGACACCCGCGAGGATCTCGACCGGGCGCTCGCCGAGCCTGTGGCGATGGTCGTGCTGCTCGGCAAACAGGAGCATCTGACGAGCGTGCGGCTCGAAGAGATCGCTGCGGTGGTCAAACCGCGCGGCATCCCGATCATGGTCGACGCCGCCTCCGAGCATCTCGAACGGCCAAGCCCGTGGCTCGTCCGCGGCGCCGACCTCGTCATCTACAGCGGCGGCAAGTTCCTGCGCGGCCCGCAGACGAGCGGGCTGCTCCTCGGGTCGAAGCGGCTCGTCGAAGCGGCCTGGCGCAACGCCTCTCCGCACCAGGCATTGGGTCGGCCGATGAAAGTGTCGAAAGAGGACGTCATCGGCGTCTTGAGTGCGATCGAATATTGGTTCGGGGAACGCGATCAGGCGGCCGAGCGGCAGAAATGGTACGACGATCTGGCGGTCATTACCGAGTGCGTCGGACGGATGCGGGGCGCTCATGGCGAGGTGATCGAGCCCGAAGGTGTGGATCTCGTTCCGCGGCTGCGCATCACCTGGGACCGCTGGCACTACCCGCTCGATGGGCTGGCATTGCGCCAGCACGTGCTCGACGGCGAGCCGCGCATCATGCTCGACGACAATTCGGCAACTGAAGACTCGATCGTGATCGACCCGTTCCAGCTGCAGCCCGGCGAAGCCGCGCAAGTCGGCGACGCCATCGCAGCGGTATTGCGTGACGCCAGCGGGGCCTCAGCTGCGCCCCCCCACCCGCCGGCGATCGAAATCGCCGGCAACTGGGAGCTGCGTCTCGATTTCCTGCAGGGCTTGCGCGTCCATCGGCTCGAGATCGAGCAGCGCGGCGCCGAACTCGCCGGCCACCAGCGCTCGACCCAGTTCGAGGGGCCGGTCAGCGGATGGCTGAGCGGCGACCTGGTCCAGCTCTCGTTCACCTCGCGCTACGAAGCCAGCACGATCTGCTATTTCTTCGACGGCGAAATCCGCGACGGTAAGATGAGCGGGACGGCAGTACTCGGCGCCGCCAGCGACCAGAACCACGGCATCGTCAACCGCAGCCAATTCGGCACCGGCCGATGGCAGGCCAGCCGGGTCGGCTGATGCCGGGACGCGTTCTGCCGCGGGTCAAGATCTGCTCGCTTGTCCCTGCTGTCAGGGAAAAAACGCTTTTCAGCGCCCGAAGAGCCCCCTCTCAACATCGAATATATGTTGCCGATCAGCAACTTGAAGACGATTTCGCCGAGTCTGCCGGCAGCGGAATAAAGCGCCGGCGGCAGCGGATTGGCAGGGGAATTCGACCCTCGCCCTCCAGACCGACCCCATCTCCCCAGTCTGTCGTATCCTGCTTGTGAGTTTATCATGAAAGCCATTCCGCAATTGACATTATCACATGCATCCGCTATGTAGGCGCAGGGTGAGGCCGCCGCAAGGGGGGGCCGGCATTCGGGGCTAGTCGGGCACTGAGCGCCGACGATGCGTATTCTGCGCCGGATCGCGCCCCATGGGCGAGGAGGAGCGAATAGTAGCGCGGGGCATGACGGCCGCTCGGGGACCGAATTTGCCGAAATGGGAATTGGGCCGCGGACGACTACCAATCAGCAGAGCGTGCACCAATGGGACGGGACCGGGCCATGTACATCGTCACCGGCGGGGGCGGGTTTATCGGGTCCGTGCTGGCGGCACAGCTCAACGAAGCCGGGTGTTCCGACATCGTCATCGTCGATCACTTCGGCGCGAGCGAGAAGTGGCGCAATATCGCTAAACGTGACTTCTTCGAGATCGTGGCGATAGAACAGCTATGGGACTGGCTCGACCGGTTCGGCGAGCACGTTGATGCGGTTTTCCATCTCGGCGCAATCTCGTCGACGACGGCGACCGACGCGGATGCCGTGATCGCCGCCAACATCAACTATTCGATTGCGCTTTGGCGTTGGTGCACGCGCGCCGAAAAGCCGCTGATTTATGCATCGTCCGCAGCGACCTACGGCGATGGGACAGCCGGCTTCGACGATCGGGGTGATATCGCCGCCTTCAGGCGGCTGCGGCCGCTGAACCTCTATGGCTGGTCGAAGCACGCCTTCGATCTGTGGGCGATGCGCGAAGCCGCGGTCGGACGAGCGCCGCCAGTTCGGCCGCCATCAGCGACTCAGACACGCACCACTAGCCGCATTTCTCATAGATGGTCCGAGCTAGAATCGACGGACGGGTTTGGAGAACTATATCGCTATCGGGTACAGATCTCAACCCAAGCGTTGACCTGGAGAGTAGCATATGACGCGGAACGAGAAGCTTCTGTCGGGCATCGAACTCACCCGCGCCCGCGGTATCGAAATCGGGCCGCTTGCTACGCCGGTCGTCAGGAAGGAAGGATCGGACGTCCGCTATGTGGATTACGCGGACCAAGCGGAGTTGCGGCGCCGCTATGCCGGCGACCCTAACGTCGATCTCGCGAATATCCTACCGGTAGATGCCGTTTGGGGTGAGCGCACGCTGAGGGAATGCTTTGCCGACGAGCGCCATTTTGACTATGTGGTCGCTTCGCATGTCATCGAACATGTGCCGGACATGATCGGTTGGCTCCAGGAGATCGCAGAGGTTCTGCGGCCAGGGGGCTTGCTATGCCTTGCCATCCCCGACAAGCGTTACACTTTCGACTACCTTCGTCAGCCCACGCGGCTGTGCGAGCTCATCG
>WNFD01004213.1_pt1 | contig 14945 bp, 14 predicted proteins | sample 5400491 | NCBI WGS metagenome assembly WNFD01 (sample SAMN13153343, study PRJNA577476) | soil metagenome | isolation source: 120 cm saprolite under Douglas fir tree site 2 hole 2 replicate 2 | place: USA:California | collected 2015-04-18
CGGGCGGCCGGGGCGAACTTCCGGCAGGCCGCCAGCTCCGCCCGCCACCCGGCCAGCAGCGCATTCACCTGCACCGCCGAGGGCGGGATCCGCAGCAACGCCCGGCCCGCTCCCCGCGGCCGGTTCATCTCACCGGCCGGGCACTCCGCGACCCGGCCGGTCAGCTGGTGGATCTCGACCTTGTGCCGGATCTCCAGGAACAGGAAATAGGTCCGCAGCGCCTGCGACCGGCCCAGCCGGGTGCCCTTCGCAGCGCCCCGCAGCACCGTGCCGAAGTAGGCATCAGCGTCGGCGGGCTCCATGTCCCATAACGGGCCGCCGAACCACGCCCGCACCTGCTCCAGGTGCAGCACATCGGAACGGATCGTGGCATCAGCCAGCCCGGCCGCCGCCCGGGCCAGGACGAACCCGGCCAGCACGTCGGTCTCGAATGCCGCCAGCTCATCCGGCCCGGCCGGCACGCGCGCTTCACGCAGGTCTCGTACGACCGCCAGGCTCAACCCGTCCTCCTCGTCTTCACTGATCCAGGAAGATCAGCACTAGAGACGATAGAGCATCAAGAACCCTGAAAAGACTTCGGAAGACAGAACCAGCATGACCGGAGAACATACGCCCTGGTCCTGGGGCTGGAAGTGAGATCCCCGTCGGCTACCCGGCGGCCTAAGGCACTCACCGGCGAGCCACCGAGCCGGCTCCGCCGGCGCTGCCGCCCGCTCAGCTGAGGTCCAGTATTTTCCGGTCAGCAGTAGGTCGCCGGTTCGAGTCCTGCTGAGGGCCTGGCAGGTCAGAGGGTTGCACACTGCGGGCCGCCCTCCGGCCCGGTCGCCGCTCCCAGCCCGGCGATCTCCGGATCGGTGAGCATTGCGAAGTTGCTCTCGCGGCGGGCGACGATGAAGCTCAGCCGGGCCAGGAGCCGCAACGCTTGCTTGTCTTGCTCGTCGGCGGTGGTGTAGAGGTCGCTGCCGGTATTGGCGGCCACGGCGGCGACAGCGAGGCTTAGCTGTCGTGCCTGAGTTATCGAAGCGGACGAACCACCGGTCATCCCGGTGCCGCACATTCAGGTCAGCCGACATCGGTGGGCGGCCTGCCCGTAGTCGGGCGCGACGATCCGCCCGGCGAGCCTGGCCGGCGCTAGGACCCGCACCCCCTTTCCGCGGGCTGAACCTCGCGGGCGAGTCCTAGCGCCAGCTGTATCGCGCCGCCGCCGAGCCAGATGACCATGAGCATCGGCCACGACTCAGGCCCGGCCAATGACGTGGTGGAAATCGTCGGCGTACAGGCCCGCCAGGCCCCGCATGGCCGGTTCGATGTACTCTGCACACGCGCGACCCCTTCGCCGCGATCCTCGCGCCGTCGGCCGATATAGCGATCATCGGCGCCTGATCGGGCGGACCGCATCGGTGAACTTACGTAACCTGTCGCGATTTTTGGTACGTAGGCGGCGCTCAGCCGCGCACAAATGCGACAAGCTGCGTCCGAGACGCGCAACCGCTCTTGCGCAGCAGGCTCTCCATGTGCTTTTCGACAGTGCGAACCGACAGCGAGAGCTGGGCAGCGACGTCCCTGTTGGCGAGGCCCTCAGCCACTAGGCCGAGCACCTCCGCCTCGCGAGCCGTAATGCCCAGGTCGGCCCACCGTTTGATCAGCGACGAAAGCTCTGATCGGCAGTGGGCCGCGAGCGTGTCCAGCCCGTGGCGCGCGAACCCCTCGGCGGCGTCGGCGAGCCACTTGTCAGGTTCACCCCACCCGGCGTGGCGGCCAGCTTCGCCGGCGAACATCAGCGCCAGCTCGCGCCAGACCGGATAGTGGGCGAGGTCATTCCAGGCGGCCCGGGCAACCGCAGCAGCCCCTGGGTCACCCAAGCGGCCGCGAAGGATCGCCTCGGCGGCGCCGAGCAGACCGCGGTTGATTCGGTTCACCTGGATGCCTAGCTTGCGCGCTTCGGCCAGCGTCGCCTCGGCTCGAGCGTCACCCTCAGCGGCCAGCAACAGCGGCCACATGGCGCGGTACTGCCCTGGCGTCTGCGGCTGCTTGGGCAGGATCGCCATCCCTTTCGCCAGTGCGTCCAGCGCCTCGGTCCGGTTGTTGTCGAGCAGGGCGACCATGGCCCAGGCGCCTGCCCATGCCATGCCCTCGATCTCCGGGTCGCCTGGCGAGGCCGTCTCCGCGAGCGCAAGCAGCCGCGCGGTCTCGTTTCGGTCCCGGCGCAGCGCGTGGTTCTCGGCCAGGAACCACAGTGCCATGACACGGAGCCTTCTGAGCCCAAGGCGCTCGCTCAATCGGAGCGCGGCCTCGGCATGCCGTAGGCCGTTGTCGAGCTCGAAGCGCACGTGGTAGGTCCCGGCCAGCTGGATGTCGAGCATCGCGGCGGTGCCGAGCACGCCAAGTGACTCGGCGCTTCGCCGGGCCTGCAGCAGGCCGCCGGTCCCCGCCTCGTCGAGCAACTCGATCGTGGCCAGCTCGTGCATCGCGCGGAGCTGCCACACGCCGAGCCCCGCGGCACTGGCGATCGCGAACCCGCGCTCGAAGTGCGCCCGCGCGCGTGCCAGGTCGGTCAGCCGGGCGGCGCGGCCGAGCAACTCGTACGCGTGGCACTGCGCGTCAGCGGTCGCGTTCGGGTCGACAATGACACCCTCGGCCAGCTCCACCGCTCCGGAGAGGTGGTCGGTCGCGAACCGAGCTTCCGCCTCGAGCACCGCCGCGCGGGCGGTGCCGCCGCGGACCGGCTCGGCAGTTGCGTCGTCCGCGAGGAGCGCACGGGCACGTTCGACGTGACTGCGCGTCAGGGACCATCTCCCCGCCGCCACGGCGGCCTGGGCTAGGTGGAGATGCAGGTCAGCCAAGGCTGCCGTCTCGCCCACCGCGGCCAGCTCCTCAATCGCCACCGGTCCTGCATCCATCGCGGCGTCAACCTGCCCGGCCAGGGCGAGCGCCGCCACGCGCTGGCCGCGGGCCTGCGCGTGCACCGGACCGGCCGCCAGCAGCACGGTCGCTCGCTCGAGGGTCTCAGCGGCCGTCGCAAGCGCACCCTGGGCCAGGGCGCGGGTGCCCGCGACGGCCAACAGCTCGCCCGCGCGGGCACTCGATCCGGACTGGGCAGCAAGCTCGGCGGCCACCCCGGCCCACATATCCGGCAGACCCGGATGAGCCGCCTCGACTGCGGCGAGCGCCCGGGCCGCCAGTTCCGCCCGCCGCGGTGGCAGCACAGTCTCACGGAGGGCGTCCCGCGTCAGCGCGTGCCGGAATCGGAGTTCCCCGGCCTCGTGCACGAGCAGTTCCTGCCGCACTCCCGCCTCCAGAGCCGCCGCGACGACGGCAGCGGAATGACCGGAGGCCACCGCCAGCAACGTCCAGTCGATGTTGCGGCCGAGCAACGCGGCCGCGACGAGCACGTCGACCTGTGCAGGTTCGAGTGAGCGCGTCCTGGCGCGTACGGACTCGGCGAACGACCGCGGCACTCCGGGCGAGCCGACCAGCTCCTCGACCAGGAACGGAATACCGTCGGCCGCGCACCTGATCCGCGACAGGTCCGCGCTGGTGACAGCGGGGGAACACGCATGCGCGATCGCATCGACGGCGGGCTCATCGAGCGCAGCCAATTCGATGACAGACGCGCTGTTCCTGGTGCCCAGCCGGTCGGCCAGGTCGCTGGCCGGCGTGGACGGCCAGCGCCGGAGGGTGCCGACGCACAGCACGGGCTCGCGCCCGACGTTGTCGGCGAGATACTCGATCACATCAAGGGTGTCAGGATCAGCCCAGTGCAGGTCCTCGAGCACCATGAGTAGGCCGTGCTCGCCGCCGAGCCAGCCAAGAAGCCGCAGCATCGCCTCGCCCCTGGCTGCCGAGGACGTCTGGCCGGCGGGCCGGACGCCCGGAACCGGCACCATCTGGGCCAGAACCGGCAGCCACGGCGTGAGCTGCGGCTCATCGATCCAGTCACCACGGGGACGCAGCAAGCCCAAGACGGCCTCGGCCAGCGGGCGGTAGGGCATGCTCGCGCCCGACGGCACGGCGCGCCCGACGGTCACGAGAATTCCCAGCGCTAGCGAGCCCTTGATCAGCTCCCGGCACAGCCGCGACTTCCCGAGACCGGCGTCGCCGCAGACCGCGGCGAAACCGCCACGCCCGCCGACCGCGGCGGCCAAGGACTCCTGAAGCATCCCGAGTTCGGCGTCCCTTCCCACCAAGACCGGGCAACGAACCCCCACCACGCCATCATGCCAAAAGGGGGGCGCGGCCGAGAAGCAGAGTCTCCAGCGCGGGCCGTTATGCCCAACGCTCTTGAGCCCCGCTACTCGGTAGCGATGGCCACTGGCACGTTCATTCTGCCCGCACGGGGGGCGGGGGCGATCGCGGTGAACAGGCCGGCCATGCAGCCGCCGCGATCGCCCCCGGAGGTGTGGCTGAGCGCGGCCGCCTACTGCGCAGGCCTTGATCGCGCGTACTTCCAGGTGCCCCTGGGCCGAGGGCCTGGCCGAAAGCCAGGAGATCAGCTCGGCCAGGACCATGAGGACCCGCTGCGGCTGGTCGCCGAATCTGTGGCCGGGTCACGTCGATTGTCATGGCGCGGCCCAAAGTCACGGCCGCCAAGACCTTCAGCCGGCGGACGATGCGGACATCGGGGGTCTTGGTGAAGGAGATGGCGCCAAACAGGGACGCCGAGAACACCAGATTCGCGAACATGAGCAGTCCGTGCAGGCCCAGCTACAGCGTGTTCGGGCCGAGCACGAACGGCACGAACCGCACGCTCGCTACAGGCGTGGGTGGCTCGGTCCGCGTCGCCGTAACAGATCGCGGTCAGGACCGATCATTACATGCCCCTTCGCGCACCGGGATGGACCAAAGTCTTCAGCCTGGTCCGGCAGGCGTATGGATTCGCCCACTCGCCGCGCTATCCGAGGCTAGAGACCACGGCATGAACCCGGCGCATGCCCCTAACAGCCGGCAATCTCGGCGCCCGCAGCACCGCCACCCGTGCCGCCGTCGCCGGGCGAATTGGGCTGGCTCAGGCCGCTGGGAGCGCCTCGGTGCCGGTCTCAGCCGCACCGGCGAGCGGCAGCAGAGGGTGTCGTGTTCGGCGGGCGGCCGCCGGGGCCGCGGGCACGTGCACGTTAGCTGGCAATAACGCGCCGGTCGTTGCGCAGGTAGAGCCGGGCGAGGCGTTCGGTGTGATGATCCGCCTGGCGCCGCAGCCGCGGCCGACAGCGGGCAAGGTAGGGCGGCAAGGTGACAACGAGGAACCCGGCGACCTCGCGCACGGCCCGGTCGAGGTCGTGAGTCAGGTTCTCGTACACGAGCTCGAGGGGCGTGACCGAATTGGCGTCGAACTCGTCGGCCGCGACTGGACGCCACGAGAGCTGCGGCACAGTTTCGTGTCCCTGTTGTCCGATGCCGGCGTACCGCTCGAGAACATCTCCCGCCTAGTTGGCCATCGCGCCACCACCGTCACGGGGACCATCTACCGAAAGCAACTGCGGCGGGTCATCGATGACGCGGTCGCTCATGGGTGAGTCGATGGCCGTTGCTGGCAGAGACGGGTGCGATGAGGTTGCGGGCCGGTCCTGTTGGTATGCGCAGATGGCGTGCATGCTCGACTACCAACGCTCGCCTGGCCGGTTGGACCAATGCTGCGCCTGAGTTACGTGCTTGACCGAGAATTCGCATCTGGCACTGCCACTGGGTCGGCGAGATGAGCTTCTTGATCCGGGCGAGTTGATCCGGGCGAGCCGGTAGCGGCCGGGGCAGGCGTCGGGGTAGTGGACGAACTCGTGATCGCGGATGCCAGCTTCGGTGAGGGTGGGCCAACGTTCGCGGCCGTCTAAGCGGGAAACGGCTGATCAGCTGACCGAGCCGGTACGTCAGGTCCTCGGCAACGGGCTTGCCGCTGGCCGGAGGGTAGCTGGCGGACCGATCCGAACCGGGGCCGACGGCCTTTGGTGTTGCCACCCGTCACGCAACCCGGGGTGCCACACCCTGCCTTCGGCGGCGTCAGCCCAGACGAGTCCAGAAGTCATAGGGATGACGGCCGGCCCGGAAGCCGTGGGCCTCCACCATGGCCGCGGCTTCGGCGAAGCCGCGCGCAAGCGCCGTCGGTTCGTGGGCGTCACTGCCGAACGTGATCGCCGTCCCGCCTTCTTCACGCCACCAGCGGACGATCTCAGGGCGGAGCCGCCCGCGGGTGTTGACCTCCAATGCTCGGTCACTGTCAGCAAGCGCTCGCAAGGCATGACGGAACTCATTCTCGAACACGTTCGGATCGAACGGCCCGGCGCCCGCAGGCCAGTAGCGGACCGCGTAATCGATGTGGGCGAGAACGGCGAACACATCGGAGCTAGTGATCAGGCGGGCTATCTCGGCCAGGTACTCCCGGATGACCTCGGCCGCTTGTCGCTGGCGGTACAGGTTCGGCATTTCCGAGAACTGCAGGCCGGCCGGCAGGCAGTGCAGGGAACCGAGCACGCGGTCGAACTGTCCGGCGTCGAGCAGTCTCGCGGCGACGTCGGTGTGCTGATGTGGCTCGCCGAGCTCCACTCCGGTGATGATGCGAAGGTCCGGAAACTGGCAGCGGCACCGCTGCACGCACTCCCGGTAGCCGTTCAGATCCAATCCCGGCGGAATCAGCCTTCCGCCAGGCGTGACGAACGCCTGGAGATGCTCATGCCCATCCAGGTCGCTGCCGGTCACCACCCAGGGCGTGTAATCCGCGTGCTCGGTGAACGCCACGGCAGGAAGACCTATTGCTACCGCCCGTGCGCACGTCCGTTCCATGGAGCCGTTCGGCGCATCCCAGGACCACTCGGTGTGAACATGACCATCCGCGGGCAGCACCATGACCGCATCCTTCCAAGAGCGCCCGGGACTGCGGGGCGGGCGTGCCAGATGCGTTCAAGAGCAGGCTCATCCAAGCAACTCCCGCCTGCCGTACCAAGACTGCGGAATCTACTTCGCGGTCCGCGGCAGAAGCGGATGGTTCCCGATTGCCTGCCATGGCCTGAGCGATCGTGTCGGCGTGCGGGCCGGTAGAGTTCGCGAGTGCCTCGTCCGTGCCGCGTCGGTATCCAGCTGCCCGAGGTCGAGCGGCGCGTCGGGTGGCCGGAGTTGTTCTCGATGGCCCGGACCGCGGAGGGCGTCGGGTTCGACTCGCTCTGGGTTGGTGACCACTTGCTTTACGACCTGCCCGGCGGCGTCGCGCGGGGGCCGTGGGAGGCGTGGACCGCGCTGGCCGCGCTTGCCGCCGCCACCGAGCGTGTCGAGCTCGGGCCGCTGGTCGCGTCGACGAGCTTTCATGCGCCGGCGATGCTCGGGCGGCAGGAAACTGGGCAAGATCGTCCCCCGCTCGACGATCCTGGCCAGCCAGACCGAGTCGGCCGGGTGGATCAGTCCGGCGGTTAGCTCGGTGCGAGGGCAGGCAATGCCATCGGGTTGCCTGCGCGAGCTGGAACGTGCGAGCGGTCGGGCGCCGGTCCAGAACCAAAGCTGGTAGCCGTGGCAGGGACTCACCGGGCCGCTGGCGCCGCCGGATTCAAGGGGGCACACTCGACGTCTGTGGACACGATCAGGTTTGCGCCCGACCGAGAGCCTAGGCGCTGGCATCATGGGAACTCCGCTCGGCCGCGAATCCACTCTCGGGTCGCGTGGGTAGCCGTGGTGCTGCTGGCTGCGGCCCTGGCAGCGGCTATCGCCGTGGCGGTGCACTACCGCGATGAGGTGCTGCACAGCAGCACGTCTCCGCTGCCTCCGCACGGTGCGCCCGGCCGGCGGGTCGCTGTCTCGGTGGCGCAGTCTCCGCTGCCTCCGCACGGCGCGCTTGCCGGGCAGGTCACTGTCTTCGTGGCGCAGCCTTCCGCCGGGCGGGAGGAGGTTGTCGTGTCGGCGGTCATTAGCGGCGCGCGGCCGCATGCAACCTATGAGCTGGTGGGCAATGACTGCGCCAGCAACGGCCCGGACCGCATTTGGGCCACCGGCGTCACCGACTCACGCGGATCCGCTCAGCTCATCGGTCAGCCTTGGACGGTGTCGACGAGCGACGCGTACTTCCTCGTGCTCGACTCTCGCTTCTTGAACCAAAGGCGCCTCGGGCCGGCTGTGCACGGCTTCTTCGGAAAAGGGCCACCCGGGCTCTCACCGGTTTCCGACGGGGTCGCTCCCTGCGCGGCTTTGACCTCATTAGGCTCAGCCCGCCGTCGGGCCGCACTCAGGGCGCGGGTCAATCAAAGGTCTTTGCCGACCTTCGTCGTCTCATTTAACGAGCATCGACTGAGACGTGAGACCCGACCGTTCACGGCCAATCCGCGAGAGATCCCAGTGGCGCATATGCCAGGGCCAACATCTGATGAGACAGCGTGATGCCGACCGCCGAATGGCCACCCATGCGCAAGATCCAATCACCCGCCAGCGGCAGGGAGTCACGGAAGTCGCAACCTAGGTCTGGACACTTTCGCGGCAAGCCGTCCAGACCTACCCTGCGAATCGCAGGTCAGGCGGGAGGCCGTTCGCAAGCTTCGACTGGACGCGACAGCTGGAACGTGATCAACAGGACAGGTGATGCTGCTCGACTTCGACCAGGCGGTGACTGGCATCGCGTCCCAGCCGTTTTGGCTGCGCTGGCACGACCAGACCGGCACCCCGGTATCGCACGTGCCGGACTTCTTGGCCCGCCGCGCGGACGGCTCGGCGGTGGTGGTCGGCTGACGGCCTGCGAAGCGGCGCGGCCCGCGGGATGCGGCCAAGTTTGAGGCCACCGGGCAAGCATGTGCCCGGGTGGGGTGGGAGTACCGGCTGGTGGGCGTCGCCGAGAAGATCGTGACGGCGAACGTGCGGTGGCTGGCCGGCCACCGGCATCCCCGCCATCACCAGCCGGGGCTGGCGGATGCGCTGCCGGGGGTGTTCGCCAGCCCGGCGCCGTCGATCGCCGGGGCGGAGGCAGCGGGTGACCCGATCGCGACGATTGTCGCGGTCACCTACCTGGGTGAAACCGGCACCGAGGTCGTGGCCGGCGTCTTCACCGTCTCGGTCAAAGTCGGCGAGGTGGAGCCCGCGTAGTCGGCGTAGCCGGAGTAGTGCGCCTTGATGGCGTGGGACCCCACAGACGCGTAGGTGACGCGGCAGGTGGCGCTGCCGGAGTTGAGCGGCTTAGCGCTGCACGACGAGATCTTCGAGCCGTTGTCGTAGAAGGCCACCGTCCCCCCTTGGGGGGTGGGGGCCACCGTGCCTTTGGGGGCCACCGTGGCGGTGTAGGTCACCGCTCTGCCGGTGGTGACCGGGTTGGAGGAGGACGAGACAGACGTGGAGGTCAAGATGGCCGAGACGTTGGTCCAAGCCGTGCCGTTCCAATGCGCGGCCAGCGTGGCGGCCTTGCCGGTGGCGAAGTTGCAGTCGCCGTAGTCCCCGACCGCCCATGCGTCGCTGCCTGAGCGGGCGCTCACCCCATAGAGGTAGTTGTAGCTCCAGTAGTAGTCAGGACAGCTTGGGTTGGGGCTTTTGACCTTCGACCAGGCCGTGCCGTTCCAGCGCAGGATCAGCGTGTCGAAGGACCCGACGGTGTCGTCCTTGTAGTACCCGACCGCCCATGCGCCGCTGCCCGGGCGGGCGCTCACCCCTTCGAGGAAGTTCCAGGTCGAGCTGGGGCGGGGGCTTTTGACCTGCGTCCAGGCCGTGCCGTTCCAGTGCAGGATCAGCGTGTCGTACGCCCCCGGGTTGAGGGAGGAGCTGTAGCTCCCGACCGCCCAGGCATCGCTGCGCGACACGGCGCTCACCCCATAGAGGTAGTTGGCGCCCGAACCGGGGCTGGGGCTGCTGATCTTCGACCAGGCCGTGCCGTCCCAGTGCAGGATCACCGTGTCGAACGTGGCGGAGCCGTTGATGCCATAGTTCCCGACCGCCCAGGCGTCGCTGCCCGAAACGGCGCTGACCCCATCGAGGCCGAAGTTGGTGTTCTGGGCGGCGGGGCTTTCGATCTTTGACCAGGCCGTGCCGTTCCAGTGCAAGATCAGCGTGTTGGATATCCCGTTGTTGTCGTAGTTCCCGACCGCCCAGGCGTCGCTGCCCGAACCGGCGCTCACCCCGTAGAGGTAGCTGGCGCCAGGGCTGGGGTTGGGGCTTTTGACCTTCGACCAAGCCGTGCCGTTCCAGTGCAGGATCAGCGTGTCGTACGCCCTGGCGGTGGCGTTGAAGTAGTCCCCGACCGCCCAGGCGTCGCTGCCCGACACGGCGCTCACCCCGTGGAGCTCGTTGAAGCTCGAGCCGGGGCTGGGGCTCTTGACCTTCGACCAGGCCGTGCCGTTCCAGTGCAGGATCAGCGTCTTGGACGCCCCAGTGGTGGTGTCGTTGTAGGAGCCGACCGCCCAGGCGTCGCTGCCCGACACCGCGCTCACCCCTTGGAGGAAGTTGTAGGTCGAGCTGGGGTTGGGAGTCAGCGCTGCGGAGGCTTGGCCAGTTGGCGCCGCGGCCGCGCCGGCCGGTGCCGCGATCCCTCCGGTGACAAGAACCGCCGCGGCGGCCAGGGCTGCCACACCCGCAGCCGATCTTGGCAAGTACGGACGCACACCTGCCTCCTGGGCTGAACCTCAATCCCCCGCGCGTTTGCTCTTTGGCCGCCGCGCACCAGCACTGGTAAAGGGACCAGGGTGAGCTCTCATAAGGCTCTCATTAGGACCGCACCCATCCTAGAAAAGGCACGGCGAATTTTCCGGCAATCTAGCGATCGGAAACTGCCTGGAAGATGTCGGCGTTCGGCGTTAAACCTGATGATTCATGCTGGCCGGTCGCTGGCCTGGGATCGCCGCGGAGCCGCATCGTGGATCTTGCTTTGGGCCGGGGATGACGGTTGCACGGCTGGCCGGAGGGCCTCACGGGCCCCGGGTTTCCTTCGTTGAATCGCAGGGACGGTTTCCTGCTGGTCAGGGTGCTTGCGGCAGGGCGGTGATCTGGTTCCAGGCGGTGACGTGACGCATTATCCCGCACTCTTCTATGAACATTCAAGAGAAACACACGTCAGACGGGCGACGGCGACGAGCGCCTTGAGTTTGCCGCGCCGCTTGACTAGGCGCCGGTACCGTTCGCCGAGGAACGTGTCGGTCTTGCCGGCCGCGGCGGCAGCTTCGCCAGGCTCCCCTTTGAGGTACGGGTTGCCTTTGCCGAGGACCGTGGCGCGCGGCCCAGCTGCTCGCGCAGCTCGGCCATGGCCTCCATCACCGCCGTCTTCGCGGGGCCCGTCACCCTCCGGCGGATCCGCTTGCCGTGGGCGTCATAACCCAGGCTGACCGATCCCCGCCAGCGTCCTTGGCAATGCCGGTGGAACTTAGTGTCGGTGCACTCGGTGCCCTTGCGGTGCTCGAAGGATGTCCCGCGCGTTGCTGGCACGCCCGGAATCGAACACCTCGGGCTGCGCCAGTGGGACCACTTTGAGACTACAGTCGATCTTCTTGAAGATCCACATGTGCTCTGACCTGGTGGGCGCAGTAGGGGTCGAACCTACGGCCTCTCGCTTGTAAGGCGAAAACGGCCTCTCGCAAAGGTGCAGGAAGAAGGCCTTCCTTGAGCCTCTGACCTGCGAGGACAGGCCGTGGAAGGTCGGCCTAGGATGCCTGAGGGTTTGCACGGTGGGACCCTTTGGGACCATCGGTGGGACCAGATGGGACCAGGATCCGGTCCAAGATCACGTCGCGTTCGAACGCTCGAACACACTGTCCAACAGGCCGGTCGAGGACGTGCAGACGGCGCCGTCCAGGCTACGACCACTGCGGGACGCCGTTCCACTCCCCGTCCACGTCACGCGCGGTAGTTGCGTGATGCGGCCGATGGGCACACGTACGGCTCGTTCTGAGCGCGAACTACGCACCTGCGTGGCGACTGCGAGCGCGTACCAGAACCGGCCGATCTGTTCGTGCCCACAGTCGGCCATGAACGCCCGCTCATGCCGATGAGCGGAAGCGTCAAAAGCTTACAATCGCTAGGGACAATTGAAGCCGTGATAGTTCTCGGTGAGGATCTTTCAGTTCGAGGCGGCGTTGTAGGTGTGCCTGCCCCGGATCACAAGTCGCTCGGGCTCGTAGGGAGCAACCAGCTCGTCGAGCTCGGCCAGTGCGCCCGCCAGCGACCCAGCCCCGCCTGAGACGTCGACGAAGGTCAGCCCGTGCCACTTGGTGACGGGCAGTTCGACCAGGCTCCACAGTGAGTCGTCGAAACCTGCCGTTCCCTTGAAGCCCTTGGCGGTCTTCAGGCCGCCGTCGAGCGCATAGGTCCGGGAGTGGTAGGGGCACACGATGCTCGGGCGCTGAGCGGATACGCCGCACGGCAGCAACTCGTGGCCGCGGTGCCGGCAATAGTTGGCGAACGCGCGCAGCACGCCGTCGTCGTCGCGGCTCAGCAGGACGCTGCCGTCGCCGATGGACTCGGCGCGCTGATCGGCAGGGTGCGCCAGCTCGGCGCAGAAGCCCACGCACGTCCAGCCTCCGCCGAAGAAATACTTCTGTTCCCAGCTGAAGACGGCGGGATCTATGCATCCGGCCGGGGCAGCTTACGGCTCTCGCCGAACGGCTTGAGCGCGTCGGCAAGTCTTGCGGGACTGACGGGGCATGCGGGAACTTGAGCTGACTGACCACACAGTCAGTCGTAGACCGCGGAGTAATTGGCGTCCACTGGTCGCTGACGAGGTTCGATCTACTGCTGGTCAGCCAGTGACCTCGCAACTGCCGGTCTGTAGCCTTTACTGCAAATATCGTGTCGGCGATTTGCGCAGATTCACCCGAGGAGCCGATCCGCCGCTAAGACGGTGCTCTCCTCTGCTGGCTCCCGCAACCTGTATGCGCGGAGCTCCCGGCCACCGATGGAGGGGCACACATGAGCGACACACCTGAGTATGGCGAGACCGAACCCACCCCGAAGTGGCCCCCGACGCCGGACAATAGCCAGCCCGGCCCTTACGGCCAGCCCCCTGCAGCTGATTTGCGCGCAGTGACCGGACCGGCTCCGGTTCTCGTCAGCTTCCCGGCACTCGCGCCGCAGGCGCGGCTCACGGTGGCGTTCCGGGCGCTGCTGGTGATCCCGCATTTGATCGTGCTGTGGGCACTGGGCATCGCGGCGGGCATCGTGGTCGTCATTAGCTGGTTCGCGGCCGTGTTCACCGGCCAGATGCCGACATGGGCGCACGTGTTCGTGACCGGCTACCTGCGCTGGACTACCCGCGTCTACGCATACCTTTTCTTCCTGACCGATCAGTACCCGCCGTTCTCGCTGGATGACGACGACTATCCGGTCCGGCTGCTCACGAAGCAGACCAGGCTCAGCCGGCTGGCCGTGCTGTTCCGTTACTTCTTGATGATCCCGGTGGGGTTGGTGAGCCAGGTAGCGTACCTCGGCCTCGCAGTGCTGTCCGTCTTCGCGTGGGTAATCGCGCTCGTCACCGGCGGCCTGCCGCGGCCGCTGCACGAGGCGTTCGCTGCCATCGTCCGGTTCTCGGCCCGGTACAACGGCTACGCGAACCTAGTGACACCCGAGTACCCGGCTGGGCTCTTCGGCGACCGCGAACAGCCAGCGCGCGAGGCAGGGCTGGCGACCGCCGACGCTCCCTGGCTGTCTGCTCCGTGGCGGCTGCTGCTTTCTCAGGGCGCGAAGGTCCTGGTCGCTGTCAGCCTGATTCTCGGCGTGGCCGGATACATCGCCTGGATCGTTTTCGGCATCTCGGCAGCGTCCGGCCCAGCTGCACGCGCGGCCGCCGTGGCTTCCGTCAACGCCGACTACAGCAAGCTCAACAACGTATTCACCCGGTTCCAGTCGCAGACCAAGGCCTGCACGGACGTCTCCTGCGTCACCGCGTTGGATCGGCAGGTGGCGCAGGCGCTGCGGACCTTCGGCACCGGCATCAATAACGCCGGCGTCCCGTCGGCGTATTCGGCGCAGGCCAACGCGCTCAGCTCGGACGCAAGCGCGCTCAGGGCCGATTTCAGCCGACTGGCAACCGCGCAGTCTGTGGCGCAGTACCAGAGCATCGTGCGCGGACTCAGTCTCCAAGCGGATGTCAGTCGGCTCCAAAGCGACTACACCCAGCTCGCGAGCGGCCTCGCGAACGGATGACCGGTGCACCGTAGCGCGATTTTTTTGAGCAAACTGGCTGAACTCCGCGGATCTTCAACCACTTCGCTGAACATCAGCAGATCTGTTTTAGCATCGGCGCAAATACGCTGGTGAGCAGCGCGAACAAGGCGGGAACGAGATGACGAATAGCCCTGCTCACGTCAGCCGCTACCGCCGGCCTCTGCACCCGCCATTCACTTATTTCCCCATAGCCGCGTATGTGCTCGCGGCAGGCTTCGACGTCATTTCCGTGATTGGCGGGAGCGGGCACGCGTGGGCTAGCGAGTTATGGCACGCGGGCACCTTCGTGCTCATCGCCGGGCTCGCCCTGTGCCCTATGACGATGCTGAGCGGCTTAGCAGACCTGATCCGGTTCGAGGAGCGGCAGCCAGCGGCAGTGGATCATGGCGGTCGAGGCGCAGCGCATCGGACCGCTGATCCGGCAGCAGATGGCGCTGGCGCGCTCGCCGGAAGGAACAGCGCGCGGGAACAGCGATATTGACCCAGCCGAGCAACTCCGCAAGCTCGCAGGACTTCACGATGCAGGCTTGCTCACGGAACAAGAATTCCAGACGAAGCGCGCTGAGGTAATCAGCAGCATCTAGAAACTCAGCCGCGACTATCCGGGTGCCCCGCGTCCCGGCCCGCAACCGGAACACGCTGGCCACCCCGGCCGCCGCCGCGTCATATCACCGTGCGTGATCACGTCTGCCTACGTAGTCGGCCCGCCGAGGGCTCGATATGGGCGGCCAGTTGGCTGACATCCAAGACTGCCAGCCCGACGCCGAACAATTATTCTTGAGGGCGGTCAAGGGGCCATAGGGCATTCCGATCAGGTGCTGGACCTGATGTGTTGAGCAGATTTGTTAATG
>WNFD01008256.1_pt1 | contig 14945 bp, 14 predicted proteins | sample 5400491 | NCBI WGS metagenome assembly WNFD01 (sample SAMN13153343, study PRJNA577476) | soil metagenome | isolation source: 120 cm saprolite under Douglas fir tree site 2 hole 2 replicate 2 | place: USA:California | collected 2015-04-18
CTTTTCCCAATCGATGCCCACTCTTCCGAAAATTATTTTTGTTCTCGCGCTCGCACTTTCCTTCACGGGATTGTTTTCTCCGCCGATCGCTCTCACTGCCGGAATTCTCTTTGGTCTCAGCTTCCCGCATCCCTACATCAACGAAAGCCGCGGCATCGCGCGCACTCTTCTGCAAAGCTCCGTCGTGGCGCTCGGCTTCGGCATGAATCTGCACGAAGTTCTGAAAGCAGGGCGCAGCGGATTTATCTATACCGCGCTGGGAATTTCCTTTGCCTTGCTGGCGGGCCCGGCGCTCGGCAAACTTTTGCGAGTCCGCGGCAATTCCTCATTTCTGATCACCACCGGCACGGCGATCTGCGGCGGCAGCGCCATCGCCGCCATCGGCCCCATTCTTCAAGCCGATGAAGAAGAAATGGCGGTGTCGCTGGGCACGATTTTTATTTTGAACTCGATCGCCCTGTTGATTTTTCCGCCGATTGGAAACGCGTTCCATCTTTCGCAATCTCAATTCGGATTGTGGGCCGCGCTGGCGATTCACGACACGAGTTCCGTCGTCGGCGCCGCTACAAAGTACGGCCACCAGGCCCTGGTGGCCGGCACCACCGTAAAACTTGCCCGCGCGCTCTGGATTGTTCCACTTGCACTCGGGACTGCGGCCGTCAAACAAAACCGCTCGCGGAAAAGTTCGGTTAGTGATGACAGCCGTCCGCGCCTGCAGCTCCCGTGGTTCATCGCGTTTTTTGTTCTCGCCGCCGTAGTGAACACGTACGTTCGAACGGTCGAACACGTCACTCCATCACTTTTTACGCTCGGCCGGCTGGGATTGACGGCAACGCTTTTTCTCATCGGTAGCGGCATCTCCCGCGCAACGCTCAAAACGGTGGGGTGGCGCCCGCTGCTGCTCGGGGTGCTGCTGTGGCTCGCGGTGGGGGTGACTTCGCTGTACCTCATTCGAACGGGGTACATCGCGTTCTAGTTCGAACCCGTCCGGCGATGCTATGAAGATGGTTGCTGGCCGAGGGAAGCGAGGCATTGGCGGACGGCTTGCCGAAGGGGCATTTGGGTATTACACTCGCGCGGCATGCCGGGCATCATTCGAATGGAGGGAAAACATGAATCGTCGCATCAGTTTTCTGGCGGTTGTTTTGGCGGTGGCAGGAATTCTTACAGTGCGCGGAGCGTTTTCGCAGGTGACGATACAACCAACGAGAAAGGCCATCAACCTTCCGGATAAACCGGCGCAACTCCCTTTCAGCGATGCGATTCTTTCAGGGAATACACTTTACCTGGCGGGGCGGCTTGGTCTGGACCCCAAGACGGGACAGGCGCCGGAAAAAATTGAGGACGAGATCAAGAACCTGCTGGATGGAGAGAAGGCCGTACTGGCGCAAGCAGGGATGACCATGGACGACCTGGTGTACGTGCAAATCGCGTGCACTGACCTTTCGCTCTTCGAGAAATTCAATCCCATTTACAAGAGCTACTTCACGACGAAAGATTTGCCGGCGCGGGAATTCATCGGGGCGGGATCGCTGCTGCGCGGCGGGCACTTCGAATTGCAGGCGATCGCGGTGAAGAAGTAAAAGCACGGTTCGAAAGGCCGCAGTAGAACGCGAAAAAAAGAGGGCTTGACATGACGGGGCACCAGGAGTACACTTAACGCTGTTAAGTTAGTGAGGTAGGCGGGAAAACATGGGAGTAAAGGAACGGAGGGCGCGGCAGAAGAAGTTCCTCCGGCAAGAGATCCTGGATGCCGCGAGCGAGTTGTTTGTTCGGAATGGCTATGAAAACGTGTCCATGCGGCGGATTGCCGACAAAATCGAGTACTCGCCGACGACGATTTACATCTACTTCAAGGATAAGGCCGAGCTGCTGGAGCAAGTCTGCAAGGAGACGTTCGGGAGACTGGTGCAGCGGCTGAGCAAGATCATGGAGCAGCCGGGGGACCCGGTGGAACGGCTGAAACGGGGGCTGGTTGCGTACATTGAGTTTGGGCTGGAAAACCCGCATCCGTACAGGGCGACCTTCATGATGCCGCTTCCCGAGGGATTTGACCACGAAAAGTACCACAAGGAAGATTCTCCGGGGATGCAGGCGTTTGCCTTTCTGACGCGAGGGCTGACGGAGTGCATCAAGGCCGGGAAGATGCCGGCGATGAACGTGGAACTGGCAAGCGAGACACTATGGGCGGGGATTCATGGGATCACCTCACTGCTGATCATGCACGCGACGTTTCCCTGGTCGGGGAGGGACAAAGTGATTCATTCCACGGTAGATACGCTGGTGGCGGGGCTGCAGCGGGCAGGGTAAATTTTTTCTCCAAACATTAACGGTGTGTATTAAGTTAGCGCAGTTACTTTTAGAGGGGCTGTTACGTATTCTGGGCAGGAGGAGGTGAAATGGGCTTACTGGCTAGGCGGAATCTGTTTCACGACCGAGTGCGTTTTGCGGTGACGCTGACCGGGATTGTGTTCGCGCTGGTGCTGATCATTATTCAGTTTGGGCTGTTCCTCGGGTTCACGACAACGGCGTGATTCTGCGGAAGCTGCGGCACGGCGGGGAGAGCGTCTCAACACAATTCGATTCGCCGGTCATCACGATGGCGGACGATTCCGTTTTGCGCGTGCGGCTGGACGTGGACGAAAGCGACGTCTCCAAGTTGCGAGCCGGCCAGCGCGCGTATGTGACGGCGGAGGCGTACGGAACGCACAAATTTTTGGGCCGTGTGATTCGTGTGGGACACATTCTGGGGAAAAAGAATATCCGGACGGACGAACCGTCTGAGCACGTTGACACCAAGATTCTAGAGACTCTGGTGGAGCTGGATCCCGAACAACCATTGCCGCTAGGGTTGCGGGTCGACTCGTATGTGCAGGTCGAAGAGGCGGGCCGGTGAGGTAGTTAGCGAGCCCGAGCAAGACGCGTATACGGTAGCATGAAGCCCATATATAGGCATATATTGACAGACCATATTTGATATAACGCCTATATATTGCCATACCTCCGTATTAGAGAACCCCCAGCTTAAATGTAAGTCATTTAATTTGTTTTAGTTACAGATTTACAAATTCTTGCATCAGATGGTCACCATCATGCATCTACAAGCCGCGACCAGGACGGAATCAATGCTAAGAATTACAACGGAAAAGAAGCGCGGGAAGATCTTTCTCAGCGTCGAGGGCAAGCTCTCGGGACCGTGGGTAGCGGCGCTGGAACAATGCTGGCGAGAGTTGCATGCGGCGTCGCCGCAGGAGAAGTTTCACGTGAACCTGTGCGGCGTCAGCTTCATTGATGCCGCCGGAAAAGTGCTGTTGAAAGAGATTCACCGACAGGGCGGGCAGTTGATCGCAGAAGGCTGCCTGAACCAAGCCATCGTGCACGAAATCGTGGCAAGCGAGAAAAAAGGTGCGAGCGTCGGCGCGAAGGAACGGCCAAAGCGCTCGCACATTATTTTTTACGCGATATTTTTGAGCTTGACGCTGGGGTGCATGGTGACGCATGCGCAAGACGCAAACAGGCAGAGCGCGTTGCCTGGAAATGCACCCGCAAAGGTGCTGCGGCTGACGCTGGATCAGGCGGTAGGACTGGCGCTCAAACAGAATCCGACGGCGCAAATCGTGATTTTGCAGGCGGCGCAGAGCGAGCAAGACAAGAACATTTCGCGGGCGGATTTGCTGCCGCAAGCGAATGCAAGGATTTCAGACGAGGCGCAGAAGGTAAACCTGCTGGCACAGTTCGGAGGCAGGACGCCATTCCCCGGATTTCCCAAGACGCTGGGACCGTACCAAGTGTTTTCCGCGGGCCCGAGCTTCGGCGCGCCGGTGTTCGACCTGACGCTGTGGCGCCGATATCAAGCGGCGCGAGACACAGCCAGCGCCAGCAAGGCAACCAGCCTATCGACAAGAGAGCAAGTCATTCTGCTGGTGGTTTCGCAGTACATCGGGACGCTGCGCGCGGTGGCAAACGTTGAGGCATCGCAATCGCGCGTAAGTTTGGCACAAGCGCTGTATGACCAGGCGGCGGACTTGCAAAAGGAAGGCGTGGGCACGGGAATCGACACGCTGCGCGCCAACGTGGAGTTACAGAACGAGAAGCAGCGGCTGATCGAGGCGGAAACGGACCGGGAGACATCGCTCTTCGCCCTGAGCCGTTTATTGAACCTGGATCCGCGACAGGCCATCGAGTTGGCGGATTCGCTGAGTTTCTTTGACACACCGCAGCCGGAAGTGGAGCCGAGCATTGAACTCGCGCTGGCGGAGCGCCAGGAGTGGAAGGCGCTCGAATCGCAGATCAGGGCCGCGGAAAATCAAAAGAAAGCGTCGCAGGATTCGCGGCTGCCCTCGTTGCGGTTCGATGGAGATTTTTCGTACGTGGGAACGTCGGGAAGCACGACGCTGCCCACCTACACCTACCAGGCCAGCGTAAATATGCCGCTGTTCACCGGTGGAAGGATACACGCGGAGATAGTTCGCGCAGACCTGGAGATCAAGAAGTTGGATCAACAGAAAGATGATCTGCGGAATCAGATCGCGCTGGATGTGAAGACGGCGCTGCTGAATTTGCAATCGGCGCGAAATGAAGTGCAAGTGGCGAACCTGGGCGTGCAGTTATCGAAGGAAGAAGTGGATCAGGCGCGTGACCGCTTCAAAGCGGGAGTGGCGAACAATATCGAAGTGATTCAGGCGCAGGATTCGCTGGCGCGCGCCAATGACAACCAGATTGCAGCGCTATACCGCTTCAACCAAGCGCGCGCGGACCTGGCGCGTTCGATTGGGCAAATGGAAAAGGTTTACGCAAAGTAAAACCGGGGGAACGATGAGCATCGAAATCGAAGTTGGGTTCGAAAATGCGACAAGAGTGCCGCGAGTTACGGAAGAACTGTCGCTGGAGGAGACCCCGAAAGGGTTAGCGAATCCCAAGGTGAGGCGGACGGACACATTACGCCGATGGCATCGAAAGTTTACGGGCGCGTGGCGCAAGTGCTCGTGGACGACAACCAGGCGGTGAAGGCCGGGCAAGTGCTGGTGAAGATCGATCCGCGCGATTACCAGGCGGCGTTGGACCAGGCGAAAGCTTCGCTGGCGCTGGCGGAGAGCGAAGCGCGCTCCGCGGGAGTGGACGTGCCGCGCACGCGAGAAAACGTGGCGAGCGGAAATTCGAACGCGGATGCGCAGTTGCTGGGCGCGCAGGCGGATTTGGCGCGCGCCCAGGCTACTTACGAGCAGGCCCAGACGGCGGATTTGGCGTGGGCGCAGGCCAACGTAGAGAAGAGCCGCGCGAACGCGGAGTTGGCGAAGGCGGACCTGGCGCGTTACTTGCCGTTAATGGAGAAGGGCGAGATATCGAAGCAACAGTATGACGCGGCGAAGGCCAATGCGGATGCGACCGCCAGCGCGCTGAAGGCGGATCAAGAAAAACTGGCGCAGGCGCGGCGCAACGTGGACGTGACCAAGGCGCAACTGGACGCAGCGAAGGCGCGCGTCGAACAGGCGCGTGCCGGAGTGGCCGCAGCGCACGCGGACATCAAGCAGGTAAACATGAAGACCGCGGATGCGCAAGCGAAGGTCGCGAAGGTGGAGCAAGCGCGCGCGGCGGTGGAAGCGGCGGAGCTGAACTTGAGCTACACGGAGATCACAGCGCCCGTGGATGGCGTGGCGACGCACAAACAAGTGGAGCCGGGACAGATCGTGCAAGCGGGGCAAGGTTTGCTGGTGGTTGTGCCGCTGCAAAACGTGTGGGTGACGGCGAACTTCAAGGAAACGCAACTGAAAAACATGAAGGCCGGGCAGAAAGCAGAAGTGAAGGTGGATACGTACGGGAAGACATTCAGCGGGCGTGTGGACTCGATCGCGGGGGCGACGGGATCCGTGCTGAGCCTGCTGCCGCCGGAAAACGCGACGGGAAATTACGTGAAGGTAGTGCAGCGAATCCCGGTGAAGATCGTGCTGGACCCGATTTCTTTGGAGACGGCGGTTCTGCGGCCAGGGATGAATGTGGACGCCACGGTGGTGACGAATTAACGGGGAATAGGGAATAAGGATAGGGATTCGAACGGTCATACGTAGAAACAGCAAGGGCAGAGATCAGACGCGATGCGAAACAGGTTACTAGCCAAGCTGAGGATGCCGGATGGGACGATCAACCCCTGGGTGATCGCCGTTACGGTGACGCTAGCGACGTTCATGGAGGTGCTGGACACGTCGATTGCGAACGTGGCGCTGCCGCACATCGCGGGAAATCTGTCGGCGGGATCGGATGAATCGACGTGGGTGCTGACGTCATACCTGGTTTCGAACGCGATCGTGCTGCCCCTATCAGGATGGTTTTCCGGGTTCATCGGGCGGAAGCGCTTCTATATGACGTGCGTGGCTATTTTCACGGTGAGTTCATTTTTGTGCGGGCTGGCGCCGAGTCTGGGCGTCTTGGTGATTTTCCGGGTCTTGCAGGGTGTAGGCGGTGGCGGGTTGCAGCCGAGCGAGCAGGCGATCTTGAACGACACGTTTCCGCTCGCCAAGCGCGGCATGGCGTTTGCAGTGTATGGGCTAGCTGTCGTTGTAGCCCCCACCATTGGCCCATGGCTAGGCGGTTGGATCACGGACAATTTTTCGTGGAGATGGATTTTTTACATCAACGTGCCAGTAGGAATCCTCTCGCTGCTGCTGACGAACTTTTTGGTAAGCGACCCGCCGTACATGAAGAAGGCAAATGTGAAAGCGGGATTCCGGATCGACTACATCGGGATCGGACTGATCAGCCTGGGCCTGGGGAGCATGCAAATCATTCTGGACAAGGGGCAGCGTGAGGACTGGCTATCGTCGAATTTCATTCGCGTATTTTTCGTGATGATGGTTTTTGGGATTATCGCCGGAATTCTGTGGGAATTGCGCGAGAAGGAGCCGGTGGTTGATCTGCGAATGTTGAAGGACCGCAATTTTGCAGTCGCGACGGTGGCGATGTTTTTCCTGGGATTTGTGCTGTATGCGAGCACCGTGCTGATCCCGCAACTTCTGCAGCAGTTGCTCGGCTATACGGCGCAACTGGCGGGAATGGCGTTGTCGCCGGGCGGAGCGGTGATCATGTGCATGATGCCCGTGGTGGGAATCCTGGTGTCGAAGGTAGACACGCGGATCCTGATCACGTTTGGGTGCATCGTTTCGGCCTCGGCGCTGTTTGTGATGGCGGGGTGGGATTTGGGATTGGATTACGGGCACGCGGTGCGGGCGCGCATGCTGCAAAGCTTCGGGCTGGCGTTTCTGTTCATTCCGATCAACGTGGCGGCTTTCACATACGTGCCGAAAGAAAAAAGCAACATGGGCACGGGAATCATCAACCTGGCCCGGAATATCGGGGCGAGCGTGGGGATCGCGACGGTGACGACGATGCTGGACCGGCGCGCGCAGTTTCATCAAGCGCGGCTGATGGAGCGCGTCAACGATTTCAGCGCGGCGTATCACAACATGCTGAACGGGACTCAAGTGAAACTGATCGCGGCAGGCTCGACCGCGGCGCACGCCAGCGCGCAAGCGCACGGAATGATTTACGGCACGATCCAGCGGCAGGCGGTGATGCTGTCGTTTATCGACAATTTCAAGATGCTCGGCGTGGTGTTTTTCGCGGTGATTCCGATTTTAGTGCTGATGCGAAAGCCGAAAGCGCCGGCGGGCGGTGTGCCGGTTCACTGAGGGAAAAGTTTCTGCGCCCAAAGGTCGCGCAAGAGTTTTGATTCGATTGGGAGGGACAACGATGGCAACTCAAGCGGCAGTGGGAATACAACTAAACGAAGAGAAGTTGATCCGTGCCGGACAGCGAGGCGACGAGCAGGCGGTGGAAGCCCTGTTTCGCCGTTACCACCGGCCGTTGTTTCAGACGGCTCTGCGGGTGCTGGGAAACACGGAAGACGCGGAAGACGCGCTTCAGGATGGGCTGCTCTCGGCGTATCGCAATCTAGGGCGGTTTGAGGGGCGGTCGCAGTTTTCAACGTGGCTGACGCGCATCGTGATCAACGCCGCGCTGATGCGGCGGCGGAGCGCAAAGGCGCGTCCGGCGGTTTCTCTGGACGAAGCGCCGCGCGAGGAAGAGCTGCCTCCCGCGGAGCGCTTCGCGGACGACGGGCCAAATCCCGAGCAGGTTTTTGCAAGCACCGAGATTCGCGAGATGATCAGCGAGAATCTGGACGAGCTCTCGCCGCTGCTGCGGACGGCGTTTGTCCTGCGCGAAGTGCAGGGGTATTCGACGGGAGAAGCCGCTAAGAAGCTGGGAGTCACGGAAAACACCCTGAAGGCGCGGCTGTGGCGCGCGCGGCACCAACTGGCCGAGCGGCTGGGACGCCGCCTGCGGCGGATGAAGGACGGCATGACCGGAGGGATGGGCGACCCCGAGTGCAGCTACTGCTGAGGGGTGAGACAAAGGATGTAAAGGAAAAGAAGGCCGGCGGAAACGCTGGCCTTCTTCTATTTTGGCAACTCAGAAAAGACTCCTAACGGCGACTAGCGGGTACCGGCAATGTAGCGACCGAGAACGCGGAGTTCGCTGGTAGCTCCGCGAACTTCGGAGAGGGCTTGGTCGAGTTGGGCGACGTCGCTTGCTTCGACGTCGATAAAAAACTGATATTCCCAGGGGCGGCCGTGGATGGGGCGGCTCTCAATCTTGAGCAGATTGACACCGTGTTTGGCAAATGGCTCAAGTGAGGCGAGGAGCGCGCCGGGGCGGTGTGCGAGGCGCATGGCGAGTGAAACCTTGCGAGAATCAGGAGAAATCCATGCTGGCGCTTCGCTTTCCGGAAGCAGCAGCACGAAACGGGTGAAATTTTCGGAATTGTCCTGGATGCTCTCGGCAAGAATCACGCCGTGATAATGCTCGGCGGCGCGTCGTCCGGCGATGGCGGCGCAGGATTTGTCTCCGCGAGAAAGCGCTTCGCGAACGCTGCCCGCGGTGTCTTCGGCGGGGACCCGTTTGAGGTGTGGGTGGGCGAGAAAGAATTTCTCGCACTGCGCCAGGGCCATGGGATGCGAAGCGACCGAACGAATATCACTGAGGGACGATCCCGGGCAGCCAATGAGGTGATGTTCGATGGGCAGGATGGTTTCCGCGACGATGCCGAGATCACTTTCGAGCAGGAGATCGTAAACGCGCACGACTGAGCCGGCGAGCGAGTTTTCCACCGGAGCCAGAAGAGCGTCGGCGGCGCCGTCAGGAACGGCCCTGAACGCGGCATCAAAGGTGGGACATGGAATCGTAGTGATGCAGTCGCCGAGTAGCTGGATGGCAGCGTGCTCGCTGAACGCGCCGGGTTCCCCCTGGAAAGCCACGCGCGTGTTTTTGTGGTTGGAAGTGCTCATAGGCAGGCGCTATCTTGCAATAAGGCGTGCAAAACCAAAAGCAAAGATTCGCTGCCGCCAAGAAAAGACCCGCCGAAATGCATTGACTGCGGCGATAAGACATTTCTCGCACGAGGCGAATTGGCAGCTGAAATGGGTGTTGCGGCCAGCGGGGCCCAGCGCGGCGTCCGCCGGCCTCACAGTGCGCTGGGCTCCTCGCAGCGGTATAATCCGGTCTCCAGGAGAGAGGATCCCCTCATGAACAGACCCGAACCGACCGAATATGCGGATTACTACGCGAACTACATCTCAAAGGTTCCGGGGTCCGATGTGCTGAGCGTTTTGGAATCGCAGCGATTACAGATGCTGCAATTGTTCGCGGGGCGAAGCGAGCGGGACGGAAGCTTCCGGTATGCGCCGGGAAAATGGACGGTAAAGGAGGTTCTGGGGCACATCACGGATACCGAGCGCATTTTTACTTACCGGGCATTGCGGTTCGCGCGCGGCGATCAAACGCCGCTGCCCGGATTCGAGCAGGATGACTATGTACGGAGCGGCGCGTTTGGCGCGCGGACTCTCGCGGAGCTTGCCGAGGAGTTTGGGGCCGTCCGAAGCGCGAGCATCAGCCTGTTTCGTTCCTTCAAGGATGACGTCTGGCCGCGGCGCGGCATAGCCAATGAGAAGGAAGTGACGGTGCGGGCGTTGGCGTTCATCATCGCGGGCCACCAGATGCACCACCGCATCATCCTGGAAGAGCGCTACTTCCCGGCCATTCCGCGCGCCTGAATCGGTGAGTTAACTTAACTGGCGAACGCGGCAACGATCGACGTGGAAGTGCTACTACGCAAGCTGTTCCCGGCGAGCGGAAACGGCGGGCATTCGCCACACCTTCGCCTCGACGGGCATCGGCAGACGAGGAACGGCGGAACAATTTTGTTGCAGCAGCACCGGGGGCGAAGTTGCGAGGTGGGCGGGTGGCTGCTAAAATTTAATGTTTGCTGGGACGCGGCCGTTTGCGCTTAAGGCGCAGGCGGCTTTTTCTGCGTCTTGCATGGCGTCCGCGAATCTAACGATTGGCGACCCGTCTTATCGGCCTGACCCCCTCGAGCTTTTTTCGAGTGTGACTACGGTGAGGAAATACTCGACTCACCGGTTCTGGCCCCTGCGGAAGGGAGACTACGAGTGGCAAAGTACGATGTGGCGATTATCGGGAGTGGTCCGGGCGGGTACGTGGCGGCGATCCGGGCGGGCGAGCTTGGATTGAAGACGGTTGTCGTGGAAAAGGACCCCTACCTGGGCGGGACGTGCCTGCACGTCGGCTGTATTCCCACCAAGGTGCTGCTGCATCATGCCGAGATTTACGATCAGTTCAAGAACGGCGCAGAGCTAGGGTTCGAGGTTAGCGGGCTGAAAATCAATTGGGCCAACGTCCTTTCGCGGAAAGACAAAATCGTCAAGAAGCACTCGAAGGGCATCGAGTTTCTCTTCAAAAAGAACAAAGTGGAGTGGGTGCAAGGCTGGGGAAGATATGAAGGCCCGGGGCGCGTCAGCGTGGAAAAGGACGACAAGAAAACCGAGATTGAGGCGGCAAACATCCTGATGGTGAGCGGGTCGGAAGCGAAATCGCTCCCCGGCATTGAACCCGACCACAAAACGATTCTCACCAACCGCTCGATTCTCCAGCTTCCGGAAATTCCAAAGACTTTGATCGTCGTTGGCGCGGGCGCCGTGGGCGTGGAGTTTGCGTCCATCTACAATTCGTTCGGAACGCAGGTGACCATTCTGGAAGCGTTGCCGCGCGTTGTGCCGGTCGAAGACGAAGAGATTTCCGCGGAACTGGCCAAGGCTTTCCAGAAAAAAGGCATCCAGGTTTTCACAAGTTGCGCTGTGGAATCGGTGAAGAAGGATGCCAAGGGCGTCACGGTAGCGTTCAAGGACAAGGACGGAAAGGCCCAGACACTGCAGGCAGAGAAACTGCTCCTGGCCGTAGGCCGCAAGCCCATGACGGACGGTTGTGGGCTGGAAAAATCGAAGGCCAAGCTGGAGCGCGGATTCGTCCACGTGGGCGACAACATGGAGACCGCCGAGAAGGGGTTGTATGCGATCGGCGACATCGTTGCGGGGCTGCCGCAACTGGCGCATGCGGCGATGATGGAAGGGATTATCGCGGTCACGCACATCGCGGGAAAACCAACCCATCAGATTGTGAAAACCAGGATTCCGAACGCGACGTACTGCGAGCCGCAAATCGGCTCGATTGGACTGACGGAAAAACAGGCGCGCGACGCGGGCTACGATGTGAAGACCGGGAAGTTCCCGTTCGTGGGCAACAGCAAGGCGACGATTTTGGGGAGTCACGGCGGATTCGTCAAAGTGGTGTCCGATGAATCCTACGGCGAGGTGCTGGGGATTCACATCATCGGGCCGCTGGCGACGGAGATTCTCGCGGAGGCGGCGACGGTGTTGAACCTCGAAGGCACCATCGACGACATGATGAACATGATGCACGCGCATCCGACGGTTTGGGAAGCGATGGGCGATGCGTTTGCGAGCGTGAAGGGATTGCAGATTAACGTTTGAGATCTTGCCTGTAGGGGCGCCCGCCGCGGTGGGCGCCCCTACAAAGAAAATCGAACTGTGTTGAAAAATTATCTGGCGGTAGATTTGGGGCTGATCGGCTACGCGGAAGGTTACGCGTTACAGAAAAGGATTGTTGCGGCACGCAAGACCGAGGCGATTGAGGATGTGCTGCTGCTCTGCGAGCATCCGCACGTCATCACCCAGGGACGAAACGGGAAGAGGGAGAATTTGCTGGCTTCCGAGCATGTGTTGCGGCAGAAAGGCATTGAATATTACGAGACTAACCGCGGCGGAGACATTACCTATCACGGGCCTGGACAGATTGTGGGATATTCGATTTTGAACCTAGGCGCGATCCGGCGTGACGTCGTTTGGTACGTGCGGATGCTGGAAGAGGCGATGATCCGGGCGACCGCCGAGTTCGGGATCAATGCAGAGCGCGTGGCCGGAAAGACAGGAATTTGGGTGCGCGTAGGCGCCACTGAGGAAAAGCTGGCGGCCATCGGTGTGCACATCAGCCGCTGGGTTACTTCGCACGGATTTGCGTATAACGTGTCGACGGACTTGCGGAACTTTGACTTGATCGTGCCATGCGGGATCGCGGACCGCAAAGCCACGTCGCTGGAGAAATTGCTGGCGCACCATGTCGAGGAAAAGGAAGTCGCGCCGCGGATCGCGAAGCATCTGGGCGAATTGCTGGGGCTGGAGATGAAGGAAGCGTCGAGGATTGAGCTGCTGGAGAAACTCGAACTTGCCGAGCAGGCCGTCGCGGTTTCCGCATAGGAATGGGGCACGGGATGAAGAAGGAATTGACGCGGCAGCAATACCTGGACCTGTACTACTTCATGCGGCTCAACCGCGCCGTCGAAGACATGATGGTGAAGTTGTTCCGGCAGAACAAAATCGTCGGGGGACTGTACTCAAGCCTGGGCCAGGAAGCGATTTCCGTGGGAACGGCGTACGCGCTGGAGAAAAAAGACTGGCTGGCGCCGATGATCCGCAACATCGGAGCGCTGCTGGTGAAGGGCGTGCGGCCTCGGGACATTTTCATGCAGCACATGGCGAAGTACGATTCGCCGACCAAGGGCAAGGATGGCACGAGCCACTTCGGGGATCTGGACGATCTGCACATCGTCTCGCCGATTTCCATGCTGGGCGATTTGATTCCCGTGATGACCGGCGTCGCGCTGGCCGGGCGCTATCTGGGACAGAAAACCGTGGCGATGACCTGGATTGGGGACGGCGGCAGCTCAACCGGAGTGTTTCACGAAGGGCTGAATTTTGCGGCTGTGCAGAAGGCGCCGTTTGTTTTGATTCTCGAAAATAATCTGTGGGCGTATTCGACGCCGGTCCGCAAGCAGGTGCCGCTGGAGGATTTGGCGGACCGCGCCAAGGCTTACGGGATCAACAGTTACATCGTGGACGGCAACGACGTCGTCGCGGTCTATTCAACAACGAAAGAAGCGGTGGACCGCGCGCGGGCGGGAGAAGGCCCGATCCTGATTGAAGCGAAGAGTTTTCGGCGCATGGGTCACGCCCAACATGATCCCGCCGAGTACGTGCCGAAGGAGATGCGCGCGTATTGGGAAGCGCGCGACCCCATCGCGCTGTACGAAAAGTTTTTGTCGAGCGAGAAACTCCTCGATGCCAAGAGTAAGCAGGAGATTGAGGATAAGATCAACACACTGCTCGCGAAGGAACGGGAGTTTGCGGAGAACTCGCCGATGCCTCCGGCGGAATTGGCGGAGACTGGCGTCTATTGCAGCGGTGATGATTGTCACAAGATCCGGGCGAAGTGGGAGCGGCCGATTGCGGACGTGACGCCGCCGAGATCGAGCGTCGAGCCGGTCTGGACGGTTGCGGGATTTGGATCGGGGAAAGGGTCCGGCGGCGCGAACGCGCCGATTCACTTTGGCGACACGCAACCTGCGGAGGCAAAACGCGCTGAGGCGCACAAGCCCGCGGTGAAGGCGCCCGCGAAAGTGGCGCCAAAGAAAACCGTGAAGGCCGCCCCGCAGAGCGCTTCTAGAAAGGCGCGGAGATAGCCATGCCCAAAACAAACGGCGCCGGACCGAATAGCAGCGCGTCAAACGGCTCGCAAGTTACTTTTCTCGAAGCCATTAAACAGGCAATGTTTGAGGAAATGGAACGGGACCCGGCGGTTATTTTGATGGGCGAAGACGTCGGGGTATACGGCGGTGCGTTCAAGACAACCGAGGGACTCCTGGAGCGGTTCGGCTGGGAGCGCGTCATCGACACGCCAATCAGCGAGAGCGCCATTATCGGCGCCGCGTGCGGAATGAGCTACTGCGGATTGCGCCCCATCTGCGAAATGCAGTTCATCGACTTCATCGTCTGCGCCTTCAATCAAATTACAAATTTTGTGGCCAAGGGGCATTACCTGTGGAATGCCCCGGCGCCGATGGTGATTCGCGGGCCGTCCGGAGGCGGCGTGCATGGCGGGCCGTTCCACTCGGCGAATCCGGAGATGTACTTTGTGCACACGCCCGGTCTGAAGGTGATCTATCCCTCGACGCCTTACGATGCCAAGGGTTTGCTGAAAGCCGCGGTGCGAGACAATAACCCGGTGCTGTTCTTCGAGCACAAGTTTCTCTACCGCCGCATCAAGGGCGAGCTTCCTCCCGGGGATTACACCGTGCCGATCGGCAAAGCGGTGGTGCGCCGCGAAGGGAAACACCTGACGATCCTTTCCTACGCCGCGATGATGCACACTTCGCTCGAAGCCGCCGCGGCCCTGGCGAAGGAAGGAATCGAGGCGGAAGTGATCGATTTGCGGACGCTGCTGCCACTGGATGAAGAGACGATTTTGAATTCCGTGAAAAAGACCAATAAATGTTTGGTCGTGCATGAAGACACCAAGACGGGCGGGATCGCCGGTGAAATCGCGGCGATTCTATTCGAAAAAGCGTTTGACGATCTGGACGGGCCGCTGATGCGCGTCACGTCGCTCGATACGCCCGTGCCGTACGCGCCGACACTGGAAGAATATTTTCTTCCCAACGCAAAAAAGATTTTTTCCACCGCGAA
>WNFD01003914.1_pt1 | contig 14944 bp, 14 predicted proteins | sample 5400491 | NCBI WGS metagenome assembly WNFD01 (sample SAMN13153343, study PRJNA577476) | soil metagenome | isolation source: 120 cm saprolite under Douglas fir tree site 2 hole 2 replicate 2 | place: USA:California | collected 2015-04-18
GGCGGCCATTTCATGCGCAAGTGCTCGCTCGACGGCAAGGTGCTGCTCGAGCTCGGCATCCCCGGGAAGCCGGCGGCCTACATGAGCGGCGAGCCGTTTCATCGCTGTACCCACACTGCACTCTCGCCGAAAGGCGAGATCTACGTCTCCGACGGCTACGGCAACGCCCGGGTCCACAAATTCTCGCCCGACGGCAAGTTGCTGATGTCGTGGGGCGGCCCCGGCACCAACCCGGGCGAATTCAACATCGTCCACAACATCTGCACCGACGCCGATGGCTGGGTCTATGTCGCCGACCGCGAGAACCATCGCGTCCAGGTCTTCGACGGCAACGGCAAATACGAGACGCAGTGGAACAATCTGCACCGCCCGTGCGGGCTCTACATGGACTATACCCGCCACCCGGTCTGCTATATCGGCGAGCTCGGGCCGGTGCAGCCGGTCAACCGCAACAGCCCTAACCTCGGCCCGCGGGTAAGCATCGTCGACAACCAGGGCAAGCTGTTGTCGCGCTTTGGCGACATGCATGCCGGTACGGCCCCGACCGCCTTCCTCGGCCCGCACGGGCTCAGCGTCGACTCGCGCGGCGATCTTTATGTGGGCGAGGTTTCGTGGACTCAGTGGCCACAATTCTACCCGGATACGCCGCGGCCGGCATATATTCGCTCATTGCAGAAATACGAGCGGGTGCACTGAGGGAGGACCCAATGGCAGAGATCGTAGGTACAGGTGACTTCAAGTACTGCATTATCGAGGATTGGGCGAAGCTGCCGGACGGCTGGTCATTTAAGGAAGTGGCCGCGGTCGGCATCGACGCGAAAGACAACGTCTACGCTTTTGGTCGCGGCGAGCATCCAATCATGGTGTTCGATCGCGACGGCAATTTTCTCCGCTCCTGGGGCGAGGGCCAGTACCCAAGGGCGCACGGCGTCCATATGGGGCCGGATGATTCGATCTATCTGACTGACGACGGCGGCCATTTCGTGCGCAAATGCTCGCTCGACGGCAAGGTGCTGCTCGAGCTCGGCATCCCCGGGAAGCCGGCCGAATACATGAGCGGAGAGCCGTTCCACCGCTGCACCCACACGGCACTGTCGCCCAAGGGCGAGATCTACGTCTCCGACGGCTACGGCAACGCCCGAGTGCACAAATTCTCGCCCGACGGCAAGTTGCTGATGTCGTGGGGTGGCCCCGGCACCAACCCCGGCGAGTTCAACATCGTGCACAACATCTGCACCGACGCCGATGGCTGGGTCTATGTCGCCGATCGCGAGAATCACCGCGTCCAGGTGTTCGACGGCAACGGCAAGTATGAGACTCAGTGGAACAACCTGCATCGTCCTTGCGGGCTCTACATGGACTATACCCACCACCCGGTCTGCTATATCGGCGAGCTCGGGCCCTCGATGGGAGTCAACCTGAAGAGCCCGAATCTCGGGCCACGCGTCAGCATCGTCGACAACCAGGGCAAGCTGTTGAGCCGGTTTGGCGACCCGCATGCGAGCCTCGGGCCGACCGGGTTCATCGGCCCGCACGGCATGTGCGTCGACTCGCGTGGTGACCTCTATGTCGGCGAGGTCTCCTGGACGTTGTGGCCAGGCGCTTTCCCCGGCGAACCTAGACCGGAGAATCCGCGTTGCTTCCGGAAGTTCGAGAAGGTGCGCTGAGCGGCATCCATCCGCTGCCGGAGTTGCCGGGTGGACAAGCTCGAAGAGGCCCTCGCACGGCTCGAGCGAGCGGTGGCGCGGCTGGAGGCGGCGGCGCGAGCCGAACGGCCGGATGTCGGGTTGCTCGGCGCGCACAAGACTGATAACCCGGAGCTGAGAGCGATCGCCGGCAAGATTGCCGTGCGCGTCGACGATGCTCTCGCCAGGATCGGCCGCGTCTTGGGAGGGGGATGAGATGGGTCAGATCAGCCTGACGGTCAATGGCCGACCGTTTGCACTCACCTGCGAAGACGGGCAGGAGACGCGCATCCGCCGGCTCGGCCAATATGTCGACGCCAAGGTTGCGGAATTCGTCAAGAGCGTCGGGCAGGTTGGCGAGGCCCGGTTGCTCCTGCTGGCTGCTCTCGTCATCGCCGACGAGTTGGCGGATGCCAACGAGGCCCTTCGGCTGGAGCGCAGCGAGGCGCGCGAGCCCGAAGCCGCCGCTGCCGTGGATGCCGCGGCGAACGGCATCCACAGCATCGCTCAACGGGTCGAGGCTCTTGCGGCGCGCCTGGAGACCCCCTAGCTTTGCCGATGCGGGGTGGGGCTGCGCGGTGCGTTAGGCCGCATATAGCCCCGGGGCCGATTCCTACCTCTTGGGGGCCGTCCCTGTCGGAGTCGTGGCTTCGACACATGGCGCCCACCTGCTACGGCGGGCCACGGAGGGTTTGCACGCCGACGGCCGAGGCGGCTTCACCCCGCACCTCCGATGCCGCCGCGAAGCCAGCGGTGCCACTATCGTGCCCGAGGAGCGGCGTAGCGTGAACATCTTATTCTGCGGGGATGTGGTCGGCCGATCGGGCAGGGATGCCGTAAAAAAGCACGTGCCGGGGCTGCGGCAGGAACTCGCCATCGACCTTGTCGTGGTCAACGCGGAGAACGCGGCCGCGGGCTTTGGGCTGACCGAGCGCCTTTGCGGCGAATTCTATGATTGCGGCGTCGACATCCTGACGACCGGAAACCACGTCTGGGATCAGCGTCAGTTCATCCCCTATATCGACCGCGACCCGTGTGTGCTGCGACCGGCGAACTTCCCCAAAGGCACGCCCGGTGCCGGCTGGCGGATCCATCGCGCGGCGGGGCAGAGCGTCCTCGTCATCAACCTGATGGGCCGGCTCTTCATGGACGCGCTCGACGATCCGTTTGCCGTTCTCGGCGATATTCTCGCCGGGCACCGGCTCGGCGAGGATGTGACGGCGATCCTCGTGGATTTTCACGCCGAGGCGTCGAGCGAGAAGATGGCCCTCGGTCATTTCGCCGACGGCCGTGTCTCGGGGGTCTTCGGGACCCATTCGCATGTGCCGACCGCCGACACGCAGATCCTGCCGGGCGGCACCGCATACCAAACCGACGCGGGGATGTGCGGCGACTACGATTCGGTTATTGGGATGCAAAAAGAGCCGGCGATCCGGCGCTTCGTCACCAAGATGCCCGGCGAACGCCCGCAAGTGGCCGAGGGCGAAGCGACCTTGTGCGGCATTCTGCTCGAGACCGACGACCAAAGCGGGCTCGCGCGAGCGGTTGAACCGGTGCGAATCGGCGGTCGTCTCGTCCCTCATCTGCCGTAGCGCTGAATTTCGCTCGCTTCCGCTCCGGCGGTTTTGCCGGCGGTGCTGCAACCGGCGCCGGCCGCGCCCCGAGATGCCCCAATCCTGCCATATTGGGTTGTTAGCCCCGGCACCCCACAAGCCTCCGGCCGTAATGCCGACGGGAAACGGCGCAGAAATCAATGGCTGGCCATTCGCAGTTCAAGAACATCATGTACCGGAAGGGCGCGCAGGACAAAAAGCGCGGCAAGATCTTTACCAAGATCATCCGGGAGCTCACTACCGCAGCCCGCTCGGGCCTGCCCGATCCGGCGGCCAACCCGCGCTTGCGAGCGGCTGTCCTTGCCGCCCGCCAAGCCAATATGCCGAGAGATACGGTCGAGCGAGCGATTCGCCGCGGCTCCGGCGGCGAGGCGGGCGAGGCCTATGAGGAAGTGCGCTACGAGGGCTACGGCCCCGGCCGCGTCGCCCTCATCATCGAAGCGCTGACGGATAACCGCAACCGTACCGCGAGCGAAATCCGCGCCGCTTTCACCAAGGCGGGTGGAGTACTCGGCGAGACCAACAGCGTCAGCTTCATATTCGAGCGCGTCGGTGAGATCTCCTATCCGGCGGCGGCGGCAACTGCCGACGACATGTTCGAAGCCGTCATCGAGACCGGGGCGGAAAATGTCGAGAGCGATGCCGAGCAGCATGTCGTGACTTGCGCGCCCGAAGATTTCAACGCCGTGCGCGATGCCCTCGAGAGCCGATTCGGCCCGACGGGCGCGGCGCGGCTCGTCTGGCGCCCAAAGACGACGGCGCCGATTGACGAGGAAACCGCGACGACCCTGTTCAAGCTGCTCGAGACGCTCGAGGACAGCGACGACGTGCAAAACGTCTACGCCAATTTCGAAGTGGCCGAGGACGTGATGGCGCGGCTTGGCGCTTGAACCCGGTCGCGGTCGGCACGGGACCCCAATGCGCGTTTTGGGGCTCGATCCCGGGCTGCGGCATACCGGTTGGGGAGTGATCGACGTCGCCGGCAACCGCCTCACCCACGTCGCCGATGGGGTCGTACATGCCGCCACCGACCAGCCGCTCGCGATGCGGCTGGTTTCACTGTTTCGGCAGATCACCGCCGTGCTCGAGCGCTTTCATCCGGACGAGGCTGCGGTCGAAGAGACCTTTGTCAACCGCAACCCGGCATCGACCTTGAAGCTTGGGGTCGCCCGCGGCGTCGTGCTGCTGGCGCCGGCCGAGCGCGGGCTGCCGGTGGCGGAATATTCCGCCAACCTCGTCAAAAAGGCGGTGGTAGGAGCGGGTCACGCCGAGAAATCGCAAGTGCAATTGATGGTGGGGCGGCTGCTGTCCGGCTGCGGTGGCAGTGAACCCGATGCCGCCGATGCGCTCGCCGTGGCTATCTGCCACGCGCAGCATGCCGCGGCCCGGCGGCTCCTGGGCGCGCGCCCATGATCGCCAAGCTGGCCGGCGTCGTCGAGCAGGTAGAGCCGGATGCGGCAGTCATCGACGTCAACGGTGTCGGTTACCTCGCCTTCTGCTCGACCCGAACGATCGGCCGCTTGCCTTCCCCCGGTTCCCCGGCGCGCCTGCTGATCGAGACGCACGTGCGCGAGGACCACATCCACCTATACGGGTTCATCGACGCCGCCGAACGCGATTGGTTTCGCCTGTTGACGACGGTGCAAGGCGTCGGAGCGCGACTGGCCCTGTCGATTCTCTCGGCCGTGGCGCCGGAGACGCTCGGGCTCGCGATCTTGGCTCAGGACAAGCCGGCCCTGGCGCAAGCCGAAGGGGTCGGACCGCGGCTCGCCGCCCGTATCGTCAATGAATTACGGGACAAGATCAGCAGCATCGCCGCTCCGGCGGCGGCGCCGTTGGCTGCGCTGCGCAACGAGCCGACAAACGGCGGGGGAGTCACCGCCGACGCGATCTCGGCGCTGGAGAACCTCGGCGTCGGTCGCACCGAGGCGCTGGGCGCAATCGCCGCGGCGGCCCGTCGCCTCGGGAGTGAGGCGAGTGCCGATGTGCTGATCAAAGCCGGCCTGGAGGAACTGGCGCGATGAACGACGTCGCCCCGCGTGTCGTCGCCCCCCAGCAAGCCGAGCAAGACGCACCCGAAGGCTCCGTGCGACCGGCCACCCTCGATGAATTCGTCGGTCAGCACCAGCTGCGCGACAACCTTCGCGTCTTCATCGAGGCGGCGAAGAGCCGGGGCGAAGCGCTCGATCACATCCTGCTCTTTGGTCCTCCCGGGCTCGGAAAAACGACGCTCGCGCAGATCGTCGCCCGCGAAATGGGCGTCGACTTCCATACCACCGCAGGCCCGGTAATCCAGCGCGCTGCCGATCTTGTCGCCATGCTCAGCAAGCTCGCACCCCGCGAGGTGCTATTCATCGACGAGATCCACCGATTGCCGCCGGCGGCCGAGGAGTACCTGTATCCGGCGATGGAGGACTACCAGATCGATCTGATTATCGGTCAGGGACCCGGAGCACGATCGATTCGCTATCGTCTCGCCCCCTTCACGCTGATCGGCGCAACAACGCGTTCGGGTCTGATCACACGGCCGCTGCGGGAGCGTTTCGGCATTCCGCTGCGCCTCGTGTTCTACGAACCGGCGGAGCTCGGGACGATCGTCACCCGTGCGGCGCGGGTGCTCGGCATCAAACTACGCCCCGACGGCGCCGCAGAGATCGCGCAGAGGTCACGGGGCACCCCGCGCGTCGCGATCCGCCTGCTGCGCCGCATCCGCGACTTCGCCGCAGTCAACGGCCTGTCGAGCGTTGACGCCCTCGCTGCCGACGCAGCGCTGCAGCGGCTCGACGTTGATGCGCGCGGCCTCGACGGCATGGACCGGCGCTACCTGCGCTGCATTGCTGAAAACTATGCGGGCGGCCCGGTCGGGCTCGAGACGATCGCGGCGGCGCTCGGTGACGAGCGCGACGTCGTCGAAGAGGTCATCGAGCCGTACCTGCTCCAGGAGGGCTTCGTACAGCGCACGCCGCGGGGCCGCACGCTGACCCAGTCCGCCTTTCGCCACCTCGATCTGCCGATGCCGGCGAGCCTGCCCGCTCAGCTCGATCTTCTCGCCCGGTTACCGTTTGAGACTGACGTCGAGGAGGCGCCATGACGCCAACCATCATCCAAAAGACGCCATAAAGGGTCGCCAAGAAATGCCGCCAAATCCTGTCGAAGCCCTGCCGCTGGTCGGCGCGGTTCCTCACGATCTTTCCATCATCGGACTGTTTTTGCAGTCCGATGCCGTCGTCAAAGTGGTCATGCTGATCCTTCTGGTCGCGTCGTTCTGGTCGTGGGCGGTCATCTTCGACAAGGTGATGCGGCTGCGCCGGCTGCGGTATTCCGCCTCGAGCTTCGAGGAGTCGTTCTGGTCGGGCGGCTCGCTCGATGATCTCTATGAGAGAGTCGGCCAGCGCCCGCCGGATCCGATGAGCGCGGTCTTTTCGGCGGCGATGCGGGAGTGGCGGCGCAGCGCCGCTAAGAACTTGCTCGGGACCCCGACGATGCGCGCGAGCCTGCAACAGCGCGTCGAGCGAGTGATGTCGGTGACCGTGGGCCGCGAGATGGAGCGGGTCGAGCGCTTTATGGCGTATCTGGCGACCGTCGGCTCGACGGCGCCCTTCGTCGGCCTGTTCGGCACCGTCTGGGGCATAATGGACAGCTTTCAGTCGATCGCCGCGACCAAGAACACGAGCCTTGCTGTCGTGGCGCCGGGCATCGCCGAATCGCTGTTCGCGACCGCACTCGGGCTAGTCGCCGCGATCCCTGCCGTCATCGCCTACAACAAGCTCGCCACCGATTTTGGGCGTTATGCCGGCCGGCTCGAGGCGTTCGCCTCCGAGTTCAGCGCAATCCTGTCGCGCCAACTCGACGAGAGGCCGTAAGCAATGGCGGCGCCGAGCCTGAGCAGCAACGGCGGTCGCCTGGCCGGGCGATACCGGCCGATGTCGGAAATCAACGTGACGCCGCTCGTGGATGTCATGCTGGTGCTGCTCGTCGTCTTCATGGTCGCTGCACCCCTCTTGACCGTCGGAGTGCCGGTCGATTTGCCGCAGACCCAGGCGCCGCCGATCACCGAACCGAAAGAACCCCTCGTCATTACGATCAACGCCGAGGGCCACATCTACATTCAGGACACCGACATCCCGTCCGAATCGCTGATCCCGCGACTAACGGCGATCACCGGCAGCAACCCTGACGCGCTCCTCTATGTCCGAGGCGACAAGGCAATCAACTACGGCCGCGTGCTCGAGGTGATGAGCCTCGTCAGCTCGGCCGGGTTCCGCAAGGTGTCGCTGATTTCAGAATCCCTTAAAGGACCCGCGGCCAAGCCAGCGGCGGCCGGCGCGACGCCCTCGGACCGACCGCGGACAGTCAAGCGCTGAACGGCGCCGCACGATTCACCCCGATGAGCGTGGCCACCGCCGCACCGGGATTGATCAAAAACCCTGCCGTTCGCCGCGAGAGGCCTGACGGAGGCGTCACCCCACGCGGCGTCGCGCTGTCGGTGGCCCTGCACCTCGTCCTCGGCACCCTTTTCATTCTCGGCTTGCCCAGGCTGTTCGCTCCGCCGATCCCAGAGGAGATGCCGGTGGTGGTCCAGCTGGTGACAATCGCCCCGGAATCCCGGGCGACGCGGCCCAATCCCAGCCCGCCGCGGCCGAATGCCAAGCCCGACCCACCCATAGCCGATGCCCCGGTAACAAAACCGGAGCCCGAACCGGCGGTCGCGGTGCCCGTGCCTCCGCCTGCTGCCGAGCTTCCTCCGTCGCCCGAGCCGCCAAGACCGCCGGAACCCAAGCCGGTGCCGCCGCCAGTGCTGAAGCCGCCCGAGCTCAAGCCCGAACCGCCGAAGCCGATCGAGAAGGCCGAGCCTCCGCCCAAGCCCAAAGAAAAGCCCGAGCCGCCGCAGCAAATGGCCAAGAGCGAGCCGAAGCCTGAGCAAAAAAAATACGATCCCGGGCAGTTCGAAGCCTTGCTGAAGAACCTCGCGGCACACCCAACTGCTCCCTCACCCGAAGCGCCGCCGCAGAAAGCTCGCGTGGCGTCGGCCAGGCCCTCCTCGCAACCCCGAGCCCCGCTCGGCGGTCAACTCACAGCCAGCGAGATGGACCTGATCCGGGAACAGATCGCCCGGTGCTGGAACGTGCCGGCGGGCGCGCGTGACGCCAAGGATCTCGTCGTCGAGGTAAGAGTCGCGGTCGAGCCGGATGGCAACGTTCGGCAGGCGACGATCGTCGATCAGGCGCGCCTCGCCAGCGACCCGTTCTTCCGCGCGGCGGCCGAGAGCGCCCGGCGCGCCTTTTTTAATCCTCTGTGTCGGCCACTCCACTTGCCTGCGGACAAGTATGCGATTTGGAAAGACCTCATTGTCGACTTCAGCCCAAGGGACATCTTATGAAAAGAAACCGTCTCATGCTTGCCGGTGCGCTGACTGCGGCGATTGCTATTCTGCTCCATTCGAGCGCGCCGGCGCGCGCCGAGCTGCGGATCGACATCACCAGCGGCAAGATCGAGCCGATGCCGATCGCCATCCCGGCCTTTGCGGGCGACGGCAACGACGAAAGCCAGGCGGGAAACGAGATCGCCGGCGTCGTTTCCGCCGATCTCGAGCGCTCGGGCTTGTTCCGCCCGGTCGATCCGCGCAGCTTCATCCAAAACGTCTCGGCGTCCGATCCCCAGCCGCGCTTTGGCGATTGGCGACAAATCAATGCGCAGGCGCTGGTGACGGGTACGGTCCGCACGCAGGGCGACGGAAGGCTGAGGGTCGAGTTTCGCCTGTGGGACGTCTTTGCCGAGCAGCAGCTGACCGGTTTCGGCTATACGACGACGCGGCAGAATTGGCGGCGAATTGCGCACATCGTCGCCGACGAGATCTATAAACGCATCACCGGCGAGGAAGGGTATTTCGACACCCGCATCGTCTATGTCGCCGAATCAGGACCGCTCGAAAAGCGGACCAAGCGGCTCGCTATTATAGACCAGGACGGCGCCAACAATCGGTTTCTGACCGACGGCCGCGCGCTGGTGCTGACCCCGCGATTCTCTCCGTCGGTCCAGGAAATCACTTATCTTTCCTATGCAAACGGCAACCCTCGCGTCTATCTCTACAATATCGATACCGGGCAGCAGGAGGTCGTTGGCGATTTCCCTGGTATGTCCTTCGCGCCTCGATTTTCACCGGACGGCAATAGGGTCGTCATGAGCCGCGCCGAGAACGGCGTCAGCAACCTGTTCTCCCTCGACCTGCGCACCCGTCGTGCGACGCGCCTGACCAACAGCCAGGCGATCGACACGTCGCCCTGCTTTGCGCCCGACGGCAGCAAGATCGTCTTCAATTCCGATCGCGGTGGTTCCCAGCAGCTTTACGTCATGAGTGCGGATGGCGGCGACGCCAAGCGGATCAGCTTCGGCTCGGGCAAATACGGTACCCCCGTCTGGTCACCGCGCGGCGATCTGATTGCCTTTACTAAAATCGACGGCGGATCCTTCTTCATCGGGGTGATGCGCCCGGACGGATCGGGCGAAAGGCTGCTGACGCGCGATTTCCTCGTCGAAGGGCCGACCTGGGCGCCGAACGGCCGGGTGCTTATGTATTTCCGTCAGTCGCCGTCCGATTCGCGCGGGCACGGCGGGTCTGCCCGCCTGTATTCGATCGACCTGACCGGTTCCAACCAACGCGAGGTTACGACCCCGCAGGACGCTTCCGATCCGGCCTGGTCTCCCTTGCTTCGCTGAATGGCGCGACGATATAGTCCGGCCCGCTTTGTTATGATTTCGCGGTCCGGGGCGGGGGGTCGCTGCGGGACCGACGGGAATCCCGCTGCTCGCCGACCCGGCAACAACCAGTCTCGGATCGGTCGAGGGGGATTGACATGCATGCAAGAGTAATCGGTCTGCTGGGCGTCCTGCTGTTGCTTGCGGCCTGCAGCAGCACGCCGCCGGAGCCGCCCCCGGGGCCGCCGGGGCCGCCGGGTGGTGCAGGCGTGGGCTCACGCAGCATTGTCCCGGGATCGCAGCAGGATCTCGAGGCGAGCGCAGGCGACCGCGTCTTCTTCGCCTTCGATCGATCCGACATTTCGCCCGAAGCGCGGCAGATCCTGACCCGGCAGGCCGATTGGCTGCGGCGCTACCCGAACGTCACTGTCACGATCGAAGGCCATTGCGACGAGCGGGGTACGCGCGAATACAATCTCGCGCTCGGTGAGCGCCGTGCCCAGGCGGTGAAGAACGTCCTCGTCGCATCGGGGATCTCAGCATCCCGGATGTCGACGATCAGCTATGGGAAGGAACGCCCGGCGGTGGTCGGTTCGAGCGACGAGTCTTATGCCCAGAACCGCCGTGCGGTCACCGTCGTCAATTGAGAATGTCGCGTCCCTGCCGGAAGCCCGAAAGGCGCCGGCAATGCGGTCGAGCCCGTGGGCGCTGGTCCCACCGCCGGGTCAGCACGACGCGCCCTTTTTTCGCCCTAAAAGGACCCTAATACGAACGTTCGACAATGTCCGCGCGACCGTTTTGGTGGTCGTGCAATGATGGTCGACGCTGCGAGAGCCCTGCCCCCCGGCTTTCGGGCGGATTTCAAGAGGCTTTCGGATGCTCAGGTGCTCGACCCTGTCGCATGCCCGTCCAACCCGCCTGCTGTTGGTACTCCTCGCTGTGGCCTTACCGTTCCACTCGGTGCGTTCTCAGGATCGGGCGATGCAGGATCGTCTCGAGCGGCTGGAAAAAGATCTCAGCATGTTGCAGCGGCAGGTCTATCGCGGTGGCGGCAGCTTCGCCGTTGCTGCGGGTTCCAGCGCGGCGGTCGATACCGAACTTCGCCTCGACCGGCTCGAGGCAGAAATGCGTGATCTGACGGGGCGGGTCGAGAACACAGCGAATGGGGTCGAGCAGTTGCGGCGACGCCTGGAGCAGATCAACAGCGACATCGAAGTGCGGTTTCAAGGGCAAGGGCAGTCGGCGACTGTATCGCCGCGCTCGGCGGGCGCCTCGCCGGTCGCCAGCGCAGCTGCCGGAACGCTCCCGCCTCGGGGTGCTGCGCCGACGGCGAGCCTGACGGCCTCGACGCCGCCGGGTGCCTCCTTACCGCCGGGGACGCTGGTCTCTCCGCCACCCTATACCCCAACCGGCCCCGGCACGTTGACCCCTCCCGGGAGCCCTCCGAAACCGGCGCAATCGGCCCTGGAGCCAGCGGGTACAGGCGCCGGCAGCAGCCTCCGCCAGCCTTCCTCCGGAATATTGCCGCCGGGCTCTGCGCTGGACCAGTATAACTTCGCGCTTGGCCTGATAAAGCAGGCGGACTATCCGGCTGCCGAAGAAGCATTGAGGAGTTTCGTTCAACAACACCCGAACGATGCGCTGGCTGGTAACGCCCAATACTGGATCGGCGAAACCTATTACCAACGCGAAAAATATGCCGACGCGGCCGTAGCCTTTGCTGAGGGCTACAAGCGTTATCCGAAAGGGCCGAAGGCAGCCGATGATCTCCTGAAGCTCGGCATGTCGCTCTCCCGGGCGAACCAGAAACAGAACGCCTGCATAACGCTCGCTCAACTCGATCGCGATTTCCCTAACCCGGGCAACACGATCAAGGAACGAGTAAAGGACGAGAAAAAGAAGCTTGGTTGCTGACACAGACATCACCACCAGAGCCGCTCACCGCAGGCGAGTTCGCCTCGGCACTCGCCTCGCTCGCCCGCTTTGAGGCCCGCCCCTTTCTCGCTGTCGCCGTTTCCGGCGGGCCAGATAGCCTTGCCCTTACCATCCTGGCCGATCGTTGGGCGCGCGAGCGCGGTGGGAATATTTGCGCGGTGACGGTGGATCATCGGCTGCGGCCGGAAAGCGGCGCCGAGATCCACCGGCTCCACGGCTGGCTTTCGGCGCGGGCGATCCGCCACGAGATCCTCGCCTGGTCGGAAGACAAGCCGATCAGCGGAATACAGGAGGCTGCGCGCGCCGCACGCTACTCTTTGCTCGCCGAATGGTGTCGCGAGCATGGCTGCCCGCATCTACTGACCGCCCATCATCGCGAAGATCAGGTGGAGACCTTCCTGATCCGTCGCCGCGCCGGCAGTGGGCGGGACGGCCTCGCCGCGATTTCGGCCATCCGCGAGTTCGCCGATTGCCGGCTTCTGCGGCCGTTGCTCGGCGTCCCCAAGGCCCGGCTCAGCGCATTGCTCGAGGCTGAGCGGCAGCCTTTCATCACCGATCCGAGCAACCGCAACCCCGCCTTCGAGCGGTCGCGCCTGCGCAGCGCGGGCTCGGTTCCTGCCGGCGCCGATTTCGCGGCATTGCACGATGAGATCCGCACCCTCGGCGGCGAACGAGTGACCCAGGAGCGCCGACGGGATGCCCTTCTCGCGCGGGCGGTGTCGCTGCACCCTGCCGGGTTTGCCGTGATTGATCCAGGTCTTCTTCTCACGTCACCGCACGAGATCGCGGAACGGGCCCTCGCTGCGGTTGTCGCCACCATCGGAAGCCGCACCTATCCCGCGCGGCGGCAGCGGGTGGCGAGGCTGCGCGAGGTCCTCGCCGGGGGCCGTGGGCATACGCTCGGCGGCTGCCGTTTTGTCATTTGGCGGGCGCGCATTCTGGTATTGCGCGAGCTTGCGGGTGCCGCGGCGCCGGTTCAGCTGACCCCAGGGGCGAGCCTCCTATGGGATGGCCGCTTCAAGGTGGCACTACCGGTCACCGCGGGCCGGCCTGTCATCATCGGCCATCTCGGCCGAGCAGGAGTAGCCGAGTTCGGTCGGCTTGCACTCTCCTCGCCGCGCCGCAGCCTACCCCGGCTGCTCTATCCAATCCTGCCGGCCGCCTGGGACGAAGACGGCATCGTGGCCGTTCCGCAATTGGGATACCTGCGCCGAGGAGCCGTGGCGCCACCGCAATTCGGCTTCCGGCCGATCAATCCGGCAACGCGGGCAGGCTTTACAGTTGTTTAAGTCCGGCGGCATCTTATGTCTGAGACGAGCAAAAATGATCGCGGGCCAGCCCTAGGAGGGGTAGGGTTCGTCTCGGCAAGCGATGCCCAGTCTGGCATGGAAAGGCCCTTACCGTGAACAACTTTGGCAAGAATCTCGCCCTGTGGATCGTGATAGGGCTGCTTCTCGTCGCACTCTTCAACCTGTTCCAGACCTCTTCCAGCCGGGGACCACAATCGACCCTCGCGTTTTCCGATTTTCTGAACGACGTCAATCGCGGCCAGGTCGCTGATGTCACGATTCAGGGCAACAACATCAGCGGTCATTTCACCGACAGCCGGGCGTTTGCGACCTATACCCCGAACGACCCCAATCTTGTCTCCCGGCTGACCGAAAAGAACGTGCGCATCACTGCAGCACCGGTCGACGAAAACGTGCCCTCTCTGTTCGGCGTGCTGATCTCCTGGTTTCCGATGCTGCTGCTGATCGGCGTGTGGATATTTTTCATGCGTCAGATGCAGGGCGGCGGCGGGCGGGCCATGGGCTTCGGCAAGAGCCGGGCGCGCCTTTTGACCGAGAAGGTCGGGCGGATCACCTTCGAGGATGTCGCCGGGATCGACGAGGCCAAGCAGGAACTCGAGGAGATCGTCGAATACCTCAAGGACCCACAGAAATTTCAACGGCTCGGCGGCAAGATCCCCAAGGGAGTGCTGCTCGTGGGGCCTCCCGGCACGGGCAAGACCCTGCTCGCCCGCGCGATTGCCGGCGAGGCGAACGTGCCGTTCTTCACGATCTCCGGCTCGGACTTTGTCGAGATGTTCGTCGGCGTCGGCGCGAGCCGTGTACGCGACATGTTCGAGCAGGGCAAGAAGAATGCGCCCTGCATCATCTTTATCGACGAGATCGACGCAGTGGGCCGTCATCGCGGCGCCGGTCTCGGCGGCGGCAATGACGAGCGCGAGCAGACCCTCAACCAGCTGCTCGTCGAGATGGACGGGTTCGAGGCCAATGAGGGTGTGATTCTGATTGCCGCGACCAACCGTCCCGACGTGCTCGATCCGGCGCTGTTGCGCCCCGGCCGCTTCGATCGCCAGGTGGTGGTGCCGAACCCCGACGTGGTCGGCCGCGAAAAGATCCTCAAGGTCCATATGCGCAAAGTGCCGCTCGCCTCCGACGTCGATGCCAGGATCATCGCGCGCGGCACCCCCGGCTTTTCCGGCGCTGATCTTGCCAACCTCGTCAACGAGGCGGCGCTGATGGCGGCGCGCAAGGGCAAGCGCTCGGTGTCGATGAGCGAGTTCGAGCACGCCAAGGACAAGGTCATGATGGGCGCCGAGCGCCGCTCGATGGTGATGACCGAGGACGAGAAAAAGCTGACCGCCTATCACGAGGCTGGTCATGCGCTGTGCATGCTCTATGCCGAGGGGCACGAGCCGCTGCACAAGGTGACGATCATCCCGCGCGGCCGCGCACTCGGCATCACCATGTTCCTGCCCGAGCGCGACAAGTACAGCCAGTCCAAGCAGGAGCTCGAGGCAATGATCGCGAGCCTCTTCGGCGGCCGGACCGCCGAAGAGCTGATCTTCGGGCCGGCCAAGGTCACGACGGGGGCCGCCGACGACATCCGGCGGGCGACCAATTTGGCCCGCCGCATGGTGACCGAATTCGGGTTCAGCGAGAAGCTCGGCCCTTTGCGCTACAGCGAAAACGAGGAGGAGGTCTTTCTCGGCCATTCGGTGACCCAGCG
>WNFD01014550.1_pt1 | contig 14942 bp, 15 predicted proteins | sample 5400491 | NCBI WGS metagenome assembly WNFD01 (sample SAMN13153343, study PRJNA577476) | soil metagenome | isolation source: 120 cm saprolite under Douglas fir tree site 2 hole 2 replicate 2 | place: USA:California | collected 2015-04-18
ATTTTATCGTCGCCCGGAACGGTCGCATTGCTTCGGTCTATCTCTTTTTCGACAATCTTCCTTAAAGCAAAAATGCGCAACCTCAATGAGATCGAATGCTTTGTTAAGGCAGTTGAGTTGAAAAGCCTGACGGCAGCAGGAAAAGCCCTAAAAGCTGCCAAAATCTAACATCAGAAGCAAAATCAAAAATCTTGAAGAACGTGAGCTGCATGACTTGCCAGACGCAGTCGTCTCTTCGTTCATGCGCGACGCGCGAAGGGTCTCAAGAGCATTAGCAGCTGTCACAGGTGCCCCGGAAGTGGAACACCAGAGCCGGAGAGCATATATTCTTGCAAGGAAGCCGAGTTCGCGCGAACAATAGTAGGTAGATGAAGATAGAAGCCCGATGGCTGTTCATTAGGGATGTTGGCGGGCCGCCCAGCCCTTCAGGTTTACTAGGCGGCGAAGGCCGCCCGGCTCAACTCCCCTATTGTCGGCAACCCTTCCCTAACCGGTTGTGGAAGAGCCGCCCGTATCCGCTCGTAAACCAGCGCAGTCGCGATGCCGAAATTCCAATTCCTAACACGTAGTCACTGAGAATCGCAGCTGGGCAGTCCTTGCCAATGTGGTCGACTCCCGCGCTCAAACGGTCTTTTGAAGCCAATGCTCACATAAGTGAGCGGTGCCTGGCACTCCCCAAATCTTCGCCTTAGATTGTTTCGTCTAAATTAGGCTGCCTCCGCGTCATTCACAGAGAAGCAGCTACCGCCGAGTCCTCGACTAAGATTCGTCTTTTGAACATCTCGGAGAGGCAACCTGATGTATAATCCCCGCCGGTTCGCTGATAAACAGATTGCAACACTGTTCGGAAGCCCCAGCAATCTGGAGGAGTTCCTATGCGGCTATTAGGTTTTGCTTCCCTTCTGTTAATCCTGTTGAGTTCTGTCGCTGTGTTTGCAACGGACAGCGCGGTTGGGCCTCCTTATCTCGCTCTTGGCGATAGCGTCAGCTTCGGCTTCATCACGAACGCGGGTTTTGAATATGTGAATCCCGAGAATTTCATAGGCTTCCCGGACTACGTCGGGCAGGCGCTCAAGCGCCATACCAGCAACGCAGCGTGCCCCGGCGAAACCTCCGGCAGTTTCTTGTCCTCGACTGCTCCCGATGACGGCTGCCGTTTTTACCGCTCGCAGGTACCGCTACATGTTAGCTACGCTTCCACGCAACTGGATTTTGCGGTCTCCTTCCTCAAGTCTCACCCGCAGACGAGGTTGGTATCTATCGGCCTGGGGGCGAACGATGTGCTCTTGCTTCGGACGCAATGCGCAGATGACCCTACGTGTATCGCCCTAGAGTTGCCTCAGGTCCTCGCCGCAGTGGAAACAAACCTGGCAACCACCCTCGGCGACCTGCGTGCCGCTGGCTTCAAGGGGATCATCGTCGTCGTGAACTATTATTCTGTGGACTACTCGGATGTCAATGAGACTGCGATCACCGCAGCTCTAAACCAGACCCTCGCGGCTGCTTCGGCGCAGGCGGATACTGTTGTTGCTGACGTTTTCACTGCCTTTCAAGCTATCGCTGGACCCGCTGGCGGACACACATGCAATGTGGGACTGCTGAATGCATCGCCGCAGGACCAGTTCGCGTGCGACATCCATCCCAGCCAGTCCGGCCAGAAACTGATCGCGCGCATAGTCGAACAGACCTACCTTGCGGCAAGGGAGAATGCACAATAGGAAATGCGATCAGGTGCTGGTGCTTTCTCTCCAATCGCAATACTAGGCGGATCACGTTGCGTCCGCTCGACGAGTCGCTTCTTCGGACGGCAACATCGCAGAAAACCTATTTGGCCGTTCGACCGATTGCCCCGAAAAAACTTGAGCGGTCATAGACATTTCTCCGTTCGCGGTCAAGGAATGTCTTGACGGATTGTCGGCCGCTCCGAAGTTAGAAGGTTCTCGTTAATTTCCGGTTTGCCCGTTTGAACGAAGCCGCTTTGCGGCGGCGCTATCGCGTGCCCGAAGGAAGCGACATCGGAGATTCGAGACTAGGAGTCGAGACGAGGATTCTTGCAGAATGGTCTGTCTCGCGTTACGATGAGGCGATCGTGAGCTTGAGCTTCTTGGTTAGTTTAATGAATTCCGATTTGAGGATCGTGCCGCAAACACTCTGCTTTTCAACAACTTCCAAACCAAAGTCGATTGAAATCCCATAGCGTCCACGGCGAACAAAGCGGCTTCCTTCAAACGGCTGTATCGAAAGCGAACTCCTGAGGTCCAAGCTAACCGAAACTGTCGCGCCGGTTCGCTTCCAACAACGCATCCGTGCGCGCATCAGAGTATGCCGAAAAGAAGCATTTAGGGGAAGTTACACACGAGCTGCACGCTTATGAGTTTCTTATTTACGCCTACCTGCAGCAAGCCGACGACGTCAACGCGAGGCGTGTCCTCGATAACACTGAGCCTATGGCCGCGCATCTGCATTCCATTCCCGATCTTACAAACGATGGCATGGCTCCGTTTATCACCTATGCAGAAGTAGAGTTTCCTAACATTTACTACCTTGAAATGCACAATTGGAGCTCCGTTCTCGCTGTTCAGGAGCCCGCGAACTCCATCGCTTCCACCAAGTACTTCCGTTCTTGGGCGCAGGCTATAGCCGCTGGACATCTTCGCGATGCAGCTACCGCCGACCACGCAGCTGCGGCGGCTCAGCAGATTGGCGATGCAACGCAAAAGGAAGGCAGCCCTATCGGCGCAGAAATCGCAGTAACCCTGCGCACCATTAACGCCTGGCAAAGCTTTGCTCACAAAGAAGACGAGCAGGCTCTACAGCAGATCAGCGCAGCGGCCGATATGCAAGACCGAGTGGGTCAGGCGGAGGTTGACATTCCAGCACGTGAAATGTACGCCGACATGCTCCTCCTCGACAATCGCCCCGTCGAGGCTCTGGTGCAATACCGCACTGCCCTCCAGCTAAGCCCGAACCGATTCAACGCGCTCTACAATGCGGGCCGAGCGGCCGAGGCAGCAGGCAATCCCGACGATGCCCTGACTTACTACAAGCAGCTTATGAAGACTACCGCTGATGGCGCACACACGCAGCGTCCCGAAATTATCTATGCCCGCAAGTTCGCCCTCAAGAAACAAGCGGGTGGACTGTAAGTCACCTCTGTGGGTGTGTCGGCGATGGATTCGGTTATTCGTTCCTTCAATATGCCCATCCTGAAATTGCTGCAGAAGTTTCCGCGTATGCGGTTGGCAGCCAAACGCCCCGAGTGGGCGCCAACTTCAACATTCGCGGGCTGAGAACGCTAATGGTTGTGGTGTAGACGTCTCAAAAGACCAACCGCCCACACGCGGAACGCTAATGCGGAGGCGGGGACCAGGTGGAGACGCGTCGCTTGCGAAAAGGACCACTCCAACTCTGTACCGATCTGAATTCGGTCTGCTACAATTCAGTCACAGAGCAGGGACAGATGTTCTGGATCACGGCTGCCCGAGGCCGGTATGGAAGCGGGTTTGACGTGCTGTCGATGCTGTCCATTTTTCCCGGAATTTCGATAGATCTGTAGAAACAGTTGAATCGGGCGAAACGGTTGACAGCAAGAATAGACAGCAAACATGCGGGTTTGGCGCTAACCGTATGAAAAGCAAGTGGGGACGTAGTTCAGTTGGTTAGAACGCTGCCCTGTCACGGCAGAGGCCGCGGGTTCGAGTCCCGTCGTCCCCGCCATTCGGTTTGCCGACCAGGACTAAGCCGCTGGTGCGGCGGACGCTACGCGTGGGGTGAACTCAAAGAGTTGGGGTAGCTGACATGGTGTGGGTCACAGAGAAAGGAGACTCCTGTGACCCATTTACGGAAAATGATGCTGGAAGAACTCCAGGGTCGAAAATCACTACGCTTGTGCTTGGCTTTGTTGGGGATTCGGTTGTTCGATTCGATAGCCGAGGCTTCGGAGTTGCCGGATCATCTTCCAAGTGCGCAGTTGCTTCGATCGTTTGGTGACCGCTGGGCCGCGTTCCTCGTAACTGACTCCTTGGTGCAGGATCAGCCAGATCAGTCGACACTGTCGATGGGCAATGGCTCCGATGGCTTGATTGTGTCCCAGGCGCGGGACCGAGCGGCGATACACGATCTCGAATATGCTTCCTTTGGTCCTGGCTGCGGCATTTGCAGCTTGATTGAGTTTGTAAGTGTCAGAGCAAACACACGGTTGACAGATTGATCCGCAGCCAGCGTGACTTCACCACTTGATCCACTTGATCAGCAAATTCTCAGGCGGTCAGTCTTCGTCCCCTCCGTTCACGGCGAACTACTGCCGGTTTGCGCGCGGAGAGTTGTTGGCCGCCCACAACACCGACCGTAGAACTTATTCTCCAGCGGGTGCATCCAGAAGACGCAGCGCTCGTGCAACAGACAATCGAACGCGCGACGCAGGATGAGAAGGATTTTGACCATGAGTATCGCTTGATGATGCCGGACGGTTCCCTCTAGCATCTCCACGTTGTGGCTCGTGCCTTAAACGATGAATCGGGCACCGCAGAGTCGTTGGAGCAGTGATGGACGTCACCGAGCGCAAACGCGCCGCGGAGGCTTTCAGTCGGACCAGCGAGTCTGGCGCAGGTCCGTCCAGGTATCGCCATCCTCGTAGCGCTCGGGATAGAGCACCTTCGAACGAGGATCTTCCGCGGTATCGAGTTGCAGGACCATCCACTTGGGATACGGAACGCCGGGGTCCGATGCCGCGTCTAAGCGCCGGACCTCGTCGCCGGAGAGTTGAAGGTCTACTGCACGGATGTTATCGTCCAGTTGCTCGGGCTTCCGGGCGGCGATGATCACACTATTGACGGCAGCCCGTCCCAATAGCCACGCGAGTGCAACACGGGCCGGGGTCGCGTCATGTCGATTGGCTACTTCCTTTAATGCATCTATGACCCTGTAGCCCATCTCCCTGTCGAAAGGCACGAAATTGCCTGCTTCGGCGAAGCGGGTGCCGGCCGGAGCAGGGTTAGCGCGAGTGTACTTGCCGGTGAGAAATCCGCCCGCAAGCGGGCTCCAGACGAGGATACCGATATTGTGATACTCGGCGAACGACTGGAATTCGTATTCCAGACCCCGGCCGACGAGGCTGTAGTACATCTGCGCCGTTACGTATTTCTCCAACCCCAGCTGATCCTGCAGCATGACCGCGGTGGCTGCCTGCCATGACAAGAAGTTGGACAGCCCGATGTAGCGGACCTTACCCTGGCGCACAAGATCGTCGAGCGTTCGAAGAGTTTCCTCGAGCGGCGTGTTGCTGTCCCATCCATGGATCTGGTAGAGGTCGATATAGTCGGTCTGCAGCCGTCGGAGGCTGGCCTCCACCTCGCGCATGATGTTCACGCGAGTCGCGCCGCTCCGGTTGAAATTCCCGCTCATAGGCAGTCGGACTTTTGTGGCAAGGACAATCTCGTTCCTCACGCCCTTCAAGGCATTTCCCAGGAGAGTCTCGCTCTCCCCAAGGCTATAAACGTCCGCTGTATCGATGAAGTTGATTCCCCCGTCCAGGGCTAGCTTCACCATGCGCGTTGTGTCCTCCTGACCCAGGTTGCCCATATTCATCTTGCCACCGAACTGCATCGTGCCAAGTGCCACGCTGCTGACGATGAGTCCGGTATTCCCAAGTTTCCTGTACCTCATCTCCCGCACTCCTTCACCTGAAAACTAAGATTACGATAGCGATGTTCGCGCACTTCACAAGTGGCAACTGAGTCCTGGTCTTTGAATTCGCGGCGGCGCAACCTCGGATTAGCCGTTCAAATCGATTGCCCGTTCGGATGAGCATTTTGATCGCCACCTGCGTCAGTTACGAGTATTCACTTCGTTGGAAGGCTATTGCTCCAGGCTGAGTCCATATTTTGACAGCGAGTCCCCATCTCGACACATCAACCTCTGCAGTAGATCGACGTATGCCGTTAAATCGAATGAGAACAGGCCTCGTCGACGAATTCGCAGGCGATTTGACCGTTGACGTCCTTTGGAAGAGGACATGCAATGGAATTGAATGGAGATTCAATATGTCCGCAACAATAAAAGACCTGGCAGAGGGGACCTCGATCTCCGGGGTGATGATCCCCGACAGCAAACTCGCTCGAGAAGCCACGGAGTTGGTGCGTGACACCGAGTCTACGTTGCTCTTCAACCACTCGACTCGTGTGTATTATTTCGCCTCGCTCGCAGGAAAAAGGCGGGAACTGAAGTTCGATTCCGAACTGCTTTACGTTGCCGCGATGTTCCACGACATGGGATTGACTCCGCGGTATAGCAGTAAGTCCGACCGGTTCGAGGTGGACGGTGCCAATACCGCGCGAACTTTCCTGCGCCAGCACAATATTCCTCAGCTGGAGATCGACACTGTTTGGACGGCGATCGCACTGCACACTACGCCGGGAATTCCGCAGTACATGTATCCGGTGGTTGCGCTGTTGACGAACGGTGTCGAGATGGACGTTCTCGGAATTGCCTACTCGGAATTTTCCGACGCCGATCGCGAAGCGATCGTCGCCGCGTATCCGCGCACCGAGCATTTTAAAGAAGACATCATTCAGGCTTTTTACGACGGCATCAAGCAGAAGCCGGAGACGACATTCGGCAATGTGAAGGCAGATGTGCTGGCGGACAAGGATCCAAAGTTCCAGCGCATCAACTTCTGCAGTGTCATTCGCGGTTCGCAGTGGAAGGGCTGAGAAAACCCCGAGCGGGCGCCCAGAACACCTACGTTCCGTTCAACTTATCAACTTTTCAATACGGAACTTCTGAAGTGAGAATTGATCATGTCAAAGACCGAACGCTTTACCAGTGCAACCGGTTCTCCGGTACCAGACAACACAAATATTTTGACTGCCGGTCGACGCGGCCCGGCTCTACTCCAGGACATTTGGCTGATCGAGAAGCTCGCACACTTTGATCGCGAGGTCATTCCCGAACGCAGGATGCATGCCAAAGGCTGGGGAGCGTATGGAACTTTCACGACGACGCACGACATCACGAGGTACACCAAGGCAGCGATTTTTTCGAAGGTTGGAAAGCAGACGCCTATGTTCGCGCGCTTTTCGACCGTCGCGGGGGAGCGCGGAGCAGCCGATGCGGAGCGCGATATCCGCGGGTTTGCTCTCAAGTTCTACACCGAGGACGGAAATTGGGACATCGTCGGAAACAATACTCCAGTCTTTTTCTTCCGCGATCCTCTGCGCTTCTCTGACCTCAACCACGCCATCAAGCGCGATCCCCGCACCGGTCTTCGGAGCGCTCAGAATAACTGGGACTTCTGGACTCTTCTTCCCGAGGCACTCCATCAGGTCACAATTGTCATGTCCGACCGCGGAATTCCAAAGTCCTTCCGGCATATGCATGGCTTCGGAAGCCACACCTTCTCAATGATCAGTGCCGACAACAGGCGCATATGGGTGAAGTTCCACTTCCGCACACAGCAAGGCATTCAAAATCTCACAGACGAAGCTGCGGCTGCGGTTGTGGCAAATGATCGGGAGAGCAATGGCCGAGATCTTTTCGAGGCAATCGAACGTGGAGATTTTCCGCGTTGGACGCTCTTCATCCAGGTCATGACAGAGGAACAGGCAAAGACACACAAGCACAATCCTTTTGATTTGACCAAAGTCTGGCCCAAGGCTGACTACCCGCTAATCGAAGTTGGCGTAATGGAACTCAATCGTTATCCGGAAAACTACTTCGCAGAGGTGGAGCAAGCCGCCTTCTCTCCGGCGAATGTGGTTCCCGGAATTGGCTTCTCTCCTGACAAGATGCTCCAGGGCCGCCTGTTCTCCTATAGAGATACGCAGCGATACCGCCTCGGTGTCAACTTCAATCACATTCCTGTGAATGCTCCGCAGTGTCCATTCCACTCCTATCACCGCGATGGCCAGATGCGGACAGATGGAAACCTGGGAGCGACGACGAGTTATAACCCGAATAGCCAGAAGTTGTGGGACAACCAACCGGAATACGCTGATCTGCCGCTCGCGCTCGAAGGCGATGCTAATCACTATGACCACCGCTTAGAGGATGATCACTGGGAGCAGCCTGGCAACCTCTTCCGGAAGATGACCGCTGAGCAAAAGCAGTCGCTCTTCGACAACACCGCTCGCGCAATCAATGGCGCATCTCAGGAAGTCTTGGAACGGCATGTTGCGAACTGCAGAAGAGCCGATCCAGCCTACGGTGATGGTGTGGCACGGGCATTGAAGCTGGATGTCTTAACGACTGCCTAACATAACCGATAAGGCCTTCAACGTGATACGAAAAAAGGAGAACTGCATGAAAGCAGATGATCGAGTACATCGACACGGCCGGTCTGCGTGCCAATGTGGAGACACCTGCGAAAGTTCTCGGGAGCTTCTGTGCGAAATGGTTGTGGCGCTTCGATTGCATGGTATCGCCGTGAAGGAAGCATGACAATGACGCTCGAAGAAGCACGAAAGATCATTGCAGCCGCCGAAAAGAAGGCGCTCGAAATCAAACAGCCGATGAACATCGCCGTGGTCGACGAAGGCAGGCAATCTTGTTTCCCACGTCCGCATGGACGGTGCCTGGATCGGCAGCATCGACATCTCGATCAATAAGGCATTCACATCCCGCGCCTTCGATATTGCGACAAAAGATCTCGCCCAACATTCACAATCGGGCGGGCAGTTTTTCGGCATTCATGCCTCCAATCACGGTCGAATAATGATCTTCGCTGGCGGCATTCCGCTGAAGCGAGGCGGAAAAGTCGTTGGCGCGGTTAGGTGTAAGCGGCGGATCTGGAGAGCAGGACCATACTGTAGCGCGAGCCGGGGCTGATGCATTTTAGGTCGAACAGGAAAAGGAGATCATATGGCAAGCAATCGTGGAGTGGTGTACCTCGGGCCGGGCAAAGTAGAAGTCCGGTCCATCGATTTTCCGAAGCTATCGCTGGGATCGCGGAAGTGCGACCACGGTGTGATCCTCAAAGTAGTGAGCACCAACATTTGCGGTAGCGACCAGCACATGGTCCGCGGGCGGACGACTGCTCCTCCGGGCATGGTGCTGGGTCACGAGATCACCGGCGAAATTATCGAAAAGGGCCGGGACGTGGAGTTTCTGCAGGTCGGGGACCTGGTCTCGGTTCCTTTCAACATCGCCTGTGGCCGCTGCCGCAATTGCAGGGAAGGAAAAACCGGCATCTGCCTGAACGTGAACGGCGACCGGGCTGGCGCGGCTTTCGGATACGTCGACATGGGTGGGTGGATCGGCGGCCAGGCCGAATACGTGATGGTACCCTACGCCGATTTCAATTTGCTCAAGTTTCCCGATAAGGAACAGGCGTTGGAGAAAATCGAAGACCTTGCTCTGCTCACCGACATCTTTCCGACTGGCTACGACGGTGCCGTTAAGGCAGGAGTGACCACCGGATCGACCGTATACGTGGCCGGCGCGGGGCCCGTAGGACTTGCATGCGCAGCGGCCTGCCAGTTATTAGGCGCCGCGGTCGTAATTGTGGGCGATATGATTCCGGAACGGCTGGCTCAGGCCCGCAGCTTCGGATGTGAGACCGTCGATTTGCGGGAGCCGATTCCACTTGGGGAGCGAATCGCGCAGATCCTCGGCCTTCCGGAGGTGGATTCCGCGGTGGACTGCGTTGGTTTCGAAGCGAAGGGGCAGGGTGAGCAGGCCGGCACGGAACAACCCGCCATTGTGCTGAACTCGCTAATGGAGGTGACCCGCGCCGGAGGGGCGATCGGTATCCCCGGCTTATATGTCACCGACGATCCGGGAGCCAAGGATGCGAATGCGAAGCATGGTGTCCTTGGCTTGCGGATCGGCCTCGGCTGGGCCAAGTCCCACAGCTTCGGGACGGGCCAATGTCCAGTCCTTCGCTATAACCGGCAGCTCATGATGGCCATTCTGCACGACAAAGTCGCGATCGCAAAAGCCGTGAATGCGACGGTTCTGCCCCTTGAAGACGCGCCCCAGGGCTACAGGGACTTTGACAAGGGGGCGGCGAAGAAGTTCGTCTTGGACCCGCACGGGGTGGTGAAATCCATGCGGTCCAACCACGCCGAGCTTGTAGGGATTCGGCGCTGAGTTCCTCGCTTTAGGGCGGGCCGGATCTGGCGGGTGGCGGCCCTGTTGTTGTATGTCTGGGCAGCTTAACTAACCGACTGGATCGCAGATACAGCCTGTATCAATGCGTTTTTCGGGGGGCTCTGGAGCGGCATATTGCGAACTGCTCAAGAGCCGACCCTGTCTCCGCGCGGATGAAAGTCGTCGGAGTCAGGTTCTTCTTCGATCTTCTCCGGCTGCACGATTCATAATCCAATTCCTGTCGACCGCAACGCGACGCCAATCCACGAAAGGAAAGTTCATTGCCACTACTTAGAGTCGATGTGATCGAGGGACGCAGCCAAGCAGAGTTGAAAGAATTGCTTGATGCAATCCACTGCGCCATGCTTGCCGCGTTCAAAGTGCCAGAACGGGACCGCTATCAGATTGTGCATGAACATCCTGCGACAGAAATAATCATCGAGGACACGGGACTGGGCATACCGCGTACCGAACAGGTTGTCATGGTGCAAGTGACGACCCGACCGCGAAGCCGGTTTGAAAAACAGAATTTCTACGAATTGCTGTGCCAGGAACTACTTCAGCGCTGTGGGGTGAAGGCGTCGGACGTCGTTGTTTCAATTACGCAAAATGCTGATGAAGACTGGTCTTTCGGCTACGGCCGAGCCCAGTTCATTACCGGAGAACTTTGACTCCGGAAGATGGCCTTCACATCAAGTGCTTTCGAGGCCTGTGAACGACTTCTCGTGCCGCAAGAGCCCCAACTGCAGCACGTTCTTGGCCTAGCACGTGGAGGACGAGACCTGAAAACAAGCCGAGCTTTTGCTAAGCAGCAGTATTCAGCGACGCTGGGGTGCCGCGTGACGAGAGAAGAGACAGCGGTACCGCTTATACATCCAAACTGGCGCGTGTTTTCCTATCTAAACGCTGTGGGCTATCATCGTAATTCGGGGTGTTCGCCAAGACGGGTGGCAGATGGCGTACCCATGCAGAACACGCGAAAATCGAGTCTCTGGCTCGTGGCTGGGCCCTGTTCGTCGCTTTGCGCACGTGCACCTGTGAAAACCCTTACTCTCATTGATCAGGCATGGTCGAGCAGGGAGTATCAGCGTCGTCTCAACGAAGAACTAGCCCAGTTCACACAGCAGACTGGAATTCGGGTGGAGTTCCTTCCTGCACCCGAAACAGCAGCGGAGCAGCTGGCAACCTTTCGCAAACTACTGGAGGGCGGAGCAAAAGTACCAGATGTTTACGGTATCGACGTGATCTGGCCTGGGATTCTCGCCGATAACCTTCTCGACCTTAGGGCGTATATTCCAGAACAAGAGATCCAAGCGCACTTTCCAGAGCTCATTGCGAACAACACGGTGAACGGCCGGCTCGTAGCTTTGCCGGCTAACTTGAACGAAGGGATGTTGTTTTACCGTGTGGATCTGCTGCGAAAATACGGGTATCGAGCACCGCCGAAGACATGGGAAGAGCTCGAAGTCATGGCGAGGCGGATTCAGTCTGGCGAGCGCGCGAGCGGGAACAAGGGTTTCTGGGGTTTCGTTTGGGAAGGAGCACCTTCCGAGGCTCTGACCTGCAACGCGCTGGAATGGCAGGTGTCGGAGGCCGGCGGAACAATACTCGACGAGAACGGGAGGGTCACGGTAAAGAACCCGCAGAGCATTCGTGCGTGGGACAGAGCGGCGCGTTGGGTAGGCTCAATTTCACCCCCCGGAGTGGTCGCGTTTAAAGAATGGGATGCGGGCAACATGTGGCAAGCGGGAAAAGCGGCGTTCCTGCGCAGCTGGGCAAGTGAGTATATTGCGGATCGCGCCCCAGGCTGTCTAATAAGAGATCGCTTTGACATAGCTCCCCTTCCGAGCGGCGCAGCCAGGATGGCCACAACTTTAGGAGGATCTGGTTTCGGGGTTTCGCGACATTCGCTGCATCCACGTGAGGCAGCAATGTTGGTTCGCTTTCTGTGCAGCCGCGAGGAGCAGGTCAGAAGATGCCGGAATACGGCTGATGCGCCAAGCATATCTCAGCTCTATGGCGAGCCGGAGTTCTTGGCGAGCAATCCACAGTTCCTGCGTGTTCTAGAAGTATTTCGTAAGGGCATAGTCCTGCGACCGTCGAGATCGGCGGGAAAGATGTATCCGGACGTGTCGCGCGCCTACTGGGAAGCAGTACACGCGGTTCTCACCCGAAAAAAATCTGCGACACAAGCAGCAGACGAATTGCAAGACGAACTAGAGCGGATGCTAAAAACACCCACTGTTGGCGCGAATGCGGAATTCGATAAAACGGCTGCGCAAAGGTAGAGTAAAACGGACGTCACGGCTCATCGCCGCACGAGAACGTCAACATGGAAGCGAATGCGATCAAGGTGGTCCAAGCAATGCGCGGCAGGATTCGAAGTCTGTTTCGCCGAACCGACCTGAGCATTCGCTTACGTCTGATCGCATGCTTCGTATTGATCGTTGTGTTAATGATCGCTGTGGATTCAGTAGCTGCATGGCAATACTGGCAAATAGACGCTCCAGCGCAGCGCGTAAGTAAGACCGATCAGATATCTCACGCCGTTGTCCGCGTTCACCTCGACGTCGATACCTTCCGGGATAGTATGGCTGCACTGGCCAGCAGTCATGACACTCGCCAATTTTCCCGCGAAGCGGCCTCGATCCGACAGACATTCCTGCAGCACGTCGATGATGCCATGCAGATGGTCAGGGCAACCCCCGACATTGAGCAAGACGCACCCATATCCAGCGCACTCGACAGTCTGCGAGTGACACTGCTTTCGCAACTCGACACAGCGGTCCAATTGGCGACCGCGGGTGAATGGAACGCCGTTCAGCTCCGGGCGGCAATCGAGATCCCAGCCCTGATCGAGTTCAGTTCATCCCTAGTGGAGAGAGTCGACGAAGAAGCACAGCAGCAGCGAACAAGAGCCATCGAAGATGCCCAGAAGGCGCGCCAACGCTTTTTCATAATCGTTCCGATTGCCGCTTTGCTGACATTGCTCGTGGCCGCGGCACTTGGCTGGTACGTCACCCGGACCATCACTGGTCCGCTTTCCGTTCTCACTGCGTGCGCCGAGGCCTTGGCCCGAGGCGACTTTCAGCACCAACTCCATTTACGCGGGAATAATGAGCTGGCTGTCTTGGGGAACGCCTTCAACTATGCTGCCCAGCAGCTCCAGAAGCTCTATGGGGACCTCCGGCGCAGTGAACGAGAGCTTCGGGACGTCATCGAAGCGATGCCGACGATGGTGTGGATCGCGGGGACCGATGGGTCGAATGAGTTCGGGAATCGCCGCTGGCAGGAATATACGGGTTTTTCCCACGAGAGGACGGTCGGCTCGGGTTGGCAAGACGCCGTTCACCCCACAGACCTAAAACGACACTGGGAGAAATGGTGCGCGTCTCTGGCGAGTGGCGAGCCTTTCGAAAATGAAGTGCGCTATCGGCGGGCAGCGGACGGTCAATACCGTTGGTTCCTGTCTCGTGCCGTTCCGCTACGCGATGAACACGGAAAAATCCTCAGATCACCGCGGCCATGACCAATGCCCAGACCTGCATACGCTGGCTTAAGCGGGACCAGCCCGATGTCGATGAGGCGCTCGAAGCCACAATGAGAATTGTGAAAGACGGGACCCGTGCGACGGAGACCATCGACCGCTTGCGGTCATTGTATAAGAAATCCCCTCCGCAACGTGAGTTGGTCGATGTAAACGAAGTTGTCCGCGAAATGCTCGCGCTGCTGCGGGGCGAGGCGAACCGGTACTCGATCGTCACTCGCTCAGAACTAGCACCTGATCTTCCAAAAATTACCGCAGACCGAGTGCAGCTTCAGCAGGTATTCATGAACCTAATGCTCAACGCTATCGAGGCGATGAAGGACAATGGAGGTGAACTTACGATCAAGACGGAGCTGGGCCAGGAGGGACCACTGCTGATTTCCGTCAGCGACACTGGTGTGGGTTTGCCCGCTGAAAACACAGACGAGATTTTCAATGCCTTCTTCACGACAAAACCTGAAGGATCCGGCATGGGCCTCGCGATCAGCCGCTCCATAGTCGAATCACATGGCGGTCGCCTGTGGGCCACTCCCAACGACGGACGAGGCGCAACGTTTCAGTTAACCCTGCCTTCCGAAGTGACAGCGTCGTCGCCGACTCGCCAGTCTGCCTAATCCTGCCGTGTTGTATCGGCATGGACATCAGAATTGCGGAAGGCAGGCAAATCGGAACAGGCCGCGCAGAGTTGAAAGCCACAACATACCTAGCTCAAACGGCGGATTGGCCAGCACCAGCGTGTATTTTTCTTCTTCCCCGGCGTGATCCTGCGCGAGCGAATCGCGATAGGTGATGTCAGGATTCTCCACTCCATGCAATAGCATGTTCATGCTGCCGATACGCAGCATGGTGTTATCAAAGTCGAAACCGTGGAACAGGTCGCGATGGAAATGCTGCCGCAGCTTGGCATTAGTAAGCACTTCGGGATGCCGTTTGCGCAGCGATTCTCAGACGGCCACAAGGAACCCGCAGGTTCCGTAAGCCGGATCGCAGACGATGTCTGTGGGCTTAGGCTCGACCATCTCGACCATCAGCCGGATGATGTGCCGCGGCGTTCGAAATTGGCCGTTTTGACCGGCGCTGGCAATCTTGCCCAACATGTATTCGTAGAGATCGCCCTTGGTGTCGCGATCCTCCATGGGCACCTTGTCGATCATGTCCACAACCTTAGCCAGAAGCGCAGGCGAGGGGATGGTGAAGCGTGCGCCTTCCATGTGCTTAGGGACACTCTGAATAAGCACTGTGTCTAAGTCGAATACTGTTCAGTTGCTGAGAAATCCTCATAGGGCGGAAGGGTCGGACTCTTCAGAAC
>WNFD01003919.1_pt2 | contig 14940 bp, 22 predicted proteins | sample 5400491 | NCBI WGS metagenome assembly WNFD01 (sample SAMN13153343, study PRJNA577476) | soil metagenome | isolation source: 120 cm saprolite under Douglas fir tree site 2 hole 2 replicate 2 | place: USA:California | collected 2015-04-18
GCATGATCCTCGCCCTGATGACGATTTTGACCCCGAGAACCGTGTCGTGACACCGCCTCCACCGTTCACCCCAACTGGTCCCTCTCTGGATGGCCCACCATTCGAAGAAGTTGTGCGCTTGTCCTATGACAGGTCATATGATGGGCCAGACTCGCAAGCAGCTTCACCATTAGAACCTAGTTATCCTCCCCCGGCCCACTCACCCCCGCCGCCACCTCAAGTGCTTCAACCGGTCGAACCTCTGCGACTTCCGTCCAATCGCAATCGTCATTCGGAATCTCATTTACGGTCCCCATCGAACCCTTACCCTTACAGCCCACCGTCACCGATACCGCAAGATGTTTACCCCAGAACTAGCCCTACCTCAACGATCACACGTGTTGAATTTGACCCACGCATGGCATACTCGTCGAACGGCGTCAATCAAGCAGCTATCCAAGCAGGAGCCACGGCATTTTACAAGCAAGTTGACCCGACTCACTACTATAACGTAGTTACTGACTTCTGTCTATAGTCATGCGGTCGCCTCGCAGCTCGCAACTAGCCCTAGCCCTACAGTAAATCCCCCAACTCAACCAAGTTATATGGAGAGGTATGACTTGGAAGTCTGATAAGAGACGAATCTAACTCTGAACGTGTGCTTCCTAGTAGGGTATCATCACCGTACTCGTCGGCGTTTTCACCAGCGACATCCCGGCCGCAACATACAATGTCGTCGATTTCGCTTCATGACCAGCATGCTTCGCACACACAAAACTTCCGTTTCAACGCACCGGCCATGCCGCCACCTCCACTTCAGCCCCAGTCAACCTCTCCTTCTGGTATGGGGTATCCTCGGTTTCCAAATGGCACCGGTCGTGGGCCATTGCCACCGGTGCCAACATCTAATACACCATGGGGAGGAAATGATGTACAGCTTGTGCAGGATGTCTATGGGCATGATTAAAGTAAAGTTATAGTATCTCTACGGTTCTTTTCTTGGTTTCTTTGGTTTCTGGTTCTGGCTTCAGTCGGTATGGTTGTTGCCCTGTGGGTGATAAGTGAACGATGTATATTGTACAAGTAGCAGTAGAATGATGTAAATTCTCGCGTGTTGCCGGGGTGCCGTTACTCGCTTAAAGAAAGGTGACAACAGCTACAACGACAACCAATCTTGTTCTCTTATTCAAATCCCATGGCCGTGTCTTCTCGCTCCCTGTCTCGTTCTTCGTCCAGGCAGGACATCAAATCGACAAAACCTTCTCAAATCCAGTCTTCCAAGTCCGCAGACTACGTGTATTTCGACAGAACGACCACTGGCTTTTCCGATGATGCGGTGCCCCGAGCTAAAGCCGCGCAGCTCAAGCTCGAGCACTATTATAAGGTAGCAGTAGATGCGGCTATCGAGCGAAATACACGGTTCTTCTCTTCTCCATTTGTCCCGCCATCTTTCACCACTGACAACTGCCTTCAAGGCGCGTCGAGCTCGAGAGGCGGTTGCAAACGGACTCGATGATGTCTGATGAACGCAAGCAACGGCAGCTCACACAACACGGAAAAAAGGAGTCGACCTTTCTCAGGCTCCACCGCACAAAACTGGGCCTTGATGACTTCCGGACGGTCAAAGTAATTGGCAAGGGAGCATTTGGAGAGGTGAGGACCGTGGGCTGTTCACTTTCTCGGCATGCTTGACCAGTATCCAGGTCCGGCTGGTCCAGAAGACTGACACTGGTAAAATTTACGCGATGAAGACGTTGAAGAAGGAGGAGATGTTAAAAAAGGAACAGGTAATAGCCTTTCTTATTCTGACGAAGCCCTTCCAATGCTGATCGTGCCGCGTAGCTTGCGCACGTACGTGCAGAGCGCGACGTTCTGGCCGAATCCAATTCAGCCTGGGTGGTGCAACTCTTTTACTCGTTCCAAGACTCAGCATACCTGTACTTGATCATGGAATTTCTTCCCGGGGGTGACCTGATGACTATGCTCATTAAGTATGACACGTTCTCCGAGGATGTCACTCGCTTCTACATGGCCGAATGTGTCCTCGCGATCGAAGCGGTCCATAACCTTGGGTTCATTCACAGGTCGGCAAACATACGCTTTCCTTCGATCCTCGCGACTTGATGACGCACATTTCAAAAAAAAAAAACAGGGACATAAAACCGGACAACATCCTGATCGACAAAGACGGACATATCAAGCTGTCAGACTTTGGCCTGTCGACTGGATTTCACAAGGACCATGACTCTAGTTATTACCAACGACTCCTCGAACAAGCCAATGGCACAACGGCCCCAGTATCGGCGGCACAGGCAGCGCGGAACAGCGTGATGGTGAACGCCATCAACTTGACCATGACGAGCAAAGATCAGATTGCAACATGGAAAGCGAATCGCCGAAAGCTGGTGCGCGTTGTGGTCTCGTTCACACGTTCATAAGGAGTTCACGAATCCACGCTAGGCCTACTCGACCGTCGGAACGCCGGATTACATTGCACCGGAAATCTTCCTGCAACAGGGCTATGGTCATGAATGTGACTGGTGGTCGCTCGGCGCAATCATGTTCGAATGCCTCATCGGCTACCCACCGTTTTGCTCCGAGACGACCCATGAAACGTACCAAAAAATCATTCACTGGCAAAATCACCTCGCGATCCCTGATGATGTTCATCTGAGCGAAGAGGCAGAGGACATGATCTACAAGTAAGTTCTACTTTGGAGGGCATCACAATTCCAATGCTGAACTTTCTCCGCCACTGTTACAGGCTCATCACCGGCGCTGATCGGCGAATGAACGTTGAGCAAATCAAGAACCACCAGTTTTTCTACGGTGTGGACTGGCCCACCATTCGGCATATTGATGCCCCATTCGTACCTCGCTTACGGTCCATAACCGACACATCGTATTTCCCTGTCGAGGATCTCGAACAGGGTGGTGCTGACGAAGCAGCAGGTACTGACGCTAGTGACTCGAGCAAGGACCTCGCATTCCTTGGGTAGGCCATGTTTCTCCTTCCCATGGTCTTTGCTCCGTGTTGACTCGTCCCTAATAGATATACCTTCAAACGTTTCAACATCTCCAACGGAGCGTAGCTCTACTCATCGCTGGCCTGTCTCCCCAGCAGCTGGTCTGCCGCGAAGGCAGCCTGATGGTTCTGATCTAAGAATATTAATTATCGCTAGTCATACATATTTCTAGACTGCACCCGTATACCCCATTCTTCGCTTTCATATAGGGTTCATTGTCGAAAAAAAAATCACACCAGGAGGGAATTCGGTCGTATGGCGTCCGTTTGCCATTATTCCCCAAGGAGTATACTGTTACTCATAACCAACTCAACTCCCCATTGGTCGAGATCCAGAATTACCAGATGGCTGTCCATCAAGCCGTCGCCAAGGACGTAGCGAAGGGCGCATCTACAAAATAAACCCGAAAAAAAAAAGAACATTAGAAGGCGCGCCACCGCCGCAGGGCCGAAGACAAGAAAAAAAAAAGGAAGATGGGGTTATTCGATCGAATTATGGCAACGCACCATCTCCACGAATACGGGGAGCAGCTCGGGAATCTTCTTGAGCTGCGGAGGCTTAAGCGCGTTGGACGCCTGCTTGTCCCTCACTTTCGGCGTCTGAGGCGATTTCCGGTTCTGGTCCGTGCTGTGCCGCTTTTGGGCGGTGCTGGCGTTTGATGGCTGAGTGAGCGGCGGCGGCGGTGCCGGGCGGCGCGGAGATGCGCTGGGCGCAGATGGTGGTGATGGTGGTGGAGGTGCGGGTAATGGCTTTGATAGGAGGTCGGCGGTGAGTGGCGCTGCTGATCGGGTCTGCGCGATGGACGGCGGCAAGGGAGGGACGGGGGGAGGGGGAAGCGGTGGCAGCGGTGGTGCTTCTGCGTTGTTTGACGGCGATGGGCGCGTCGGGCCGAAGGTCATCGATCGTGTCTTGCGCAGTGTCAGCGATAGCTTGCGGAGACGGGAACCGGCAGAGGAAGGGGGTGCCACGGATGGCGCGGGCGTTTGGGATGACGGCTTAGCGGGGGATGGGAATGCCAAATTCGGTTGCGAGGGGGGGACGGCCTGAGGCTCCTGCGCGCGCCGTGGGGTCGTGTTCGGTAAGGATGGCCTTTGACTGCTCTCTGCGGACTGGGACTCCTCGTCGTCAGTGGCGGACTCAAATTCACTACTCGACTCGTAGCTGTCGTCCGAGTCGTCCTCTTCTTCGGCCGCTACGTCCAGCATGTCCGTCCTCATGAGGTCACCAAAGCTGACATCACGCACAACTCCGTTCATGATATTTCGTGCGGTCTCGTCGTCTCCGCCCATGTCTGCGCCCCCAGCTCTTCCAAACCGACGACGCAGCTTGCTCTCGTGGGCAACCTTCAACTTGTAGTGATAGAGTGCCACTTGGTCAATTTCGGACATGATTTCTCCGCGTTCATCGCCGGTATGTGGAAGAATAAATTCGAGGCCGATGGCTTCGCCGAGGCCCTCGCGGACAACATCGAGAAAAAGCTCAACCCAACGCATAAGCCCAGAAAAAAGACCTTCGCCTTTGGAATGGACCTTGTGCACAAAATAATAGAAGGACTGCTCGTGTCGTTCGATTAGATCAATAAATATTTGGACAGTCTGCTGAGGGTCTTCTTGGCTGACTAGCATAAAACTTTGTCAACTGCACCAGCACAGTGCAAGTTCAACGTCACATACGCTCTTCAGTTGCCTCCACTGTCTTGATGAGGTCGTTTATGAAACTCTGGAGGTCGCTGATAGAATCGGCGATGCTTGCAGCCCTATAAACCTGCGCTAAAGGGGAGTAGAATATTGTTATAATATCTTTCATCAGGTCCGAAGTTGTGCCCTGCATTGAGGAGAGCTCTCCATCAGCTGATGAATACGCGGTCACGTCTGCGCACCTCGAAAATCAGAGATATAAGTTGTTCTTTTTCTCTTAATCGGGAGTATAGCTTGGTTAAAACGGTCAAATCCTCGAAAAGCCATGCATCCTCATTCGGTGGGCCGTCATCATCATCCGAGTCCGCCAAGGACTCGCGAAATTTCAGATATTCCTGATGTGCCCGATGTGATCGAACAACCCGTTGCATCTGGGCGCGCGAAAGGGTGGGCTCCTCCCCAGAACGGAGGACTGCGGCGAGGACATGTATATTCTCCCTAACTGTGATGAATGGACGGATCAACTCTTATGTGTGTCGTTGACGTGATATAACTATACCGGAGTCGCTTTTATAGATGGCCTGGATTTCACTGGGCGCATACACGAATTGACGGACTTTCTCGCAGATAACAGGATCGTCGACCTTATCCTTTACAGCCTCGATGTCCTCTTCGAGGGATTTCACTTCTTCGTTGAGCGAACTCGTGAACATACTACAGGATATTGGCGATCGAGTCATGAGAATGGCATATCCACGCACCGTTGAAGCAGACTTCGACCGCCGAAGGGCTGTGCCAGGAAAAGGTCAAGAACGCCTAAGCAAATCGGGAATTGGTACGAAGGTAGTGCGAAAGAGAAGGGGCGCACTTCGAATCATAGCGACTGGATTGCTGATTTTTAATGCAGCTTTAAGCATAAAGTATGGCATGAAGCCATGTATGCGCTTCAGTCCAGCAAGTGATTCGGACGCATCGTCTGCGGCTACGAAGTGATGGAAAACAGTAGAAGCCATTCTTAAAGAAATATAAGTGTGGAGCCGCTTCGTCAATGATAGCTCACCAACGATATTCTCCCCCACTCAATGACTGCCAGTAAGTCGGGTGGAAGGTCAAGCACGCTGTCTGTTGTCCTTATGACCTCAAACATGCGTGTCAAACCATCTACAACGCCGTCAGACATGCACCACATGGAATGCAGGACAAGTATATATTGACCTTTACCGAGGATATCGCCCTTCAAACCTTTAACCAGGCCCCGTAGTGAGTCAACTCGAGCGGAAACCTCCTTGGCAAATTGTTTGCGTCCTTCATCCCGCGTTCTATCTGCCTCTTCGCGACGCTCAGTATCTTCAAACTCCTCGTCCGTCAGAGTGGTGGGGTCTGAGAGCAAAAACGACTTTATGACGGGAGATGACGCAACGGTTGCTGAAGACATCAGCGCATGGAGATACGCTCTCAAAGTCAATCGGTTCTTCTCGCGGGCAAGTCGATGTGAAGGTGGGGCACTAGGAACCGGGGATGGTGGCCGAGAGTCATTGATTCTAGGCGCCGGGAGTTCATAGGAGGCTGAAGTGTTGCTAACTGTGGGACTGAGGGGCGCTCGTGAGCTGACGTATGTACGATCTTTCGCAGGAGGCGGCCGAATTTCTTCGTCTGGGTAAGCTTTGCGTAGCTGAGTTGGACTCTCAGTGTGAAAGGGACATTGGTGAGTTACGAAACTCACCTCGTTATACAACGTCCTAAAGTCTCCATATCTACGGGAAACGTACACATCCTTGAAATGTGATCGCCGGATACGAATGATAAACTCCTGCAAGCGCAGTCAAGGCGGAGGGGTGCGTGCAAATCATGCGAGCGTACCTCGTGAGCTTTACTCCTAACGCGCCCCCTGTCAACCTGCGTTCTCACACAAACTACATTGACCTCGAAAACGTCCGTTTTCTTCATCAGCCTGGCATGACGTTTGCGCGCTATCATCTCTAGCCTGTCTAGGTCTGACTGACTTAACCGCACGATCTCCTCTTTCTCCACGGTCTTGACAGCATAATTAAGGAACAATGAAAAGCTGCGTTCGGCCTTGGAAACGAGTTTTGTGGTGCCTGTTTTTTCCACCGATTCATCATCGAGAATGGGAGTAGAACTGAGGTTCCGGGAGAGTAGAGAAAAAATGAATGGCTGCACTTTGTCTGGGAAGAAGTTCTTAGGAGCAGAGGCCAGGAAGGGAAATGTAAGGACGAATTGACGAAAAAGATATCGCAAGAACGGCAAGTCTATGGGAGGGGCATCCGTTGGAGGTGGAGAGAAAGGGGGTCCGAGATATGATAGCGTAGATGCGGTGGAATTGTTGGCTGCGGAGGTGATAGCCTGTATTTCCCGAGTAAATTGAAGCTGAATAAGAGATTTTTTGAGATAGTGGGCCCTTATTGGAGTGAGTTCGAATGGATCGTGGGCAGGAGAAGGGGCCACGTCTGACGGCATCGTTGTAGAGCAAAACGAAAGCGAATTTCAAGGAAAGGAGAGCGAGCATATCAACGGCATAATCGGACCGGATGATCCGTTTATCAAACGATTACAATTAATATGTTATCGGGTCAGGGCACATACACTCTTTCACCATCGTAAGTCCTGCCGTTCTCATCTAAAAGCCTCTTCAGCCGAACGGCGACCCTTCTAACCCCTTCTCTACACTCATCCAACCCTCTCCAATTCCCCGCCACACTCCAGCATTCCGAACATGCTTTGGATGCCGCATTCACCGTTTCTAGCTCCAGTTCCCCACGCGTGTGGAGCGCAGTGAGAACATCTACGAGCCGACTAAGCCCCGCGCTCCACGAGGCGATCCCGGTGGTGGGATTCATGGTCGTATCTGAGACCAGGTATGAGGATGAAAGCCCTAGGCACTGCCGAAGCGCGGCTTGGTCAATGGTCGACGACCTTCTCGTCATCGAGTTTAACACTTCGAGCACATATGTTTCATAGTTGGTTGGTTGCGTCTGTTGTTGTGCTGGCTGTGATGACTATCATATGTTAATTATGCGCAGTACATCGTTCACTTTTGCATTTCGCTTACCTCCATGATAATGTTTGTCACCACCGCCGAGGTCTTGCTACAGTACTGGTTGGATACAAGTGCGGACGCTATGAGGATTTCTACTGCTTTCTCTGAATGATTTACAGCCAAGTTATATCTGTGATTGTAGTAGGTGACGTCCGTGCCGCGTTTCGATTCAAGCCCTTCATCGGATCGCGTCGAAGATGGGTGATGAGCGGAAGCTAAATCTCGCGCTGCTGTATTGAGGGGCTTGAACAACGAGATACGCGCAAAGAACGGTCGGAGCGCCAAAGGGCCAAACCGAGTCACGCGAAGGTTTCGTTCCGGGTTTCCTGCTTGGCGCCGAAAAAAGGCGTGCTCTCAAAATTTGAAAATTGCCAGTCGGTCTCGTCGTCGAATCGCGCCCTCGTCTCGTCTCGGCTCGGCTGTTTCTCGGTCCGTCTGCCCCTCCCGTTCAAGTTCAACCCACACGAAAATCACAGGTGGTCGTCCTACTTGGTCCGTCTTGGCGCTCGCCTGGTCTTTCGATGAAATGCGTGCTCTCCGCGTGCCTCCTCTTTGTTATTCTTCATGTCCCTCTCAAGTCGGTTGATATATCCTTTCGCCCGGGTCTAACCATCGTCCGGCTGTACAGACCAAAGTCAACCGGGATGTCCGTCGCTCTTGCCAGGCACATGTTCCGCTAAGTGCCTTTTTGGAAATTCTGCACGCGTGCAACGTTTTTACGGTAGTGTGCCCGTCACGCGTTCACAGTCGGACAATTGCGGCAACTTATTCAAATACTTTCCTACTCTCCCCACGTTGCGTTGCCCCTACACTGCGTACCCAACCAATTGTTGACCTTCTACTCCTCCCCTGCCTCCTCTCTGTCCGATCGTCCTGGCGTGTATATGCCAGAAATACGAATACTAGGTTCTTCAGGAGCTCCCAGCAGCGTCGTCGCGTCAAATAATGGGTCGAAAAGGCTAGGTTTACCCAGGCGATAGCCGTGCCAGGTACTGAAGAGGTCTACCCCCACTGACCACCTCGATTTCCGGCGTGATAGGTACCCTTGTCGACACGTTGGCCAGTTAGGCCGCCTCTTTTTCACAATAGCCGTCTATCATCGCCTCACGTGCAGGCGGACATTCGATGGGCACCCGGCTGGACGCTATCGTGGAATAAAAATGGTGCTGTATTTCTCCATTTGTCCTGGTTCAAAACAGCGACCGTATCAAACTATGGTAAGGACATTCTCGTTGGAATGCTGACGGTTATCACGAGGACTGCGAAGTGTCGTACAAGTTGCGTGTTATGGGATGGTAGTTTCCCACGAGCCGATGGTGCGTCCTGCGATGAACAAGGGTTCTGTTGTCGGGGTTTTTAATTCATGGGAACGGAAACGACCCAGATAACACGAGTACCGGCATCTTGGTTGAAGGCACACAGAAGACAAGGCACGACGAGTGATATTTTCCACTGTCGTCTTGGCCCTCCATCTGCCGTGGCACCAAAAAAACGAGGCAGTGGAAGGGATCCATCTTTCGCCAGGGTCAGGAAAAGTCCGCTGGTCTTTTTGGTCACTCCTTTTCGAAACAGGGTGGAACCTCCTAACGGGTCATTCACCTTCACCCTAAACTCGCGTCACCTCGGGGGACTTTGCAATGCCTTTGGTCCACTGGTACGCGGGGTGAGAGCATCGCGAAGGGAAGCCAGGAGGGCCCGGGGGGCGTCAGCGTTTGATGTGAAAGTGGGGTGTGGAGCAAACATTTTCATAACCCCAACGTTGACACAGGGCGCATCTTTCTGGAAGCAATTTCCCTTCAAACGTCCCAGGTTCACATCGGAATTGCATTAAAGTTAGGTCAGCTGTTAAGTTATGTCGACGTGTGCGTCTCCTATATGCCGTGGCATTCGTCTGTCTGGACTGTGGGTTTCCCATTTTCCTCCCCCTCCTGAAAGGAAAGCCCGAACGTCTCGGGGCACATTGCGCGGAATGGGCGTCTATGGCCCGGATCTCTATAACCGCCCTGCGGACGACAATCCGAGGCCCTCGGGGGGTTAATTGTTCCGAAAGACTCTATGAAGCCGAAATATGGTGTCTCACGAAAAAATAAAGCCGCCTCATAGCAGTCTCGATGGCGGCGATCGAATCGACAACCCATAATTCATTCTCGTTTACGATCAGTCCGTTGCGACGGTGGTTGAGACCGATACCTGAACTGTAGGAAGTAGGCCCATCCGTGCCTTTCCTGAGCCCCTTGTCCCCATCCACAATGAATCGGTCGATCACCCGCTCAACGCGCAATCAATTACCTGCCAGTCCTTCCACACTCTATCCATCACTCCTGATCCGTGATTTCGTATTCAATTTCGTATGCGATGCTTGTGTCAAGGTAGAGGGACGTATGTGAGGAGGTCGCAAGAGTCGTTGAAATTAAGAATATCCTATCTAGGTGAGTGGTGGGGTGGGACGTTTGATCGTTGAGCACAGCAGGGCGATGAATCGGGATCGTAGGTATGCATGCAGCTCTTACGCGCATTGTCAATATTAATGCTGCCGATGCGACGATGAATACCTCACGACCTCGACATCGCCTACACGCAAGTGGCAAGAAACGTGTACGGCCGATCTTGACGCGGCAACCTCCGCTGTGAAACTCAGACCGTAAGAAGACAAATCGAGATCGGGGTTTGAAAATCATGTCATCATATCATCTGACACTCTCGGCTCATCCTTCCTTCTTGACAAAAACGCAGACAACAGTGGCAGGGTTTGTCGTTTCGGGTAGATGAGGTGTGCAATATCCAGTCGAGCCTTCCGAGTAACCCACGCCGAAGGCAATTAAGCCATTAACGAGAACTCTTATGAATCATAGTCGTCGCGTCGGTGAGCAGGCTACGGAACCTTGCCAGGTCGAACCCCGATGGTCGAATGGAGGAAAAAGGCCAGAACTCTTATTTACTTGTGCCATATGCACATGAGCTGCTTCAGAGTAAAGCGTCGAAGACTATATGATTTTGCGGTATCTACTCATACAATAGTAGACACAAGGGCTACAGAACAGAAATAGCAATTAGCATCCATTTCTGGACCTTCCAGGTAAAAAAGACGAATCAGAACATGTAATGATTCCGGATAGACGATTTTCCTCAAAGAAAATCTCCGTAGAGGGAGTCTTGTGGTCATCCCAAAGGTGCAAGAAAAGGGGGGAAAGGTCGTGAGACACACCTTAACGAGCTTTGAAGTACTCATCGAGAACATGGCGGGCCTCGGAATCTTCTCCGTACTCCTTGACAACAACGCACGAACAACCCACAATCTTGCGCGCATTGCCATCGCGGTCAATCTTGCAGAGGCCTGCCCATTTGCCCAAGACCTTCGCGTCTCCTACCTTGATAAGGGGAATGGTATGCGTGGCGCAAAGCGCTTCGATGAGCTTGATGTATTCTGCCTCCGTGCAAGTCTCAACGAGCACACAAAGGTGGGCCTGACGCCTATCCAAGGCCTTTGCGCACTCCCGCAGACCACGAGCAAGACCGTCGTGCTTAAGAGACCTTTTCAAGACTTGCTAATCGTCACCAGAGATTTCAAAAGCAAGTATCGGGTGAAGAACAGTGCTGTTTACCTCGAGTGCCTCCTCAACAGACAACTTTCCCTTGGGCGCCTCTGAGACTTCAGCTTCAGCAACTTCAGCAACTTCAGTAGCCTCGACTTCAACATTATCTCCAGCGTCAGACATCCTAAACGTGGGAATCGGTCACGAAGATAAATCAATGATAAACGATCGCGCAAAGAGGTGCGTACTTTTGATTCAGTGGGAAGCTAAAACACGCCTACGAGGTGATGTCTTCGTCCGCCTTCGTTGATATGGAAAAATAGAGTTCAGGATCCATTTAGGCTATAGATGTATTTTCGAACACAGTCCGGCATAAACCGACCATGGGAATCTCGCCCCGCGCGATCCGCCAAGTCGCTCACCTCGGATTCAATTGCGGGCAGCTTTGCCCCACAAAACTCTGATAAGTTGTCAAAAATGGTCTGTACACAAGTGCCAGTTGTGACAAGTTCAGGGAAACTTAACCTCGCTATAGAGTTTGGCCTATGTGTATACGACCGTCTGTGCTGAACGTATGGTGCTCTCGAACGCTCACGACTTCCCTTCTTCCTGACTCCAACTCCTCTCGATCGAAGCGCATGGGGATGCAGTATGGGACATTTGTTGGACTGCAAAAGATAATGCGGTCGTATCAATTTCAGCCGACGGTGTGATCAAGCGCTGGAACTCGACTTCAGGTCAAGTCATGCGCACGGCTCCCGCCCACACCCTTGGTCTCGTTTCGTTGTCCGTCTCCCCCGACGGGGGACATGCCTTATACAACAGCATTGATGGGACAACTTTCCTATGGGATTTGGAAGGTGGCGCGATCGTTGGCAAATATGAGAGTTATACACGTTCGGGGGCAGAACCATGTGAGTCTTGGGTCCTGTGTAATTACTGAAGGTCTGCCTACCTTCCCTTGTTTGAACAGCATGGTCGGTATCCTTGAACCCCAAAGGCGGCACATACGCAGCCACTGGTGGATCAGGAAACGTTACTATCCATTCTGCGGAACCAGAGACATTTGGCGAACAACGTACTATTCTACAGAGTGGGCGCGGCAAGTTCGGAATGCGGTGTAGTCACGTAAGTATCCTTAGGCATCGTCTCCCGATAGATTGCTGATCCAGTATAGAGTCCCGATGGCTCTCGTGTTGCATTATCCGTTGACAGTGGCCAGATCTTCGTATTTGACCTTGCATCAAGCGCCCTCACTTCCACGTATACATCGCATGCTATGGCTGTTCGCTCCTTGTCATGGTCCCCTGATTCGCAGGTTTGTATGCGCGCATATATCACACACGTGGCTAACTCGCGCTGCAGCTTCTCCTCTCGGCTTCCGAGGACAAGCGCCTTATCTTGCACGACGTGCGCACAACGTCATCTGGTCGGCCCGGCTCTGGGGCGGTAGCCTCACTTTCTGGGCACTCCTCGTGGGTCCTGAGTTCAGATATATCTCCCGACGGACGACTAGCTCTATCTGGGTATGCATATTGGCGACCAAGTCTTACATTCTCGTTGACATTTTCCAATAGTTCTGCTGATAAGACTATTAAAGTTTGGGATTTAGCAGCCCGTGCAGCTGTCTCAACAATCGCGGATACTCAAGAAGTTTGGGCCGTCTCGTGGCAGCCTTCTTCCCCTGCGGCGTCTTCGAGTGCATTTGTTACAGGGGGTGAAGACGGCGTTGTCAGATGGGCGAAAGCGGCTGGAACTGGTTGAGAACATCTCACTGCCTTATCGGGCCATTACTTGTACCCGAAAGCAGCGTGAACAAAGAAACGCAGAAGACACCTTTGTAGAGGCGTAGAGGATTGGTTCCGAATGAAAGCGCTGGGAACGCCAGTGTGCTCAGCAGACTAGTCCGTGTAGACCGTTCCCCATTCATTCAGTTGGCAGAGTATTTGTTTTGTCACCTTGAACCTAGTTTGCTACCATGACCTTCGCAGCATTGATATTGGGCCCGTCCGCGCCTTGGCGGTTAACAGCAGCCCGCGAGGCTGTGAAGGAAACCTTGCAGCAGATCAAAACGTAGTACAGTATATTGGCCCCGCGAAAGACAGATAGTGCAGGCTAGTGAGCGCGTAAATGTAGTGCAATGGTATGATAGTGGTGATCGTAAGTCATGTCCGTTGTCCTTCCTTGTTACACACAGGGCAGCCTTGCCTAAGTTTCGCACGAACCATCGCTGTGCTGAACGCGGCACGACCGTTAGCATAGAAACAAAGCACCCCAATGATTGAGATTACGCACTATGCAATTCTGCTACTGATACCCCTATTGGACCTGCCTCCAGGAGTTACACTAGCTACTATGGGATCCGGGGGAGGAGGGAGCTCATCGCCACAGTCCACATGACGGGCGTGAACAGCATGGCGACATAGGAAAAGTAATACGACGGATGACGGCGACTCCTGGAGTGGCAGATCGCATACAGGACAAAGTGTCTTGGCTGATGACGTTCGTGAGCCACCCCGCAGCACAGAAGAGGCACTTGAAAGCTCACAAGTGATGAGGAAACCACTGGTCTGATCACGATGCAGACCTTTCGCCAGATCAGCACTGTCGCCATGCAGGATAGCCTGGCAACCTTCCAGCAACGATATCTGCAGATTAAAGTCTTGCAGTATCTTAATTAGCGCAGGCTTCAGTCCAGGTATCTCCAAACCATTCTTGATACGGCGTATGAGGCGAATAGGGTCAATTTCAGCCCCGACATTCTCGAGCAAGCCACGGATGAAAGCTACGCAAGGTTGTGAAGCAGAACAAATGAAAATGGCGGAGATGACGCACGTGGCCGAGTCTCCGAGTATTTCAGTAGATCCTCCCACAGATCATCGTCATTTTGGTCTTTGGCGAAATCAATTGCCTATAGCGATTGAGGTGAAGGCAACAGGTGCGATGACATCCGCAGACATACCCTATTAACGTCTCCCAGACGTTCAATTATGAGGTACAGTGCTTTCTTATTGTCGCCCATTCGACCAAGTAAGAATACCATCTCTGGTACAAGGTCGCGTTCGGTGCAAATTCTGTATGCCTAGATGGAATTGGCTTCGGATGATCAAAAACATGACAATATTACTCTAGGCTTACCGCTTCGAGGTTGTACGAGCTGCTTGCACGTAGGAAATCAACGAGCTTCGCGGGCGCATGTTCTGCATAAAGATCCACCAGCGTATCGGCGAAGTCAGAGATTAAATACGCGTCTTTTTCGAACAGAGCATCGAGGTAAAGGAAAAGGAAACGCGACCGACTACGTAACTGCTGCACGACCCTCGCTATCTTTGTGCAGGTGAGTGATGTCATTTATGAGAAGACAATGAAGCACCTTACTGGGATGGAATGAAAGTGATCAACGAGGAGAGTAATCGCGACACCTCGCTCATGCGGGTCACTACTCTCTTGTTTGTTCATGAGCTCATGGTCGAACTCGACTAGCAGCAAAGCTTGATCCTGCACTGCCGTGAATAAATGATGTTCGCGAATGAGTTCGAAAACATTTGGTCGTCGTAACCGGATGAAGAAAGGGAGCGCCTTCGCTGGCTGGCGATTGGCGATGTACCTTCAACACATCAGGGAGGGATGAGAAAAACCCGAGCTGCTAACTTACAGTTCTGCCAAACACTCCATCAGAATGACGGCATCAGGTGGTGCCGCCGGCA